>Ga0181525_10000422_pt1 | contig 37173 bp, 34 predicted proteins | sample PEATcosm2014_Bin_48_FD_121100 | JGI IMG/M metagenome (GOLD analysis project Ga0181525, IMG submission 121100) | Peatland microbial communities from MTU Mesocosm Facility, Houghton, MI, USA - PEATcosm2014_Bin06_10_metaG | ecosystem: Environmental > Terrestrial > Soil > Wetlands > Peat | place... | reverse complement strand
GGTCATGCCCTTGGCAGCATCGCGGGTCGCCAGGCACGCCCCAACCGGGAATCCGCCGCCGAGCGCTTTCGCCAGCGCCATAATGTCTGGGGCGACGCCGACCCGCTGATAGGCGAACAATTCCCCGGCGCGGCCCATACCGGTCTGCACCTCGTCGAACAACAACAGCAAGCCGTGCTGATCGCAAAGTTCGCGCAATGCCCGCAGAAACGCCGGCTCGACGACGCGCACGCCGCCTTCGCCCTGGATCGGCTCGATCAGGATCGCCGCGGTTTCCGCGGTGATGGCGGCCTTGGTCGCGGCAAGGTCGCTAAACGGCACCTGATCGAATCCTTGGACGACCGGGCCAAAACCTTCGAGGTATTTCTTTTGTCCGGCGGCGGCGAGCGTCGCCAAGGTGCGGCCATGAAAGGCGCCCTCGAAGGTGATGATGCGATAGCGCTCCGGTACGCCATTGGCCGCATGGTATTTGCGCGCCATTTTGATGGTGCACTCCATCGCCTCGGCGCCGGAATTGCAGAAGAATACCACGTCGGCGAAGCTCGCGTCGCACAGCCGTTCCGCGACGCGCTCGGCTTCGGGGATTCGGTAAAGGTTCGAGACGTGCCAAACCTTGTGCGCCTGCTCGGTCAGCGCCGCCACCAGATGCGGATGGGCGTGACCGAGCGCGTTGACCGCGACGCCGGAGGTGAAATCCAGATAGCGTTCGCCGTCGGTTGAATAAAGCCAAACGCCCTCGCCCCGCTCAAAAGCGAGGTCCACGCGGGTATAGGTTGGTAACAGATGCGATGTCACGGTGGCGCCCGGGCACGCAGCGCAGCATCAATCTGCGCGGCCGAAACGAAATGTGCCGCCTCTTCTGGGCGGCACTTTTACGCATTTTATTGTCGAGCGACTTGCCGGTCAACTCACTAGAGATGCGCACAAAGCGGCACTTTGTCCCCATACTCGTCCACACCGCAGAGGAATATGTGGACGTAAGCTCGCACGACTCTTGCGCCCGACTCCCGCCATATTGTAGCTTCTTGATTGTCAAGTACGACATCTCGTGCGGCGGACAGTTCTCTAAAGGGTTGGTCGAACGTTTAGGTGTCGGGCGGCAAGGGCGCCGCCTGGCTCGATGGGGGATTCCGTCAAGATGGCACCCGCGCCTTTGAGGAGGATTTGAGCATGTCGTGGACCGACGAGCGGGTCGAGTTGCTAAAGAAGCTTTGGGCCGACGGCCTTTCGGCCAGTCAGATTGCGGCCGAGCTCGGCAGCGTCACGCGCAATGCCGTCATTGGTAAAGTGCACCGGCTTGGCTTGTCGGGACGGGCCAAGAGCGCTTCGAGCGCCGCCCCGCGCCAGCGCAAAGCACGGTCGTCCACGCATAGGCTGCGCATCGGCCGGGGCGCGATCCGCGGCAATACGGCGCTGGCGCATGCCTATGAGCTGGAAGTCGAAGCTACGCCGGAACTGATCGAAAACATTATTCCGATCGGCCAGCGCCGCACGATCCTTGAACTGAACGAGCAGACCTGCCGTTGGCCGATCGGCGATCCGGGCTCAAGCGATTTCTTCTTCTGCGGCGGCAACACCATCGCCAACCTGCCCTACTGCGCCTATCACTCCCGCGTCGCCTACCAACCGGCGAGCGATCGGCGCCGCGACCGACGTCCGCAGCGTTGAGCGGCCGGTTGCTTCAGCTCGCTTTGCCGAACCGATCGTCCAGCGAATAGCCGGCGCCGCGCACGGTGCGGATCGGGTCGCTGCCGTGGCCGCGGTTGAGCGCCTTGCGCAGACGGCCGACATGGACGTCGACGGTGCGCTCATCGATGTAGACGTCGCTGCCCCAAACGCCGTCAAGCAATTGCTCGCGCGAGAACACCCGGCCCGGGCGTTCCATCAGAAACTCGAGCAGGCGGAACTCGGTGGGCCCGAGATCGACCGGCCGGGCTGACCGCGACACCCGCTTTTTCTCGCGGTCGAGCTCGAGATCGCCGATCATAAGCACGGTCGCGACCCGTTCCGGACTTGCCCGCCGCAGCAGCGCGCGGATGCGCGCCAACAATTCCGGCACCGAGAATGGCTTGACCAGATAATCGTCGGCCCCGGTTGCCAGTCCGCGCACGCGCTCGCTTTCCTCGCCGCGGGCGGTGAGCATGATGATCGGCAGCGATTGCGTCTGCGGCCGCGCCCGCAGGCGGCGGCACAGTTCGATGCCTGAAAGGCCGGGCAACATCCAATCGAGCACGATGAGATCGGGCGCGCTTTCGCGCAGCCGCGTATCGGCCTCGTCGCCGCGCGCCACCGCGTCGACCTCGTAGCCTTCGGCTTCGAGATTGTAGCGCAAAAGCGTGGTGAGCGGCTCCTCGTCTTCCACAATCAGGATGTTAGCACCCATCCTCATCTCCCATTCATTTTTGCAGCAAGGCTGCGCCAAAGCTTGTGGTGTCGCCCTTCGGGCGCTGATCGACGATCGCGCGACCTTCGATCACGTAATACACAGTCTCGGCGATGTTGGTCGCGTGATCGCCGATGCGTTCGATGTCCTTTGCACAAAACATAAGATGCATACAAAACGTGATGTTACGCGGGTCTTCCATCATGTAGGTCAAAAGTTCGCGGAACAGCGAAGTACACAGCGCGTCGACTTCCTCGTCGCCGTTCCATACCGCCAGCGCCGCGTTCACGTCGTGGCTGGCGTAGGCGTCCAGCACCTGCTTGAGCAGCGCCAGAACCAGCGAGGCCATGTGCTCGACGCCGCGGATCAGCTTTTGCGGATGCATATCGAGGTCGAGCGCGACCATCCGTTTGCCGATATGCTTGGCGTGATCGCCGATCCGCTCAAGGTCGTTGCACACCCGCATGGCGCCGACGATTTCGCGCAAATCGACGGCCATCGGCTGGCGGCGGGCAATGGTCAGGATCGCCTTTTCCTCGATGTCGTGCTGCATCGCGTCGATCATCGGATCGGTGGCGATGACCCGCTCGGCGAGATCGGTATCGCGCTCGACCAGCGATCGCGTAGCGTCGGCGATCTGCCGTTCCGCCAGACCGCCCATCTCGGCGACCTTGCGCGTGATCTCCTGCAGATCGGCGTCGAACGCCTTGGCGGTGTGATCTACCCGGATGTTTGCATCGGTCATGGTGATCACCCAAAGCGTCCGGTTATGTAATCTTGCGTCCGCTGGTCTTGCGGCGCGGTGAACATCTTGCTGGTCGTATCGAACTCGATGAGCTCGCCGAGATACATAAAGGCGGTGAATTCCGACACCCGCGCCGCCTGCTGCATGTTGTGGGTGACGATCACGATGGTGTAGTCGTCGGTCAGTTCGTCGATCAGCTCTTCGATCTTGGCGGTGGAGATCGGATCGAGCGCCGAGCATGGTTCGTCGAACAGGATCACTTCCGGGCGCACCGCAACGGTACGCGCGATGCACAGCCGCTGCTGCTGGCCGCCGGACAGGCTAAGCCCATTGGTGCTGAGCTTGTCCTTGACTTCATCCCAAAGCGCCGCTCGGCGGAGCGAGGTCTCGACGCGCCCGTCGAGTTCGGATTTAGACAGCCGCTCGTAGAGCCGGATGCCGAAGGCGATGTTTTCATAGATCGTCATCGGGAAGGGTGTCGGCTTCTGGAACACCATGCCGATGCGCGCGCGTAACAAATTCAAGTCCTGCTTCGGCGACAGGATATTGTCTCCGTCCAAGATGACGTCGCCGGTTGCACGCTGGTTCGGATAAAGGTCATACATGCGGTTGAGCACCCGCAGCAGGGTCGATTTGCCGCAGCCCGACGGACCGATGAAAGCGGTGACCTTATGCTCGTAGAGCGGCAGGCTGATCGACTTGAGAGCCCGGCTCTCGCCGTAATAGAAATTCAGATCGCGGATCGTAACCTTGTCGACGAATCCAGACCGGTCGCTCGGTGCGATGTTGGTGACCAACGGAACGGCAACTGAGGTTACACTCATGGCTGTTTACCTGTTGCGACCAGACTACGCGCGGTGATGCTCAGCGCGAGCACCGCCAAAGTGATGATAAGAGCGCCGGTCCAAGCCAGCGATTGCCAGTCCTTATAGGGGCTCAGCGCGAATTGGAAAATGACGACCGGTAAGCTCGCCATCGGCGCGTTCAGATTGGTACTCCAGAATTGATTGTTGAGCGCGGTGAACAAGAGCGGCGCGGTTTCGCCGCTGATGCGCGCGACCGCGAGCAGCACGCCGGTGACCATGCCGGCGCTCGCCGCGCGGTAACAGATACGGATGATCTGCATCGAGCGCGGCAGGCCGATCGAGGTCGCGGCCTCGCGCAGCGCGTTGGGAACGAGCGTGAGCATATCCTCGGTGGTGCGCACCACCACCGGGATGACGATCACCGCCAGCGCCACGCCCCCGGCCAGTCCGGAGAAATTACCCATCGGCGCCACCATCACCTCGTAAATGAACAAACCGACGACAATCGAAGGGGCGCTCAAGAGAATATCGTTGATGAATCGCACGACCGTGCTGAGACGCGAGTAGCGCCCATATTCGGCCAGGTAGGTGCCGGCGAGAATGCCGATGGGCGTGCCAATGGCGACCGCAAGCCCGGTCAGAATGAGGCTGCCGACAATGGGATTGAGCAAGCCGCCGCTCGCGCCGGGCGGCGGCGTCATTTGCGTAAAGACCGCAATCGAAAGGCCGCTGAAACCGCGCCAAAGCAGCGCGCCGAGCACCAACACCAGCCAGCCAAGTCCAAGCGCGGTGGCGCCGAGCGCCAGCACGGTGGCGATGATATTATTGCGGCGGCGGGCGGCGTAACGCGCGCTCATGCTCATGCGATCACCCGATCCGCCGCTCGATGCGCATCAGCATAAAACGCGCCGCGGCGAGAACGATGAAAGTGATAACGAACAGAATCAAACCGAGCGCTATCAACGCCGAGGTGTAGAGGTCGCCGAGCGCTTCGGTGAATTCATTGGCGATGCTGGCGGAAATCGTGGTGGCGGGCGCCAGCAGCGACGCCGACACCCGATGCGCATTGCCGATGACGAACGTCACCGCCATGGTTTCGCCGAGCGCCCGGCCCAGCCCGAGCATGATGCCGCCGATTACCCCGACCCGGGCATAGGGCAACACCACATAGCGCGCCACTTCCCATCTCGTGCAACCGACGCCGTAGGCAGCTTCTTTGAGTACCGGAGGGACCGCCTCGAACACGTCGCGCGAAATCGAGGTGACGAACGGCAGCACCATGATCGCGAGGATAAGGCCTGCGGTCAGCATGCCGATGCCGTAGGGCGGTCCGGCAAAAAGCGGCGCGATCGCCGGGGTGTGGCCGAGCGTGTTGATCAGAAACGGCTGCAGCGTCTCCTGCAGGAACGGAGCGAAGATGAAAAGCCCCCAGATGCCGTAGATGATGCTCGGTATCCCGGCGAGCAGCTCGATGGCGATACCGACCGGCCGCCGCAGCCATTGCGGGCAGAGTTCGGTCAGGAAGAAGGCGATCATCAAGCCGACCGGAACCGCGATCAGCATGGCGATCAACGAAGTCACCAGCGTCCCGTAGATCGGCGCCAGCGCGCCGAAATTCTCCGTGACCGGATTCCAGCGTTCGGAGGTCAAAAAGCCGAAGCCGAACTGTCGCAGCGCCGGCAGCGAGCCGCTGATCAGCGAAACAATCACCCCGCTCAGCAGAATGAGGACCGCAATCGCCGCGAGGCGCGTCAAATGGCGGAACAGGACATCGCCGAACCGAAGCCGATCGAGCGCTCTGGCGCGCGACACCACCGCGAACGACACGACCATTTCCTCGTGCAACGCCATGTCAACCAAGGATCGCCTCCGCGCCTGATCCATCGCGGCACTCGCGCTCAAACATCAAGGAGCCCCACTCAAAACGATTAACCGGCCGTCGCACAAGCCTGGTGCACGACGGACCGGTCAACAAACGCGCAGCGAAGCGTTACGCTGTCGCCCAACAATCTAGTGGAGCGGATTTGACATTCGCTACCCACCAAGCCGCGATCTCACGAAGCGAATGCCAAATCCAAAGCTCCACTAAAAGCCTATATTTGCTAGTGGTCCTCTGATTCTAACATTCGCGCGAGAGTCTGCCCAACCCGGATGCGAATGTTAGAATCGGACCACTAGTGCGCCGCGGCGGCAAAGACCGGCTTGCCGGCCGAGTCTTTGATTTCGGTAGCCCAAACCTTTTCGACCTGCGCGACGACCTTGTCGGGCATGGGTACGTAGTCAAGCGCTTGGGCCATCTTGGCCCCTTCGGCGTAGGCCCAGGCAAAGAACTTGAGCGCTTCGCCCGCGGCCGCGGCATCTTCCGGCCGTTTGGGGATAAGAATGAAGGTCGCTGCCGTCATCGGCCACGATTGCGCGCCGGGCTGATTGGCGAGAATGACCCCGAAGCCGGGAACCGAACTCCAATCGGCATTGGCGGCTGCGGCTTGGAACGCCTCGCTCGTAGGCGCAACGCTCTTGCCCTCACTATTCACCATTTTGGTATAGAGGAGCTTGTTTTGCAGCGCGAAAGCGTACTCGACATAGCCGATCGAGCCCTTGGTCTGGCTCACATTGTTGGACACGCCTTCGTTGCCTTTGGCGCCGATACCGAGCGGCCACTCGACCGACGTGGCAGAGCCGACCTTCGATTTCCAATCCGGGCTGACCTCCGCCAGATAATAGGTGAAATTGAAGGTCGTGCCGGAGCCGTCCGAACGATGGACGACGGCAATCGCTTGCGACGGCAGCTTGGCATTCGGGTTGAGCTTCTTGATGGCCGGATCGTCCCAGCTGGTCACGGCGCCGAGAAAGATATCGGCAAGCGTCGGGCCATCGAGAACGAGTTCGCCCGGCGTCACCCCTTCAACGTTCACAACCGGCACGATGCCGCCCATCACCATGGGAAACTGCACCAGGCCGAATTTTTCCAGTTCCGGACCCTTGAGCGGCGCGTCGGTGGCGCCGAAGGTCACGGTCTTCGCCTCGATTTGTTTGATGCCTCCGCCCGAACCAATCGACTGATAATTCAATCCGACACCGGTCTCCTTTTTGTAGGTGTCGGCCCATTTCGCGTAGACGGGATAGGGGAAGGTCGCGCCAGCGCCGGAAATCTCGACGGCGGCGGCGGGCAGTATGGTCGCGGCCAGAAGGCCGGCCACGGTAACGGCTCTCAATTGGTTCACTGGAATGCTCCTGTCCGCGGAACTTTGGTGATGCGTGTCGCCGACCCAGGCTCACTTTCGATCCCGGTTGGGACCCTTCGCTCGGTTTGACATCTTTAGGCTACGCGCTGCGGCGAGGATTGACCGATCGAGACAGGCCCAGCAGCTGTAAATTGCTTAGTTGCGGCACGTCACCGTTCTATGAGGCGGTCATGACAATTAAATGACAGAATAACCATTTGATATAACTATATTTAATCCGTCGGCTCGGTGCTGAGCGCGGGCAGGTAAACGGTAAAAGTCGCGCCCGCTCCGGTCGTGCTTTCGATCGACAAACGGCCGTGATGGCGGTTGAGAATATGCTTCACCAGCGCCAGCCCGAGCCCGGTACCGCCTTGCGCACGACTTTCGCGGACATCGACCCGATAGAAGCGTTCGGTCAGCCGCGGCAGATGTTCTGGCGCGATACCGGGCCCGTAATCGCGGACGCCAATACGCGCCTCGGGATCGCCATCGGCGGTCTCACCGCGTGACACGGTGATGTCGACGCGCTTGCCGGGAGCACCGTATTTGAGCGCGTTTTCGACCAAATTCTCGAAGACGCGGACCAATTCGTCGCGGTCGCCGGGCACCTTTAACGCGCTGGCGGCCTCCACACGCACGCTGACGCCGCGATCGCGCGCCAGCGTTTCCAGCCCGTCGGCCACTTGGCGCACGATCGGCACAAGGTCGACCGGCATGTCCGGCCGCCGATGGGCATTGAGTTCGATCCGCGACAGCGACAACAGGTCGTCGATCAACCGCGCCATGCGGCGCGCCTGCTCCTGCATGATGGCGAGGAAGCGTTCGCGGGCCTTGGCGTCGTCACGCGCCGAACCCTGCAAGGTCTCAATGAAGCCGGACAGTGCCGCCAGCGGGGTGCGCAATTCGTGGCTGGCATTGGCGACGAAATCGGCGCGCATCTCCTCGACCCGGCGCAACGGCGTAAGATCGTGAAAGGTCATCAGAACCAGATCGGGCCGGTCGCGCCCGCGGTCGAACTGAGGGTCAAGCCTTGGCTCCCGCCGCACCGGTTTGACAATCAACTCGAACCAACGGTCGATCGGCACGCGCTCGGAGTACTCGACGCGCTGCTCTTCGCCGGTGGCATAGGCGCGGCCGATGGCTTCGATCAATTCGGGCATCCGCAACGCCAGCGACACCGGTTCGCCTTGGCGCAGCGCCGGCGTGAGCGAGCGCGCATGTTCGTTGAGCGTGAGCACGCGGCCGTTGCGGTCCAGCGCGATGACGGGATCGGGCAGGCCGGCAACGACGGCATCGAGCCGCTCGCCCGCCCGCTCGGCGACCGCGACCGGGCGCGCCAAGCGCCCGACCTCTTCGGTGGCGCGGCCGGCGAGCAACGCAGCCGCTGCCATAATAACGAAGCCGGCCGAGGCGTAAGCCGCCGTCAACGCGCCGAGCAGCGCCAATCCCGCAAACAAGATCGCGGCGGCGACGATCACAAACCGCACGCCGCGCCACCGGCCGCCGCTCGCCGCCAAGCGGATTTCGTTCAACGTCATGGATAAGCTCTTCGCACCAATTCCCTGCGCACGTGCGGCAGAGTCTATCCCGTTCGACCTCCAGTATGCGTCAGGTCGGTTCGGGCTACATCAGACTTGAGACTCACCAACTCGGTCACGGTGCCGACTTTCGACCCACTCGAACCGCTTACGCGACGCATCACCCGGTCGTACAAGAATTCGCGCGTGCCCAGTATCAGCAACGAAAGCGCAAAGGGTACGATGTAGTAAAGCAGACGAAACAGCAAAAGCCCGGCGAGCAAGTCTTCCTTATCGAATTGCCACAGCGCAACCATCATAGTGGCGTCGAACACGCCAAGGCCACCCGGCGCGTGGCTGGCAAAGCCCAAGAGCGTGGCGGTGACAAAGATGACGGCCACCGGCAAGAATCCAAGATGCGGTTCGTCGGGCACCAGCGTGTACATGGCAAGCGCGCAAAACGACAGATCGAGAATGCCGATGAGGATTTGGACGAGCGTCGACCGCCCGCCCGGCAACGCCACTTGCCAGCCGTCGCGGCCGATGACCCGTGGTTTCACCCACACCCAAGCGATGTACGCCGCGAGCACGGCCAAAATGACAACCGCCAATACGCGGTTGAGCCAGATCGGCAACTGATCGATATAGCTCGCTTGCTGCGGCGCTCCGAGCACCCCAATTCCGAGCATGGCGGCATTGCCAAGCCAGAAAGTGAGCCCGGCGACAAAGCAAATTTTGGTAACCTCGACGACGCTCAAGCCCCAAGCGGAATAAATCCGGTAACGCACCGCACCGCCGGAAAAAACGCTGGCGCCGACGTTGTGCCCGACCGCGTAGCTCGTGAAGCTGCCCAACGCGGCGATGCGATAGGGCACTTCGAAGCGGCCGATGGTGCGCAGCGCGAACAGATCGTAGAAAGTCAGCGTCATGTAGCCGGCGGCGACAAAAAGCCCGGCGAGCAGCAGCGTGCGCCAATCGGTCGCCTCGATGGCGTCGATCACCTCGTCGACATCGAGTTCGCGCAGAATGTGGTAGAGCACGACCGCGGCGACGGTGAAGATGACGAGGCTTAAGACCACGCCCAGCCGACTGAAGCCGATCTTTTCGTTGAAGAAGTGTGCAGCGGCGCGCAGTCCCTTCAGCATCCTGCGTTCCAACGCGGGTTCCTGGTGCATCGATCGTTGTCCGGCCCACCCAGCACAGACGCGACCCCACTAGCAGATGTCGCGGCGACGCGCGAGTAGCTATAGACAGCCGGTTTGGGCGCGTCCTTTGGCCACAGGCGGGAGCGAAAAACGACGGCCACAGCACGCGACATGCCGGTGGCTGTCACCGGTTTCGCGGCGTGGCCAATTCAGCCCGCGAACTCAAGGCTTTGGGGCCTTCGCCCATCGGCACGGCGGACTTGCGTTTCACTGTTGACGAGACGCCCGGTTCGCCGCTTAAGAAAGATCAACATCGCAGGAGAGGAAGAATGCCCAAGGACAAGCCGCCGGTCCGGGCCGACGTTGTCGGCAGCCTGTTGCGCCCCGCAGCGCTGAAGGAAGCGCGCGTGAAACGCGACAAGGGCGAGATTAGCACGGCCGCGCTCAAGGAGATCGAGGATCGCGAAATCGAGAAAGTCATCAAAAAGCAGGAAGCGATCGGTTTGCAGGTCGCGACCGACGGCGAGTTTCGCCGAGCATGGTGGCATTACGATTTCTTCGGCCTGCTCGACGGCGCCGAAATGTACGAGATTGGCCACGGCATCCAGTTCCAGGGCGTGCAGACCAAAGCGTATGCAATCCGCGTCAAGGGCAAACTCGGCTTCTCGAAGCACGCGATGCTTTCGCATTTCGAGTTTCTCAAGGCGCACACCAGCATGACACCGAAGATGACGATTCCAAGCCCGGCGATCTTTCACTTCCGCCTGGAACCGGATGCGATCGCGACCAAGGAATACGCCGACCGCGATGCCATCTTCGACGATCTGGCCAAAACCTACCGGCAGGCGATCCGCGGCTTCTACGACGCCGGCTGCCGTTATCTGCAGTTTGACGACACCGCCTGGGCCTATCTTTGCTCGCAAGCGGAACTGAAGAAGGCGGGTGACCGCGGCTTGAAAGCCGATCGCCTGGCGCAGGATTATGCCCGCGTCATCAATTTGGCGCTGGAAGGAAAACCGGCCGACATGGTGATCACCACCCACATTTGCCGCGGCAATTTCCGTTCGACCTGGATCTCCGAAGGCGGCTATGAGCCGGTCGCCGAGATACTGCTGGGTCAATTGAATTACGACGGCTACTTCCTCGAATACGACACTGCCCGCGCCGGCGGCTTCGAGCCGCTGCGGTTTCTGCCCAAGGGCAACAAGATCGCGGTCCTCGGCCTCATCACCACCAAGTCCGGCGTATTGGAGAAGAAAGACGACGTGAAGCGCCGGATCGAGGAAGCAACCAAGTACGTCGCGCTCGATCAGCTCGCGCTGTCGCCGCAATGCGGTTTCGCCTCGACCGAGGAAGGCAACGCGCTCAGCGAAGAAGAACAATGGGCAAAGTTGCGCATGGTCGTCGAACTTGCCGACGCTATCTGGCACTGACGTCGGCAAGCAGATACCGCTTAGGAAATAAAACCCAATAATAAGGTTAACGTTAACGCGGTCAACCGGATAATCGTAAATCGAAACTTGGCCTTAGCGTCCGTGAAGGCTGGTGAAAACCGAGAACTTTGGCGCGAAGCGCCGATGACAAAGCCGACGCGCTAACGTAATACTAACCACGACGACCTGTGGAATGTTTGTGGGAAAGGGGTACTAGATGTCATCCACCGAGCACACGATACCTGACGCGAACCGGCTCTATATCGGCGAAGGCGTTACCATAAAGGGCGAGATTTCGGTTCCCGACACACTGGTGGTGTGCGGCGTCCTCGAAGGCGACGTGACGGTCGGCAACTTGGTGGTCGGCGAAACCGGCGCCATCAAAGGCAGAATTACGGTCGCCGAAAACGCCGAAATTTCCGGCAAGGTTTTCGAGAAGCTCGACGTCAAGTGCCTTTTGATCCTGCGCTCGACCGGGCGCGTCGACGGCAACATCAGCTACGGTCTGCTGCAGATCGAGCAAGGCGCCAGCATTGCCGGCGGCCTGTCATCGACCGAGTATCGCCCGGAACAAAAGCCGCCGAAGGCCGACATTTTCCCACGGGATCAAAAGACCCAGAAGGACGGTTTGCGCTCGAAACCGGCCGGCTTGTCGCCGCTTGAACCGTTGCCCAGTCCGACATCGCCGCCGTCCGGCAATTAATTGGCCACAGACCGGCGGGCCTTTCTATCCCGGCCCGCCTCCGATCAAGCAGCCTGCCGCACCATCAACGCGCGCCGCTGCAGCCGCTTGTGCACATGCACCATGAGGCTGGTGGCGAACAGCGGCGTCGCCAAGTTTACGATCGGAATCGATACGAACGCGGCGATCAACAATCCGGCGAGATAAACCGTGCCGTAGTTAAGCCGGCGCAACGCCTGGACTTCATGCGGCCGCCGAAAGCGCAGCGCGGCAAGATCGAAATAGATGCGCCCGAGCAACCACGCCGTCGCTAAAAAGAAAATCACCGCCCCGAAGCCGGCAAACAGCACAAACGGCACCGCGCAGACATAAACGACGATCGCCAATAGCGCCGTTCTGAGGCCCTCGGCGAGCGCCAGCCACAGCGGCAATGCCAGACCCGGCGGATCCCCCGGATAATTGATGCGCTCGACTTCCTCGGCGATGTCGTCGGCAAAGAAACCGGCGACGAAAGACGTCACCGCCGGCATCAAAAAAACACTTCCGGCGATGATGCCAAATCCGGCCGCGACCGAAAGCAGCCAGGCGAGCGCCACAACCGGCATATGGGCGTGGGGCCCGAGGCCCGTTTCGACCGCGGCGCTGCCGGTTCCCAACAACCACTCGATCAATCGATCAAGCGCGATGGCGACGACAATAATCAGCGCCAGCGCTAGTCCGACCGACTTCCACAACACCGCGCGCAGCGGCGGCGATAGCATCTGGCTGAGCGCCCGGCCGGCATCGTCGAGCATGGTTACCTCCGCATCGTCGGCAGAGGTAAGAGCCGAGTGGCAAGAGTACAAGCGGTCGCGACGCGGTTGTCAGGCCGCGACCATGCCTTCGGCTTCGCCGGCCGCCGCGGCAAGCTCGTCGTCCGCTGCCGGCGCGTCGACCCATTGCAGCATCTTGTAATCGAAGCCTCTCGTGATCGTCGGCTTCACCACGTTGAAATAGGGCGAAATGTCGAAATCGCGCGGGCAATAGAGCGACGAGTGACGGATCTCGAGAATCTGCTCGAGCGCCTGCTGGCTGCGAGCCGCGGTGATCTTCGGCAATATGGGATAATGCACCGCGCGGAACGCGTCCGCGATCAACGCCGAGCAGATCAGCCGCGACGGGTCGCCGGAGCCGAGCGCGATCAACCGCCGGCGCCAGCGTTGCGGCACCGGCATCGGCAACAAATAACGCATCAAGTCGATGATATTTTTTAGATCATAGGCAAAGCCGATGCGCGTCACCGCATAGGCGCACACCGCCGCGCGGTCCGCCTCGGTGAGACCAACCGGCCGGCAGATGCGCGTGTGAAAGCGGAAATATTTCGACAGCGGCGCGGAGACCACGCCCTCGCCGACATTGGCCTCGATGAGCACATGCGGCTCGCCGTCTTCGCTCGCCTGGCCGGCAATCGGCCCGACATAAAGCGCTGAGTGCGACCACGTCGATTGCGTGAGATACTTGATGACGCCGGAGATGTGATTATTGCCCTCGACCAAAAGCACGTCGCCGGGCTCGAGCGATTGGCGCAACGCGTCCGGATCGCTCGGCGTAAACGGCTCATAGCCGGACACCGGCTTCTGCAGGTAATGGGCGATCAGCCGCCCGACGTAATCGAGCATTCTGCTCATGCCGGCCTCCCGGTAGAAGTGCGCGCTTTGGCCGCGTCTTTTATCCGCAACCTACGCGGAGGCCGTTGCGATTTAGTTCACGCCGGCACACGTCTCATGAGCGGCGCGCGGGCGCGTTTGCGCCGGCGCAACCATTCGGGCAAGTTGGCTAAAATCGAAACCGTTTGGAAACCATGCTGGGATTGAGCCGCCGCTTTTTCCTTGCCGCTTCGGCCGCGCTCGCGGCGCGCCCGGTCATCGGCGCCGGCGCGCCGGCGACGAACACGGCGACCGACGTGGTCATCGTCGGCGCCGGCGCCGCTGGGATCGCAGCCGCGCGCCGCATCGCCAGCGCCGGCCGGAAATACGCGCTGATCGAGGCAGCCGACCATATCGGCGGCCGCTGCTTCACCGACACCCGCACATTCGGCGTTCCTTACGATCGCGGCGCCCATTGGATACACACGCCCGATTTCAATCCGCTGACCAAGCTCACGGCACGGCGCGGAATCGACGTCTATCCGGCGCCGCCCGGCCAGAAAGTCCGTATCGGCCGCCGCTACGCGCGCGAGGGCGAGCTTGAAGACTTTTTGGCGTTACAGGTGCGCGCCAATCGCGGCATCGCTGACGTGGCGCGCAAAGGCGACGCCGCCAGCGCGCAGGGATTGCCGAACGATCTCGGCGACTGGCGACCGACGATCGAATTTGTGTTCGGCCCATTTGGTTGCGGCAAGGACCTAACGCAGGTGTCGGCCGTCGATTTCACCAAATCCGCCGAGCGCAACACCGATGCGTTCTGCCGCCAAGGCTTCGGGGCCTATCTCGCGAGCTTTGCCGAAGGGCTCACGGTCAAGCTATCGACGCCCGCCACGGCGATCGACATGCGCCGCGATATCGTGGTTGAGACTCCCAAAGGCAGCATCAGCGCGCGCGCCGCCATCGTCACCGTGCCGACCAACGTGATGACGTCCGGCGAAATCAAATTCATCCCCGAACTGCCAAAGCGGCATGTCGATGCGTTCAGCAAACTGTCGCTCGGCAGCTACGACCACATCGCGCTTGAGCTTGCCGGCAACCCGCTCGGCTTCGAGAGCGACGATCTGGTGCTCGAGAAATCGACCAACGCGCATACGGCGGCGATTTTAGCCAATGTCTCCGGCACAAAGCTCTGCCTAGTAGAGGTTGCCGGGGCCTTCGGCCGCGATCTCGCCGCTCAAGGCGAGGCTGCCATGGTCGACTTCGCCGCCGGTTGGCTCGCCGGCCTCTACGGCACCGACGTCAAGAAAGCGATCAAACGCTCGCACGCCACGCGCTGGAATCATGAGCCGTTGGCGCTCGGCGCGTTCTCCGCCGCCGCGCCGGGCGGCCAGGGGTCGCGCCGCATCCTGATGGAGCCGCTGCAGAACACACTGTGGTTTGCCGGCGAAGCCGTTCACGAAACGCTGTGGGGCACGGTCGGCGGCGCCTGGGAATCGGGCGAGCGCACCGCCGACGCGGTTCTGCATCGGCTCGGGCCGCTCAAGCCATCGGCGGAGATCCAAGCTGTGCCGCCGCGGCAGAAGGCTCAGCGCGTGCGCGCGCAACAATAAGAGTTTTGCAGTTTCCAGCAGAAACTTTGTTGTGGAGCAGCTTCGACTACGCCCGCAGCACGCCGCCGGTGCGCTTGCCGACTTCAGCCACGATCTTTGCCGCCAACGCCTCGATTTCGGCATCGGTCATGGTCCGCTCGCGCGGCTGGATAGTCACCGCGATGCCGATCGACTTTTTGCCCGGCTCAACGCCGGAGCCTTCGTAGACATCGAACACTACGACACCGGTGACGAGCTTACGGTCGACCGTTTGCGCGGCGCGCACCACATCGGCGGCCTTGACCGAGCGCTCGACCACAAAGGCAAAGTCGCGTTCCAGCGGCTGAAATGGCGAAAGCTCGAGCGCCGACTTGGCGCGCGTGGCGCGCGTTTTCGGCTCGGGGATACGTTCGAGAATAGTTTCGAAAGCGACGAGCGGACCTTCGGCATCGAGCGCTTCAAGTGTGCGCGGATGTAGTTCGCCGAAATAACCGAGCACATTCTGCGGACCGATCTGGATGGTGCCCGAGCGGCCGGGATGGAACCAGGCCGGGCCGCCCGGCACCACTTGCAGAGCTTGCGCCGGCGCGCCCGCCGCCACCAGCACCGCCACGGCGTCGGCCTTGGCATCATAGGCATCAACCTCGCTGTCGTGTTTTTGCCAATGGCGGCCGATGCCGGACGGTTTTGCCAGCGCGCGCCGCACGCCCGCGGCTGCGGTCAACTGATCCTGCGGTTGATCGCCGCGAAATACCTGGCCGACTTCAAACAGCGCGTCGTTGGGGAAGCCGCGATCGGTATTCCGCTGCGCCGCGGCGACCAGTCCGGGAATGAGGCTCGGCCGCATGTCGGAGAGTTCAGCGGCAATCGGATTGGCCAGCGCCAGCCCCGGTTTGCCGCCGCCGAACAACTCCGCCTGCGGCTTGGAGATGAAGGACCAGGTAACTGCCTCGACCAGATCGCGCGCCGCCAGCGCGCGCTTGGCTTTGCGGGTCCGCAGCTGGATCGGCGTCAGCACCGGTTTGCGCGGCGCCTCGCCACGATCGAACGGCGTGAACGGGATGCGATCGACGCCGAGGATGCGCACCACTTCTTCGACCACATCGGCCTTGTTGGATACATCGGCGCGCCACGACGGCACCGCCACCTTCACCCGTTCGCCCTGACCGGCGACAAAGAAACCGAGACGATCGAGAACACGGCGCATCTCCGGCAGCGGCACGGTTAGACCGGCAAGGCGCTTGAGCTCGGCCAACGGGAAATCGATCACCGTCTCCGGCACCGGTATGACGCCGGCAACAGTGACCTCCGACGGCGTGCCGCCGCAGAGCTCAAGCACCATCTTGGTGGCAAGCTCCAATCCCGGCCGCATGAAGGCCGGATCGACGCCGCGCTCGAAGCGATAGCGGGCATCGGAGTTGATGCCGAGCGTGCGGCCGGTCTGGGTGATGTTGATCTCGTTCCACAGCGCCGACTCGATCAACACATCCGTGGTTGTTTCCGAGCAGCCGGTCGCTTCGCCGCCCATGATGCCGGCTAGCGATTCCACGCCGCCCGCGTCGGCAATAACGCAGACCGTGTCGTCGAGCGTGTAAGTCTTGCCGTCGAGCGCGAGCAGCGTTTCGCCGTCGCGGGCGCGGCGCACGGTGAGATTGCCGCGCACCTTCGCGGCATCGAACACATGCAGCGGCCGGCCGCGGTCGAACGTGATGAAGTTCGTGATATCGACCAGGGCGTTGATCGGACGAAGCCCTATCGTCGTAAGCCGCTTTTGCAGCCAAGCCGGCGACGAGCCGTTGTTGACGCCGCGGACGAGGCGGAGCGCAAACGCCGGACACAGCTCGGGGGCTTCGATAGTGACGCCCACCGGACACGGAAACTCGCCCTTGATCGGCTTGATGCCGTGGTCGATCAATTTGCCCATGTCAGCAGCGGCAAGATCGCGCGCGATGCCATGCACGCCGGCGCAATCGGCCCGGTTTGGCGTCAGGTTGATTTCGATGACCGGATCGTCGAGGCCGGCCCATTGCGCATAATTCGCGCCGACCCGCGCGTCGTCCGGCAATTCGATAATGCCTTCATGATCGTTGGAGATCTGCAGCTCGAATTCCGAGACCAGCATGCCGCGGCTTTCGACGTCGCGGATTTTGCCGACGCCGAGCGTGACGTTCTTGCCGGGAATGAACGCGCCCGGCGGCGCGAACACGCCCGTCATGCCGGCGCGCGCATTCGGCGCGCCGCACACGACCTGGATCGGATCGCCGGAGCCGGTATCGACCATGCAGACCTGCAGTCGGTCGGCATTGGGGTGGCGCTTGGCTTCGGTCACGCGCCCGATGATGAACGGCGCGAACAGCTTGGCTTTGTCCTCGATACGCTCGACTTCGAGCCCGATCATGGTGAGCTTGTCGGCGATCTCGCCGAGCGGAAGATCGGTGTCGAGGTGCTCCTTGAGCCAGGCGAGCGTGAATTTCATCATGGCGACGGCTCAAAGCTCACGCGCTCAGCCCCCCCGCCAGCGTCGGGAAGTCGAGCGGGCGGAAACCGTAATGCGATAGCCAACGGACGTCGGCCTCGAAGAAGGCGCGCAGGTCCGGCATGCCGTATTTGAGCATGGCGATGCGGTCGATCCCCATGCCCCAGGCAAAGCCCTGGAACTCGTCCGGATCGAGCCCGCAATTTCTCATGACGTTGGGATGCACCATGCCGCAGCCCAGAATCTCCATCCAATCGTCGCCCTCGCCGAACCGGATTTCGCCCTTGTCGCGCTTGCACTGGATGTCGACCTCGAGCGACGGCTCGGTGAACGGAAAGAACGACGGACGAAACCGCATCTTCACCCGATCGACCTCGAAGAACGCCTTGCAGAATTCCTGCAGGATCCATTTCAGGTGGCCGAGATGCGAGCCGCGGTCGATCACCAAGCCCTCGACCTGGTGGAACATCGGCGTGTGCGTCTGATCGCTGTCGCAGCGATACGTGCGGCCGGGGACGATGATCCGGATCGGCGGCTTTTGGCTGAGCATGGTGCGCACCTGCACCGGCGAAGTGTGCGTGCGCAGCAACAGGCGCGACCCGTCCGGCTTCGGATTGAAGAAGAAGGTATCGTGCATGTCGCGCGCCGGATGATCTTCCGGGAAATTCAGCTTGGTGAAATTGTAATCCTCGGTCTCGATGTCCGGACCTTCGGCGACGGCAAAGCCCATATCGGCGAAGATAGCGGTCAGTTCGTCGATCACCTGGGTGATCGGATGCACGCGGCCGATGTCGGCCGGCGTTTCGCGCACCGGCAAGGTGACGTCGATGCTTTCGGTATTGAGCCGCGCTTCAAGCGCTGCCGACTTGAAGGTTTCGCGCCGCTCGGCGAGCGCGGCGTTGACGCGATCTTTCAGCCCGTTGATCAGCGGACCTTGAACCCTACGCTCTTCCGGCGAAAGCGTGCCTAGTGTCTTCAGAAGCGCGGTGATCGACCCGCTCTTGCCAAGCGCCGCCACCCGCACGGCCTCGATCGCGGCTTCGTCGGCGGCGCCGCCGACCGCGGTGAGGATCTCCTGTTCGAGTTGGGCGGTATCCGGCATGGCGTCGCAATCAATCCGGCATCACGGTCAGATCGGTGTCCGAAGGCTTTCCGCCGGCCTGAGTCAGTATGCAATGGACTTGCCCACGGTGATGGGTCTGATGATTGAACATATGCGTGACCAGCATCCAGCGCGGTCGCGTCCATTCGCGTTTGGTCGCGGTGGAGTAGAAGGTTTGCTCGATCGAGAGCCAGGCATCGTCCACGTTATCGGCCCAATCGATGATGGTCTGGTCGAAGCGCGCCCGCTCGGCATTCAATCCTGTCCAGTCCGGGTAGAGCGTAACCGATTCCGGAATCCCCGCCTGCAGCTTTGGCACGTCGGTGAAACGGCTCATCCAGACCTGGTCGCCCCACAGGATGTGGCTGAGCGTCTTGTGGATCGAGCCGAAGAACGCCCCACGCTCGCGCCGGCGCTCGTCGTCGGGCAGGCGATCGGCAACGCCGTAGAGATTGCCGTTCTGCCAACAATTGTAGCGCGCCAAGCGCTGAACGTAGGCGCGGTCGATCATGAGACACGGCTAGGCCGCCAGCGCCGATTTGGCCTGGCCGACGATTGCCTCGAATGCCGCCGGCTCGGTGATGGCGAGGTCCGACAGCACCTTGCGATCGATGGTAATGCTGGCCTTGCTCAGGCCGGCGATGAAGCGGCTGTAATTGAGGCCGAACGGCCGCACCGCCGCGTTCAGCCGTTGAATCCACAATGCGCGGAAAGTGCGCTTGCGCCGCTTGCGGTCGCGAAACGCATATTGGTTGGCCTTCTCCACCGCCTGCTTGGCGATGCGAATGGTGTTCTTGCGCCGGCCGTAATAGCCCTTGGCGGCTTTGAGCACTTTCTTGTGTTTGGCATGACTGGTGACGCCGCGCTTGACGCGTGCCATGGCTGATCTCCTTCAGAAATCGCGAAAATCGGAATGGTTGAGGCCGCGAACGGCCTGCATCAACCGTCCTGCATCAACCGTTCGGCAAGAAGTATTTCTTGATGTTGTCGCCGTCGGTTTTGAACAGCACATTGGTGCCGCGAAGCTGGCGGATCTGCTTTTTCGAACGCTTGATCATGCCGTGGCGCTTGCCCGATTGGGCATAAAGCACCTTGCCGGTCGCCGTCACCTTGAAGCGCTTTTTAGCGCCCGATTTGGTCTTGATCTTGGGCATTTGGCTCTCCTTGGCCGCGAGCGCGAACGCTCGGGCGGCCGATAAATGCTCAGTTATGAGCGCTGTGTGCTTGGAGCACGTCACCGCCGCCACGGCAGCCCTAAATCAGCCGGGCGGCGAGAGGGCGCGGTTATTGCAAATCCGGCCCGAAATGGCAAATCCGCCGAGCCCGCCCAGCGCCAAAGGCTAACCCCGCTTTGCGGGGGCGCTTATCGTGCGAGGAAGTCGCCGACCATGCCGGCTTAGGATCAGCGCGGCGCCAGCACCATCACCACCTGGCGGCCTTCGAAGCGCGGCTCCTGTTCGATCTTGGCGATCTTGGCGGTATCGTCCTTGACGCGATCGAGGAGCTTATAGCCAAGCTCCTGGTGGGCCATCTCGCGGCCGCGGAAGCGCAATGTCACCTTCACCTTGTCGCCTTCCTCAAAGAACCTCTGGATCGAGCGCATCTTCACTTCGTAATCGTGATCGTCGATCATCGGCCGCAGCTTGATCTCCTTGATCTCGACGACCTTCTGCTTCTTGCGCGCCTCGGCGGCTTTCTTCTGCGCCTGATACTTGTATTTGCCGAAATCGAGGATTTTGCAGACCGGCGGAACCGAATTCGGCGCGATCTCTACGAGATCGAGCCCGGCCTCCTGCGCCATGGCCAGCGCGGCGTTAATTTCAGTGACGCCCTTGTTGGCGCCATCCTTATCGATGAGTTGGACCTCGCGGACGCGGATCTCCTCGTTGATGCGCGGCCCTTCCTTGGCGGCGGGTTGCGGGGTTCTAATCGGGCGACGAATGGTTCAGCTCTCCTAAAGTTCGTTGCGATGCGCCGATCGCATCCATGCGCGGACATACGATGGAAAGGAATCCGCGATGCTAAAGCGGCAGAGCTAGAAGATCGGGAGTTTTGCGGCGTAAGTCAACGGATATGCGGCGGCGATAATCGCTTGCGCGTCACCTTCTTTTGCCGCCAAACAGAGCGCGTTTGCCCGCCTTGCCACCGTGAAGCCGTAACTGGACCGTCTCGGACCGTCCCACCGCATGAACGATAACGGCCTGAAATTCCTGGAAATTGGCAGCGAGGGCGAGCGCCGCAGCATAGCCGTGCGCGAACAGCCGGGCGCCGCGCCGGGCCTGTTCTGGCTCTCAGGCTACAAGTCCGACATGGGAGGCACCAAGGCCGCGGCGCTTGCCGACTGGGCCAAGATGCAGGGACGCGCCTGCGTGCGCTTCGATTATTCCGGCCACGGACAATCGGGCGGGACCTTCACCGACGGGAGCATCGGCCGCTGGCTCGCCGAGGCGCTGTTCGTCTTCGACGCCTGTTGCTGCGGCCAGCAAATCTTGATCGGCTCGTCGATGGGCGGCTGGCTGGCTTTGCTTATGGTCCGCACGCTGCGGCAACGGCGCGAGCCCGGCTCGGCTTCGGTCGCGGGCCTAGTGCTGATCGCTCCCGCAGTCGACTTCACAGAGGAGCTAATGTGGAAGCGCTTCACGCCGGCGATCAAGCGCGAACTTGAGGAGACAGGCGTTTGGGCGCGGCCGTCCGCCTACGCCGACGAACCTTATCTAGTGACGCGGCAATTGATCGAGGAGGGCCGCAACCACCTCCTCCTCGGCGGCATGATCGAATCCGGCTGCCCGGTGCGCATCCTCCAAGGCGTCGAGGACCCGGATGTGCCGTGGCGCCACGCGGTCGAGCTGGTGTCGCGGCTCGCGAGCGACGACGTCGTACTAACGCTGGTCAAAGACGGCGATCACCGCCTGTCGCGGCCGGAAGATATCGAGCGGCTCATCCGCGCCGTCGCCGAGTTTTAGCGCACGACCCGAACCGAGAGGCAGCCGGCTGGCGCTCCAGCCGGCCGCCCGCTCGGCGTTGTCGAATGCGACGCCGAGCTTGTCGGCGGTGCGCCACGTCACGCGGCATGAGCGGCGCGTGCGGCCGTGCTCGAACGTCAGATCGAAACTCTGCGGGACGCCTGACGTGGTTGCGAGTTTCAGACACGCGCCGCCATTGGTGATGTTCTCGACCGTACAGAAAACGACTTGGTTCCGATGCGGCACGATGATCTTGGCGTTGCGCGATATGCGCGTCACGACGCGGCGCTCTGCGGCTTCATCGTCGAGCGGCGATTTCTTGCTGGGACCAACCATCGAACGGCCTGTAGGGGACGCCGCAGAGAAGCGCCCGAAACACAGCCCTATAGCGATCAATCCTTACGGAATCGTCGAAGGCGGCGCCGTCAACACGGTCAACGGGGCGGAACCATATCCGCCCCGGAATCGTGCCAATAACGTCCCCTGCGGGCCTTTACTTGCCCGGCCCGTCGACGCTCCAGACGCCGGCGCCGAACGAAAAGACGTAAAGCAGCCCGCCGGCAATAGCGATGTTCTTGTAGAAGTGAGTCATATTCGGCAAGTCGCCGACCGGCAGGTGCACGCCGAAGCCGGTGATCACGCAGAATATCGCCAGCACCAGCGCGGCCCAGCGCGCCTTAAAGCCGACGAGGACCATCAACCCGCCGATGATCTCGACAAGCAGAACGATCCACACCAGCACGGCAGGCGCCGGGATATTGACGTGCGCGAAATATCCCGCTGTACCGGCCGGGTCCATCAGCTTGCCGATCCCCGCCCAAATGAAGAGGGCCGACAAGAACAAACGCCCCAACGGGGCCGCGTAGGTTTTCAGATTTTCCATAGTGCATTTCCCCCAGCTCTCAGTTGGCGCAAGTACGCCATACGCAACACTAACAGTCTGGAACAAAAGCAACAATCACAAACGCGGCACGGCGTTCACCGGCGCAACGAATTGAAAAATAACAAGCTCGCGGTTACCTCGGTGATACCGCGACCCCCTTCCGACGCTGCCTCGCGTCGAGTGTAGGCGCTTTCAAGACAGGAAGCGTTGCACCGCGTCGACCGCCTCCCGCTTCTCGTCAAGCACCAGATGGCCGGCGCCCTTGAAGGTCTGAAACTCAACCTTGGGAATATGCGCCCGCCACAGTTCGGCGTTTTGCACCGACAGAAGCCTGTCGTCTTCGCCCCAGACCAACAATGTCGGCATGGTCAGCCGGTGCAGATAGCGCGGCAGTTTGGTGTCATAGGGATGCTCCCACCACAGCCGCGCCAGCGTCCCGACTTCGCGATAGCGCGCACCCATGAAATCCAAGTCCTTGGGATTGTCCGGTAGATACGGTTTGATCACATCGAAGTTCGAAACCAGGAGCGAAGGAATTTCCTCGGGCGGCAGCAGGAAAAGGTCGCCCTTGGGCCGCTCCTTGCCGCGCAGGCCGGCGGGACCGACCAGCACCAGCCGCTTCACCCGATGGCCGGCCTGCACCGCGAAGTTCGCGGCCATCAAGCCGCCGAGCGAGAAACCAACCAGGTTGACTTGCTCCAGGCCGAGCGCATCGAACAGATCGAGATAATGCATGACATAATCATGCATCTCGTTCATCGCCGGATCGTCGTCGGCTTCGTCAAACCCGGGATGGATCGGGAGGATGACGCGGAATTTCTCCGTCCACGGCAGAGCGAAATTGATGCCGTGCCAGAGGCCTGCGCCGTGAAAAAAGACCAGCGGCTCGCCGCGGCCGGCGGTGAGCACGGTGGTCTTCAAACCATTGACGGTGTGCGTTTCGCGCTTGAATTGCGGCGGGAAGGCTTGAGCGGACATCGGCTTCCTCCTTCACTCGGCGGCGACGCGGCGTTCGACCGCGGCGTTGGCGCGCATGCGCGGGATGACGTCTTGGCCGATCAAGCTCAGGTTCTTCACCACCTTCCAATGCGGCATGTTGCCGATCGCGCAGAGAAGATTGAAGTGGTTCGTCCCCATGGCGCCGCCCCATTCTTCCAGCTGGTCGACTACCTGATCGGCAGTGCCGATGGCGAGGAAGAATGATTCATTGACGTTGTCGAAGCTGAATCCGCCGTGCAGTTTGTCGGCGAGCGCCGCGCGCTTCTTCAGTTCGGCAACCGAGAGATAACCGGGCGGCGCAAGGAAGTTCGGCGTGGTGCGCAGCGCATCCTCGAAGAAATAGCGGATGTGCTCGACCGCTTCCGCTTCCGCCTTTTCCTTGGTCTCCGCGACGTAGGTGATAACCTGCAAAGGCAGCTGCTCCGGCCGCACCGGGTGTCCGTGTTCCGCCGAGCTTTTGCGCAGTTGCTGGTTGAGCTCGAGCGCGCGCGTCTTGGAGACGAACACTGCGGAATAGCCGAACCCATGCTTGGCCGCGAGCTCGACCGTCTCCGGGCTGCCGGTGCCAACGATGTAGCACGGCGGATGCGGCTTCTGATAAGGCCGCGGCCACGGATTGAGGTAGCGGTAAGTGTAAAAGTCGCCGTAATAGGTCGTCGGGCCGTCCGCCGTCCAGGCTTGCAGAATGATGTCGATCGACTCCCGGTAGCGCGCGCGCGCGGTGGCCGGACTGATCGGGTTGGCCCAGTATTCCATGCCGGTGCCGAGCGGGAACGCGACCTCGAGACGGCCCTGCGACATCACGTCGAGCATGGCGTATTCCTCGGCTAGCCGGTTCGGATATTCGAGATTGGGCGGCGTGCCCCAGACGCAGATCTTCACGTTCTTGGTTTGCGGGATGATCGCCGCGGCGATCAGGTTCGGCGCCGCCATCATGCTGTAGGCGGTGTTGTGATGCTCGTTGACGACAACGGCGTCGAAGCCGACCTTTTCGGCGAGCAGGAGTTCGACGATGTAACGGTTGTAGAGCGCGTGCCCCTTTTCCGGATCATAAAATTTGTTGGGGAAGTCGACCCAGGTCGAGTGAAATTCTTTGTGGTTCTCCGGCAAGTGCACGTAAGGCATGAAATGCATGAAGTCGAAGCGCAGCGCACCGCTCATTGGAACCTCCCTGTCACTCGACCCTGCCGACGCTGGAAGACTTAAAATGCAGCGCTGTCGGGGGTAACGGCCGACATTCTTATCACCGTATCGGCTCGGGCGGGATTTTGCTGCGCGTTCGCATCAAGCGCAAGCATTACTTCGAGCATTACTTGCGCATGGCATCGATGCCGACATTCGTCCGACTATCGAACAAGCCGCGTTTTGTTTGTTGTAGGCGCAACGCCCACCGGTCGGCACAAACCGCAACCCTTGGCTGAAGTGTCACAACGAGTCCCGGTTTTGGGCCAAACACCGGCATAACTAATGTCGCAGGCCCGCGCGCAAAACCTTAAAAAATGTGACTATCGGCGAACCGCTGCGCGATAGGCACTTGGGCTAAGCCCCACTAATCGGTGGAAGCGCCGATTGAACGTGGACAGGTCGCCAAAGCCGACCGCAAAGGCAATCGCCGCGACGCCGTCTGACGTTTGCCGCAACCGCACCGCTGCGGCGCGCAACCGAGTCAACAGAATGAATTGGTAGGGCGTCATGTCGACGATCGCACGAAAGGTGCGCAGGAAATGATAAGGGCTCATTGCCGCTGCGGCGGCAAGATCGGATAATGAAATCGTTCCTTCCGATTGGGCCTCGATCTGGCGCAAGGCATTTGTAATCCGGCGCTCGTCACGCCGCGATGGCGCGGATGGGCTTTTGTTCGCGTCCGCCAAGACCGTCAAAACGGAGGCACTAAGCCGCAAAGCCAATTCCTCGAATTCCGCCTCGTCGCCGTCAGCGCTCGCCGCTTCCGCCGCGGCGATCATTGGCAGCAACGCCGGGTGTGGCGGCAGGCGCGGCACGGCAAATAGAATCTTGCGCACGCCACAAACCGCGGACGCAACTCGCTCAAGGAATTCAGGCGTGAACTGAAACGCAATGCAGCGATCGCCGACGGCGTGCTCATGACCGCATTCGAAACGATGATGCCGATTGCCGAGCAGCAGCGCTCCCGGCGCCAAAACCGCGGACCCGAGCGACGACCGGTACCGGAAGGTTCCGCTCGTCACCGCGGCGACGCAGGTGGCCTCGTGCTGCTCCTCATACGCGCGGTGCCGCGGCCCGAACCTGCAAACGACATCGTCGACGCGCCAGCCAGCACCGGAAGCCAGATGATGTGCGGTCAGCGACATGCGCGAAGTTTAGCAATTTTTCCCAAGCGGCGCAGGAGCGCGGCGAATTAATAGATAGCGACAATTTTGAACGCGCAAAGAGGCTTCGGCAGTGACTGAGAATTGTTTCGTGACCGCGCTTCACAGCAGCGGCCCCGCCGCCGATCGTGCCGAGAAAATGATGCTCTATGGCCGCTTCATCGGCAGCTGGTCCATGGCGGCGACGGTTTACCCCGACGACGGCAGCCGGCACGAGGCCGCCGGCAAAATTCACGTCGGCTGGGTGCTCGAGGGGCGCGCCATTCAGGACGCCTGGATCCTGCCGGGCGTTTTTTATGGCACGACGCTGCGCGTCTACGATCCGGCCCTCGATGCGTGGCACATTCTGTGGAGCGATCCGCTGCGGCAGCTCTACACCCGGCAGATCGGCCGCGCGCAGGGCAATGACATCGTCCAATACGGCAGCAACGACGCCGGTGACACGCTGCGCTGGAGCTTTACCGAAATTGCCGCCGACTCATTTCGCTGGACCGGCGAGCGCTCACGCGATGGGGGAAAGGACTGGCATCTTCAGGCCGACTTTCTTGCGCGCCGCCTGTCCGCGGACTGCGTTCTAAACCGCAGGGAGTAACAAACCATGATCGATCATGTTTCCATAGGCGTCGCTGACACGGCGCGTGCCAAGCGCTTCTACGATGCAGCATTGAAACCGCTTGGTTACGGGTGCCTGAGCGAAGGTCCCGGATCGCTTGGCAATGGGCGAGACAGCGTTGTCTTTTGGAAAAGCGAAACAGCGCACCCGGTCGTGCCTCACGCGAAATCGGGTCCGCACTTTTGCTTCGCCGCGCCGACGCCAGCCAGTGTGGACGCGCTCCATGCCGCCGCGATCAAAAACCACGGCCGCGACAACGGCACGCCGGGCCTGCGCGCCGACTATGGTCCCGGCTACTATGCGGCCTTTGTTGTCGACCCCGACGGCTATCGGCTCGAAGCGCATTGCGGGAATATGACCGGAAATAGAATGGGCCGGCGCGAGCGCCGGCCCACCAGCAGTTTCGATTCGCGAACTTTTACTCGTAGCTCTTCTTGCAGGGCGGATTGTCGCGTCCCGGCGGCACGAACTTGTCGAAGGCCGCCTTGGAGAAGCCGAGCCGCTCCTGCACGTTCGGGATGACCTTCACCACCTTGCTGATCAAGTCGCCGTTGTCGGCCTTGACCACTTCGGTGACGAAGTTCGTTCCGATCGCCTGACGGTTCTCGTCGAGCGTGATTTTGCCGTTAGGCGCGTCGAGCTCGATCTTGTTCAGCGCAGCGCGGAACTTCTTGTTGCCGTCGGACAGGTCGCCGCCAGCCTGCTCGTAGGCTTTAAACACCGCGTCGGCCGAGTTGTAGTAGTTGATCGCCAACAGCGACGGGCTGGCGAACGCATTCTTGAAGAAGCCGGTCTTGGCGTGGGCCTGATAGGCCTTCACGAAAGCCTGCCACTTAGGGTTCGGATCGTTGTCGGCCATGCCGCTCGCTGCGATGGTGCCGATCAATGCATCCTTGGCCTTGCCTTTCGACGACAACACGGTCTGGTCGACCATGATCGAGCCGCCGAGCAGGTGCGCGTGACCGCCAGCCTGCTGATACTGATTGAGGAAGTTGACCGCGTCGGCGCCGCCGAGGCCGAGATAGATGGCGTCGACGTCATCCGGCAGCGATGAGATAACCGAGGCGAAGTCCTTGGTGCCGAGCGGCACCCAGAAGCGCTTGGTGATCTCGCCGCCGGCCTTGCAGAATTCGACCGTCAGTCCCATCACCTGGGTATAGACGAAGGAATAGTCTTCGCCGACCGTCGCGATCTTCTTGTAACCCTTCACATTGTAGGCGTAGTCGCCGAGGCCGGCTTGCCACTGCGCACCATCCATGTTGGTGCGATAGAAGGTCGGCGACGGCGTGACGCCGGCCGACGGATCGCCGTAGGTCGTCTCCAGCGCGCCGGACGCGGAGTTCATCACCGTGATCTGCGGCTGGGTCTTCGAGTAATCGCGGATCGCGATGCCTTCCGAGCCGGACAGCGGCGAAATTAGAATGTCGACCTTGTCCTGCTCGACGAGCTTCTTGGCGGCGCGAACGGCAGAATCCGGACTTGCATCCGTCGCACCGACGATGGTCTCGATCTCTTTGCCGGCGACTTTGCCGCCGCGCGCTTCCACCGCGAGATCGTAGCCGCGCATGCCGTCCTCGCCGAGAACGGTGTACGTGCCTTCCAATGTCGCGGTGACGCCGATCTTAACCTTGTCGGCGGCGTTGACCGACCCAGTTCCGACGAGCGCGGCAAAACCCGCCACGGTCGCCAATAGTAAGCCCTTGCGCATGAGGTTCCTCCTGTTTCCGAGCACCGCGAATGCGGCGTCGTGTGCCGGCCGAAAGTGCTTAAAGCTTATGGTCAGGGGCCGTCGCCCCATGCCTCAGCCGACTTTAAAACCGTAACAGCCGGCGGTGGGATGCGACAAGCCTGCGAGCGGCCAAAGCGCGGCGCAGAACCGTGTCTGCTAGTCTGATTTTTCAGAGAAATCGCCGTTCGCCAGGTACGCTTGGCCCCCCAGCCAACCTTCTGGCGCCCACTTGTCAATCCGACCCGGCCGTCGTTTAATCTAAAAAAACAATAACCTGCACGTTGGGAGGCGTGGCATGAGTACCGCGTTGGCGGTCTGTCATGGGGCGTTTGGCCGGGTAACCGTGTACCGGCTGGACAAGCCAATGCGCACCCATGCGCATCGCGAAGGTCATCTGACCTTTCTCCTCGCCGGCCCGCCGGCGATCGTAACAGTCTCGAATATCGCATACCCGATGGATGAGGCCATGGGGGTCGCCATAAATCCTTGGCAGCCCCATTCTTTTCAACCTTGTTCGACGGAGAAGCCTTCGGTTTATTTGGTCGCCTATATTTGCGACCGCTGGCTCGACCGCGATCAGGAAGGACGCGGAAGTTTGCGCTTCGGCTCGAACGCGATCCGCGTCGGCACAACGTTGCGCTCGATCTGCGCGAGCCTCGCCCATTCGCTCGTGACGACGGCCAGTTATCGCATCGTGCACCGCTATCTCAACCAGTTGTTCGATGCGAGCTTTGATGAGTCATGGGCCAGGGGCCGCCGGACCGGTCTCCCCACTCGGCCGCCAATACCGTCGCCGGTCGACTTTCGCGTGCGCAAATCGCTCCGCCTGCTCGACGATGGTCTTGCCCAAGGTATCGAGCTTGATGCCGTGGCGCGCGATGCCGGACTTTCCCGGCCGCATTTCTTTAAGCTTTTTCGCGAGAACACCGGCGTTACGCCCGCGCTTTACGCCAACACCATGCGGATCGAGCGGGCGCTGGATCGCTTGATGGCATCGCAGGATTCGGTCACCGACATCGGCTATGAGCTCGGATTTTCCTCGCAAAGCCATTTCACCCATTTCTTTTCCGCCCATGTCGGGATTGCGCCGACGCAATACCGCTCCGTCGCCCGGGTCGTCAGCGACTAGGGCGGGCAGCGGCCCGCGCGAAAATCAGACTAGCGAGCATGCCGGCGCGTCCGCGCTCGGCTAGGTTTCCCGCAAAATGCGGGAGGAAAGAAGTTTGGCCACGGCATTCGGCAACGAAGGGCCGGCCGACGGCACCGGAAGCGGCGACGCGTTCGGACGCTGGATCGGCCGTCATCCCATCTGGGCGCTGATCATCGCGGTCGTGATGATTTTTGCACTGTGGCTCGTGCTCGCGCCGTGGCCGGCCGGCTTCGAGGATGTGTTCGGCAAGAAGCGGCTGTTCATCAACGCCATCCTCAACGGCATCACGCTCGGCGGCCTCTATTTTCTGGTTGCCACGGGCTTTACGCTAATCTTCGGCCTGATGCGCAACGTCAATCTTGCGCACGGCTCGCTCTATCTGTTCGGCGGCTATATGGGCTACGAGGCCACGCAATGGACCGACTCGTGGCTGTTCAGCTACGTGGTCGCTTTCGTTTGCTGCGCCATCGTCGGCGTCGCCATGCAGTTCTTCATCTTTCGGCGGATGGAGGGGCAGGATTTGCGGCAGACTTTGGTGACGCTCGGTCTGTCGATCATCTTTTCCGATCTGATGGTGTGGATTTGGGGCGGCAACGCCATTCAGATCGATACGCCTGATTATCTGCTCGGCCCGGTTGCGACGCCGATCGTCGTTGCCGTCAAATCGAACGGCGAAACCGTCTTTCTGCAATATCCGCTGGTGCGGCTCGCCATTTTCGCCGCGGCGGTCGCAATCGGCATCGGCATGTGGCTTGCGCTCAACCGCACGCGGGTCGGCGTGATGGTCCGCGCCGGCGTCGACGACCGCGACATGTTGTCTGTGCTGGGCTACCGGGTGCAGCTGTTGTTCGTCCTGGTGTTTGCCTTCGGCGCCGGCCTCGCCGGCATGGCCGGCATCGTCGGCGGCACCTTTCAATCGCTGTCGCTCGGCGACGACTCGCACTTTCTGCTGGCGTCGCTGCAGGTGGTCATTGTCGGCGGCATGGGATCGATTCCCGGCGCGGCGCTCGGCGCCATCATCATCGGCTGCGCCGAACAATTCGGCCAAACTTACTTCCAGAACTACGCGACGGTTCTGACTTTCGTGATCATGGTCATCGTGCTCGCCATTCGTCCGCAAGGACTGTTGGGAAGACGCTGATGGCGCTGCTGCAGACCACCGGCGTTGCTCCGCTTACCGCGCAGGATCTGCAGCGCACGGGTGCGCTGTCACGCTGGATCTCGCGGCATGCGGCGATTCTGATCCTCGGCGTATTGCTGGTGTTCCTGCCGACGGTAGCCAGCGATTTCATTCTGGTGCAGGTGTTCGGCTGGGGAATGATTCTCGGCATCATCGCGCTGTCGCTGATGTTCCTTGGCGGCTACGGCGGCATGGTTAGCCTCGCGCAAATGACGGTCGCCGGCGTGTCCGGCTACATGATCACCGTCTTCGGCGCGAGTTCACTGCCGGCCATCAGCCTGTTCTGGCCGTGGTGGGCCGCAGCGCCAATGGCGATCGTCATCGCGGTGGCGTTTGGAGCGCTCACCGGCGCGCTGTCGGCGCGCACCGAAGGCATCTACACCATCATGATCACGCTCGCGATCGCCGCGGCGTTCTTTTATCTGACCTTGCAGAATTGGCCGATCTTCAACGGCTTTGCCGGCTTCACCACCATCCCGGCGCCGATCGCTTTCGGCATAAACTGGAAGCATCCGGTGCCGCTTTACTATCTGATCTTGTTTTTCGCCGCGCTCAGTTACGCCGTCGTGGTCTACATTTCGCGAGCGCCGTTCGGGCTGGCGCTGCAAGGCGTGCGCGACAACCCGCGCCGCATGGAAGCCATCGGCTACAACGTCACCGCCCACCGCATCGCGGCCTACGCCTTCGCCGCGCTGATCGCCTCGATCGGCGGCATCCTGATGGTGTGGCTCAACAACCAGATTTCGCCTGGTTCCACGGGGATTGAAGCCAGCATCGATCTTTTGATCATCGCCGTGGTCGGCGGGCTCGGCCATCCCATCGGCGCGTTCGTCGGTGCGTTCATTTACGTGGTCATGCGCACCTTCGCGCTCGATGCGCTGGTCGAGGTCGGCCTCGACGGCCGCCGCTTTCAGACCCTGATCGGCCTGACTTTCCTGGTCATCGTGTTGTTTTCGCCCGACGGCGTCATCGGGTTGTGGCGGCGCTGGTCGGCGCGGGCGCTGTCGCAGGACAGGGGCACCCGACGATGAGCTCGATCGCCGAACGCATGGCCGCGGCCGGCACCGGCAACGCCATCGAGTTGCGCGGCGTGAGCCGCATGTTCGGCGCGCTCGCCGCGCTGTCCGACATTACGCTGAGCGTCCGCCCGGGCGAGCGGCGGGCCGTGCTCGGCTCGAACGGCGCCGGCAAGACGACGTTGCTCAATTGCGTGACCGGCGATTTTCCGCCGACGTCAGGAACGGTGCGGTTTTTCGGCGAGGACGTCACAACCTTGCCGCCGCATGAGCGCATCCGCCGCGGCCTGCGCCGGACCTATCAGATTTCGCTATTGTTCTCGCGGCTGACGGTGCGGGAAAACGTCTATCTCGCCTGCCGCGGAGTGTCGCGCAGCCGTTTCTCCTTCATCCGCACCCGCGCCAGCGATGCGATCATGCAGTCCGTCAGCGACCTGATCTCGCTGGCGCATCTGGAAAGCGTCGCCGATCGCCTGGTCGGCGAATTAGCGCACGGCCAGCAGCGCCAGCTTGAAATCGCACTCGCGCTCGCCGGCGCGCCGCGATTTATCCTGTTCGACGAGCCCGCCGCCGGCCTCTCGCCGAGCGAACGCGGCGACCTAGTCGCGATCCTGACCGCGCTGCCCACCCATATCGGCTACATCATCATCGAGCACGACATGGACGTCGCGCTGCGCGTCGTCGAGAGCGTGACGATGATGCACAACGGCCGCATCTTCAAGGAAGGCGCGCCGGCCGAGATCGAAGCCGATCCGGAAGTGCAGGAATTATATCTCGGGGGCGGCCATGGCTGAGCGTCGTCCCGACCGCCGCCCTGAGCGCCGTCCCGCCGATCTTTTGGAGATCAGAGGGCTGAACGTCTTCTACGGCCGCAGCCATGCGCTCCAAGGCGTCGATTTGCGGCTTGAGCACGGCGTGCTGTCGCTCGTCGGCCGCAATGGCATGGGCAAGACCACCTTGTGCAAGGCGATTGTCGGGCTGACCCCGGTCGCGAGCGGCTCGATCCGCTTCATGGGCGAAGAGCTTGTCGGCCGCACTCCTGCGGAAATTGCGCGGCTCGGGCTCGGCTATGTGCCGCAGGGCCGCCGGCTGTGGCCCTCGGTCACCGTCGAAGAGCATTTGCGGCTGGCCGGCGGCAATCGCGGACAATGGACGATCCCGCGCATCTATGAAGCCTTCCCGCGGCTTGCCGAGCGACGCAACAATCGCGGCAATCAGCTCTCCGGCGGCGAGCAGCAGATGCTGGCGATTTCGCGCGCGCTGCTGCTCAACCCGCATCTGCTCGTCATGGACGAGCCGACCGAAGGCCTGGCCCCCGTCATTGTCGAGCAGGTCGAGCAAATCCTGCTCAATCTCTGCGAAGAGAGCGACATCGGCGTGCTGGTCGTCGAGCAGAATATTGGAGTGGCGACCACCGTCGCCGAAAAAGTCGCGATCATGATCAATGGCCGCATCAACCGCGTCATGGAAGCGGCGCGGCTCGAAGCCGATCGCGAATTGCAGCAAAGGCTGCTCGGCGTCGGTCAGCACGGTGAAGCGGTCCTGCCGGAAGATACCGCAACGGCGACGCCCGCGGCCGAAGGCGAGCCCAGCGGCGCGCGCGCGCGGGGACCGATCCGTGTTTATGTCTCCAACCCGACGATGCCGACGCGCTGGTCGCAGCCGGTCGCGTCAGCGCAGATCGAAGGCGCAGCCCGCACCCGCACCTCCGCGCCGGAACCTGCCGCATCCGAAGTGGCCCCGGCGGTCGAGATTCGCCCGATTCACCGCGGCGGCGTCGCGCCAGTGATCGTCGCCGGCACGCTCGACACCAAAGGCGCCGAGCTTCGCTTCATTCGCGATCAGATCGCCGGCGCCGGCGTGCGCGTGCTGCTGGTCGATCTGTCCACCACCGGCGGGCCGTCGCCCGCCGATGTGCCGCCGCATCATGTCGCCACCTATTACCGCGGCGGACCGAACGCGGTTTTCTCCGGCGATCGCGGCGCCGCGATCACCGCCATGGCGGAAGCCTTCGCCGCCTGGGTGAGCCGCCATGAACCGGTCGGCGGATTGATTTCCGCCGGCGGATCGGGCGGCAGCTCACTGGTCGCGCCGGCCATGCGCGCCCTGCCGATCGGCGTCCCCAAAGTTCTTATTTCTTCGGTCGCTTCCGGCAATGTCGCGCCTTATGTCGGCCCCTCCGACATTATGATGCTCTATTCGGTCACCGACGTTGCCGGGCTGAACGCCGTATCGCGGCAAGTGCTCGCCAACGGTGCAGCGGCCATGGTCGGCATGGTCAAGGCACGCGCGGCAAACGTCGAGCGCGAGCGGCGGCCGGCGACGCGCGGCGGCGCTAACAAGCCCGCGATTGGGCTCACCATGTTTGGCGTGACGACGCCATGCGTCGACGCCGTCGTTAAGGCGCTGGAAGACGACTTCGAATGCCTCGTCTTTCATGCGACCGGCGTCGGCGGCCAATCGATGGAGAAGCTCGTCGATTCCGGCACGCTCGTCGGCGTCATCGACATCACCACCACCGAGGTCTGCGATCTGTTGCTGGGCGGCGTCCTGCCGGCCACCGAAGATCGCTTCGGCGCGATCATTCGCACGCGCGTGCCCTATATCGGTTCGTGCGGCGCACTCGACATGGTCAATTTCGGTCCAATGGACAGCGTGCCCGAGCGTTATCGCGGCCGCACGCTGGAAGTGCACAATCCGACCGTGACGCTGATGCGCACCACGCCGGAAGAGAATGTGCGCATCGGGCGCTGGATCGGCGAGCGGCTCAATCGCATGGACGGTGCGGTCCGCTTCTTCCTGCCGGAAGGCGGCGTCTCGGCGCTGGACACACCGGGCCGGCCATTCTCGGATCCGAATGCCGACGAGCAGTTGTTCCGCACGCTGGAGGCGACCGTGCGCCAAACCGGCACCCGCCATCTCATCCGCATGTCTGAAAACATCAACGATCCGCGCTTCGCCGCCGAAGTCGCCGCCGAATTCCGCCGACTGTTCGGCAACCGGTTGGCGCGCCGGCGGGCGAGAGGTTAACCGCCATGCCGCGCATCCCGCGTTCCGAAATCCTCGCCCGTTTCCGCGGCATGAAAGAGACCGGCCAGCCGATCATCGGCGCCGGCGCCGGCACCGGCATTTCGGCGAAGAACGAAGAGGCCGGCGGCGCCGATCTCATCGTTATCTACAATTCCGGACGCTATCGCATGGCCGGCCGCGGCTCGCTCGCCGGCATGATGCCTTACGGCGACGCCAACAGCGTGGTCGTCGAAATGGCGCGCGAAGTTTTGCCGATCGTCAAACATACGCCGGTGCTGGCCGGCGTGTGCGGCACCGATCCGTTCCGGCAGATGGACGTGTTTTTGGACGAGATCGTGCGGCTGGGCTTTTCCGGCGTGCAGAATTTCCCGACGGTCGGGCTGATCGACGGCCGCTTCCGCGCCGGACTGGAAGAAACCGGCATGGGCTATGGCTGCGAAGTCGAGATGATCGCGCTGGCGCATGCCCGCGATCTCTTGACCACGCCCTATGTGTTCGAACCGGCGGAGGCAGCGGCGATGGCGCGCGCCGGCGCCGACATTATTGTCTGCCACTTTGGGCTGACCGTCGGCGGTAGCATCGGCGCGGCAACCGCGACTCGGCTTGAGGATTGTCCGGCGCTCACGGATGCGATGGCGCAGGCCGCGCTCGATATCAATCCGGATGTGCTGATCCTGGTTCACGGCGGCCCGATCGCCGAGCCGGCCGACGCCGAATATGTGCTCGCCCGCGCCCGCCACTGCCACGGTTTCTACGGCGCCTCGTCGATGGAGCGCCTGCCGGTCGAACGTGCGCTGTCCGCACAAGTCGCAAAGTTCAAAGCCATCAAGAAAACTTCTCGCAGCGAAGAACAGGCCCGCGTCGGATCTGACGATCGGCGGGCGGGGAGGAAGTAACATGTCCGTCGCCATCCTCGGCAGTCTGATCATTTGGCTCATCGTCGCGGTCATCGTCATCGCGATCGTGGTCTATTTCGTCAACTGGCTCTACCGCCGCTCCTCCAAGGAGGTGTCGTTCGTCCGCACCGGTCTGTTCGGCGAAAAGGTGGTGATCAACAGCGGCGCCTTCGTGTTCCCGTTCATCCACGAAGTCACGCCGGTCAACATGAACGTGCTGCGCATGCAGGTGGTGCGCAACCGCGAGGATGCGCTGATCACCAAAGACCGCATGCGCGTCGACATCGAGTCGGAGTTTTACGTGCGCGTGCCGCCGACCCGCGAAGCGGTGACCATCGCCGCCGCCACGCTCGGCCGCCGCACCATGAACGTTGCCGAGCTCGATGCGCTGCTCTCCGGCAAGCTCGTCTCGGCGCTGCGCTCGGTCGCCTCCGAAATGACCATGGAGGAAATGCACGAGCGGCGCGGCGAATACGTCGCGCGGGTGAAAGATTCCGCGCTCGAGGGCTTGAAGCAAAACGGGCTCGAACTCGAGTCGGTCGCGATCACCGATCTCGACCAGACCGATCTTGAGTTCTTCAACCCGTCGAATCGGTTCGACGCTGAAGGCTTGACCAAGCTGATCGAGGACATCGAAGCGCGGCGCAAATTGCGCAACGACATCGAGCAGGACTCGATGATCCTGATCCGCAGCCGCAACCTCGAAGCCGAGAAGCAGGCGCTCGACATCGATCGCGAAAGTGAGACCGCCCGCCTCAACCAGGAACGCGACATCGAAGTGCGCCGCGCCGTGCAGCGCACCGAACTGGCGCGCGAGCGTGCGCTGCGCGATACCGAGGCCGAGCAGGCCCAGATCGCCAGTCGCGAAGAAACCGAAAAGACCCGCATCGCCCACGAACGGGCGCTGGCCGAAGCGCGCATCGCCTCCGAGCGCGATATCCGCGAGCGCGAAATCGAGCGCGCCCGTCAGATCGACGAGGCCGAGATCGCCGCCCGCGAGCGCGTCGAGCGCGCCCGCATCGCGCAGGAGCGCGTGCTCACCGAGGCGCGCATTGCCCGCGAGGAAGACGACCAGCGCCGCGAAATCGAGCGGCAACGCAACGTCGAGCACGCGGAAATCACCGCGCGAGAGGAAACCGAGAAGGCGCGCATCGCCCAGGAGCTCGCCATCGCCAATGCGCGCATTGCCAAGGAAGAAGAAAACCGCCGTCTGGAAATCGACCGCCAGCGCAACCTCGAACAGGCCGAGATCGCCGCGCGCGAAACCACCGAGCGCGCCCGTATTGCGCAAGAGCGCGTCGTCACCGACGAACGCATCGCGCTGGAGGAGGACATCCGCCGGCACGAGATTGCCCGCAACCGGGCGATCGACGAGGAGGAGATCGCCGCCGCCAAGGCTACCGAAGCCGCACGCATCGCCCGCGAGAAAGCGCTCGCCGCCGACCGCATCGCCTCCGAGCTTGCGACCCGTACGCTCGAGATCGAACGGACCCGCGCGCTCGAGGAAAGCGACATCGCCGCCCGCGAAGCGGTCGAAGCCGCCAGCATCGCCCGGGAAAAGAAGATTGCCGCCGACCGCATCGCCGCCGACCAGGATACGCGCGGCCGCGAAATCGCCCGCAACGAAGCGATCGAG
>Ga0181525_10000418_pt1 | contig 37337 bp, 30 predicted proteins | sample PEATcosm2014_Bin_48_FD_121100 | JGI IMG/M metagenome (GOLD analysis project Ga0181525, IMG submission 121100) | Peatland microbial communities from MTU Mesocosm Facility, Houghton, MI, USA - PEATcosm2014_Bin06_10_metaG | ecosystem: Environmental > Terrestrial > Soil > Wetlands > Peat | place... | reverse complement strand
TCCAGAAGCTCGGTGACGAAATCTTCGTCGGTCGCGAGCTTCTTGCCGGTCGGCGCAACCTTGCCGATCGTGCCGCTGCAGGACGGATAGACATAGAACGCGCCCTCCGGCTTCGGGCAACGGATGCCGTTGGCCTGATTGAGCATGGAGACGCAGAGGTCACGCCGCTCCTTAAAGATCTTGTTGTGCTTGCCGATGAAGTCCTGCGGACCATCGAGCGCCTCGACGGCGGCCCATTGCGCCACCGCGGTCGGGTTCGACGTCGACTGCGACTGGATCATCGCCATCGCCTTGATGAGCGGCTCCGGCCCGCCGGCATAGCCGATACGCCAGCCGGTCATGCAATAGGCTTTCGAGCAGCCGTTCACCGTGAGCGTGCGGTCATACAATCCGGGCTCGAGCTGCGCCGGCGAGAAGAACTCGAAGTCGTCGTAGACCAGATGCTCGTACATGTCGTCGGTCATGACATGAACGTGCGGATGCCGCAGCAGCACCGCGGTCACCGCCTTGAGCTCGGCACGCGTGTAGGCGGCGCCGGTCGGGTTCGATGGCGAGTTGAAGATGATCCACTTGGTCTTCGGCGTGATCGCCTTTTCCAGTGCCTCGGGCTTCATCTTGAAGCCCGATTCCATCGTGGTCGCGACCTCGACCGGCTCGCCGCCCGCGAGCAGCACCATCTCGGGGTAACTCACCCAATAGGGCGCCGGAACGATCACTTCGTCGCCCGGATTGATGGTGGCGAGAAGGGCGTTGAACAGCACCTGCTTGCCGCCGGTGCTGACGATGATCTGTGAAGGCTTGTAGGCAAGCTCGTTCTCGCGCTTGAACTTGCGCGCGATCGCGGCCTTGAGCTCCGGAATGCCGTCGACGGCCGTGTACTTCGCGGCCTTACCCTCGCGGATCGCCTTGATCGCGGCTTCCTTGATGTTGTCGGGCGTGTCGAAGTCGGGCTCGCCGGCGCCAAGCCCGATCACGTCGCGGCCGGCGGCTTTCAGCGCGCGCGCTTTATCGGTCACCGCGATGGTGGCCGATGGCTTGATGCGCGAAATGCGGTCGGCAAAAAAAGCCATTTTCCAGTCTCCAAAAGCCCGCGCCGGGCGCGTGCTTCCTAAATCGCCGATCATGCCCAGGCAAGGGCAGGCTCGGTCCGCATGGCTCAATTCTCCGTTAAGGCTCCGCTGGCCTAATGCACGGCACCGAAGGGGAGCCGGAATGAAACAGACACTTGCCGCACTCCGCAGCGGAAGCTGGCTTACCCGCGAGCGCATCCGGCGGGTGGCGGTCGCCGTTCTCGTCGCCTCCGCGGCCGGCTTCCTCTACCTGGTCGTGACCGCCCACGGACTCGTCGACGTGCAGGGTCGCCCCTTGGGGACGGACTTCTCCGATGTCTACGCCGCCGGCACCTATGTGCTCGAAGGCGATGCGTACGCGCCGTTTTACCCCGCCCGCCAGCATGCTCGCGAGCAGCAGATATTCGGTGAAGCGACACCATTTTACGGCTGGCATTATCCGCCATTCTTTCTCTTCATCGCCGGCGCGGTGGCGCTCATGCCCTACGGGATCGCGCTCGCGGTCTGGCAGGCGCTCACCTTCGGCCTTTACCTGCTGGCAATGCGGGCGATTGTTGTTTCCTCTTCCGCCCCGGAAAGGGGAGTAAAAGCGTTTGCCGATCCTCTGTGGCTCCTCCTCGCGCTCGCGTTTCCGGCGGTGCTGGTCAATGTCGGCCACGGCCAGAACGGCTTCCTGACCGCCGCTTTGCTTGGCGCCGCCCTCGTCCAGCTCGACCGACGGCCGCTGATCGCCGGCATCCTGTTCGGATGCCTTGCCTACAAGCCGCAATTTGGGCTGATGATTCCGCTTGTGCTGGCGGCGAGCGGCCGCTGGCGCACATTCGGCGTCGCCGCTGTGACCGTTGCGCTTCTTGCCACAGCGACGACGATCGTGTTCGGCGCGCATGTGTGGCTTGCATTCCTCGATTCGACCCGCTTCACCCGCCTCGTTGCGCTCGAGCAGGGCGACACCGGCTGGTACAAAATCCAAAGCGCTTTCGCCTGGGCGCGCATGTGGGGCGCGGCGATCCCGACCGCCTATGCGCTGCAAGGCGCGCTCGACGTTGCGCTTGGCGCGGCGCTGGTCTTGCTGTGGCGCAGCGCCGCATCCTACCCGCTCAAAGCGGCGGCGCTTTGCCTCGCCGCCATCCTCGCCACCCCCTACGCGTTCGATTACGATATGATGGTGCTGGCGCCCGGCATTGCCTTTATCGCAATCGACGGGCGGGAGCGCGGCTTCGGCCCCTGGGAGAAGACGGCGCTGGCCGCGCTCTGGCTTATCCCGCTGGTCGCTCGCAATGTCGCCTATGTGACGTTTGTTCCGCTCGGCGTTCCGGCGATGCTCGCCATGTTCGTTCTGCTGCTGCGGCGCAGCACGTTTTATTCGGCTTTGCCGGTGGCTTCCTCCAGCGTATTTCTTCTAAAATAGCGCGACGCCAGCGGCGGATCGCGCGGTCACGACATCGCCGCGTTCGCGCCGTAGAAGCCCAGTGCTACTCATTCGGCTGGGGTCGCGCTGATGTTCACGCTCTACTCGATGCAACGCTCAGGGAACAGCTACAAGGCGCGACTCGCTTTGGCGCAGCTCGGCATCCCCTATCGGCTGATCGAGATCGACATTCTCAAAGGCGAAAGCCACACGCCGGAATTCCTGGCGAAGAATCCGAGCGGCCAGGTGCCGCTGCTGGAAGTCGCGCCCGGCCGGTTCCTCGCCGAATCGAACGCCATCCTCTGGTACATCGCCGGCGGCACCGCGCTCGCGCCCGAGGATCGCATCGAGCGCGCGCAGGCGCTGCAATGGATGTTCTTCGAGCAGCACAGCCTCGAACCAAATCTGGGCGCGGCCTACTTCTGGCTCACCTTGATCAAGGGCGGGCGCGACTTACAGCGCCATGCCTTCGAGGACTGGATGGAGGAAGGCCACCGCGCGCTTGGCGTGATGGAGAAGCACATCGCGCTGCACGATTTCTTTGCGGCCGACCGTTACACCATCGCCGACATCGCGCTTTACGCCTACACGCACGTCGCGCATCTGTGCGACTACGATCTTGCCGGCTTTCCCGCGGTGGGCGCCTGGCTCAAGCGCGTGGCCGCCGAGCCCGGCCACGTGGCCATGGAGTTCAATCCCGCGGACGCCGTCGCGGCCAAGTAGCGGCCGGCGGCAGGCGTTAACCTTCCATTAACCATATCCCACCAAATCGCCCTTATTATTCTTCAATGGCGCCGCCCAAATCCGGCCGAACGGACGCCCGTATCGAAGGCGATGTTGGCGCCACCAGACGATTCGCGAAGGATGCTCGACCATGGCAGAGCTGACCGGCAATCCCGGTTTCGCGCCGCCGAAGCCCGGACACACACGCGCGCGGCGGCAAACCGCGGCGATCGAACTTGTCGCGACCCTTGCGCTCACCGTGTCTCTCGTCGTAGCGGCGACCGCGGTCTCGATGGGCAAAAAATCTTTGGCCCGCGCCGATCTGATCGAGCGGCCGTCAGCGCAGATGCCGATAGTGCGGCAGTAAATGGCAACAACACCGGCCCGAACGATCTTTGCTTGATCCGGCGACTGGCGACGGGCATTCAGACGATTGCGCGACAATTCGCGGGCGCAATCCGATGAACGAACGGTCTGCGGCGCCACACGCCGACGCTCAAGCGCGGGACGAGGCGGCGATCGGCCGCCTGATGGTGTTTTTCGCGCTGGTCTACCTGGTGGAAGGCACCGGCCAGATCGTCGGGCTGCTCGCGCAGCCGCTCAGTTTCTATCTGAAAGAGGTGCATGGCTGGACGGCGCTGCAAGTCACCGCCTACATCACGATTTTCAATTTTCCCTGGATCATCAAACCGCTTTACGGCGCGTTTTCAGATTTCGTGCCGATCTTCGGCTATCGCCGGAAGTCTTATCTGGTCGCGGCCAACATCGCCGCCGCCGGTGGATTTATCTGGGCCACGCAACTCAACGCGCCAGATCGGCTGGTCTGGGCGTTGCAAGTCACCGCTTACGGCATGGCGATATCGAGCACGGTCTGCGGCGCCGCGCTGGTGGAGAACGGGCAGCGGCTGCACGAGAGCGGCCGCTTCGTCAATCAGCAATGGCTATGGTTCAACGCCGCCACAATGGTCGCTTCCATTTTGGGCGGTGAACTCCTGCAGTGGCTGTCACCGGCCTCGGCGCTGCACATCGCCGCGCTGATCGTCGCGGCTGCGCCGATTGCCGTCTTGTTCGGGACGGTCTTTCTGATCCCGGAGACCAAGGCGCGCATCGATCTGCCGGCGTTGCGCGCCACCTTCGGCGGCGTGATCGAGACCTTCCGCCGACGCGAGCTTTGGGTGCTCGCGCTGTTTCTCTTCCTCTATGACTTCAGTCCCGGCTTCGGCACGCCGCTTTACTATCACATGACCGACGGCCTGAAATTCTCGCAAGGCTACATCGGTATTCTGGGGGCGGTCAGCGCGGCTGGCTGGGTGGTCGGCGCGCTGCTCTATCGGCGGCTGTTCAATGAACTGTCGTCCAAGACCCTACTGAATCTGAGCATCGCGCTCGGCACCGTAACGACCGCAGCCTTTGTGTTTCTGCACGACGAAACCTCGGCGGCGATCTTGAGCTTTTGCAGCGGCTTTGCCGCCATGGCCGCGACGGTGGCGACGGTGACGCTTGCCGCCGATTATTGCCCGCCGCGATCGGAGGGCTTCAGCTTTGCGGTAATGATGTCGGTCATCAATCTCGCAACGTCGTCGGCCGACAATGTCGGGGCCTATCTGTTCGACAATGTTTTTCGCAACAACCTGACGCCGCTCATTCTGGTGTCGGCGGCGTTCACGGCCTTTGCCTTCGTGCTGGTGCCGCTCTTGCGGCTCGGCGACAAGCGGCAGGGGCAACCGGTCACAGCCTGATCGGGGCGTGTCGGGTTTTGAACCTAACGCGCCTGATTGCGTGTATGCTTGATGGGCCATCAAGCAATTGACGGCGGCCCGGAAATTGCATGGAAATCGGGTATTTCCACGGGCAAAACCAGGCCGTACCGCGCAACAGCATGTCGATCCTTGTCGGGCTTCACCACTTCACACGCTACGACTACGACCGGCCGATCAGCCTCGGCCCGCAAATCATAAGGCTGCGGCCGGGACCGCATTGCCGCACGCGCATTCCGAGCTATTCACTGGTGGTGAAGCCTGCCCAGCATTTCGTGAACTGGCAGCAGGACCCGCACGGCAATTGGCAGGCGCGCTTCGTCTTCCCCGAAAAGACATCGGAATTTTCCATCGCAGTCGACCTGATCGCCGACCTGGAAGTGATCAACCCGTTCGATTTTTTCGTCGAGCCCTACGCGGATTTGTGGCCGTTCACGTTCCCGGCCGAACTGCACGAGGACCTCGCCGCTTTTGTGACGCCGGAGCCCGCGGGCCCGCGCTTGAAGGAGTTGATCGCATCGATCTCGCGCAAGCAGCGCAACACCGTGGATTTTCTGGTCGAAATCAATCAGCGCCTGCAGGGCTTGATCCGCTATCTCATCCGCATGGAGCCGGGCGTCCAGACGCCGGAAGAGACGCTGACATCCGGCGCCGGCTCATGCCGCGACACGGCTTGGCTCTTGGTGCAGCTCCTGCGCCACATCGGGCTGCCGGCGCGCTTCGTTTCCGGCTACCTGATTCAATTGCGTCCCGACATTAAACCGCTCGAAGGACCCGCCGGCGCCACGCAGGACTTCACCGACCTGCATGCCTGGACCGAAGTCTATCTGCCGGGTGCGGGCTGGATCGGGCTCGACCCGACGTCGGGTCTGCTTTGCGGCGAAGGCCACCTGCCGGTTGCGGCGACGCCGCATTATCGTTCCGCGGCGCCGATCAGCGGAATGGTTGAACCGAGCGGGGTCCGCTTCTCGTTCGAGATGAGCGTGCGGCGGATCGCCGAGCAGCCGCGGGTGACCGCACCGTTTTCCGAGGAAGCCTGGACCGCGCTCGACGCGTTGGGCGAAAAAGTCGACGCCGATCTCGTCGCGCACGATGTGCGTCTGACGATGGGCGGCGAGCCGACGTTCGTATCGATCGACGATTACCAGTCGGCCGAATGGAACACCGCAGCGGTTGGTCCGACCAAGCGGGTGCGCGCCGACGAGCTGATCCGCCGCCTGCGCGATCACTTCGCGCCCGGCGGTCTTCTGCATTACGGCCAGGGCAAATGGTATCCGGGCGAGCCGCTGCCGCGCTGGGCCTTCGCACTCTATTGGCGCCGCGATGGCGTGCCGATCTGGCGCGACGAAAGGCTGATCGCGCGTGAAGCCGCCGACCACAAGCCCTCCGCCGGCGATTCACAGCGCCTCGCCGAAGGGATTGCCGCCCGCTTGGGAATCACGGCGGATTACGTGCAGCCCGCTTACGAGGACCCGACCGACCGGATGCTCAAGCAAGGTCTGATCCCGGAGAACGTCGATCCTAGCAATCCGAAGATCGACGATCCGCGCGAGCGGGCGCGCATTCTGAGCCTGTTCGACCGCCATGTCAGCGAGCCCGCGGGCCTTGTGCTGCCGCTGCAGCCCTGGACCGCGCAGGCACAACCCGGCTGGCTGAGCGAGGTGTGGCGAACGCGGCGTGGACGGCTGTTTTTGATCCCGGGCGATTCTCCGCTCGGCTTCCGGCTGCCGCTGCAATCGCTGCCCGAGATCGATCCCGTCGACTATCCACATCTCATGCCGGACGATCCGTTTGCCGAACGCCGGCCACTGCCCGATCCGCGCATGACCCGTCCGTTCGGCGCGCAGGCTTTCCACGCCTCGGGAGCCGAAGAGCCCGCGCCGCCACTCGCGCCCGAGACTTTGGTGATGCAGCGGCCGGCCGCCAAATCGGATTTGCCAGTGCGCACAGCGCTGACTGTCGAAGTGCGCGATGGACGCGTGTGCGTGTTCATGCCGCCGGCGGAAGCGCTCGCCGATTATCTCGAGCTCCTTGCCGTCGTCGAGACGACAGCAGGCGAGCTTAACCTGCCGGTGCATGTCGAAGGCTACGAGCCACCGCCCGATCCGCGGCTCAACGTCATCAAAGTGACGCCGGATCCCGGCGTCATCGAAGTCAACATCCACCCGGCCGCGTCTTGGCGCGAGGCGGTCGCGAACACGCGCGGCCTGTACGAGGAAGCGCATCTGTCGCGGCTTGGCACCGACAAGTTCATGATCGACGGCCGGCACAGCGGCACCGGCGGCGGCAATCACGTGGTGCTCGGCGGCCGCAACGCCGCAGACAGTCCGTTCCTGCGGCGGCCCGATCTGCTGAAGAGCCTGGTGCTCTATTGGCAGCGGCGACCCTCACTCTCCTATTTCTTTTCCGGATTGTTTATCGGGCCGACCAGCCAGGCGCCGCGCATCGACGAAGCCCGCCAGGACATGCTTTACGAGCTCGAAATAGCGCTCGGCATGGTGCCGCCGCCGCAGGGCGCGGCATCGGTCCAGCCGTGGCTGGTCGATCGCCTGTTCCGCAACATTCTGGTCGACGTGACCGGCAACACCCATCGTACCGAAATTTGCATCGATAAATTGTTCTCCCCGGACAGCCCGACCGGCCGGCTCGGCCTGGTCGAATTCCGCTCGTTCGAAATGCCGCCGGACGCGCGCATGAGTCTTGCGCAGCAATTACTGTTGCGCGCGGTGATCGCCCGGCTATGGCGCTTGCCGCTCGACGGCAAGCCGGTACGCTGGGGCACGGCTTTGCACGACCGCTTCATGCTCGAGCATTTCGTCTGGGAGGATTTTCTTGAAGTCCTCGACGATTTGAAGCACGCCGGCTACGCCTTCGACCCGACCTGGTTCGAGGCGCAAAGGCAATTCCGTTTTCCGCTGTGCGGCGCCGTGCAGCACGCCGGCATGCGGCTTGAGCTGCGCCAGGCGATCGAGCCTTGGTACGTGATGGGCGAAGAAGGTTTGCCGGGCGGCACGGCGCGGCTGGTCGACTCGTCGATCGAGCGGCTCCAGGTCAAGCTCGAAGGCTTGAGCGAAAACCGTTACGTCGTCACCTGCAACGGCCGCCGCGTGCCGCTTACCTCCACCGGCCGCTCCGGCGAATTCGTCGCCGGCGTCCGCTTCAAGGCGTGGAAGCTGGCATCGGGACTGCATCCGACCATCGACGTCCAGGCGCCGCTGACGTTCGACATTATCGACACCTGGAGCCGTCGCTCGCTCGGCGGCTGCGTCTATCACGTCGCGCATCCTGGCGGCCGTAATTACGAGACGTACCCTATCAACTCCTACGAAGCCGAAGCGCGCCGCCGCGCGCGCTTCCAGGATCACGGCCATACCGGCGGCGTTATCGACGTTCCGCCGCTCGAAATCTCGCTTGAATATCCGACCACGCTCGATCTGCGGCGGCCCAACTAAAAAACATTATGGCAGCCAATCTCGACACGATTGTCGAACCGGAAACCGCGGGGCTCGATCAGTTCGTTGCAAACTATCGGCCGCTTCCGGGCATTTTCGACGAGATGATGGACGGCGACGGCCGCGTGCGCGCGCACTGGCGGCCGTTCCTCGCCATGCTGGCCGGCCTCGGCGCCGACGAGATCAATCGCCGCTTCGGCGCGGCCGACCGCTATCTGCGCGGTTCCGGCGTTTTCTACCGCGTCTACGAAGACGCGGCCGGCATCGAACGGCCGTGGCCGCTCAGCCATGTGCCGCTGATCGTCGAGCCGTCGGAATGGAAGCAGCTGGAAGGAGGCCTCATCCAGCGCGCGCAGCTTCTCGAAGCGGTGCTGGCTGATGCCTACGGTCCGGCCTTGCTCAGCCGCGACGGCCGCCTGCCCGCCGCGCTGATTGCCGGCAATCCGGAATTTTTGCGTCCGCTCGCCGGCGTGCCGCCGCCCGGCGGCGCGCATCTGCGCTTTTATGCGGTCGATGTCGGGCGCGGCGCCGATGGCCGCTGGTGGGTGCTGGGCGACCGCGCACAAGCGCCGTCCGGCGCCGGCTACGCCATCGAAAACCGTCTCGCGCTGTCGCGCGCGATTCCCGACATTTACCGCGCCACGCGCGTGGAGCGCGTCGCACCGTTCTTTCAAGCCTTCCAGGCCGAGCTTTATAGGCTCAGCCGCCAGGACGATGCGCATATCTGCCTGCTGACCCCCGGGGCGATGAGCGAAACTTATTTCGAGCATTCTTATCTCGCGCGCTATCTCGGCATCCTGCTGGTCGAGGGCGAGGACTTGAGTGTCCGCGATGACGGCGTGTTCATCCGCACGGTGTCCGGCTTGCAGCGCACCGAAGTGCTGGTGCGCCGGATCGATGCCGATTTTGCCGATCCGCTCGAGCTCAACGCCGCTTCGCGGCTCGGCGCGCCCGGACTTCTGCAGGCCGTGCGCGACGGCAAGGTCGTCATAATCAACGCACTCGGCGCCGGCCTGGTCGAGGCGCGCGCCATGCTGGCGTTCCTTCCGGCGCTGGCGCCGATCGTGCTCGGCAGCGACTTGCAGGTGCCGAACGTCGCGACCTGGTGGCTTGGCCGTCCCGATATGCGCGAAGAGATGATCGCAAAGCTCGACCGCATGGTGATCGGCTCCGCCTTCGAGCCGCCGACCGACGGGCGGAGCAACGAAGTTCTGGGCGCCAAGCTCGACGCCGCCCAGCGCGAAGCCCTCATAGACTCGATCCGCGACCGCAGCGTCGACTATGTGGCGCAGGAGGCGGTGACGCTCTCCAGCATGCCGGTATGGCGCGAGGGCCGGCTGCAGCCGCGGCCATTCACCTTGCGTCTGTTCCTCGCCAAGGTCGGCGACCGCTGGCAGGTCATGCCGGGCGGCTTCGTACGTATCGCCGAAAGCGCCGACGCGCGGGCGGTGAGCCTGCAGCGCGGCGCCGCGACCGCGGACGCCTGGGTGCTTGCGCATGGTCCGGTCGCGGAAACGACTTTGCTGCCGACGCCGGAACGGATTCAGGTCCAGCGCGCTACCGGCCTGCTGCCGAGCCGTGCCGCCGACAATCTGTTTTGGGTCGGGCGTTATGTGGAACGCGCCGAAGCGACGCTGCGGCTCACGCGCGCCATGATCAACCGGGCCGCAGAAGCGGATGAGACGGCGGCGCCGGTGATCGCCACCATCGGCGCGCTGCTCGAAGCCTGGGAGGCGGTGCCGAAGGCGACCGGCGGCGGAGCCGCTGCGTTGACCGCGCGCGCGGCGCTCACCCGGCTCGATACGCCGGGTGCGCTCCCCTATCTCACCGGCGCCGCCCGTTCGGCGGCCTCGGTCATCCGCGACCGTCTCTCACCGGACGCCTGGCGGGCACTCAACGATCTGGCCACGATGATTTCGATGCCGCTTTCGATCGGCCCCTCGGAAAGCGTCATCATCGAGCGCGTCGAGGCGGCATTGCGCATCATCTCATCGCTCTCCGGCCTGGCGCAGGAGAATATGACGCAGCTCGCCGGCTGGCGCTTTCTCGAACTCGGCCGCCGCATCGAGCGGGCCATTTTGACCAGCCGCCTGGTGCGCTGCTTCGCTCAATCGAGCGCCCCCGAAGGCGGCCTCGACGTGCTGCTCGAACTCGCCGACAGCCAGATCACCTATCGGCAGCGTTACGTCATGGTCGCGGCGCGCGCGCCGGTGATCGATCTGGTCATGCTCGACCCCAATAATCCGCGCTCGGTGGCTTTTCAGCTCGACCGAATCGAAACGCATCTTTCCGCCCTGCCGGGACGGCACGCCGCCGGCCGGCTCTCTCCGGTGCAGCAGATCGCCGCCGCAATCGCGACTCGGCTGCGCACCGTCGAAGCGACCGCCATCGACGAGGCGCTGGTCATCGACGTCGAGCAATCGCTCATGAAGCTTTCGGACGCGATCAGCGCCGCCTATCTCAGCAACAACGAACGCTCGGAAACCGCGTGGGAGGCGCTGGCGTGATCTACGACGTGCGGCAGACGACGACATGCGCTTACGCCTTGCCGGTGGCGCATGCGCGCCACGTGCTGCGGCTGACGCCGATCCATCGCGACGGCCAGCGCGTGCAAGTGTCCTCGCTGCAAATCGCGCCGGAGCCGCTGCACAGGCGAGAAGGCCGGGATTTTTTCGGCAATCGCCTGACCTGGATCGAAATCGAGGAGCCGCACAGGACGCTGACGGTCAAATTGGCCGCACGCGTTACGGTCGATGCGGCGATCGAGCCGGCCGCTTTGTCTACGCCGCCGTGGGAAGCGGTGCGCGAGGAGGCGTTTGCCACCAGCGACGTCGGCCCGCTGTCGCCGGCGCACTTCTTGTTTCCGAGCCGCATGGTCTCGCTCGATCCGGAGATACGCGACTATACGCGGGAGAGTTTTTCCGCTGGCCGGCCGGTGCTCGATGCCTCAATCGAGCTGATGAAGCGGCTGAAATCCGATATCACTTACGAGATCGGCGCCACCACCGTCACCACCACGCCGCCGATGTCGTTCGCGTTGCGCCGCGGTGTCTGCCAGGATTTCGCGCATATCATGATCTCGGGTTTGCGCGGCATCGGCCTGCCGGCCGTCTATGTCAGCGGCTATCTGCGCTCCGCACCGCGCACCGACCCGACGCGATTGCAGGGCGCCGACGCCATGCACGCCTGGGTGCTGGTATGGTGCGGCTCGGATGCCGGCTGGATCGGGCTCGATCCGACCAACGCGATCGTAGCCTCCGACGAGCATGTCGTGCTGGCGCTCGGACGCGACTATACCGACGTCGCTCCGATGGATGGCGTGATCTTCGGCTCGGGCGGCCAGCGCATCGACGTCGCCGTCAGCGTCACACCGGCGGGATGACCAAGCTTCAAGTCCGGGAGTACGACCATGAAAGCCTATCAACTGCCCAAAGGCGGCGCCGGCATCGACGCACTCACTGTCGTCGATCGCCCGATGCCGAAGCCTGCCTATCGGCAGGTGCTGGTCAAGGTCGCCGCTTGTTCGCTCAATTTCCGCGACTACGGCATTGTCCGCGGCAGCTATCGCATGCCGGTCCGCGAAAATTTGATTCCGTTATCCGACGGAGCCGGCGAGGTGGTTGAAGTCGGGCCCGGGGTGTTGCGCGTGAAGGCTGGCGACAAAGTGGCGGGCTGTTTCTTTCAGCGCTGGCCGGCGGGCGAGCCAGGTCCGCATGTGCACGCCTCGGCGCTCGGCGGCAGCATTGACGGCATGCTCGCCGAATACGCCGTGCTGGAGGAAGACGGTATCGTCAAATTGCCGTCGAATCTGTCGATGGAGGAGGGCGCGACTTTGCCGTGCGCGGCCGTGACCGCCTGGCACGCCATGTTCCTTCACGCCGAGCTGATCGCCGGCCAGACCGTGCTGCTGCAAGGCACCGGCGGCGTGTCGATCTTCGGACTGCAATTCGCGCATGCGATGGGCATCGCCGCGATCATCACTTCGTCGAGCGATGAAAAGCTCAAGCGCGCCAAAGCGCTCGGCGCAACGGCAGGCATCAACTACAAGACCACGCCGGACTGGGACAAAGCCGCGGTCGAGCTCAATGGCGGCCGCGGCGTCGATCATGTGCTGGAAGTCGGCGGGAAGGACACGCTGACCAAATCGTTCGGCGCCATCCGGGTGAGCGGCAGGGTCAGCATCATCGGCGGCCTAAGCGGCGGCGCGCACGAGCTCAATCCCGGATTGATCTTCTCCAAGCGCGCCAACGTGCAGGGTATTTCCGTCGGCTCGATGGAGACCTTCGAGCAAATGAATGCCGCCATCGCGACGAACAAGATCAAGCCGGTGATCGATCGCGTGTTCGGCTTCGACGAGGTGAAAGCCGCCTTCCATCACATGGCCGCCGGCGCGCATTTCGGCAAAATCGTCGTCCGCGTGGCGTAACGATCGCTAACGTGCGACCACCCGCGCCGGCGGGAATGCGACTTCGACCAGCGTGCCGGCATTGGGCGCGCTTTTGATGGAAAAATGCGCGCGGTTGGCTTCGGCCAGCGCCTTGGTCAGCGGCAGGCCAAGCCCGGTACCGCCCGAGCCCCAGCTTCCCGATACCGCCGTCTGGCGGAACGGCTCGAGCGCCGCCTCGACGTCCTTCTCGCTCATGCCGACACCGGTGTCGCGCACACGCAGCACGGCCTCTCCGCTGTCGGCGAAAGCGGTCGAGATGATCACCTGACCGCCGGGACCGGTGAATCTGATCGAATTCGAGAGCAGATTGAGCACGATCTGGCGCAATGAGCGTTCGTCGGCGACGACCTGCGGCAAGCCGGGCGTGAGCGAGGTCCGGATGATGATGCGCGCGCGGCTCGCTTGCGGCTGCATGATGCCGACGCATTGCTGCGTCAGCTCGTTGAGGCTGACGTTGGCAAACGTCAGATCGAGCTGGCCGGTCTCGATCTTGGAAAGATCTAGGAGGTCGTTGAGCAGCGAGACGAGGTGCATGCCGGCGGCATGGATGTCCTTGACGTATTCGCGATAGCGCTCGTTGCCGAGCGGACCGAAGCGCTCCGCGGCGATCACTTCGGCAAAACCGGTGATCGAATTGAGCGGGGTGCGAATTTCGTGGCTGACCTTGTTGACGAATTCCGCCTTGGCCGCCGCCGCTTTTTGCGCCTCCCGGGTGGCGGTCCGCAATTCGTCCTCGCTCCGCTTGAAGGATTCCAGCTTGGTCTTGAGCTCGCGGATCTCGTTCTCCGCCGCCGCTAGCGAAAGCGCGCTGGCGCGGTGGCGTTCCGCGGCGGCGCCGTTGCTCAGGACGAGCGCCAACGCCGACGCGTCGCCAAAGGGAAGCGAGAAAAGACGGCCTTCCACCGGACGGCGCTCGCCCGCGCTGGTCACGACCGTAAGCTGCTCGGCGCCGCCGCTCTGTGCGAGCGTGCCGGCGGCGGGCTCGGCAAAAAGCGCGTTCAGACCGCCGGCTCCGGTCAACGCGTCGAGAGTGCGATAGCCGCTCAATTCGAGGAAATGCCGATTGGCGTAAAGCAGCGTCTCGCTGCGGTAGATCAGTATGCCAAGGGGAATGCGGTCGAGCAGAAGTGGCTCGAAACCAGCCTGCGCTCCGGTGGCTTCGATACGCGCTGGCGGCGGCGGGGCGGCGGCCGCGGTCGGCTCGACCATGCCGGCTTCGGCGGCCTCATGCGCACCTTGCAGGCGCGCCGTCAGCTCCTGCGCCAGCTCGCGGAACGCCTTGCGTTCCACCGGACTGAGACTGGGCGCCTTCGGTTCGGCTGGCGTCGGGCGAAACGGCACCACATTGGCGGCGGCAGCGACGCTCGGCGTCGCTGGCTCGGCACGCGCCGGCGTCTCGACGGTGGCTTCCACTGCCGGTGCCGGTGCGGCGATCACCTCATCCGTGGGCGGCGCTTCTGGCGCCGGCATGAAACCGATCGGGCGCTCGCGCCGTGCGCGCGCCAACTCGTTGATGCGCGCTATATCGCGGCAGACGCCAAAGCCGCGATAGCCGCGAAATTCCCGCTCGCGATCGAATACCGGAAGTCCCGACAGCTCCACTGGGAGGCGCCCGCTTCCATCGTCCACCGGCCATGCGACCGTGATTCCGCTCCAGGTTTCGCGGCTGGCAACCGCGCGCGCGACCTGATTTTCCGGATCCAGATTCAACTCGGCGGCGATCTCGCTCCACAGCCGGCCGAACGCCGCCATGGTTCGCGGCCCTATCAATTCGATGAATTCGTCCGAGCCGACCGCAAAATGGCCGTCAGCATCCATTTGCCAGACGAAGCGCAGCGGGTGACGCCGCTCGGCAACGGGTCTGTAGGGCCCCGGCTGCGCCGGCGAGAGCAGCGCAGCAGGCTTTGCGACAATGCTCTTGGCGGGTTGGGCCTCGCTGGTTGGCTTCTCGAAGGTAACAACCAGAACCGTCGATGTATCGGAGCCAAGGCGATCGATCGTCACGGGACCCTGGCCGGTCGTCGCCTTGGTGCTGCCCGAGGCGAGAGCCTCCCTTGCCGCCGCCCCGATCCCGAGCGCCGCCAGGCTCGTGGCGCCGGCAAGTTGCGTTTCGCCCCCTTTGGTGACGTGGAGCAGAGGACCATCGGCGGCGAATACGGCGCGCGTCTGCTCCCGATCCGTGAGCAGCCGGCTCACGCGTTCGCGCAACGCAAATGCCGGTCCGGCGGCTTCGGTCGCGGTGACGAGGATTGCCGGCCCGTCGGCCGGACCGACGCGAGAGCAGAGGCATGTCAGCGCGCGGCCGAAGCTCGCCCCGAAGCCGCGCAGACGCTCCAGTCGCGTTTGGCCTGCCGCCGGCAAGGTCGCCGCGAGGCGGACGATCTCCGCGGTAGCGGGATGCTTGGAATCGAGGCGGCGCGCCGCGTACTCGCGCGCATCGGCGGCGCCGAAGATCGCGGCACCAACCGCATTCGCCCACAAAATCCGCGACCCGTCCGCGCTGCACAGCCAGGCCGGTGCTGCGCTGGTCGCATGATCGGCGAGCTTGGCTGCAAGGCGCGGGTCGTGCGCGGCCGCGAACTCCAACTCCACGATCGGCATGCGAGAGAACTCTTTGCTTAAGGGATTCTTAATAGTGCGGGCCGCCCGACCCGTCCATGCCGGAACCCCCTACTCCCGCCTAGCAAGAAGGGATAACCTTAATCAGGCCAATGGCTTGACTTGGCGCTATGATGGGGATGCACGCGAATTGTGAAATCGCGCTAGGATGACGGCCGTCGGGGGTACGAGGAGTAGGCGATGTCCAAGGAACCGTTCGAACAATTCGCAATGCCCAATGAGGTGCGCGCCTTCGTCGAACAGAGCGTGTCGCAAGCGAGGAACGCCTTCGACGGTATCGTTCAAGCGGCAAACCAGGCAGTGTCGCAGTGGCACGGCCAGGCGCAAGCGGCGCGCGCCGGCGCCAGCGAGATCGCGCATAAATCGATGGCATACGCCGAGCAGAATATGGCGGCGACGTTCGATTTCGCGCAGAAGCTGATGCACGCGAAGGATCCGACCGAGGTGATGCGGCTGCAATCGGAGTATCTGAGCCTCCAGATGAAGACGCTATCGTCGCAGGCGCAGGAGCTCGGACAAAGTGCCGCCAAAATAGTCATGGATGCCGCCAAGCCGAAGACGTAAATCCCTTAAGTCCTCGACCCAATTTCGAAAATACAAAGTAAAACAGTTGATTACCCACAATTTGTGCAATGCAAAAGATTCTATTGCGATGCACCAAAATCCTTGCTATATAAGTTGCCGGAGACCCGGGCTTAGATTTGTATTCCGCGTTCGGCTGCGGGGTCAGCGAAAAAATGACGCCTTGCGCAACGGGCGGCGAGGCTCATCGCAATTCGAAGGTCGAAACAGCCCAAGAGCATGAGAGAGCAAGGACGAGTGTCATGGCGGAAGCCGTAACGACAGCCCCGAAAGCGAAGACCACCAAGCCGGCGACGGCTGGGTTTGAAATGCCGAAATTCGAGATGCCCAAGTTCGACATGCCCAAAGTCGAGATGCCCGCCGCCTTCCGTGAGATGGCGGAGCGTGGCGTCGCCCAGGCCAAGGACACCTACGAGAAAATGAAGGCCGCGGCCGAAGAGGCGACCGACGTGCTCGAGACCACCTATTCGACCGCCACCAAAGGCGCCTCCGATTACGGTCTCAAAGTGATCGAAGTAGCGCGCACCAACACCAACGCCGCGTTTGATTTTGCCGGCGAGGTCATGGCGGCGAAGACGCTGTCGGAAGTCGTCGAGCTGACCAGCTCCCATGCGCGCAAGCAATTCGAAGCTTTGACGGCGCAGAGCAAAGAACTCAGTTCGCTGGCGCAGAAAGTCGCGACCGAGACCGCCGAGCCGATCAAGAGCGGCATGAGCAAGGCGTTCAACAAAGCCGGTTGATCGGCGTTTTCCGCGTTCTATCGCTACCCCATTCTGCAATGGGATAAAGCCCGGGCCTCGGCCCGGGCTTTTGCTTGCCGCGGCTTCCACTTTTGCGGCTCATGCGCTACTTTCCGCGCGCTTGCCGACCGCGGGCCGTGCAGCTGTAGCTCAGTTGGTTAGAGCGCCTGACTGTGGATCAGGAGGTCGGTGGTTCGAGTCCACCCAGCTGTACCAGTTCGGCGGCGACCAACCGATCGCGCCTTTTGCCGGGCGCCGTTGTGGCGGCGGTCGTGCGCTCCGAGCGCGCGCCAGCGGCGATTCACGCCTGCTTTACCTTAACGCCACAGCGCCCCGGAATGGCGAGGCACCTTTAGCTATTCCCGCTTATCACACAGCTACATGCGGCTCTTTCCAGTGCAGTAAATGCTGTGACACGCGCCACGACATTGACGGCGTTTCGGAATGCGGGTTTGGCTGCGGATGTCCGCCCGGCGGCGGTTATTCGTCGCGGCAAGCGCGCGGGCGGCGTCCAGCCCGCGTTTAATCTGCACATCCACGGCGATCTAAGCGCGGCCGAAGCCGAATGGCGCCGCTTCGAACGGCTCGCCGATTGCACGCCGTTTCAGACCTTCGACTGGCTTGCGACCTGGTACCGGCACGTCGGCCGTCGCCAAGGTGTCAATCCAGCCATCGCCGTCGGCCGGTTCGCCGATGGCGAGATCGCATTCATGCTGCCGCTTTGTGTCGTGCCGGAGCGTATCGCCAACCGTTTGTGCTGGCTCGGCCAGGAGCTGTGCGATTACAACGCGCCGCTTTTGGCGCGCGACTTCTCGCAGCGCGTCACGCCCGATCGTTTCTTTGCAGCTTGGAGCCAGCTGTTGGAGGAGATGCAGCGCGATCCGCGACTGCGTCACGACTGGATCGAATTCACAAAGATGCCGCAAAAAATCGGCGCCCAGACCAATCCGTTCACGTATCTCGGCGTTACCGCAAACCCGAGCGGCGTGCATCTGACGCAATTGGGCGACGATTGGGAAAAGTTCTACGTCGCCAAACGCTCGTCGGCGACGCGCCGCCGCGATCGCGCCAAGCGCCGGCATATGACGGAATACGGCGAAATCCGCTACGTGAACGCTGCCGACGACGCCCGGCGCACGCTCGAAATCCTGATGGAGCAGAAAAGCCGGGCGCTCACGCGCCGGGGAATCCCCAACATCTTCGCCCCGCCCGGCCACCGCGAATTTTATCTCGACCTAGCTTCGAACCCGAAAACCAAACACCTCGTGCACATCAGCCGGGTCGAGATCGGCAACACCTGCGCGGCGGCCAATCTCGGCATCGTGTTCGGCGATTGCTACTACCACTTGCTGGCGAGCTTCGGAGAGGGCGGAGCATCGCATTACGGACCGGGCGCGCTGCACCTGCGCGAATTGATGGCGCACGCGATCAAGCTCGGCCTCAAGCGCTTCGACTTCACCATCGGCGACGAGCCGTACAAGCTCGAATGGTCGGATACCGATCTGAAATTGTACGACTACACCGAAACCGCGAGCTGGCGCGGCATGCCGGTCGCATGGTCGTCGCGCGGGCGGCGGCGCATCAAACGTTTCATCAAACAAACTCCCGTCCTTTGGAGCGCGGCTTCGCATGTTCGCGCCACCCTCGGCGCCTTGACGCATTCATCGCCGGCGCGGCAGGCGGCACAAACACCGGCCGTGGCGCGCGTCGCGGCGACGCCCCCGGCGCTCGCCTGCGTCATGGGCGACATGGACCTGTTGCGGCCGTTGACGCTTGCCGGCATTTCCTGTGCCGTCGTCACCCGGCCGGGTGTTCCTTCGCTTTATTCGCGCTATGCGCAGTCGCGCCTTGCCTGGGATGACTATTCGGGCAACATCGAGGGGCTGCTCGATGCGCTTCTGAACTTCGGCAAGGCGCAGGCCGAGCCGCCGGTGCTCTTCTACGAAGAGGACGGCCAGGTCCTGCTCGTCTCGCGTCACCGTGAGCGCCTGGCGCAGGCTTTCCGCTTCGTCGTCGCCGACGCCACTTTGGTTGAGGACCTGCTCGACAAGGGGCGCTTCCAGGCGCTCGCGGAACGTCACGGTCTGCCGGTGCCGGCGGCGCGCCGTTTCGATCCTGCCGCGATCGAGCCCGCCGAGCTCGGCCTTCCCTTCCCCATCATTATCAAGCCGCTGACCCGGCTCGATCGCTGGAACGATCTTTGGGGATTGCGCAAGGCGCTGTGCGCGGAAAATCTCGAAGAACTGCGGGCGCTGTGGCCGCAATTGCGCGCCGGCGCCCTCGAACTGCTGGCCCAGGAACTGATTGCCGGCCCCGAATCCAGGATTGAAAGCTACCATTGCTTCGTCGACCGGCGCGGCAGCATTGCCGGCGAGTTCACCGGCCGGAAGATCCGCACCCTGCCGATCCATTACGGTCACACCACCGCGCTCGAGATCACCGACGCCGAAGACGTCTGCCGGCGCGGCCGCGCCATCGTCGAGCAGCTGGCGCTGACCGGCGTCGCCAAGCTCGACTTCAAGCGCGACCCGCAGGGCGCGCTGCGGCTGCTGGAGATCAATCCCCGTTTCAACCTCTGGCATCATCCCGGCGCGCTCGCCGGCATCAACATTCCGGCGCTTGTGTATGCCGATCTGGCCGGCCTGCCGCGGCCGCCGGTCGCGCGCGCCAGGCCGGGCGTCCGCTGGTGCCGCGTATGGAAGGACTTTCCGGCCGCTCGCAGCGCCGGCATGCCGCTGAACGCGTGGCTTTCCTGGGCGATGGCATGCGAAGCAAAGTCGAGCCTGTCCTGGGACGATCCGATGCCGTTCCTGCGATCGACGCTGCATCGCCTGACCGGACCGCTGTTCGATCGCGGCCGCGCGTCGGGCTGGCGCGGGCGGTTTCGGGCCCGCTAAGGCCCACGCGAACTACGTTGCTCCAGCTCGCGTCGCACCAGAGCGGCGCCTTCGGCCATCGCCTGCATTTTGCCGAAGGCGACCGGCCGCGGCAGATATTTCATGCCGCAATCCGGCGCCACCACCAGCCGTTCCGCCGGAACGTAAGCGAGGGCGCGGCGGATGCGATCGGCAACGACCTGCGGCGTCTCGATCGCCATGTCGGCAAGGTCGATCGCGCCGAGGATGATGGTCTTCGACGGCAATTCCCGAAGCACCTTGAGGTCGAGTTTGGGCTGCGCCGCCTCGACGGAGATTTGCTGCGCCATGCAGCTTTCCAGCTCGGGCAGGAACGAATAGCTGGCCGGCTTGTCGTGCACTACGGCGGCGTAGCCGAAACACAGGTGCACGGCGGTCGTGCCGTTCACGCCGGCAAGCGCACGGTCGAGCGCCTTGAGGCCATAGCGCCGCGCATCGTCGGGATGCTGCTGCATCCATGGCTCGTCGAGCTGTACAATATCGGCGCCGGCCGCAAACAGGTCGGCGATCTCTGCATTGACCGCTTCCGCATAGGCAAGCGCCAGCGCTTCGGGGTCGCGATAGAATTCGTCCTGCGCCTGCTTGCTCAGCGTGAACGGGCCCGGCACCGTAACCTTGACGCTCCGGCTGGTATTGGCGCGCAGCACTTTGAGGTCGCGCAGTTCGACCGGACGGGTCCGGCGGATCGGCGCTACCACTCGTGGCACCGGGATGGCCTTGCCGAGCCGGTTGAGCGTCGTGCCGGGACGGTCGGCATCGATACCATCGAGTGCGGTGGCGAAGCGATTGGAATAGCTTTCCCGCCGCTGCTCGCCGTCGGTGATGATGTCGAGCCCGGCGCGCTCCTGATCGCGGATCGCGTCGATTGTGGCCTCGTCCTGCGCCGCTTCGAGGCGTTCGGGAGCCACGAGCCAAAGACCGTCCGCGCGCGCCCGCGGCACCTGCTTCGACAGCTTGGCGCGGTCGATCAGCCATTCCGGTTGCGGATACGAGCCGACGAGAGAGGTCGGAAGCAGCATCGTCGCCTTTCATCCTCCCAGGCACGGGAGGACGAACACGCTACTTCGCCTTCGCGTAGGGATAAACCAGCTCGCCGGTCTTCTGGTCGGCGGGCGTGAGCACGGTCTGGTAGCTCATGCCGCGCCAGGTTTCGAGGTCCGCGTCGTCGGTGATGCCGTGATACTGCACCTGCAATGTGGTGCCCTTGGTAAATTCGCCAGTCGCGTTGAAGCTAAAGTTGTCGGTCATGATGGTCGAGAAGCTGTGGCTGTGCGTGTACTCGGCGAGCTTGTCGTCGTTGAGCGTCTTCGCCCCTTCCACGGCTTCGCCGAGGAGTTGAAAGTAGGCATAACCCCAGCCGCCGAGATAATAGCCGAGCGGATCGACGCCTTCAGTCTTGGCGCGCTCCTGATAAACTTTGAAGAACGCCGCCGCCGGCGCCAGCAATTTCGGCGACGGCACCCAGGTTTCGTAATTCACGATCCCATTGAGCTTGGCCTTGAGCTTTCCCTTGAACACGGTCGCCTGCAGTCCGACCATGGCGCCGCCGAACATTTTTGGCGTGAAGTTGAGCTCATTCGCCGCCACCACGATGCCGACAGAGCTTAGCGGATAGGAGCAAATCACCACGAGATCGGCATCGGCCGCCTGCAACGCCCGAATAATCGGCGAGAAATCGGTCGTGCCCGGCGGGAAAGTTTTGTCATAAGTGACGTTGAAGCCGAAGGTCTTGGCATTTTCGCGCGCACCTTCACAGGCGTTGCGGGCAAATTCCGCATCCTCTGCCACCAGCGCGACAGTCTGCGGCTTCGGCTTTTGCTGCGCCGCCACCTCGAAATAGCCCTCGGTGAACGCCTGGCTTGGTTTCGGCCCGGCGCCAATCACCGAAAAATAGCGCGAGTAACGGAATTCCTTGTTGCCATCGAGTGCGAACAGACCGATCAGGAGCTTTCCCTTTTGCATGGCGACGGGAATCGCCGGCGCGACCAGGTTAGTTCCATACGGCCCGTTGATCAGGTCGACTTTGTCGACTTCGAGCAGCTTGGTGTAGATGCCGGGGATGTTCGCCGGGTTGGACTGATCGTCGTAGTAGACCAGATCGACCTTGCGGCCGAGCAATCCGCCCTTGGCGTTGATTTCCTCTTGCCAAATTTTGGCGCCAAGAAGCGCCTGCTTGCCGTTCGGCGCCAGCGGGCCGGTCAGCGCCAGCGAAAAACCGATCTTGATCGGCTCGCCGCTTTGCGCACAAGCGGGCGCCGCCCATGCGGCGACGGCAAGCGCCGCGATCCCACAAATAAGGCGGCGCGTTTGTGCGTGCGGACCCATGCTTTCCTCCCGAGGCTTTCCGGCGCGCGCCTTTGGCGCTGCGTTCGCCCAACAATGCACCGCTTCCACGTCCGTGAAAAGAGCGGGGCGCGGACTTTGACCCCCGCGCCCCGCACCAACAACTTTTACCGCAGCGATTACTTCACTTGATCGGCCGGATAAACGACGTCGCCGGTTTTCAGATCGTCGGGAGCAACGACCGTCTGGTAGCTCATGCCGCGCCACGTTTCGAGATTCGAGGCGTCGGTAATGTCGTGATACTGCACCTGCATGAACTGGGACTTGGTCCATTCGCCGTTCGCGCCGAATCTGATGTCGCCCATGATGGTCTTGAACTCATGGGTGCGCAGATAATCGGCAACTTTGTCGTCGTTGACGCTCTTGGCGCCTTCGATGGCCTCACCGATCAGCTGAAAGTCGGCATAGCCCCAGCCGCCGAGATAATAGCCCAGCGGGTCGACACCCGCGGCCTTAGCCCGCTCCTGGTATTTTTCGAAGAACGCCTTGGCCGGAGCCATCAGTTTCGGCGACGGCACCCACGTCTCATAATTGACGATGCCGTTGAGCTTGGACTTGAGCCGGTCCTTGAACACGGTCGCTTGCAGCCCCACCATGGCGCCGCCCATCAGCTTTGGCTTCAGACCGAGCTCGCTTGCGGACTGCACGATCCCGACCGAGCTGAGCGGATACGAGCAAAACACCACCAGGTCCGCATTCGCGGCTTGCACCGCGCGGACGATCGGCGAGAAGTCGGTGGTGCCGGGCGGGAAAGTTTTGTCGTAGACGATCTTGACGCCGTAGGTCTTGGCGTTGTTGCGGGCGCCTTCGCAGGCGTTGCGCGCAAACTCAGCGTCCTCGGAAGCCAGCGCCACGGTTTCCGGTTTCGGCTTCTGTGCGGCCGCGACCTGGAAGAAACCCTCGGTGAAGGCCTCTCTCGGCTTTGGGCCGGTCGACAGCATCGAGAAGTATTTCGGATAGTGAAATTCCGCGTTGATATCGAGCGCAAAGAAACCGACGAACACCTTGCCCTTCTGTATGACTACGGGCATGGCCGGCGCATTCAGGTTGGTCCCGTACGGGCCCATCACGATATCGACTTTGTCGACGTCCAGAAGCTTCGTGTAAATGCCCGGTATGTTGTCCGGCTTGGATTGGTCGTCGTAGTTGACCAGTTCCACCTTGCGGCCAAGCAGCCCACCCTTGGCGTTGATTTCCTCGGCCCAGATCTGGGCGCCGAGCAACGCCTGCTTGCCGTTCGGCGCAAGTGGACCGGTGAGCGCCATCGAAAAACCGATCTTGATCGGCTCGCCGCTTTGCGCGGACGCAGGCGCTGGCGCACTGGCAAGTCCGGCGGCGAGAACAGCCGCGCCAAGCCCGCAGGCAACGCTGCGCCGTGTTGCGTGATAACTCATCGTTTCCTCCTAAAATGCCTTTATTATCTCGACTTACGCACTTGCCGGCGGCCCGTTTCGCGGACCGGACGCGACAGCGGCGGGCACAATGCCCTGCTTCCGGCGTCGTGAAAAGGGAGCGTGGCAATCTGCCCCGCAGCGGGCGAACGCCCACGGATCGTAAAGCGAGCCTTGCTCCTGCTTGCCGGCGGTTTATTGAGCATTTGAACGGGCCCCGCACCTGCGCGCTTGTCTTCTGACGATGCCTGTTTTTTGGCCTTACTAGCGTTCTGCCCGTTCCGCGGCTGCGGATTTGCACGTTTGCTCCCGCATACTGACCGGGTAAAATTAACTGTTGCTGCCGGGGCGCCGGCGCGGGTTTTCGGGCGACGGAAAGGTGAGCATGACGACGCTTTCCATCAATGGAAAGTCGTATGAGGTCGACGTCGAGCCTGATACGCCGTTGCTATGGGTGTTGCGTGACACCATCGGGCTGACCGGCACCAAATACGGCTGCGGGATCGCGCAATGTGGTGCCTGCACGGTGCACGTCGACGGCGTCGCGACCCGTTCGTGCCAGGTGCCGGTCGGCACGCTCGGCACCCGGAAGGTGACGACGATCGAGGCACTCGCCGAGGACGGCAAGCTTCATCCTGTGCAAAAGGCCTGGCTCGAATTTGACGTGCCACAATGTGGCTATTGTCAGAGCGGCATGATGATGGCGGTGGTGGCCCTGCTCAAGCAGAAGCCGAAGCCGACGGACGCCGACATCGACGCGGCGATTACCAATATCTGCCGCTGCGGCACTTATCAGCGGATTCGCGCCGCGATCCACGCGGTAGCCAATGGGTGACAGGACGCGGCAATGACGCGGACGATCAGGGCTCTGCTGATGCTGCTGGTCTTCGCCATCGCCGGAACGCTGCCGGCAATCGCGCCGGCTGCGGAGCAAGTCGATCTGCTGCTGGTGCTGGCGGCCGACGTGTCGCGCAGCGTCGACGCCGGAAAATTCCAGTTGCAACGCGACGGCTATGCCGCCGCGGTCTCCGATCCGCGCGTGCTCGACGCCATCCGGTCCGGGCGGCATGGCCGCATCGGGTTGATTTTCGTCGAATGGTCGGGCGCGGGCTCGCAGCGCGTGGTGATCGACTGGACGACGATCGCCGACGCTGAAGGCGCCAAGGCCTTTGGCGACCGCCTGCTGGAGGCGCCGCGCTCCTTCGCCGACCGCACGTCTATTTCGGGGGCGATCGAATTCGCCATGGCCCAACTTGCGCGCGCGCCCTATGAATCGATCCGCCGGACTATCGACGTTTCCGGCGACGGCACCAACAATGCCGGGCGCGATGTGATCGCGGCGCGCGATGACGCGCTGGCGCAGGGCGTCACCATCAATGGCCTCGTCATCTTGAGCGAGACCCCGCTCGCCTGGAATCCGGATCACACCAATCCGCCGGGCGGCCTGGAAAACTATTACCGCCAACACGTCATCGGCGGTCCGGGCGCGTTTGTGCTGGCGGCGCAGAACTTCGACTCGTTCGGCCAGGCCATCGTCAAGAAGATGATCGCCGAAGTCGCGCAAGCGCACGGCAAACCGCCACGCCGGGCATCGGCCGATTGAGCGGCGACGGCGCAATGGCGGAGCGAAATTGGGCCGCGCTTCGCTGAATTTACCCTTTCACGGCAGCCATTTGGGCGCCAGGCACGACGGGCTGCGGCCACGAAAGCGACACAGATGCCAGGCATGTTTTCAGCTACCCCGCCACACCGTATAGTTGACCGGCTTAATCCAACATCGGAACGCCTACAGTGACTGCGGCCACCGGCTTGAAACGCCTCGCAATTGCCGTCGCCGCATCGATCGCGGCGGTCGTCGTGACGCTGTTGGCGCTATCCATTTTCGTTCCCGCCGCGTCGGTGCGCGCTGCCGTGATCAAGGAGATCCACGCGGTCACCGGTCTCGATCCCATCCTGCGCGGCGACGTCTCGGTTTCTTTATTCCCGTCCGGCACGGTCAGCTTCCACAATGTGCTGCTCGGCGACGATGGCGCAGGCGAGCCGGCCGTCGTCGCCGACGAATTGACCGCGCATCTGCGTTATTTCCCGCTGTTGGCGGGACGTGTCGAAATCGCCGACGTGTCGCTGGTGCGGCCGACGATCACCGTGACGTTCCTGCCGAACGGGAATTCGAACTGGGCGGGATTGATCCAGTCGCTGGCCCACGCGCTGCAACCCGACCCCGGGCGAACGGCTTCGTTTTCGGAGATCGGCATCCAGGATGGCACCGTCGTCGTGCGCAAGCATTACGACGGACGAGAAGTGATCGATCGGCTCACGGGCGTAGACTTTCAGGTCGCATGGCCGTCGATCTCGCGCAGCTTTGGCGCCAGTGGCCGTTTCGTCTGGCATGACCAGCCGATCGAGGCGAGCTTCACGCTCGGCGATTTTCTTTCCGCGCTTAACGGCGAGCACTCGGGCATCAAGCTGCGCCTGTCCGGCGCGCTGGTGAAAGCCGCTTTTGACGGCGCGATCAGCGCCCAGCCGACCATGCGGATCGACGGCACGATGAGCGTCGAGTCGTCATCGCTGCGCGACGCCATGCGCTGGACCAATGCCAGCGAACTACCTTTCGGCGGCTTTAAGCGTTTCGCTTTGCGTGCGCACAGCGGCATCGCCGGCGGCGTAGTGTCGCTGACCAGCGTCAATGTCGAACTTGACGGCAACGTAGCCGAAGGCGTGATCACGCTGTCGACGGATCACCGCACGGTCCAGGGTACGCTTGCGGCCGACGGCCTCGACCTGACGCCATACATCTCTGGCGTTCATCTGCTCGCCGCCAACGACCGCAACTGGGATCAAATGCCCATCGCGCTCGATGGGCTTGCCGATTTCGATCTCGACCTGCGGCTCTCGGCCGCCAGCATCAAGATTGGAAGCGCGCAATTGGGTCATACGGCGATCGCCGCCAATATGCGGAGCGGCAAACTTGACGTCACCATCGGCGAATCGCAGGCCTTCGGCGGCGTCGCCAAGGGCTCGCTCGGCCTCGCCAGCATCAACGGCGGCGCCGCGGTGACCTCGCACCTGCAGTTCGTCGACGTCGACCTTGAAAGCTGCCTTGGGCAGGTGTTCGGGGTTCGCAGGCTCGAGGGCCGCGGCAATCTGGCTCTCAATATCGAAGGCTCGGGTTCGTCCGTGCTGGCGTTGACCAATACGCTGAGCGGGACGGCGAGCCTGACCGCCAATAACGGGGCGCTTGCCGGCATCAATGTCGAACAATTGCTGCGCCGGCTCGAGCGCCGGCCGTTGTCCGGCACGGGCGACTACCGCACCGGGCGCACCCCGTTCGACCAGTTCGTCCTCGCCGTCAAAATCGATCAGGGCGAGGTATCGGTCGAGGACATGCATCTGACCGGGCCGGCGGTGCGGCTGGTGGTCGGCGGCCAGGTTTCGGTTCCGTCGCGCGACCTCGACCTCAAGGGAACCGCGACGCTCATCTCCAGCGAAACCGCCAACGAATTCGATCTGCCCTTCGTGGTGGAGGGCCAGTGGGATGACCCGATTATGCGGCCGGACGCACAGAGCCTGATCCGCCGTTCCGGCGCCGCGGCTCCGCTGCTGGAATCCATCAAGTCCCGCACCGCCGGCTCCGCCGTGCGCTCGGTCATCGACAAGCTCCTGGCGTCGCCGGCCACGACGACGGCCACCCCGCCTGCGCCGCCGCCAAATAATCCGGATTAGTCCGCCGATACGTTCCGCTTGGCGTGCCCCTGCACGGCCGTTTGGATTATGATTCGCGGCGCACGAATCAGCGCGGGCCTTCGGCCCGCCACGGGGGCAGGATGCTCAACCGCCTCGTTCGCACGCTGGTCAAGGTGGTGGTCGCATCGCTGATCGTCGGCACGATCCTCGCGCATTTCGGCATTACCACCGACGAACTGATGAAGGCCGCCGGCCTGTCGTCTGACCGCCTCGCCGATTTGGCGCGCACCGGCGTCGCCTGGGCGCTGCCGAACCTCATGCTCGGCGCGCTGGTGATCGTGCCGATCTGGTTCCTGCTTTATCTGTTCCGGCCGCCGGGCGAGAGCCGGGACTGACCTTCAGCGCGCTCGCGCGGGCGCGCCCCGCGCGCCGGCGAGTTTGGCAAGAAGCGAAGCAGCCACCACCGCGACGCCGACAACGCCGACCATGATGCTGCATACCGCGTTCATCTCCGGCTTCACGCCCAGCCGCACCTCCGAATAGATACGGATCGGCAGCGTGGTGGCGCCCGGTCCGGTGGTGAAGCTCGCGATCACGAGATCGTCGAGCGAGAGCGCGAAGGTCAGCATCCAGGCGGCGGCGATCGCCGGGAAAATGAGCGGCAGGGTCACCGAGACGAAAGTGCGCAGCGGCGGCGCGCCGAGATCCATCGCCGCTTCTTCCAGAGTCGAGTCGAAATCGGCCAGCCGCGACTGCACGATCACGGTGACGAAGCACATCGCCATGGTGGTGTGCGCGATAGCGACGGTCCAGAAGCCGCGATCGGCGGCGACGGCGACGAACAGGAGTAGTAGCGACAGGCCGGTGATCACTTCCGGCATGACCAGCGGCGCGTAGATCATGGCAGCGAACAGGAGCCGGCCGCGGAAGCGGCCGAAGCGCACCAGCGCGAGCGCCGCCAGCGTCCCCAGCAAAGTCGCGATAGTCGCCGATGTGAGCGCGAGGCGAAGGCTGATGAATGCAGATTCCAAAAGCGGCGCATCGTTGAGAAGCTCTGCATACCAGCGCGTCGACCAGCCGCCCCACACGGTGACGAGGCGCGAGGCGTTGAAGGAGAAAATCACCAACACGGCGATCGGCAAATAAAGGAAGGCGATGCCCAAAGCGAGCGCGCCGAGATTGAGGGCGGATACCTTGCGCATTTTTATTCCCGCCCCACCACGCGCGTCGCCTGGTTCTGGTAGATGACGATCGGCGTGACCAAAAGGCAGACCAGGACGACGGCGACCGCCGACGCCGCCGGCCAATCCTTGTTGCCGAAGAATTCCAGCCAGATCGTCTGCCCAATCATTGGCGATTGCGACCCGCCGAGAAGATCGGGAACCACGAACTCGCCGACGATCGGGATGAAACACAGGAGTACGCCGGCAATCATCCCGGGCGACGACAGCGGCAATGTCACCAGCCAGAAAGTCTTCCAGCGCGGGCAGCCGAGATCGGCCGCCGCTTCGAGCAGCGATTCGTCAAGCTTCTCCAGCGTCGCGTAGAGCGGCAGCACCATGAACGGCAGGTAGGAGTAGACAATGCCGATATAGATGGCGGTGTCGGTCGACAGCCATGCCGGCGGCTCCTTCACGATCGCCAGCGTCATCAGGAGATCGTTGAACGGCCCGTCGCGCTGCAAAATATTCATCCAGGCATAAATGCGGATCAGCTGCGAGGTCCAGAACGGCAATACGGTGAGAAGCACCAGCACCGCCTGGACGCGCCGCGGCGTGCGCGCAATCGCATAAGCGACGGGATAGCCGATCACGAGCAGAATGAGCGTCGCGAAGGCAGCGATCTCCACGCTCTTGACGTTGGAAAGGAGATAGATCGGATCGGAGCCGAGCAGCACATAATTGTCGATCGATAGGCCGCCGAAGAACGCGATCAGGCCATGCCAGCCGGCGGCAAGGTCGAGCACCGGCGTATAGGGCGGCTGCGCGATCGCCGTCTGTGACAGGCTGATCTTGAGCACGATCAGAAACGGCACCAAAAAAAAGGCAAGCAACCAGGCAAAAGGAACGCGCACGACCAAGCGTTCAAGTGCGGAGCGTTCCGGATGTTTCATCGGCGTCACCGCGTCAGCACCACGGCGGCTTCCGCCGTCCAGTTGAGCCAGACCTGCTCGCCGACGGCGACCGCGTCGCGGCCGCCGATATTGGCAACCGCCGCCTTGACCAGCGAGCCGTCGCGGATGCGCAGCTTGAAGATCGACATATCGCCGAGATAGCCGATATCGACGACCGTGCCGGCGACATTGTTGTCGAGGCCCGGCAACGGCGGCTCGCGGCTGATGCGGATCTTCTCCGGCCGCACCGCCACCCACACCATCGCACCGGGCGCGGCATCGGCTTTCGCCGCCAGCCGCAGACGGCCGGCCGCGGTGCCTTCGACGCTGAGCGCGTCATCGCCGAGGCGGCCTTCGAACACATTAACGTCGCCGATGAAGTCGGCAACCCAGCGCGAATTCGGCTGCTCGTAGATCTCGGCCGGCGGCGCGACCTGCATGAGCCGGCCGCGGTCCATGACGCCGATGCGGTGCGCGACCGTCATCGCTTCGCTCTGATCGTGGGTGACGATGACGAATGTAAAGCCGACGTTGCGCTGCAATTCCATCAGCTCGAACTGCGTTTCACCGCGCAGCTTCTTGTCCAAAGCCGCCATCGGTTCGTCCAGCAGGAGAACGCGCGGACGCTTGACCAGCGAGCGCGCCAGCGCGACCCGCTGGCGCTGCCCGCCGGAAAGCTGATGCGGCTTGCGGGTGCCGTAACCCTCGAGCTTCACCAGCGCAAGCATATCGGCGACGCGCCGGCCGATTTCCCGCTTGGCCAACCCCTCTTGCTTGAGGCCGAAGCCGATATTGGCCTCGACATTGAGATGTGGAAACAGCGCGTAGTTCTGGAACATCATGTTGACCGGGCGCCGGTAAGGCGGAACCGCGGCGAGATCGACCCCGTCGAGCAGGATGCGGCCGGCATTCGGCCGCTCGAAGCCGGCGATCAGGCGCAGCAGCGTGGTTTTGCCGCAACCCGAGGGTCCGAGCAGCGCGAAGAACTCACCCTCATAAATATCGAGCGATAGATGATCGACAACCGCAGCGGCGCCGAAGCGCTTGGTCAGGGCCTCGATGCGCAGCAGCGGACGGGCGTTCGGATCGGTCCACGGCGCAAAATCTCGTCTCGACCCGGCGATCTGCGTACGCTCCGCTGCCAGATGGCAATAATGCGGGCTTTTCTAACGCAAAACGGGATGAGCGACAAATGCGCGGCCGCCGCAAGCGGCCATCAGCCTACGACTGAATCGGTGAGCGACGAGGCGATGCCGACATTCTCGACCGTGTCGTTGGCGAGCCGGCGCGGTTCCGGACCGTAATAGTCGCCCAAGTGCACGGCCGGCCGCGGCTGCATCGTGATCGCGACCAGCCTATCGTAAAGCGATTTCGCCGATACCGGTTTGATCAGATATTCGTTGACGCCGAGCCGCACCGCCTCGACAACGCGCCATCGTTCGCCATGGCCGCTCAGCATGATGATCGGCACGTCGGGCATCGGAAACACGCCCGGCGAGCGGACGATACGTACCAGCTCGGCACCGCTGAGAAGCGGCATTTCCCAATCGAGGATCACCACGTCGGGGCCGACGGTGCGGATGGTGTCGAGCGCGGCGATACCGTCGCCCGCCTCGTAAATTTCCTTGATGCCGCAATTGACCAGGAGATTGCGGATCATCTTGCGCATGTATTGGTTGTCATCGACCACCAGCACACAAAGCGCCTGGATGCGGTCCGCGACGTCTTTCTTCGGCAACTTCGATGACATGATTTATCGGGTCCGCGCGGCACTCAATAACGGCGATCGTGGTGGACGCATCAGAGCATGACTGCCTTGCGGGTTGGTAAACGAGCTTGCGGTCACCGATTAACCCCAGGCTACTTCGGAGTCCGGCTTGTAGCTCGAGAGTTGCCGTGGCTCGGGCCCGTAATAATCGCCCTTTTTCACCATCCGGCGCGGCTTTGCGACTAGCGAGACCAGACGGCCCATTAGCGCCTTGGTGGAAACCGGCTTAAGCAGAAAATCATTGACGCCGAGATTGACCGCCTCGATCACCCGCGAACGTTCGCCGTAGCCGGTGAGCATGATGATCGGCACATCGGGAAGCGCGAAGGTTTCCGGCGAGCGCACGGTGCGCACGAAATCCGGACCCTTCGGGCTCGGCATTTCCCAATCGAGAATGACAACGTCCGGCCCGAAGGTGCAAATCGCTTCGAGGCCCGAACTGCCGTCGTTGGCCTCGTAGACTTTGGTAACGCCGATCGCATGCAATAGCGAGCGGGTGACTTTGCGCATGGTGTTTTCGTCATCGACGATCAACACCCTCAGCGCCATCAGGCGCTGCGCAATCTCATGTGCCGCCGGATCCATGCCTGCCGTGCCGCCGCCCCTCGGAGATGAACGCAAATCTCCCCCGCTACGTGACCACAAATAGCTGAAATCGCTGTCAAACCGATCGATAAAATTTGAACGATCGGGCGCCGTGCCTACGCCATGAAATCTTCCAGCGCCGCCGTTTGCGCCGCGGAGAAGCGCAGGCCGAGCTTGGAGCGGCGCCAGAGGACATCGTCGGCGGTCCGTGCCCATTCCCTGGTCATCAGATAGCGGACCTCGGCGGCCGTCAGATCCTCGCCAAAGCGCATGCCGAGATCGTCCGGCCGGGTGACGGTGCTTAATACGTCGTCGACGCGCGTGCCGTAGGCGCCGACCAGCCGTTGCGCGTGGTGTTCGCCGAGGAACGGCCACTTCCGGAGGGCGCGCGTTACCAGCGTCGGCGCGCCGTCGAACACGAAGTCGCCGCCGGGCAGCGGCGCCTGCGCCGTCCATGGCTGCAAACGCGAAAAAAACCGCGACAGCCGGGCGAGCGCGTCCTCGGCGAGACGGCGGAAGGTGGTCAGCTTGCCGCCGTAGACGGTGAGCAGCGGGGCCTCGCCGAAGCTTTTGTCGAGGATCAGCGCATAGTCGCGATCAATGTCCTGCGGTCTGGTCGCGCCGTCGTCATAGAGCGCGCGCACGCCGGCAAACGCCCACACCACGTCCGCGGCCGTGATCGAGGCGCGGAAATAGCCGTTGATCACGCCGCACAGGTAATCGATCTCCTCTTCGGTCGGCACGACTACGGCCGGATCGCCGGTAAAGCTGCGGTCGGTGGTGCCGATCAGCGTGAAGTCGCGCTGGAACGGGATTGCGAACACCACGCGCCGGTCGGCCGCCTGCAGGATGTAAGCGCGGTCGTGATCGTAGAGCCGGCGCACCACGATATGGCTGCCTTTGTCGAGGCGAAGCCGCCGCAGCGGCGGCTGCCGCAACACCGTCTCGGCGACGCTCTCCACCCAGGCGCCGGCGGCGTTGATCAATACGCGCGCAGTCACCTCCTCGCGCGCGCCGCGCGCAAGCAGGATCAGTCGCCACACATCGCCACGCTCGGCGCGCACGCAGCGGGTCCGCGTGCGGATCGACGCACCGCGTTCGGCGGCATCGACCGCGTTGAGCACGACCAGGCGCGCGTCGTCGGCAAAGCAGTCGGAATATTCATAGCCGTGATGAATGCGCTGCCTGAGCGGCTGGCCGGCTTCGTCGCTGATCAGATCAAGCGTGCGCGTTCCAGGTAAAATCTCGCGCCGGCCGATAAGGTCGTAGAGCAACAGGCCGAGCCGGAGCACAAACGGAGAGCGGCCGGCGCTATCGAGCGGCAACACAAAGCGCAGCGGCCGGATCAGATGCGGCGCCATGCGCAACAGCACTTCACGCTCGCTGAGCGCGGCGCGGACGAGCCGCAACGCGCCGTGCTCAAGATAACGCAACCCGCCGTGGATCAGCTTGGACGATGCCGACGACGTGCCGGAAGCGAGGTCGCTCTGCTCGACCAGCACGACCTTGAGCCCGCGCCCGGCCGCATCGCGGGCAATGCCGGCGCCGTTGATGCCGCCGCCGATGATGGCGAGGTCGAAATCGGCCACTGATTCTCCTCTCGATGCAAGATATGATAACCGCCATGGACTTGCGCGATCGCCATGTGGTCATCACCGGCGGCGCCGGCGCGCTTGGCAGCGCTTTGGTCGAGGCGCTGATTGCAGCCGGGGCGGTTTGCCATGTGCCCTGCCTCAATGAAGCCGAGGCGCAGCGTTTCCGGCTGCGCGACCACAAGCAGGTCGTGCTCAGCGTCACCGGCAATCTCGCCGACGAAGGTAATATCGGCCGCCTCTACGGCGGCATCGCCGCGCTATGGGCGTCGATCCATCTTGCCGGCGGTTTTGCCGCCGGGCCGCTGCGCGAAGCCAATGTCGAGACGCTGCGTCAACAGATCGACATTAACTTCATCAGCTGCCTTCTGTGTTGCCGCGCCGCCGTCAAGGGCATGACCGGCAAGGGCGGCCGCATCGTCAACGTCGCCGCCCGTCCCGCCCTCGAATGGCGAAGCGGCGCCGGCATGGCCGGCTATGCCGCCAGCAAGGCGGCGGTGGCGGCGCTCACGGTCGCGCTGGCCGAGGAGGTCGCCAAGGACGGCATCCTGGTGAATGCGATTGCGCCCTCGATCATGGACACGCCGGCCAACCGCAACGCCATGCCCAAGGCAGACTACGCTCTGTGGCCGAAGGTCGAGGAAGTCGCCGCGACCATTTTGTTTCTTGCCTCGCCGGACAATCGCGTCACCCGCGGCGCGGTCGTGCCGGTTTACGGGAAGTCTTAATATCCCGGCCACAAACCCGGCGTCGCCAGTTCCAGCAGATGCCCGTCGGGGTCGCGGAAATAGACGCTCTCGCCGCCGCGCGGCCATTTGGTGCGGCCCTCGATCTCGACGTCGGCGGTCTTGAGCTGCTCCTCCCAGGCCGCAAGCTCGCCGGCGCCGATCGACAAGGCGAGATGCACCGGCCCGTGCCCGTCGTGCGGCGGGATGGTGCCGCCCGGCAGATGCACGGTTTCCAGCGAATGGCCGCGCAGGAACAACAGCAGCACGCCGCGGCCGCCAACGTCGTAAGCGCACAGCCGCGGATCGCGGTATATGCTGTTAAGCCCGAGCACCTGCTCGTAGAACGGACAGGCGCGCTCGAACGCATCGACATAGAGCGCCGTTTCCAGAACGCCAAGGAGAGAGGGCATGATTATCCCGCTCATCCCCGCGAAAGCGGGAATCCAGAGTTAGCCAGCGGACTGTATACGATCTGGGTCCCCGCTTCCGCGGGGACGAGCGGCGAATCTACCCCGAAACCGGGACGACTTCGCGCGCCGGCGAGCGCACCAAGCGGATGATGGAACTCGCGGCCACCACGGCGTGCTGCTGCGCATAGGCCTCGTGGTTCTGCTCGATGTAATCGAGATCGTAGAGGTAGTTCACCATCAGGCCGAGCGACTGCGAAAGCGCGCGCTCCGATGTATCGCCGAGCCAGTCGAGGCGTTCGAGCCGCGCGCCATTGCCGAGATGGAAACGCGCCACTGCGTCGACCGGCACGCCGCGGGCATTGCGCGCGCGCAGGAAATACCAGGCCGCGGCGGCGAGCAGCGGCTCGCGCACCGATGCCGCCAAAGCCGGATCGCGCGACCAATCTGGCCGGTCGAGCGCGGCGAGCGTTGCCCGATCCTCTTCGCTGAGCGCGAGCGACGCCGCATTGGCGCGTTCGCGCCTGAGCCACTCGGCGAAATTCGGCGCCGGCGACAGCGTCACGAAGTTGCCGATGCGCGGCATTTCGCGTGAGACTTCCTCCACCACCTGCTTGATGAGGAAATGTCCGAACGATACGCCGGCAAGCCCGCGCTGGCAGGAAGTGATGGAGTAGAACACGGCCGTCGCGGCGCGCGCCGGATCGACGACTTCACGCTTGTCGAACAGGATCGGGGCGATCGCACCCGGTATCTCGCGCGTGAGCGCCACCTCGACGAAGATCAACGGCTCGTCGACCAGCGCCGGATGAAAGAAGGCGTAGCAGCGGCGATCGGGCAGATCGATACGGCGGCGCAGATCGTTCCAGTCGCTGATCTGGTGCACCGCTTCGTAGCGGATGATCTTTTCCAGGATCAAAGCGGGCGTCTGCCAATCGATCCGCCGCAGCACCAGAAATCCGCGATTGAACCAGGACGAGAACAGATGGACGAAGTCGTTGTCGACGACGGCAAGATCGTCGCGGTGATTCATGGCGTCGAGCAGTTGCTCGCGCATCCGCACCAGCGCAGCGGTGCCGCCGGGCGCGAGATTGAGCCGGCGGAAAAGCTCGAGCCGGCGCGGCTCGCTGACGCGGTTGAGCTCGGCGGCGGTCTCGGCGGTCGGCGACTGCCGCCAGGCCGCGACGGCGGCGTCGATACGGGCGGGTTCGTGCCCGAAAGTGCGCGCCAGCGCCTCGAAGAAGGCGATGCGCGGGCCGATGGTCAGGGATGCATAATCGGAAAGAATCTCGTCGGCGAGCGCCACGCCGGAAGCCTCGCCGCGACCCGACAGCAGTGCCTCGCAAAGCTCGACCAGGCCGTCCGACCGGCCGCGCGCCGGGCCCCGGCGCTCGCGCAGGATCAATGCGCGGCTGCGTTCCGCGATGCTTTGCAGCATTTCGCCGAAGAACGACGTATTCACCGCAACCATTCCGTCCGTCCCATCGCCCGGCTTGAATTTAGCTAATGATCGCCGGCAGCGATGACAAGTTAGCGAACTGCCCAAGCTGTAGACAAACGCACGCCGCTTTGTCAGTTAACGGCGGCGCGGCGAAGACGCCGCCGTGCCGGAGGAATCGTTCATGCCGGGTCCGTTGGCCGGTCTGCGCGTGCTGGAATTGGCCCGCATACTGGCGGGACCGTGGGCCGGGCAAATCCTGGCCGATCTCGGCGCCGACGTGATCAAGGTTGAGCGCAAGGGCGCCGGCGACGACACCCGCGGCTGGGGCCCGCCTTTTGTCGCCGCCGCCGACGGCGGCCATCTCGGCGCCGCTTACTTTCACGGCACCAACCGCGGCAAGCGCTCGATCGAACTCGACTTCGAAAGCGAGGAAGGCTGCCGCATCGTCAGAAAGCTCGCCGCCCGCTCCGACGTGCTGATCGAGAATTTCAAGGTCGGCGGGCTCGCCAAATTCGGCCTCGATTACAAAAGCCTCGCGCCCGACAATCCGCGGCTGATCTACTGCTCGGTCACCGGCTTCGGCCAGGACGGCCCTTATGCGTCGCGCCCCGGTTACGATCTGATGGCGCAGGGCATGGGCGGCTTCATGGATCTCACCGGCAATGCCGACGGCGAGCCGCTGCGCGCCGGCGTGCCGGTGTCGGATATCTTTACCGGCGTCTATTCGGCGGTCGGCATTCTCGCGGCGCTGGCGCGGCGCGAAAAGACCGGCCGCGGCGGCTATGTTGATACCGCGCTGGTCGATTCGACTGCCGGTGTCCTCGCCAACCAGGCGCTCAATTATTTCGTCTCCGGCAAAGTCCCGCACCGCATGGGCAACGCACATCCCAACATCACGCCCTATCAGGTGTTTGCGGTCGCCGACGGCCACATCATCATCGCCAGCGGCAACGACGGCCAATTCGCCAAATTGTGCGCCGTGCTCGGCGAGCCGCAGCTCGCCAAACAGGCGGACTATATCGACAACAAGGCGCGGCTGGCGCATCGCGGCGCGCTGATCGAGCGGCTGACCGCGCTGACGGCGCGCATGAAAAGCGCCGAACTGCTCGGCAAGCTCCAAGCCGCCGGCGTTCCGGCTGGCCCGATCAACGATCTCGCGCAAGTCTTCGCCGATCCGCAGGTCGTTCATCGCCGCATGAAGGTCGAGCCGCCGAGCGCGGCGGCGAAGGACGGCAAGATTCCCGGCGTGCGCACGCCGATCGTCATCGACGGCGCGCCGATGGCGGCGGAGCGTCCCTCCCCACGCCTCGGCGAACACAGCGCTGAAATCCTGCGCGAGATCGGCGAAAGCTGACGGCAATATCCATTCGTTCTCGCGGCGCTGACGCGTCCGAGCTTTGCCACGATCACCACGCCATTCCAAAGAATCGTTGCATCCCGCAAAATGAGGGGAGCGGAGCGCCGAAAGGCGCATTGTTACGGGGCCGCGCTTGCGAGGCGCGGCAGCGCAGCTTGCGATCGCTGCGCTCGCCTTCCGGCGCGCTCCACTTGCGGCTCTCGCCAGGGCTTTGA
>Ga0181525_10000416_pt1 | contig 37398 bp, 36 predicted proteins | sample PEATcosm2014_Bin_48_FD_121100 | JGI IMG/M metagenome (GOLD analysis project Ga0181525, IMG submission 121100) | Peatland microbial communities from MTU Mesocosm Facility, Houghton, MI, USA - PEATcosm2014_Bin06_10_metaG | ecosystem: Environmental > Terrestrial > Soil > Wetlands > Peat | place... | reverse complement strand
GATTTGTCGATGGTGAGGTGATCGATATTCGGATCGGAGCGCAAGTCGACATTGACGAGCGAGCCGTGAAATCCCGGCCCGCGCTGCATGAAGTAGTGCTGCGTGAAATTAAGCACGCGCGCGACGTTCGCCGACGCCGGGAACGACTCGGTGCCATCGAACGGCACCACGAGCGCCACCGGAACACCCTTCGTGCCCAAGTAGTCGGCCATCTCCATAACGGCGTCAGCGCCCAGCGAATGGCCGATGAGGATGATCGGGCCCTCTCTCCCGGCGCGATAATTCGCCGCCGCTTGGTCGGCGAGCGATTGCCACTCTGAGTGATTTTCTACGGTTGCATTGACACCGCGCCGGCTGAGTTCCTCGGCGAGCGTATCCATGCCGAGCGAAAATATGTTCATCAGTCCGCGCAGCAAGTAAACATGCGCCGACGGCGCGGCCATGCTCGGTGACGATCCGAGGACGAGCACCATGCCCGCCATCAGCAGTCCGAGCGTGGTAAGACGCCACCGACCTTTCATGACTTCCTCACGGCTTGCCGCATTACGCCCGGTGCCACGGAACACGAGCCACGTTCGCACTCTAGGCAATTCATATCGAACTGCCAGATTTCACCACGAAAATCCCGCTAAATTCACAATGCGCCGCGATCCGGCGTCAACCTGTAGCAAAAATGCCACGTGATTTGTGGCGTCAATATAGCCACGGCACTACACGTGCGGTCCGGCGCATATAACTTCGATATTCATCGCCAAATGCGGCGATCATCATATCCTCCTCACGCCGGATTCTCCCGAAAAACAGGATGCCAAAGCCGACTAAACCGGCGGGACCGGCAACCCAATTGGGTAGGAGCAAGAGTTGGGCCAGCGCCATCAGCCAAAAGGCGGCGTACATGGGATGCCGCACCGAGCCGTAGACGCCGGTGGTGACGAGCGTGTGGCGCTCGCGCAAATCGAGACTGACCGACCAATTTTGCCCGAGATCGCGATGGGTGCGGTGGAAGAGCCACAGGCAGGCGGCATCCGCAGCAATGCCGAGGTAGCTCAGTACCGGGATCACCGGGTAATCGGCAAACCGCGGAAAATGGGTCGCGAGATAGATGGCGGGTAGGACGCCAAGCCCGATGAGCGAAGCCCCGAGCAGCGCGAATTCCCGCACACCGCGGCCCGAATATCGCACCGGCGTCTGGCGCGAGCGCCGGCCCGGCCGTAGCCGCAACACGAACCAAGCGACACCGAAACCGAGCCAGATGATTTTTGAGATTGTTGCGGTCACGGGTTACCGCTCCGCGACCATGGCAGGCGCGTCGAGCACGCCCGCGATCAAGGCTCCGTCGCCGGCAAATGCCGCAACCGCCTGATCCGGATTGTCGACCCTGTCGGCGAGCGCGACCGGTCCGCAACACAGCATGTAATAGTCGTAGAAATAGCGCCGCTCGTTGCCCATCACCGCTTGGCGGTGGATGCGGAGAAAATTGAGACGAAAGCGCCGGTAGGTTTTCTCCGCCACCATCATCCGGATGCGAATGATGCGCACGATCGGTTTGCCGACCGCCGGCATGCCGAGCGCGGCCACCGGATCGACCTTGTAGACATTGATGATATCGACCAGGGCTTGATACTCGACCCAGTAGATCTGCGGCGCGCTGGCCAGCCTGCCGACGGCGTCGCGCAACCAGCCGGCCGCCGGGTGCAGTGCAACCTTCAGGAGCGACGAGCCGGTCGAGACGAGATGTAGCAGCTTGCCGCGGCCGAGCTGCGGTTCGAGTTGCAGCGCGCGGTCGACCACCGCAAGCGACAGCGGCGCGCCGAGGCTATGACCGTCGATGACGATTTCGTCGGCATCGGTCGCATGGAGAAGGCGCACCAGTTCACCGGCGAGACAATCGAGCCGCGCCTCGACTTCCGGTCGTGCGCGATGCACGAAATCGCGCGCAAAATACCAATCGTCGAGCGCGTAGCCGATATGCACGATTTGCCCAAACGTCCATCGCAAGCCGGCGAAGAGCGCAAGCCAAAGCAGCGGTGCGAGCAGCATGTGGTGCGGCAGTCCTGCCGATGTTCCGGCACCATGCATCACTGCAAACCGTGTCGCCGCAATCGAAAGCCAAGCCATCCCCAAGATGAAAACGAGCGGATAAAGAAAGAATCCGCCGTATCGCCATGCCGCAGTGAAGTATTTGATCGCCGTGCCGGTGAGGATGAATTCCATGACCGCGGCGATACCGAGCGGAAAGCGCCACCAATCGCTCTTGGCCATGTCGGCTGCAACAAAATCGTCCCAGCGGAACCAGTGAAAGTCAGTTGCGACGCGCCAGTTCGGTCCCCAGGTCTCGACCGTCCAGCTTGCCACCGCGCCGTCGGCCGAGAGCTTGGCCGGCGAGACGCTGCCTTGCACGTTCCAGGCCTTCTGGAAGCGCGCCATTTCGCGGATGAAACGCCGATGCTGGTGTTCCGGTCCGACTGGCTCGTAGCCTGTCATCTGCACGAAACAACGCTTGCGCACGAGCGCCTTCGGCATGGCGGACCCCTTGGCGGCTTGCTTAGGTAATAAGGCGCCCAGGATCAAGCGCGGCGGCGGTCGCCGCAGCCTGCCGCCCCTCCCGATAAGCCGTTGGCTCTAAGACTGAATCGGCTCACTTTAGGCGGCTTTGATTGCCGTTTTTGGCGGTCCCTCCGCCGTTGAACTTACCGGCATCCTTCGCTATACGGGGCGTTCACAATTGAGAAGCCCGAAGCGTCCGGGCTTGCTCGCGCCGGGCTGGGCCGGCGCTCATTCCTTCTGACCAAAAGAGCATGCCCGATGTCCACTACGTTCGATAAAGTGGCTGAAATCATTGCGGAAACTTGCGATATCCCGCGTGAAAATATCAAGCCGGAGAGCCACGCGATCAACGATCTCGAGATCGACAGTCTAGATTTTCTCGACATCGCCTTCGCCATCGACAAAGCGTTCGGCATCAAGCTGCCGCTCGAACAATGGACTCAGGAAGTCAATGACGGCAAAGCGACCACGGATCAGTACTTCGTGCTCAAAAACCTGTGCGAGCGAATCGACGAGCTGATCGCTGCCAAGGGCGCCTGAGGCGCCCACACATGCGCCTTGAATATTTTCAGATGATCGACCGCTTCGTCGAGGTCGATGCCGCCGCGCGCGTGGCGCGCGCGATCTGCACCGTGCCGAAACAGAGCCCGGTGTTCGAAGGTCACTTCCCAGGCTATCCGCTGATGCCGGGCGTGCTGTTGATCGAATGCATGGCGCAAACGACCGGTTGGCTGGTGAGCGCGCTCACCGGCTTCACAGGTCTGCCGGCGCTCGCCGGCGTCAAGGAAGGCAAAATCCGCAGCGCGGTATTTCCCGGCGATGAGCTCGAATTCGAAGGCCGCGTCGTGCACGAGGGCTCGGGCTATGCCATGGGCGAGGCCAAAGGATGGTGCAAAGGCGTCGCCGTCTGTGACGCCAAGCTCACCTATCGGATCATTCCCTATCCGACCCCGGAATTGCGCGCTGGGCTCTGGGACTGGGCGGAGCGGATCAACTTTCCGGCCAAGGAGTTCGTGAAGTGACCGAGCGCCGCGAGGTGTGGATCACCGGCGTCGGCCTTCTCACCTGTTTGGGTGAGGGACTGGACGCGGCGTGGGCGCGTCTCGAGCGAGGCGATACGGCGACATACGACGACAAGAGCTTTGCACCCTACATCGTGCATCAGCTCGCGCCGATGAGCTTCGACAAGCTGATCCCGAAAAAGAGCGATCAGCGGCAGATGGAGACCTGGCAGCGGGTCGGCGTCTATTCCGCCGGCCTTGCGCTTGCCGATGCCGGCATCGCCGGCAATGCCGAGCTGCTCGACCGTGCCGACATGATCGTGGCCGCGGGCGGCGGCGAACGCGACATTGCGGTTGACACCGCCATCATGGCGGGCGTCCGCAAGACCAATCAGCCCGGCGCCTACCTCAATGAACGCCTGATGAGCGACCTGCGCCCGACCCTGTTTCTCGCCCAGCTTCCAAATCTCCTGGCCGGCAATATCTCGCTGGTGCACGGCGTGGTCGGCTCGTCGCGCACCTTCATGGGGGAAGAGGCCGCGGGCGTCGACGCGGTGCGGGTCGCGCAGGCGCGTATTGCCGCCGGCCAGAGCGAGATCACGCTGGTCGGCGGCGCCTACCACGGTACCCGCTGGGACGTGCTGCTGGCATTCGAGCTCGGCAGCGTCGTGCTCAAGGACAAATTCGCGCCGGTTTGGGATCGCGGCCCGCAGGGCGGCATCGCGTTCGGAACCATGGGTGCGTTCCTGGTGCTGGAAAGCCGCGACCATGCGCAACGCCGCGGCGCCAAGCCTCGGGCGCGGATTTCGCAGGTCTATTCCGACCGCAACGCCCGCGACGATAGTGAGGCCGAAAGATCGCTGCGCCGCCAATGGGACGCTATCGCGCCGCAAGTCGACCGGGCCCATGCCGCAGTCATTTCCGGCGCCGCGGGCCTTGAACCGGCAACTTCGGCGGAGCTTCATGTGCTCAAGGATATCGGTCTTCCGGTCCGCAATACCGGTACGTATATCGGGCATGGAGTCGATACGCAGTTCATGGCCAATCTGGGCATCGGCTGCGCCGTGATCGAGCACGGCAAGCTGTTTGCCCCGGCCGGCAGCGGCGACACTGGCGAAAGTCCGTCCGGTCTTTGCCAGGTTGTCGTCACCAGTGTTGGCAATTGGCGCGGCGAAGGGCTTACGTTACTTGAGCGGGTGGATTGAAGGAGCACATCATGGCGAAGTCATCGGCACGTTCCAGCGGCAAACGCGACAAAGCCGGCCGTCCGGTGATCGCGGTCACCGGCATGGGCGTCGTCACCTCGCTCGGCGTTGGCAAAACCGACAATTGGGCGAAGCTGTCCGCCGGCAAGTCCGGCATCCGGCGGATCTCGCGTTTTCCGCTCGACAGTCTGCGCACCACAATCGCCGGCACCGTCGACGACGTCTACAAGGACTATATGCCACCGGCACAGCTATCCGAGCGCATCGCGCTGTTGGCTTGCGAGGAGGCCATCGCACAGGCCGGGATCGGCTCCAAGGGCCACTTTCCCGGACCGCTGTTTTTGGCGCTGCCGCCGCTCGAAATCGAATGGCACTATCGCATCCAAATGGCCGAGCAGGCCGCGCCCGATCGGGATGCCGGCTATCCCGATCTGATGCGCGTGGCGCGCGAGCCGCAATTCGCGCCGATCTATGAGACTTTGAAATACGGCATCATCGGCGAGCATCTCGCCGAGCATTTCGGCACCGAAGGTTCGCCGATCTCATTGACCACGGCCTGCGCGTCCGGCGGCACCGCGATCCAACTCGGCGTCGAAGCGATCCGCCGCGGTGAATGCCAGGCCGTGCTCGCGGTCGGCGCCGACGGCTCGCTGACGCCGGAATCGCTGGTTCGCTTCTCGCTCCTGTCCGCATTGTCGACGCAAAACGATCCGCCGGAGCAGGCGTCAAAACCCTTCTCCAAGAACCGCGACGGTTTTGTGCTGGCCGAAGGCGGCGCCGCGCTGGTGCTGGAGGATTACGATTACGCCGTGGCGCGCGGCGCCAGGGTGCTCGCCATTCTCGAAGGCTGCGGCGAGAAATCCGATTCGTTTCACCGCACCCGGTCGAGCCCGGACGGCAAACCGGTCATCGCCTGTATGCGCAACGCCTTGGCCGACGCCGGCGTCGGCCCGGAAGACATCGACTATATCAACGCGCACGGCACCTCGACGCCGGAGAACGATAAGATGGAATGCCTCGGCGTCTCCACCGTGTTCGGCGAGCGCATCCGCACCATTCCGATGTCGTCGAATAAATCGATGATCGGCCACACGCTGACCGCGGCCGGCGCGGTGGAAGCGGTGTTTACCGCGCTGACACTGGAGCACGGGCGCATTCCGCCGACCATCAACCACAATGTTCCCGATCCGGCGATTCCGCTCGACGTCGTGCCCAACGTGGCGCGCGACGCGCGCATTAATCGCGCCATTTCCAACTCGTTCGGATTCGGCGGCCAGAACATCTCGCTGGTCTTGGCGCAGGAGCCGGCGTGACCGGCGCCACGGCATTAGAGCGCGTCAGCGCGGCTGCGGGGCGGACTATGCGCGCGCTCACGCTCATCGCCGATCGCAAGATCGAGCTCATCGACGTCCTGGCACCGCCGCCGCCTGGTCCAGGCGAAGTGCAGATCGGCATCAAGGCGATCGGGCTCAACCACATCGACGTCTGGGGCTGGCGCGGCATGGCGTTCGTCAAGCGCAAGCTGCCGCTCGTCGTCGGCGTCGAGGCGGCAGGCGAAATCAGTGCTCTCGGCCCCGACGTGACCTCGTGCAAGGTCGGCGACCGCGTCGTCGCCTATGGCGCGCTGACCTGCGGCGTCTGCAAGGCCTGCCGCGAGGGCCGCGATAATCTGTGCGAGAACGTCGGCAGCATCATGGGCTTCCATGTCGACGGTTTTGCCCGCGATCTCGTCAATATGCCGGCGCGCCTTGTGGTGCCGATTCCGGCGGGCGTCAGCTTCCGCGACGCCGCGTGCGCGCCGGTGGCGTTCGGCACCGTCCAGCACATGCTGTTCGACAATGCCAAGCTCGAGCCCGGCGAAACCATTCTGGTGCAGGCCGGCGGCTCCGGCATCGGCTCGACCGCGATCAAAATGGCGAAGGCGATCGGCGCCACCGTCATCGCCACCGTCGGCGACGACGCCAAGGCGGAGAAGGCCAAGGCGCTCGGCGCCGATCACGTCATCAATTACAAGACCGACCGCTTCGAAACCGTCGTGCGCAAACTGACCGGCAAGAAGGGTGTCGATGTCGCCTTCGAACATGTCGGCCCGGATACGTTCAACGGCTCGCTGCTCTGCCTCAAGCGCGGCGGCCGGCTTGTCACCTGCGGCTCGACCTCGGGCCAGTCGATCACCATGAATCTTTTCCAGCTCTATCTGCAGCAATATCGCATCTTCGGCTCGTTCGGCTGCTCGATGCGCAATATCCGCGAAGCTCTCGCCAAGATGGCGGCGGGCCTTTCGCCGGTGATCGATACCGAAGTGCCGCTCGCCGAATTCGAGCGCGGACTCAATCGGCTCGAAGGCCGGCAGGTGTTCGGCAAGATCATCGTCATGTTCTGATGCAAGGCCGGCGCTTCAAGCACCTGCTCGATAAGGTCTCCGGCGCGCTTACGGTCGGCCTGCTCAGCGCCATCAAGCACACCGACCGCCGGCGCATGGCCAATTTCGCCGGCGCTTTCATGCGCAAAGTCGGCCCGTTGTTCAAAGAGCATCGCCTCGGCCGCGAGCAGTTGCGCGCGGCATTTCCGGAAAAATCCGACGCCGAGATCGAGAGGATCCTGGGCGGGGTATGGGACAATCTCGGGCGCATCGCGATCGAGTTCGCGCATCTCGACGAATTTTCCGTCGAGGGCTTTGGCAAGCCGACGCCGGACATCATCACTTATCCGCCGGAATCGAAGGAGCGCCACGATCGCATGGTGGCAACCGGTAAGGCGGCGATCGGCTTTGCCGCTCATCTCGCCAACTGGGAACTTCCCGGTGTCGGCGCCAAATTGATCGGGGTCAAATCGGCCGTGCTGTACCGGCGGCCGAATATCGACGCCATCGACGATGTCATCGTCAAGCTGCGCGAGCCGCTGATGGGCGAACTCATTGCGACTGGCCTCGACGCGCCGGTGCGGCTGGCGCGGCTTTTGCAATCCGGCGTCCACGTCGGCATGCTTGCGGACCAACACTACACGCGAGGCGTTGAGGTAGTGTTCTTCGGTCGGCGCTGTCTCGCCAATCCGCTGGTCGCGATGCTCGCCCGGCAGACCGAACTGCCGATTTACGGCATGCGCGTCGTGCGCAAGCCCGACGGCAACAGCTTTTGGGGCGAAGTGTTCGGCCCGGTCGAACCGGCGCGCGACGCCGACGGCCGCATCGAGATCAGAGGAACCACGCAGGCGATCACGACCGTGATCGAGAGCTGGGTCCGCCAATATCCCGAGCAATGGCTGTGGTTGCACCGCCGCTGGCGCTAGAGCTTCTTGACGCCGGCTTGGTCGATGATCTGCTTGAACACATCCATCTCCTTGGTCACGCGCGCCCAGGCGGCAGTGGCGCCTTTGGGCCGCACCAGGAAGCCAGCTTGGAACAGCCTGTCTTTCATGTCGGGCGTGCCCAGCACTTTGAGCGTTTCGCTCTCCAGCCATTTGACGTCCTCGGGCGGCGTCTTGGCCGGCGCCAGGAATACGCAATCGGTGGCAAAGACAAAATCGCGATAGCCTGACTCGATCATCGTCGGCACGTTCGGCAGATCAGGCCAGCGCGCCTCCGCGCTGATCGCAAGACAACGCAGCGTTCCCGCTTTGATATGCGGGATCGAGGGCGCCAGCGCGCCGGAGCACAATTGAACGGTGCCGGCGAGGACTGCCTCGACTGCGTCGCCGCCACCCTTGAACACGACTTCTTCCAGGTTCGGCAGCTTCTCGCGAATTTTCAGAAGCGCCATTTGCAGTTGCGGCGTCGTGCCGATCGGCGGCACCGAAGCATTGAATTTCTCCGGATTGGCGCGCGCCAGCGCGACGAAATCCTTCATGGTCTTGGCCGGCAATTCGGGCTTGACCAGGAATACGTTGGGCGATCCGGCCAGTTCGCTGACCGCGACAAAATCCTTATGGGGATCGAACGGCAGCGCAATATAAAGCCCGTAATTGATCGAAAGGGCATTGGTGCCGAGCAAGATCGTGTAGCCGTCCGGATCGGCATGGGCGACGTATTCCATGCCGAGATTGCCGCCGGCGCCGCCGCGATTCTCGATGATAAAGGTCTTGCCGGTCGATTGCCCAAGCGCGGCGGCCACGATGCGGGCGACAATGTCCGACGGCCCGCCCGGCGTGTTTGCTACCACGATCTTGACCGGACGATCCGGGTAATCGGCATAGGCGGCGCCGGCGCGAAGCAGCGCCGGTGCGGCGATGCCGGCCACTGCCGCGCTTTTGATGACGGAGCGACGCGACGGCGCCGCTCGCGTGATGAGTTTTGTCACTGTTTTCCCCGCTATCATTATTTTGATTGAGTATAGCATCATTCACCGGTTTTGATCCGTGTCCATAGCCGGTTGATCAGCCGCTGCGTTTTCTGGTCATGGGCGATGATGGTGTAAAGATTCGCCATGGTCGCCGCGTCCGGATAGATGGTGCGGTCGTCGAGGATCGATTTATCGATGAATTGGCTTGGGACGTCGCCGTTGGCGTAAGAAACGTAGTTCGTGTTCTTCGCGGCGACCTCCGGCTTGATCAGATAATTGATCAATTCGTGCGCCTCCTCCGGATCGGGCGCGTCTCGCGGGATGGCAAGATTGTCGAACCACAATTGCGCGCCCTCCTTCGGGATCGAATAGCCAAGCTCGATACCGCCTTTCGCCTGGGCCGCTCGAATCTGCGCCTGCTTGACGTCGCCGGACCAGCCGACGACGAAGCAGATTTCGCCGGTGGCGAGCGCGTTGAGATATTCCGAGGAATGGAATTTGCGGATATAGGGCCTGATCTTGAGGAGAAGTTCGGTGACCTTTTCCAAATCGGCCGGATCGCTGCTGTTCGCATCGAGGTGCAGATAATGCAGGCCGGCCGACATGATGTCGTCGGATGAATCGAGCAGATGAATGCCACAATCCTTGAACTTGGCGATCTTGTCGGGATTGAAGACGTAATCCCAGGAATCGATCACCGCGCCGGGTCCCAAAATACGCTTCACAGCGGCAAGGTTGTAGCCGATGCCGGTCGTGCCCCACATATAGTTGACGGCATACTGATTGCCGGGATCGTAGACGGCGAGTTGCTTAGCGATTTCCGGCCAAGCATAAGCGAGATTCGGCAGCTTGGATTTGTCCAGCGGTCGAAAAATGCCGGCCGCGATCTGGCGCGCCAGAAAGTAGGCTGTCGGCACGACGACATCGTAGCCGGATCCGCCGGCCATGAGCTTGGCCTCCAGCGTGTCGTTGGAATCGAAGGTGTCGTAGCGGACTTTGATGCCGGTCTCTTTGGTGAATGCGTCCAGCACCGTCGGATCCTGATAATCCGACCAGTTGTAGTAATTGACGACGCGCTCCTTCGGCAGCGCGGGCGCCGCCATCGAAAGGGCGGCGACGCTCGCTAGCGCGACAAGACCGGAGATGACGGCGCCGCGTATCGTCACGTCTCGGTCGGCAGTCCGGCGGCTTTCCACGCTAAAATCCCGCCTGCCATGTGAGAGCCATAGGCGAAGCCTTGTTCCTGCGCCGCGAGCGAGGCGGTCACCGAACGGCGGCCCGAGCGGCAGGCGAACACCACATCGCGCCCTGCGAGCATGGGAATGGCGGATGGGTCGAATTCCGACAAAGGCAGTAGCACGGCGTCGGGAAACCGCTCGACCGCGGTTTCGTTCGGTTCGCGCACGTCGACTAGGACAACACGGCCCTCTTGCAGGCCGCGCGCGACCTCTTCCGGCGTCAGATCGCGTACTTGCGGTGTTTGATCCACCATTGGCGGCTTTCTCACGATAGGACCAAGCCTACGTCCTCTTGCCGTGAAGGTGAAGGTCTAAACGGTGACTTGGGTGCCGACCTCGACCACCCGGTCGGTCGGAATCTGGAAATAATCCGTTGCGTCATTGGCAGAGCGCGCCAGCGCGATGAACAGCCGATCCTGCCATCGCGGCATTCCGGAATGTGGCGCCGGCCGGAGCGTGCGGCGCGACAGGAAGAACGAGGTCGACATGATGTCGAATTGCCAGCCGAGCTTGCGCGCGATCGCCAGCTGCCGCGGAATATTCGGCGTTTCCATATAGCCGAACCGCAACATAACCCGGGTGAAGGTCGAGCCTACCGGCTCGATGCGCACGCGCTTGTCGGGCTCGACACGCGGGGTATGCGTGGTCTCGACCGACAGGATGACATTCTTCTCGTGCAGCACTTTGTAATGCTTGAGGCTGTGCAGTAGCGCGGTGGGTGCGCTCTTGGGATCGCTGGTCAGAAACACCGCAGTACCGGGCACACGCTGCGGCGGCTTCTTCTCGAGGATGCGCACCAAATCGTCGAGCGGCGTCTCGAGCCGGCGTGTCTTGGCGGACAGGATTCTGGTGCCGCGCCGCCACGTATACATCACCAGCATCACCAGACCGCCGAGCGCCAGCGGCACCCAGCCGCCTTGGACCACTTTGAGCATGTTGGCCGAGAGAAATGTGAGGTCGATGAACAGGAACGGCACTATCAGCGCCGCCGCGGCGAGCGGTGACCAGCGCCACATCCGCCAAATGACGATGAACGCCATCATGCAGGTGACGACCATGGTCCCGGTCACCGCGATGCCGTAGGCCGATGCCAACGCGCTCGAAGAACGGAACAGCGCAACGAGCAACAGCACGCCGACCAACAAAAGCCCGTTCACCCGGGGCATGTAGATCTGGCCAGCCTGTTGCGCCGAAGTGTGGCGGACTTCAAGGCGCGGCATGAGGCCGAGCTGGATCGCTTGGCTTGAGAGCGAATAGGCTCCGGTGATTACGGCTTGGCTGGCGATGACGGTCGCCAGCGTTGCAAGCACCACCATCGGGATCAGTGCCCAGTCCGGGTAGAGCAGGAAGAACGGATTTTCGAGCGTCCTCGGATGGGCGTAGACCAGCGCGCCTTGGCCGAGATAATTCAGCGCCAGCGCCGGCAGCACGATGGCAATCCAGGCCACCTGGATCGGGCCGCGGCCGAAATGTCCGAGATCGGCATACAGCGCTTCGGCGCCGGTGACGGCGAGGAAGACCGCGCCGAGCGTATAGAGGCCGACCATGCCGTGATGCATGAGGAAAAAAACGCCATAGAACGGATTGAGCGCCCACAGCACACCCGGGTCGGCGTATATCCAAACCAGCCCGGGAAGCGCAATCGCGACGAACCAGACCATCATGATCGGGCCGAACAAAGCGGCGACCTTCGCCGTGCCGCGTGACTGCGCCGAGAACAGCACGACCAGGATCACGACCGTCAACGGGACGACATATTCGTGGAATGCCGGCGTCGCGACATCGATGCCCTCGACCGCGGACAGCACCGACAAAGCCGGGGTGATGACGGCATCGCCGTAGAACAGCGCGGCGCTGACGATGCCGAGCAGCGCGATCACGCCCACGGCCTTGCTCGCGCGGCCGACGCCGCGCGACGCCAGTGCCATCAACGTGAGTGTTCCGCCCTCGCCGTTGTTATCGGCGCGCAGCAGGATCACGACGTATTTGAGCGTGACGATGATGAACAGCGCCCACAAGATGAGCGACACTACGCCCAGCACCGTGCCGCGCGTTAGCTCGCCGTGTTCCGGGCCACCGGAGGCAGCCAACACCGCCTCGCGCAATGCATAGAGCGGGCTCGTGCCAATATCGCCGTAGACGACACCGATACTACCGAGTGCAAGCCCCGCCAACCCGGCTCGCGGACGAGCTTCGCCGACGCCGTCCACCGGCACCCCGCTCCCGTCGACGGGAGCGCTTACGCTATCTGCCATGAATTTTGAAACAGGATGTCGCCCTGCTCCCGATGCTGCATCGAGAGCGATGCAGGGCCGCGCCTATACACCCTTCGCGCGACGGAGTCATGAGGAGCTCCGGCGCTCGTCTGTGCGCCGGCTATCGAGGGGCAAATAAGAACGGCAATCGTTGCAGCCAAGCGCCCGGGCGCGCATAATTTAGCTACATTGGATCAACGGTTTAGAGATTTAGCGCGGCGGCCGCCGCAGTTTTGGTCGGCCAACCTTCAGGGCGTCAGGTCTGGCGGCACCGGCGGCGCTTCACGCATCAAGGTGATGGTCACGCGGCGATTGGCGGCGATGTAGGGATCGTCCGGAAACAGCGGATCGGTGTCGGCCTTGCCCGCCACGGCGTAGATATTGGACGACGGATATCCCTCCTCCTCCAGGATCTGGCGCACCGAATTGGCGCGGTCGACCGAGAGGTTCCACGGCCCATAATCGGGCTGCGGCGGAGCCTGCGAAGCGGAGGTGTGCCCGGTGATGGAGATCCGGTACGGCGTTGCCTTGAGCGGCCCGGCGATTTTCTGAATGATCTCCCGTGTCCGTTCATAGGGCTCCTTCGAGCCTTCGGGGAACATCGAGCGGCCTTCCTGGTCGACCAGGTCGATGTCGAGTCCCTCCTTGGTCTCTTCGATCATGATGTGCTTGGACGCTTCGGTCAGCTCCGGCATGTCTTGCAGCGCTTGGCGCAACGACGCCGCGGCGAGCGCGAAAGCCTGGTCATTCTTGAATTTGCCGCCATATTCGCGCTCGTGCGCGCTCTCGTCGGGCGTCGGCGTGGCGGAGGCGTCCTCCGGCTGGATGTGGGCGGCGTTCTTAAGCTTGGGCCGGGTCGGCAACCCGTCGACCTCGATGATGCCCGAATAGCGCACATTGGTCTGTACGCCGAAGGCGTCGCGCATCGAGCCGGCTACGATCTGCAGCTTCTGCTGGTCCTGATTGGAGAAGGCGACCAGCATGACGAAGAAGCTGACGAGTAGACCCATCAGATCGGCGAAGGTAACAAACCAGCCGTGGCCGCCGCCGTGCGCTTCCTTTTTCCGTGCCATTACTGATGTCCGCCTGGCTTAAGCCTGTACGCCCATCGTCAAGCCGGCACCGGCTCCGGTTCGGCTTCACCGCGGTGCTTCTCCGGCAGGTAGGCGATCAACATTTCGCGCACGAGCGTCGGGCTCTTCGATTCGCGGATCATGAGGATGCCGTCGATGATCAGCGTGCGGTTGATTTCTTCGTCGGCCAATTTGAGATGCAATTTATCGGCGATCGGCAGGGTCAGGATGTTCGCAACTACCGCGCCGTAAAGCGTCGCCAACAGCGCGGTTGCCATGAACGGGCCCAGTTTGGACGGATCGGTCATGTTGGCGAACATTTGCACCATGCCGATCAGGGTGCCGATCATGCCGAAGGCCGGCGCGCAGTCGCCGATCGCGCGGTAGATTTTTTGCCCTTCGTCGAGATGGCACAGAAAATTGTCGCGATCGCGCTCAAGATTGTCGCGGATGAATTCGACATCGTAGCCGTCGGCGACGAAGCGGATTCCCTTGGCGAGAAACGGATCGTCGATCTCGACCTTCTCGAGCCCGATCGGGCCTTGCTTGCGGGCAATCTCGGCAAGCCCAGCAATCTCGTCGACCAGTTCGCGCTGCGATATGCGGCGCATGCTGAACACGAATTTGAGGCCGAGCGGCAGGCCGTGAAAGATCGACGATAGTGGAAAGCGGATCAACGTGGCGGCAAACGACCCGCCAAAAATGATGATAACGGCGTGATCGCTTACGAACATGCCCAGGCCGCCGCCCATGAGCATCACGGTCATGACGACCGCAGCCCCGGCCAGCAGGCCGAGCCCTGTTGCAATGTCCATAAAACGCACCCAACCCGCGACGCCGGGCCCTACGCAATTGCCCTTATAGGTACGGTCAATGCGCTTAAGGGACGGTTACCAATCGAACTTCGGGCCGGGGCGGGGATCAGAAGCTGTCGATCACGCGTCAGAATGTGCGGCCGTTGCGCTGCCGACCCCCGTGACCGCCGCAGAAAAAAGCAGCAAGATAGGCTAAGCCTGAGTGGCCCCTGCGCCCAACGTGTCTAAGGAGGAAATCTATGCGTGAGATCGGTCATTTCGTCGGCGGCAAAGAGGTCAAGGGCACGTCGGGGCGTTTCGGTGAGGTCTTCAATCCCAACACCGGCGAGGTGCAGGCCAAGGTCGCGCTGGCTGGCAAATCCGAGGTCGAGACGGCCATCGCCAATGCCCAAGCCGCGTTTCCGGGCTGGGCCGCGACCAATCCACAGCGCCGCGCGCGCGTCATGTTCAAGTTCCTAGAGTTGATCCACGGCGAATATGACGATCTGGCGCGGCTTTTGTCGTCCGAGCACGGCAAAACCTTTGCCGATTCTAAGGGCGACATCCAGCGCGGGCTGGAAGTGGTGGAGTTCGCCTGCGGCATTCCCAACCTGATGAAGGGCGAATACAGCGAGGGCGCCGGCCCCGGCATCGATTTGTATTCGATCCGCCAGCCGCTCGGCGTCACCGCCGGCATTACGCCGTTCAACTTCCCGGCCATGATTCCACTGTGGAAATGCGCGCCGGCTATCGCCTGCGGCAATGCCTTCATCCTCAAGCCGTCGGAGCGCGATCCGTCGGTGCCGATGCGGATAGCCGAATTGTTTCTCAAGGCCGGATTGCCGGAGGGCGTGCTCAATGTCGTCAACGGCGACAAGGAAGCCGTCGATACACTGCTGACCGATGCGCGCGTCAAAGCGATCGGCTTCGTCGGCTCATCCTCGATCGCCGAATACATCTATTCGACCGGCACCGCGCACGGCAAACGCGTGCAATGTTTCGGCGGCGCCAAGAACCACATGATTGTCATGCCGGACGCCGACATGGACCAGGCGGTCGACGCGCTGATCGGAGCCGGCTATGGCTCGGCCGGCGAGCGCTGCATGGCGGTGTCGGTCGCCGTCCCGGTCGGCAAGAAGACCGCCGATACGCTCGTGCAAAAACTCATTCCGCGCGTCGAGAGCCTCAAGATCGGTCCTTCGACCGACACGCAGGCCGATTACGGACCAATGGTGACGAAAACGCTGCTCAACAAAGTGAAGGATTACGTCGATACCGGCGTCAAGGAAGGCGCCAAGCTTTTGGTCGACGGCCGCAACTTCAAGCTCCAGGGCTACGAGAACGGCTATTTCATCGGCGGCTGCCTGTTCGACGAGGTGACGCCGGACATGATGATCTACAAGGAAGAAATTTTCGGGCCAGTACTCTCGGTGGTGCGCGCTAAGGATTACGAGGAGGCGGTGCGGCTGCCGTCCGAGCACGAATACGGCAACGGCGTCGCCATCTTCACCCGCGACGGCGACACCGCGCGCGATTTCACCAGCCGCGTGCAGGTCGGCATGGTGGGGGTCAATTTCGCCATCCCGGTGCCGCTCGCCTATTACACGTTCGGCGGCTGGAAACGCTCGGGGTTCGGCGACCTCAATCAGCACGGGCCGGACTCGATCCGGTTCTATACCAAGACCAAGACCGTGACTGCGCGCTGGCCGTCCGGCACCAAGGAAGGCGCCGAGTTCGTCATCCCGACGATGCGGTGAGGCTCTAACTCTCCCAGCATGGTTGCTGGCGTCACCGCAGTTGCTGACGCAGGCCCACCGGATCGGCTTTTCATGGGTTTCATTTAGCAGATTGAAACGGTATTTTTCCGGAATGGTCGGCTGGATGCGCATCAAGCATTGCGGCGTGGGCGCGGCGACAGCCTTCGCCTTCGTGCTGACCCTCATTGCGCTGACTGGTTGCGCTAGTTCCGACCGTCTCGGCGGCGGGCAACCGGCGGACCAAGCAGCCGCACCGCCACCGGCGCCACCGCCTCCTCCGCCCCCACCGGCGCCCCCGCCGATCGATCTCGCCGGCAAGTGGAAGCTATCGGTAGCGGCAGGCGCCGGCTGTTTCATGACGCTGACTGACAATCCCGGCGCGGCCGAGGGAGCGGTTGCGCCCGCGGGCGGCTGTCCGAGCAATTTCTTCACCAGCCGCAAATGGACTTACGAGCACGACCGGCTGATCCTCCGCGATCACAAAGGCGAGGTGCTGGTCGAGCTTGCTTTCGACAACGGCCGCTTCACGGGAAAAGATCTCAACGGCGGCGCGATTACGCTCGCGCGACCGTGATGTTGCAATTCGATTGAACGGAGACGTTATGGCCGAATATCAGCTCTACTGCTTCGCCCAGTCGGGCAATGCCTATCGCGCGGCGCTGATGCTCAATCTGATCGGCGCCGATTGGCAGCCGATCTATGTCGACTTTTTCAGGGGCGGCGAAACCCGCACGCCAAAATATCGCGCCGAGGTCAACGAGTTGGGCGAGGCGCCGGTCCTCGTACACGGCGCCAAAAAACTCAGCCAGTCCGGCGTGATCCTGACCTATCTCGCCGAGCACACGGGCCGGTTCAAGCCGCAGACCGATGATGACCGGCTCGAAACGCTGCGCTGGATCATCTTCGACAATCAGAAACTCAACGGCTTTCTCGGGCCATACCGCTTCCTGAAGAATTTTGCGCGGCCGGCCGGCGATCCGGCGGTGATGGCGTTCCTCAAGGCCCGCATCGACGCCAGTCTTGCAATCCTCGACAAGCGGCTTGCAGCGGCGCCGTTCGTGCTCGGTAAAGAGCCGAATATCGCCGACATTTCGCTGTGTGCGTATCTCTACTATCCGGCCGAGGAATTCGGCTTCGACATCCCCGCTCAGCACAAGAACATCGGCGCCTGGCTCGATCGCATCAAGGCGTTGCCAGGCTGGGCGCATCCCTATGACTTGATGCCAGGTTATCCGCCGGTGTTGTAAGCCGCTTGCTACAGCGGAATATTCAGCGTCTTGGGCGGCGCGACCGTGGGCGGGACAGGCGGCGGAGCCGGCGGCACGGACGGCGGCGTTGGCGCGGACGGCGCCGCGGCGGCCACCGGCGGTGGCGACACCGCGACAGGCTTCACGGCGGGCGCCCCTACGGCCGTGGCATGCGTCAGGGGCGGACTCGGCGCGACCGTCGCGACCGGAGCGGGTGGCGCAGGCGCTGCAATCGGCGGAGCGGCCGCAGGCGTCGGTGTCCGTGTGGCGAGATGCGGCGCCGGCGCGGCCGGTGTAATGGGCTTGGCAGCGGGCGCCGGCGGCTGTGCCGGCGGCGTATCCATTTTGGGCGTCGTGGTGACGTCGGGCTTGACGTCAGGGTGCGCGTCCGGCTGCGTGGCGGCTTGTTGCTGCGGCGGCGCCGGACTTTGCGCCGGCTGCGGCTCCGGCTCGCTGGCATATTTCGCCAGAAGCACACGCAGGCCGGCCAGCAGTTTGCCGCCGTCAACCTTTTGCGCCTTCATCTCCTTTTGCCAGGCGTCGACCACGGGCTCGGTCGTCTTGCGCCAATGCGCGACCGCTTCCGGCAACAGTGTCACAATGACATCGCCGCGCTGCACCACGTCGGTGGCAACCGCATCGGCTTGGATATCCCACATGGCGCCTGCCATGCCGGCCGCGACCTGACCCGAATTGCGGTCGATCACCGCCTTCAGATCGCGCGGCAGCCGGTCATAGCTCGCCTTGTTCATCGCCAGCACGAAGGTCGTGCTGCTTAAAGACAGGTCGGAGAAGTCGGTGTGGGCTTTGAGGAGGTCGTTCAATCGCAGCGGCGGCACCACATGCCAGGGATCGACACAGCCGTCGACGACGTGCGCGGTAATCGCCAGCGGAAGCTGCCCGAACGGCATAGGCACCGGCTCCGCGCCGAGTGCGCGGACCGCCTCGCCGGCCTGACGCGTCTGCACATGCAGCTTCAGGTCCTTAATGTCTTCGATCGTGCGGACCGGCGCGCTGGCGTGGATGACGCCGCGATCCGCGCATGAGAACGAGATCGGATAGACTTCGTTGAATTCGTCCTTGAGATTGATCGCGGCGAAATCCTCAAGCGCTTTGGAGCTCACGAGCGCGCGCCGTGACGGCACGAACGGCAAATCGATCATTTCGATCTTGGGGAAACGGCCTGGGGTGAGACTCGGCGCGGTCCAGACGATATCGGCATCCCCATCGCGCGCCTGATCGAACAATTGCGCCGGTGCGCCGCCGAGCTGCATCGATGGAAAAACATCGATGCGAAGCCGGCCGCCCGATTCCGCCTCGACCTGACGCGCCCACGGCACGAGAAACTTGTCGTGTCCGCTCGACACCGACGAAAGGAAATGGTGCAGCTTGAGCGTAATCGGCGGCGCATCGGCCCGCGCCTGCCGCATCAGCGCGGGTGCCGCGACCGATGCCACTGCGGTGGCGAGAAAGGTGCGGCGGGCTACGCGCATCGACAAAATCCCCCGCGAGGCCGGCCAAGAGCGGCGACGCGGCTCAATTCAGCCGCGATGGACGATCGTCGTCCTCGGCCGACCGGACCATGCCTGTTGCCGCCGTAGGCGTCGCCGGTGCCTGCACCGCCACCGGCGCCGGTTCCGCGCGGGTCTCGCGCGATCGCCGCTCGTAGCCGCGATAGGACAGCAATCCGAACGGCAGGCTTCCGAGATAGGCGAGCGTACCGGCGGTGAGCAATATCCACGGATAGGCGATGAGCAGCGCAATCGACAGCACGACCATGACGATGATCGGCCCGACCATTTCGGGCGGCACGCGGGTGCCGACGCGTTTGCCGGAAAATACCGGCAGCCGCGACACCATCAGCAGAGCGATCGCGAGCGTATAGAACAGCGTCAGCCAGATCAGGAACGCCGAGCGCGGCATGCCGAGGAACACGGCATAGATCGGCAGCAGCACCGTAATGGCGCCCGCCGGCGCCGGCATGCCGACGAAGAAGTTGCTGGTCCAGGCCGGCTTGTCCGGATCGTCGATCATGACGTTGAAACGGGCAAGCCGCAGCGCGGCGCAGATCGCAAACACCATGGCGGCAATCCAACCCGCCGATTTCAAGTCATGCAGGCCCCAGAAATAAAGGATCAGCGATGGTGCAACGCCGAAATTGACGAAGTCCGAAAGGCTGTCGAGTTCGGCGCCAAATCGCGAGGTTCCTTTCAGGAAGCGCGCCAGACGACCGTCGATGCCGTCGAGGATCGCGGCAAAGACGATCGCCGCGAGCGCCAGCACGTAGCGATTCTCGAACGCCATGCGGATCGCGGTCAACCCGGCGCACAGCGCGAGGAGAGTTATGAGGTTCGGCGCCAGCGTTCGCACTGGAATGCGGCGGAACTGCCGCTGTCGCAGGCGCTGAAGGCGCGGACGCCGGGAACTGGGTTGTTGCGTGACCAAGGCTGGTACCTCTAGGGCGCGAATATAGCCGTTTGCGGCACCGCCTGCCACGCATTGCGCCGTATTCGTTAACGGCTTCTCAGGTCACGCGAAATGTGCGTCCCGCCTCAATGGCGCCAAGGTCGGCCAACACCGTTTCGCCGGCGGTTGCCGTTTGCCCTTCGGCGGCGAGAAAGCGCGATCCCTCGGGCAGATAAACATCCACGCGCGAGCCGAACCGGATCATCCCGATGCGCTGGCCGGCACCGACCGTTTCGCCCTCGCGCATGAACGGCACAATCCGCCGCGCGACCAGACCCGCGATCTGGATCACCGCGACGCGCTGGCCCGCGCCGGTGGCGATGACGAACGCATTACGCTCGTTGTCCTCGCTCGCTTTGTCGAGATCGGCGCTCAGGAATTTACCGGCGCGATAGACCATGCGTTCGATGCGGCCGGCGACGGGGCTGCGATTGACGTGGCAATCGAACACGCTCATGAAAATCGAGAGGCGCGGCAGCGGCCGTTCGCCGAGACTAAGTTCCTGCGGCGGCACGGCATTGCTGACTTGGCTGACGCGCCCGTCCGCCGGCGCGATCACAAGCCCGTCACGTACCGGCGTCACCCGCGGCGGGTCGCGGAAGAAATAAACGCACCATAGCGTCAGGAGCGTGGCCAGCCAGCCGAGCGGCCCCCACAGCCAGAATAGAATGAGGCTCGCCAGCGCAAAGCCACCGATGAAGGGATAGCCTTCCGGATGGATCGGCACGAGTTGCTTGCGGACGGAGTCGATTACGGACATTGGCTACTCGGCGGCATCCGCTGCGGGAAGAAACACCGGTGCGGCGTCGCGCTCTGCTGTCACCTCCGGCGGATTGCGGTTGGGTGCGATGTCACCCTCCTCGACCTCGGCCAGAATCTCGCGCGCCATTTGGGCTTCGCGCTGCCGGTTCCACATGCTGGCATAGAGGCCGGCCTGCACAAGCAGTTCGCGGTGCGTTCCGCGCTCGACGATCACGCCGTTATCGAGGACCAGAATCTCGTCGGCCCCAACAATGGTCGAGAGCCGGTGCGCGATGACGAGCGTGGTGCGATTGCGCGACACGCGATCGAGTTCGTCCTGGATGTCCCTCTCGGTGTGGCTGTCGAGCGCCGAGGTGGCTTCGTCAAGCAGCAATATCGGCGGGCTTTTGAGGATGGTGCGGGCGATGGCGACGCGCTGCTTCTCGCCGCCGGAGAGTTTCAGCCCCCGCTCGCCGACCTCGGTCGCGTAGCCCTTGGGAGCTTGCCGGATAAAGCCGTCGATCTGCGCCAAGCCCGCCGCCTCTTCGACTTCGGGATCGCTCGCATCCCAACGGCCGTAGCGAATGTTGTAACGGATGGTGTCGTTGAACAGCACCGTGTCCTGCGGCACCATGCCGATCGCGGCGCGCAGGGACGCCTGCGTGACGTCGCGGATATCCTGGCCGTCGATCAGGATGCGGCCGCCGGTCACGTTATAGAAGCGGAACAGAAGCCGCGAAATCGTCGACTTGCCGGCGCCCGAGGGCCCGACGATGGCGACCGTGTGCCCGGCCGCGACCTCAAAGCTCAAGTCCTTGAGGATCGGCCGCGCCGGCTCATAGGCGAATGAAACATTCTCGAAACGGATCGTGCCGGTGCTCACCTGCAAGGGACGCGCATCCGGCCGGTCCTCGATCTCCGGCTTGCGGCCGAGCAGGGAAAACATGTTCTCGATATCGATCAGCGCCTGCTTGATCTCGCGGTAAACCATGCCCATGAAATTCAGCGGCTGATAGAGCTGGATCATCATGGCGTTGATCATGACGAAATCGCCCACCGTATTGGTGTGCCGCTCGACGCCATAAGCGCATAACACCATCGCCGCCGCGAGCCCGGCGGTGAAAATGACCGCCTGCCCGGCATTGAGAGCGGCGAGCGAGGTATAGGCCGTGACGCTTGCCTCCTCGTAACGCGCCATCGAGCGGTCGTAGCGCTTGGCCTCGCGAGTTTCGGCGGAAAAATATTTGACCGTTTCATAGTTGAGCAGCGAATCGATCGCCTTGGCGTTGGCGTCGGTGTCGCTCTCGTTCATCTTGCGGCGAATGCTGATGCGCCACTCGGTCGCCACGTAAGTGAACCACATGAACAGCGCAACGGTGAGCCCAACGATGACGACATAGCGCCAGTCGAAATGCAGAAGCAGGACCGCGACGACCAGCGCCAATTCGACAATGGTCGGTGCAAGCTGCAACAGCACCATGCGCACGATGGTTTCGATGGCATTGCGGCCGCGTTCGAGGACGCGAGTCAAGCCGCCGGTCTTGCGTTCGAGATGAAAGCGCAGCGAGAGCAGGTGCACATGCTCGAACGTCAGAATCGCCAGCCGTCGAACCGCGTTCATGGCCACTTTGGCGAAAATGCCGTCGCGCCATTGCGTGATGATGCCCATCACGATGCGGGTGCCGCCATAAGCGAGCGTCATCACCACTGGCGCGGCGAGCGCCCAGGCGACCCAATTGTCCGGTTCAACCGGCGCGGTGCCGCGGCCGGCGAGCGCGTCGGTGGCCCATTTGAAGGTGAACGGCACCGCGATGGTGGCAAGCTTGGCGACGAACAAAAGGACGGTGGCAAAAACCACGCGGGCCTTGAGGTCGCGCCGGTCGGCCGGCCAGATATAGGGCCACAATTGAACGAGTGTGGACAGCAGGGCGCTGCCGTCGCCGCTGACTTCGCGTCCTTGGGGCCCTGCCGGCCGCTGGAAATCGCTCATCGCAAAGTGAAGCCCTGGGTAGACCGCAACCGGCCGCCACCGTCCCTCATCGAGTATTTTCAGTCATATAGTGACTTTCACCGCAGCCTGCACCGGATCCGCGTTTTGCCCAAAGCGCTTGCGGCGGACGCGAATCGACGCCACATCTATTGTTCAATGAGAATTAATCCAAGAACTAATCAATGAGTAAAATCAATGCGGTTTGCGTCTATTGCGGATCCAGCCCGGGGACCGACCCGGCCTTTGTCGAAGCCGCCAAGAAGCTCGGCAAAATGCTCGCCGAGAACGGCGTGCGGCTCATCTATGGCGGCGGTTCGGTCGGCCTGATGGGCGCGGTTGCCGAGGCAGTGCTGGAGCACGGCGGCGACGCGACCGGAATCATCCCGGAATTCCTGACCAAGAAGGAACGGCCGCGGCGGCTGGCGCAGGAGCTTGTCATCACCCACGACATGCACGAGCGCAAGCGCACGATGTTCGAGCGCGCGGATGCCTTCGTCGCGCTGCCCGGCGGAGTCGGCACGCTGGAGGAAATCGTCGAGCAACTCACCTGGGCCCAGCTCGGCCGCCACAAGAAGCCGATCCTGTTTGCCAACATCAACGGCTATTGGAATCCGTTACTGGCGCTGTTGGCGCATATGCGCGAGCAGGAGTTCGTCCCGGAAGCGCTACGCATCAATTTCCTGGTCGCCGATCGCGTCGAGGACATCTTGCCGAAGCTGCGCGATGCCGCAGGCGGCGCGACCGAAGCGGACGAAACGATGGTGATTCCGGCTGAGCGGCTGTAAGTCGCGCTACGCCGCGCCGCGCAAAAACGTCACCGCTTCGATGCGGTTGCCGTCGGGATCGCGGATGAAAGCCGCGTAATAATTGCTGTGATATTTTTCACGCAATCCCGGCGCGCCATCCGACGTGGCGCCGGCTTTAAGCGCCGCAGCATAGAAGGCGTCGACCGCCGCGCCGTCGGGCGCGCGCAGGCAGATGTGCACGCCGCTGTCGGCCGCGGCACGATCCATCGTCGTGCGCTTGTTGATCCAGAATTCCGGATATTTCTTGCCGAAGCCGATGGCCGCATCCGGCCACTCGCGCAATTTCGTCATGCCGAGCGGCGCCAGCAGCACTGTGTAAAGCGCCTCGCCGCTTTTCAGATCGCGCACCGCAATGGAAACGTGGTCGATCATGAGCGACCCCCTCTCACGCCGGCGCGCCGGACTTCACCAGCTTGTAGACGATGGAATCCATCAGCGCCTGGAATGACGCGTCGATGATGTTGGGCGAGACGCCGACCGTCGTCCAGCGGTCGCCGGTCTCGTCGGTGCTCTCGATCAGGACGCGGGTGACGGCGCCCGTGCCGCCATTGAGGATGCGCACGCGATAATCGGTGAGCTCGAGTCCGGTCATGAAGCTCTGATATTTGCCGAGGTCCTTGCGCAGCGCCAGATCGAGCGCATTGACCGGGCCGATACCTTCGGCAACCGAGATGAACTCGTCGTCGCCGACCTTCAATTTCACCACGGCCTGGCTGACGGTGACGCGCTCGCCCCTGGCGTTATTGCGCTGCTCGACATTGACGTCGAATTTCTCGACATCGAAATAATGCGGCACCAGACCGAGAAGCCGCCGCGCCAGAAGCTCGAACGAAGCGTCGGCGGCCTCATAAGCATAGCCGATCGCCTCGCGCTCCTTGACCTCGTCGAGAAGCCGCGTCACCCGCGGATCGCTTTTGTCGATTTTCAGCCCGATGCGATCGAGTTCGGCGAGCACGTTGGAGCGGCCCGCTTGATCCGAGACGAGAAGCTTTCGCTTATTGCCGACGCGCCCCGGTGCGATGTGCTCGTAAGTCGCCGGCTCTTTCATGATCGCGGAGGCGTGGATGCCGGCTTTGGTGGCAAAGGCGCTCTCGCCGACATAGGGCGCATGACGATCCGCCGCGCGGTTGAGCAATTCGTCGAGCGCGTGAGAGACGTGCGCCAGGCGGCCAAGCGCCTCGTCCGACACGCCGATGTCGAATTTGTCGGCATATTCGGGTTTGAGCTTCAGCGTCGGGATGATGGAGACGAGATTGGCGTTGCCGCAGCGCTCGCCGAGTCCGTTGAGCGTGCCCTGGATCTGGCGTGCCCCGGCGCGTACCGCGGCAAATGAATTTGCCACCGCCTGCTCGGTGTCGTTATGGGCATGGATGCCGATTTGGCCGCCGGGAATTTTGGCGCAGACTTCGCCGACGATGCGCTCGACCTCGTGCGGCAGCGTGCCGCCATTGGTGTCGCACAGCACGACCCAGCGCGCGCCTTCATCATAGGCCGCCTTGGCGCAAGCGAGCGCAAAAGCCGGCTTGGCTTTATAGCCGTCGAAGAAATGCTCGCAGTCGAGCAGCACTTCGCGGCCCTTGGCCTTGGCGGCGCGCACGCTGTCGCGGACCGAGGCGAGCATTTCCTCTTCCGTCGTTTCCAGCGCGACGCGCACGTGATAGTCCCAAGCCTTGGCGACAAAGCAGATCGCGTCGGCCTTTGCGTCGAGCAGCGCGACAAGACCCGGATCGTTGGACGCCGAGCGGCCGGGCCGCCGTGTCATGCCGAAGGCGGTGAGCCGCGCCTGCATCGGCCGCCGCTCGGCAAAGAAATCGGTGTCGGTCGGATTGGCGCCGGGATAGCCGGCCTCGACATAATCGATGCCGAGTTCGTCGAGCATGCGCGCAATGATGAGCTTGTCGGCCAGCGTGAAGTCGACGCCGTTCGTCTGCGCGCCGTCGCGCAGCGTGGTGTCGAACAAATAAAGCCGTTCGCGCGCCATATTACGCTCTCACCAAAGATGATAGTTCGACGCCAGGGCGACCGCGATCAGTATCGCGATAAGCGCAATCACGAGATGATGGGTGCGCAAGCCGAGAAATGTCGAGCGCGGTTCGGTCATGAAAGATGTCCTCTCATGATACGCTCTCCTTCGCGGCGAGCGCTTTGATCATTGTCGTATTGGCGAGCCATTCGCCGCCGACCGTCATGGTGTTGCGGGTACGCGGCGAAAATCCGCGTTTTTCGAAGAAGCCGCGCGCCGTGTCGCTGGCATCGACGGTAAGCTCCTTGGTGCCGCGCGCGGTGGCGAGCTTTTCCAGCGCGTCGCACAGCATGGCGGCGGCACCGTGCCCCGTCGCCGCCGGATGCACGTAGAGCATGTCGATCCGCGCATTGTCGGCGAGCGAAGCAAAGCCGATCGCAGCGCCGCCGAAGGTCGCGACCAGGGTCAGCGCGCCGGCAAGTTTGGCGCCGAATTCGGCCTCGTCATCGGCGGTCGATGCCCACGCCGCCTGCTGCGCCTCGCTGTAATCATCCATGGTGAGCTCTTCGATGCTGGCGCGGAAAATCTCCGCCAGCAACGGCACATCCGCCGCCAACATCGGCCGCATCGCGAGCTTGGGGAGCGCGCGCGCGTTCATCGCGCGATCTCCCAGGTAGTGCCGTCTTTGCTGTCTTTTAGCACGACGCCCATCTTGGCGAGTTTGTCGCGAATGCGGTCGGATTCTTTGAAATCCTTCCGCATACGAGCTGCTGTTCGCTCGTCGATTAATGTTCTTACCCTGACTTCGTCAACGTCCCCGTGTTGCTGTCTAAAAATTTCTCGATAGCTTACTGGCACTATTCCTAGAAAATTGTAGCTGGCGAAAAGATCACGAGCGGCCTGGGAATCCGAAATACCGCTTGTTCGGCACTCTTCAACCAGCTTCCGAATTTCTGTGATTGCCTGAGGTATATTCAAATCATCTGTTAGTGCGTCAATTACGGAAGACGCTATCCGACCTTTACTCTTGTCGCAGTGCTGAGTGAACGCATGATACCCGTCTAGCTCCAGCATAGCCGTCTCTGTGCCTTTTCGAGTCCAGTCGATTGGTTGCCTATAATGCGTCTTAAGCATCTGAAAGCGCAAAACGGAGCCGGGCCAATCCTTCAGCAAATCCTTAATCGTCACGAAATTGCCTTCGGACTTCGACATCTTCTCACCTTCGACCTGCAAGAAGCCGTTGTGCATCCAATAATTCGCCATCACCGGCGTGTGGAAGGCGCAGCGCGACTGCGCGATTTCGTTTTCGTGGTGCGGGAAGACGAGATCGATGCCGCCGCCGTGGATGTCGAACGTCTCGCCGAGATACTTCCACGACATCGCCGAGCATTCGATATGCCAGCCGGGACGGCCGGGTGTTTTGATCCCCGCAGGTGACGGCCATGCCGGTTCCCCGGGCTTTGACGGTTTCCACAGTATGAAATCCGTCGGGTCGCGCTTATACGGCGCGACTTCGACGCGCGCGCCGGCGATCATCTCATCGAGTGGCCGTTTCGACAGTTCGCCATAGGCGGGATCCGACGGCACGCTGAACAGCACATTGTCTTCGGCGACGTAAGCGTTGCCTGATTTGACCAGCCGCTCGATCAGCGTGCGCATCTCAGCGATGTGCTCGGTGGCGCGCGGCTCGGCGGTCGGTGGCAGGCAGCCGAGCGCGGCTACGTCGTCATGGAATTGCCTGTCGGTCTGTTCGGTGACTTTGCGGATCGCCTCGTTCAACGGCAGCGCCGGATATTCCTCCGCGGCGCGCGCGTTGATCTTGTCGTCGACGTCGGTGATGTTGCGCACGTAAGTGACGTGGGTGTCGCCGTAGAGATGGCGCAGCAACCGGAACAGCACGTCGAACACGATCACCGGCCGCGCATTGCCGATATGGGCGAAGTCATAGACCGTGGGACCGCACACATACATGCGCACGTTCGCCGGATCGAGCGGCTTGAACACCCGCTTCTCGCGCGTCAGCGTATCGTAGAGTTTCAGGTCCATCGCATCGAATCACAGTATACGCCGCGGCCTGCTGGCCGGGCGTGTCCTAAGTCTCGATGATGAGAATAGACGGCCGCAGCCAGCGTTTTCCGCTAGCGAATAATCTCCGGGCAAATGCCGCAGATGAGGTTTTGGCCGTTCATGAAGGGCACAATGGTCGAGGCGGCCTAGTCCGTCAAGGTCCATAGCCACCCGCAACCCGCCCCAGGAAAATGTCGCCGCCACGTCTCACCCCGCGAGTGTCGCCCTCATGTCACGCCTGCCGGAAAACCGCGCCGACCCCTGTGGAAACGGTACGCGCGCACCGGGGCGCGCGTTGCCGTGCGCCCGAACATGAGTTGAATTGCGTCACTTAACGAAAGCTTAACCACACCGGGGCATCTTTGAGTTTGTTGAGATCGGGCATTGTTTCGACGTGACGTGAAATGCGCCGAGTGGGGCAACCATGCGTTTCCTGATCGCCGCCGGCGCGGTCGCAGCCGTGCTTCTCAGCGCCGCCGCCGCCCAAGCTGAAAAACGCGTCTTCATCGTCGCCAGCGACGGCGACGGCTACGGCGTTGATCGCTGCCTGTCGTCGGGCGGCGCTTGCGGCGAGACGGTGGCCAATTCGGTTTGCCACGCCCACGAATTCACCCAGGCGCTGTCGTTCCATAAAGTCGATCGCGACGACATTACCGGCGCGATCCCGACCGAGGGCCCCGGTGCGTGCAAGGGCGCCAATTGCGACGTCGTCGCCGTCGAGTGCTCGCGCTAATCGAAAACACCTAGACGCCGGTAGCCGGCCGGCCCAGCGCCGATGCAGCGCGATGCCGTTGCGTGGGCCATTAAGTTCGTTCATCTTCCAAACCTTGCAGCCATCCTCGATCGGGCCACCGGCACCGAATGGCGCGCCAAATGATAGGGCTCACGGGTGGGTCAATGGCTGGTCGACCGGCGCTGGAACGTGAAATCGCCGCTACCGCCGACCCGGCGACGGTCAGCGAACAGGCCCCGTTGAAGCTTGAGCAATTCCTGCCGTATCAGCTCAACCTCGTGGCGACCCTGGTCTCACAGGCGCTGTCGCGCGTCTACGCCAGGCGCTACCAGATCGGTGTGCCGGAATGGCGGGTCTTGGTAACGCTCGGCCAATTCGGCGTCATGACCGGCAAAGCCATCGGCGCGCACACGCACATGCACAAGACCAAGGTGTCGCGGGCGGTGGCGCTGCTGGAAAAGCGCAAGCTCTTGGTGCGGCGCACCAATCGGGCCGACATGCGCGAGTCGTTCGCCTCGCTCACCGCCCCCGGCCGGGCGATGTACGAAGAGCTTGCGCCGCACGCGCTCGATTTCGCCAGCCGGCTTATGGAAATCCTCAACCCGAGCGACCGCGATGCGTTTAATCGGGCGCTGCAGCTGCTTACCGACCATTCCATGAAACTCGTCGACGAAACGGAACAGGCGCATCCAAAAGACCAAGACCTGGAGGATGCGTGAAGCTTTATTCGTACTTCCGCTCGTCGGCCGCCTACCGCGTGCGCATCGCGCTCAATCTCAAAGGTATCGCCTACGACACGACGCCGATTCATCTCGTCAAGGACGGCGGCCACAATAGGCGACCGGAGTTTCGCGCCGTCAATCCGCAGATGCGGGTGCCGGTCCTGGTCACGCCGGCCGGAGATGTTCTGATCCAATCGCTCGCCATCATCGAATATCTCGACGAGACGCATCCGCAACCGGCGCTGCTCCCCGGCGACCCGATCCGGCGCGCTAAGGTCCGTGCGCTGGCCGATCTCATCGCCTGTGACATCCATCCGCTCAACAATGTCGGTCCGCTGCGCTACCTCAAGAACAGCATGGCGCAACAGCAAAGCGCGATCGACGCCTGGTACCATCACTGGGTCGTCGCCGGCTTCGAGGCGCTCGAAGCCCTGATGGAACCCGCGCCCTATGCCTGCGGCAACGAAGTCACGCTCGCCGACCTCTGCCTGGTACCTCAGGTCTATAATGCGCGGCGGCTGAAAGTGCCGCTCGACAATTTTCCCAAGATCGTCGGTGTCGACAAAGCCTGCGCGGCGCTTGACGCCTTCGACCGTGCGCGGCCGGAAAACCAGCCGGACGCGGAGTGATTGACAGCGCCCGCGTCCACACTTTAGTCACCATTGCGGGGCTTGATCCGCCACCCGGGCGGAACCGGGGGCGGGACTCATAATGACCGAAACATCGCGCGGCTTGGGCCATGCAATGCTGCTGACCATGCTTGGCGCCGGCTTTGGCGTGCTGGCTATGTCGGCCACCACCCTCGCGCAGAGCGTTCCCGGTCAAGCGCCGTATCAGCCACCCCCGCAACCGGCGCCATATCGGCCCTCGGCTGCGCAGCAGGCGGTCAGTCAGCCGCCGGCGAATCAACAATCGCCTAGTCCACAGTCATCAAATCCGCCACCGCCAAGTCAGTCGCCAAGTCAGCCGTCAAGCCAGCCGGCATCGAACCAACCGCCACCCAATCAAGCGGCCGCAAATCCGATTTGCGCGCGGCTGCAAGGGGAGCTCGCTGCATTCGACCAAGGCTCAGCCGACGCCGCCCGCGCCGACCAACTCAAGCGCGCCCAAGATGCGATCGCCAAGCAACAGGCGGACCTCGACCGCGCGGTGGCGCAAGCACACAAATCCGGCTGCGCCGGCGAAGGATTTTTTGCGCTTTTCTCGGCGCTGGCGCCGCAATGCGGGCCGATCACGTCGCAGATCCAGCAGATGCGCGGCAATCTCGACCATATGATGAGCGATTTGCAGCAACTACAGAGCGGCAGCGACGATCAGAACGGCCAGCGCCGCGCGTTGATCGGGCAATTGGCGCAGAATAATTGCGGCGCGCAATATACCGCCGCCGCTAATTCGCAGGGCGGACCGCAAGGCTTTTTCGATGCTTTGTTCGGCGGCGGCACGATCGCGAACGCGACTGGCGACGGTGCACCGAACGGCACCTATCACACCGTCTGCGTGCGCACCTGCGACGGCTATTATTTCCCGATCTCGTATTCGACGGCGCCAAGCCATTTCGCCGAGGACGAGAGCGCCTGTCATCGCCTATGTCCCGCAGCCGACGTCGCGCTCTATTCGTTCCGCAATCCGGGCGAGGATATGACGGTCGCGGTTTCGACCGGCGGCCAGCTTTATACCGCGCTGCCAAACGCCTTTCATTATCGCACGCAGCTCACGCCGAGTTGTTCCTGCCGCCGGCCGGGACAGAGCTGGGCCGATGCGCTCAAGGATGCCGACGACTCGACCACGCTCGAGAGCGGCGACATCGTGGTAACCGACCAGAACGCCAAAGCGCTGTCGCAAGCGCCGAAACAGCCCGGCAAGCCGGGGGCTCCGGGCAGCGCCAGCCCGGCGGCAGCGATCGGGACGGCCGCAAGCGGCACCGACGCTCCTTCCGGCAAAAAACCGACGGTACGCGTCGTGGGGCCGCCCTTCATGTCATCATCGGCGCAGCCGTCGTCGGCGCACTGATCGCGCCGCAACGGCCGATTAGAAATCCGAACTGCCGGCCTTCACCATCGCCGCACCTTGGGCCAGTGCGCGGTCGGGCACCGGACTGGCGGTGCCGGGATCGTTGAAGCGATTGACGATCGGATAGCGCCGGTCGCGGCCGAAGTTCTTCAACGTTACCTTCACGCCGGGCGCTGCCTGGCGCCGCTTGTATTCGGCAAGATTGAGCATGCGCTCGACTTTCATGACGGTATCCCGATCAAAGCCCGCGGCTGTGATAGTGGCGGTCGATTCCTCGCGCTCGACAAGGCGCTCAAGAATCTGATCGAGCGCATCGTAGGGCGGCAACGTGTCTTGGTCGGTCTGGTTCTCGCGCAACTCCGCGCTCGGCGCGCGGGTAATGACGTTTTCGGGAATGACGTCGCGATCCGGGCCGCGCGCGCCGTCCGGCTTCCAGTGATTGCGCAAGCGCGACAGCCGATAGACCTCGGTCTTGTAGAGGTCTTTGATCGGATTGAAGCCGCCGTTCATGTCGCCGTAAAGCGTAGCGTAGCCGACCGACATTTCCGACTTGTTGCCGGTCGTCACGACCATCAAGCCGAATTTGTTGGAAATCGCCATCAGGATGGTGCCGCGGGCGCGGGCCTGCAAATTTTCCTCCGTGACGTCGCGCGGCGCCGCGGCAAAGACGCCGGTGAGCGCCGCTTCAAGGCCGCGCACGGCGCTTTCGATCGGAACGATGTCGTAGCGCACGCCGAGCGAACGCGCGATCGCCGAGGCATCGTCGAGCGAGGCTTGCGAGGTATAGCGGAACGGCAGCATCACGCAGCGTACGCGGTCGGCACCCAAGGCGTCGGTTGCCATCGCCGCGCATAAGGCCGAATCGATGCCGCCGGACAGCCCGAGCACGACGCCCTTGAAACGGTTCTTCTCGACATAATCGCGCAATCCGAGCACGCACGCGGCGTAATCCGCTTCGTCCAATTCCGCCGATGCCGCGACCGGCCCTTGCGCACAACGCCACGCTCCGTCAACCCGCGACCACCGCGTGGTCAAGACTGTTTCGCGGAACGCTGGTAACTGAAAAGCTATCGAACGATCGGCATTGAGCGCGAAGGATGCGCCGTCGAAGACGAGCTCGTCCTGGCCGCCGACCTGATTGACGTAGATCAGCGGCAGGCCCGCCTCCGTGACACGCGCCACGGCAACGTTGAGCCGGACGTCGATCTTGTCGCGCCAATAGGGCGAGCCATTGGGCACGAGCAGGAGTTCGGCGCCGGTCTCGGCCAGGGTTTCGACGACGTTCTCGTAGTCGCCCCAGTCAGTCCAGGTATCTTCGCAAATCGGCAGGCCAAGCCGCACGCCGCGAAAGCTGACCGGCCCAGGCACCGGACCGGACGCAAAGACGCGTTTCTCATCGAACACGCCGTAATTCGGCAAGTTCACCTTGAAGCGGATCGCCTCGATCCGCCCGCCGGCAAGGAGCGCATAGGCGTTGTGAAGCTTGCCGTCCTCGACCCATGGCGTTCCGATCAGCACGGCCGGACCGCCATCGGCGGTTTCGCGCGCCAGCGCCTCCACTGCGGCGCGGCAGGCCGCCTGGAACGCCGGCTTGAGCACCAAGTCTTCCGGCGGATAGCCGGCGATGAAGAGTTCGGAGAAGGCGACGATATCGGCGCGATCTCCCGCCGCCTGCGCTCGCGCCTTGCGGGCGCATTCCAGATTGCCGGCGACGTCGCCGACGATCGGATTGAGTTGCGCCACCGCAATGGCAAGGCGGTCGACGGGAAACGCGTTCATGCTTAGAGCGCCGCCACCGCCGGAAACGGCTTCGCCTTACCCTGGCGCTCCGATTTCAGGAGATCGGCCAGTAGGAACGCGAGGTCGAGCGATTGCTCGGCGTTGAGCCGCGGATCGCAGACCGTGTGATAGCGGTCGTTGAGATCTTCCTCGCTGATGGCGCGCGCCCCGCCGGTGCATTCGGTGACGTTCTGGCCGGTCATTTCCAGATGCACGCCGCCGGCAATGGTACCTTCGGCGGCATGAACTTGAAAAAACGTCCGTACTTCTTTGAGGATCTGATCGAACGGCCGCGTCTTGTAGCCGGTCACGGAGCTGATGGTGTTGCCGTGCATCGGATCGCATGACCATACGACCTTGCGGCCTTCGCGCTTGATCGCGCGCACCATCGGCGGCAACAGATCGGCGACCTTGTCGGCGCCGACACGGCAGATCAGCGTGAGCCGGCCGGGTTCGTTGTCCGGATCAAGCATGTCGATGAGCTTGAGAAGCTCATCCGGCTTCTGGGTCGGACCGGTTTTCAGACCGAGCGGATTCTTGATGCCGCGGCAATATTCGACATGCGCATGATCGAGCTGCCGGGTACGATCGCCGATCCACACCATGTGGCCCGAGGTGCAATACCAGTCGCCGGTGGTTGAATCGACGCGCGTAAACGCCTGCTCGTAGCCCAACAGCAGCGCTTCGTGGCTGGTGAAGAAATCGGTCGTCCGCATTTCGGGGTGCACTTCGGGATCGATGCCGCAAGCGCGCATGAAGTTGAGCGTCTCGGTAAGACGGCCGGCGAGGTCCTGATAGCGCTTGGATTGCGGGCTGTCCTTGACGAACGACAGCATCCATTGATGCGCGTTCGACAGGTTGGCGTAGCCGCCGCCAGCGAAAGCGCGCAGCAAATTGAGCGTCGCCGCGGATTGCCGATAGGCCTCCAATTGCCGGCGCGGATCGGCCGTCCGCGCCGCCGGTGTGAAATCAGTGCCGTTGATGATGTCACCGCGATAGACCGGAAGCTCGACGCCGCCGCGCTTCTCCGTCGGCGACGTGCGCGGCTTGGCGAATTGCCCGGCAATGCGTCCGACCTTGACGACCGGAGAAGCCGCCGCGTAGGTCAGCACCACCGCCATTTGCAAGAACAGGCGGAAGAAATCGCGGATATTGTTGGCGCCATGCTCGGCGAAGCTTTCCGCGCAATCGCCGCCCTGCAGCAGGAACATTTCGCCCGCCGCGACCTGCGCCAAAGCGCGCTTGAGATTGCGCGCCTCGCCGGCAAAAACCAGCGGCGGAAAAGAGGCGAGCTGCGCCTCGACCTCGGCAAGCGCCTTGGGATCGGGATAATCCGGCACCTGCACGATCGGCTTGGCCCGCCACGAATCCGGGCTCCACTTAGCCGCATTCGGCCGCATCGCCATTACGCCATCTCCAAAAAGTAGGCTTCTTATACACGGGCGCCAAATTGCGCGACAGACCACAATTTTCGCCTGTTTTGGCCTATTCCGCGGCTTCGCGGGCGTAGCTTGCGGTCTTCTTGCGCATCGTGACCAACTCCTCCGCGGCAGTCGGGTGCAACGCCATCGTGGCGTCGAAGTCCGCCTTCTTGGCTCCCATCTTCACGGCGATGGCGGCGAGCTGAGCCATCTCCGCCGCGCCTTCGCCGACGACGTGGCAGCCGACGACCCGGTCGGACCGGCCATCGACCACGAGCTTCATCAGCACGCTGGTGTCGCGGCCAGACAAGGTCGCCTTCATCGGTTTGAACATCGCCTTGTAAACGTCGGTCTGCGCGAGCCGCGCGCGGGCCTGGGCCTCGGTCAGACCGACGGTCCCGATCTCGGGCTCGGAGAATACCGCCGTCGGTACATTGGCGTGATCGACGATGGTCGGCTTGCCGCCGAATACCGTATCGGCAAACGCGTGGCCCTCGCGGATGGCGACCGGGGTGAGGTTGATGCGGTTCGTCACATCGCCCACCGCATAGATATTTTGCACCGTGGTACGCGAAAATTCGTCGACCGCCACGCCGCCGTTCCTGGCGATCTCGACGCCGGCTTGTTCAAGTCCGATCTTGGCCACGTTCGGCAATCGGCCGGTCGCAAACATGACGCGATCGGCGGTAACATGATTGCCGCCGGAGAAGTGCACCGAATAGTGCGGACCGACCTGTTCGATCGCCGCCACTTTGCACCCGGTGATCACCCTGATGCCGTGCGCCTCCAGCTCGACGCGCAGGTGCCGGCGCACGTCGTCATCGAAGCCGCGCAGAATATTGTCGCCGCGATAGACCAGCGTCACATGCGAGCCGAGACCGGCGAAGATGCCGGCAAACTCGACGGCGATATAGCCGCCGCCTTGAATCACGATGCGGCGGGGAAAATCGGGCAGGTGGAAAACCTCGTTCGAGGAAACCGCGTGCTCGATACCGGGAATCATATCGCCGTAGCTCGGCGCCCCGCCGGTCGAAATCAGAACATAGGCGGCGCGCACGCGGTCGCCGTTCGCTAATTGCAGGGTATGGGCGTCAACGAGAACGGCTCGGCTTTTCGCGACCTTGACGCCGGCCTTTTCCAGCGTCGCGCCATAGGCCGCTTCGAGCCGGGCGATCTCGCGGTCCTTGTTGGCGATCAGCGTCGGCCAGTCGAACGAGATTTGCGACACGGTCCAGCCGAAGCCGGCGGCGTCTTCGAACTCGCCGCGAAAGCGCGATGCGTAAACCAACAGCTTCTTCGGCACGCAGCCGCGGATGACGCAAGTGCCGCCGAGGCGATACTCCTCCGCGACCATCACACGCGCGCCATGCTCCGCGGCGATGCGTGCGGCACGCACGCCGCCGGAGCCGCCACCAATGACAAAAAGATCGAAGTCGTAATCGGCCATGTTGCTTGCCGCGCTACATATCGTGTCCGCGCTTTTTCATCTCGGCGCGCATGCTGGCCATGACTTCCTGCGAAAGATTATCCCCCCAAGCACCGGCATCGGCCATGCTCTGCTCGATGATCCTCGGCTCCTCGGCGAGCGCTTTTTGGCCAAGCGGCGATTGGTAATAGGCAAGCAATTGCTTCAATTCTTGCTCCGTGAAATGGCTGGCATAGATGCGCGCCGTCGCATCGACCAATTCACCCACCCGCGGAGCATATTGCTTTTGCTCGATGGCGGTGACTTCGTTGAGATCCTTGGACCACATAAAGTTGGTTTGCATAAACGCGTCCCTAGTCTTTTCGACCACCCCGCGCACCAGCGGTGCGTAGAGGTCCTTGATGTCTTTGAGTTCGACGATTTGCTTTGCCAGCAGGACGGCGGCTGGGGTCGGCTGGTGCGGTGGGGACTGCGGCGCCGCGGCCTGGGCCGAGGCCTGCCGCGCGATACCGATCGCGCCCAGCACGATAAGCACAGCCAAGACGTAACGCGTGGACAGACGGGCGATCATAGGCGCACTCCCTTTCGTGCTTGAAATCAGGGCTGTTCGATAACACGAACCCCGTCCGGACCGGCGAGGATAGCAGTCCGCGCGATGCCGATGAATAAGCCATGTTCCATGACGCCCGGAACGGCGGAAAGCCTGGCCGCGAGCGCCTTCGGTTCGGCGATCCGCTGCAATTGGGCGTCAAGCAGCCAGTGCCCGCCATCCGTGACGAAAGCATGGCCGTCTTTGCCCTTGCGCAACAAGGCCGGTCCCGGACAGCCGGTCTCGGCGGCGGCTTTTTCGATCGCGCGGCGGGTTGCCGCAGCGCCGAACGGCATAATCTCAACCGGCAGCGGAAAGCGGCCGAGGACCGGCACCCACTTCGAGGCGTCGGCGATCACGATCATTTGCGCCGATGCCGATGCCACGATCTTTTCGCGTAACAGCGCTCCGCCGCCGCCTTTGATCAGAGTAAGGTCGGGTGCAATTTCATCTGCGCCATCAACCGTGAGGTCGAGTTCCGGGGTCTCCTCCAGCGTGGTCAGCGTAATGCCGAGCCGCTCCGCCTGCGCACGGGTTGCCTCCGAGGTCGGGACGGCGACGATGTCGAGGCCCGTCCGCACTCGTTCGGCCAATAGCTCGACAAAATACTGGGCGGTCGAACCGGTGCCGAGCCCGAGGCGCATGCCGGCGTGCACAAAATTGACGGCGCGGGCCGCGGCCGCGCGTTTTTGGGCTTCGACGTCCATGTGCGGTGTGTAGCCGCCTTCCGACAACGATCCTAGGCCCTTGCGCGAAGCCGGAGCGCCGTTTAGGCGAGACGTATGCTCACCATCGTCTTTGATCTCGACGGCACGCTGATCGACACGGCGCCGGATCTCATCGGCACATTGAACCTTATCCTCGCGCACGAGGGCCTGCCGCCCGTTCCTTTCGACGACGCCCGGCGGATGATCGGCGGCGGCGCGAGGGGCATGATCGAAAAGGCGCTGACCGCCGAGGGCCGGCCGGGCTCAAAAGCCGATCTCGACCGCATGTTCGGCGCCTTCATCGAGCATTATGCCGCGCACATTGCCGATCATTCTCGACCGTTTCCGGAACTCGAAGCCGTCCTCGATCGCCTGGCCGCCGCGGGCCATCGGCTCGCGGTCTGCACCAACAAGCTCGAATGGCTGTCGGTACGACTTTTGAACACACTCAAACTGACGCAGCATTTCGCGGCAATTTGCGGCCAGGACACTTTCGGCGTGATGAAGCCCGATCCGGAAATATTACGCCAGACCATCCTGCGCGTGGGAGGCGACCCGGCCCGCGCCATCATGGTCGGCGATTC
>Ga0181525_10000415_pt1 | contig 37400 bp, 37 predicted proteins | sample PEATcosm2014_Bin_48_FD_121100 | JGI IMG/M metagenome (GOLD analysis project Ga0181525, IMG submission 121100) | Peatland microbial communities from MTU Mesocosm Facility, Houghton, MI, USA - PEATcosm2014_Bin06_10_metaG | ecosystem: Environmental > Terrestrial > Soil > Wetlands > Peat | place... | reverse complement strand
TTCATCTACGTGCCGAAGGGCGTGCACGTGGAGATCCCGCTGCAGGCCTATTTCCGGATCAACACCGAGAACATGGGCCAGTTCGAGCGGACCCTGATCATCGTCGACGAGGGCGCCTACGTGCACTACGTCGAGGGCTGCACCGCGCCCATCTACAAGTCCGACTCGCTGCACTCCGCCGTGGTCGAGATCATCGTGAAGAAGGACGCGCGCTGCCGTTACACCACGATCCAGAACTGGTCGAACAACGTCTACAACCTGGTGACCAAGCGCGCCATCGCCCAGCAGGGCGCGACGATGGAGTGGATCGACGGCAACATCGGCTCCAAGGTGACGATGAAGTACCCGGCGGTCTACCTGATGGGCGAGCACGCGCGGGGCGAGACGCTGTCGGTCGCCTTCGCCGGCGCCGGCCAGCACCAGGACGCGGGCGCCAAGATGGTGCACTGCGCGCCGCACACCTCCTCCACGATCGTGTCCAAGTCGGTGGCCCGCTCGGGCGGCCGGACCTCCTACCGCGGCCTGGTCAACGTGCAGGAGGGCGCCGAGCACTCCAAGTCCAACGTCAAGTGCGACGCGCTGCTGGTCGACACGATCAGCCGCAGCGACACCTACCCGTACGTGGACGTGCGCGAGGACGACGTGGAGATGGCCCACGAGGCCACCGTGTCCAAGATCTCCGAGGATCAGCTGTTCTACCTGATGAGCCGGGGCATGACCGAGGACGAGGCGATGGCTACCATCGTCCGCGGGTTCGTCGAGCCCATCGCCCGAGAGCTGCCCATGGAGTACGCGCTCGAGCTGAACCGGCTGATCGAGCTGCAGATGGAGGGGGCTGTCGGCTGATGTCGGCTGGGCTTCAGGGGGCGATTGAGACCGCTCCCGTGACAAGGCTGCACGAGCGGCGGTCCCACGACCCCGCGGACTTCGCCGTGCCGACCGGCCGCGAGGAGGAGTGGCGGTTCACCCCGCTGCGCCGCCTGCGCGGCCTGCACACGGACGCGGCGCCGACGCCGGCGGCCGTGGAAGTGCGTACCGATCCCGCCGCAGAGATCAAGACATTTTCAGCCGAACGAGCCGTGGCTAACGTCGGGAGTACGTTCATCCCGGCCGACCGGGTAAGCGCCCGGGCGTTCGCGTCGTTCGACGAGGCCACCGTGATAACGGTGCCCGCCGAGGCGCAGGCCTCCCGGCCCACGGTGGTCACCATCACCGGCAACGGCGGCACCGGCTACGGCCACCTGTTGGTTCAGGCCGAGCCGTACTCCAGGGCCGTGATCGTGCTGGACTACCGGGGCACCGCGACCTACGCGGACAACGTCGAGCTCGTGGTCGGCGACGGCGCCTCGCTCTCGGTGGTCACCATCGCGGGCTGGGCGGACGACGCGGTGCACGTGTCGCACCACTACGCCACGCTCGGCCGGGACGCCAGGCTCAGGCACGCCGCGGTCACCCTCGGCGGCTCGGTCGTCAGGCTGGGCACCGAGGTCCGCTACGACGGCCCGGGCGGCGACGCCGAGCTGACCGGGATCTACTTCGCCGACGCGGGCCAGCACCTGGAGCACCGGCTGTTCGTCGACCATGACGTGCCGAACTGCCGCAGCCGCGTCAGCTACAAGGGCGCCCTGCAAGGCGCCGACGCGCACGCGGTCTGGATCGGCGACGTGCTGATCAGGCCCGAGGCGTCCGGCACCGACACGTACGAGTACAACAGGAACCTGGTGCTGACCGACGGCACCCGGGTGGACTCGGTGCCGAACCTGGAGATCCTCACCGGCGAGATCGTCGGCGCCGGGCACGCCAGCGCCAGCGGCAGGCTCGAAGACCACCACCTGTTCTACCTGATGTCCCGCGGCATCCCGTTCGAGGAGGCCCGCAGGCTCGTCATCCGCGGCTTCTTCGGCCAGCAGATCGCCGCCATCGAGGTGCCCGAGCTGCGCGAGCGGATCGCCGAGGCGATCGAAGGCGAGCTCCGATGACCGAGTCATTCAGCCGCGCCTGCGCGCTGTCCGACCTCCCGGCCGACGGCGTGATCGGCGTGGAGGTGTCCGGCGAGCCGGTGGCCGTGGCGCGTGTCGGCGGCGAGGTGTTCGCGCTGCGGGACGTCTGCTCGCACGCCGAGGTGCCGCTGTCCGAGGGCGAAGTCTACGACCACACGGTCGAGTGCTGGCTGCACGGCTCGTGCTTCGACCTGCGTACCGGCCAGCCCACCGGGCTGCCGGCCACCGAGCCGGTGCCCGTCTATCCCGTCAAGATCGAAGGCGACGACGTCTACGTCGCCGTACCGAAGGAGTCATGAAGTGTCCACCCTCGAGGTTCGCGACCTGCACGTGAGCGTGGAGGAGAGCCCTGGTGTACACCGGGACATCCTGCGCGGCGTCGACCTGACCGTCGGCGCGGGCGAGACCCACGCACTCATGGGCCCGAACGGCTCGGGCAAGTCCACCCTCGCCTACGCCATCGCCGGGCACCCGAAGTACCTGGTCACCAGGGGCAGCGTCACGCTCGACGGCGAGGACGTGCTGGCCATGAGCGTGGACAACCGGGCCAAGGCCGGCCTGTTCCTCGCCATGCAGTACCCGGTCGAGGTGCCCGGCGTCACCGTGTCGAACTTCCTGCGCACCGCCGTCACCGCGGTCCGCGGCGAGGCGCCCAAGCTGCGCGACTGGGTCAAGGAACTGCGCGCGGCGATGGCGGCGCTGTCCATGGACCCGGCCTTCGCCGAGCGCAACCTCAACGAGGGGTTCTCCGGCGGGGAGAAGAAGCGGCACGAGATCCTGCAGCTTGAGCTGCTCAACCCGAAGATCGCGATCCTCGACGAGACCGACTCGGGCCTGGACATCGACGCGCTCAAGGTGGTGTCCGAGGGCGTCAACAGGTTCCGCGAGGGGAGCGGCCACGGTGTGCTGCTGATCACGCACTACACCCGGATCCTGCGGTACGTGAAGCCTGACTTCGTGCACGTGTTCGTGGCCGGCCGCATCGTCGAGGAGGGCGGCCCGGAGCTCGCCGAGCTCCTGGAGTCCGAGGGCTACGAGAAGTTCCTCGGAGTATCGGCGTGACCCTTGACGTGACGGCGATCCGCGCCGACTTCCCGGTCCTGAGCCGGACGGTCCGCGGCGGCAGGCCGCTGGTCTACCTGGACTCCGGCGCGACCTCGCAGAAGCCGGTCGCGGTCCTCGACGCCGAGCGCGAGTTCTACGAGCAGCACAACTCCGCCGCGCACCGCGGCGCCCACCTGCTCGGCGAGGAGGCGACCGACGCGTACGAGTCGGCGCGTGCCCGGGTCGCCGCGTTCATCGGCGCCGACCCCGGCGAGATCGTCTTCACCAAGAACGCCACCGAGGCGATCAACCTGGTCGCCTACGCGATGAGCAACGCCTGCTCCGTCGGACCCGGTGACGAGGTCCTGGTCAGCGAGCTGGAACACCACGCCAACCTGGTGCCATGGCAGCAGCTGTGCGAGCGGACCGGCGCCACCCTGCGCTGGTTCCGCGTCACCCCTGAGGGCACCCTCGACCTTGACCTGGACCTGATCACCGAGCGCACCAAGATCGTCGCGGTGACCCACCAGTCGAACGTGACCGGCGCCATCCCGCCGGTGGCCGAGATCGCCAGGGCGGCGCACGAGCAGGGCGCGCTGGTGCTCGCCGACGGCGCCCAGTCGGTGCCGCACCAGCCGGTCGACGTGGCCGCGCTCGGCGTGGACTTCCTCGCCTTCTCCGGGCACAAGATGCTCGGCCCGTACGGCATCGGCGTGCTGTTCGGCCGGGCCGCGGCGCTCGAGGCGATGCCGCCGTTCCTGTTCGGCGGCTCGATGATCGAGGTCGTGCGGATGGAGGGCTCCACGTTCCTGCCGCCGCCGCAGCGGTTCGAGCCCGGGGTGCCGCCCGCGGCGCAGGCGGTCGGCCTGGCCGCCGCCTGCGACTACCTGACCGCGCTCGGCATGCAGAACGTGGCGGCCCACGAAGAGGCGCTGACCGCTTACGCGCTCGAGACGCTGAGCGAGATCGGGGGAGTGCGCATCCTTGGCCCGCTGACCACCAAGGACCGGGGCGGCGCGGTGTCCTTCGACGTCACCGGCGTGCACCCGCACGACGTCGGCCAGATCCTGGATGAGTTCGGCGTCGCGGTGCGCGCCGACCATCACTGCGCCTGGCCGCTGCACCGCGCCCTCGGCGTGGCCGCGAGCACGCGTGCCTCGTTCTACCTGTACAACACCCGCGAAGAGGTGGACGTCCTGGCGGAAGGAATCCGTCACGCCCAGCGCTTCTTTGGTGGGAGGTGACGTGATGCAGGCCGAATCGCTGTACCAGGAGATCATCCTGGACCACTACCGCAACCCCCACCACAAGGGGCTGCGGGAGCCCTTTGACGCCGAGGTGCACCACGTCAACCCGGTCTGCGGGGACGAGGTGACGCTGCGGGTCGCCCTCAAGGATGTGGACGGCGAGCCCGTGGTGCAGGACCTGTCCTATGACGCGCTCGGCTGCTCGATCAGCCAGGCCAGCGCGTCGGTGATGAGCGACCTGGTCATCGGCAAGGCGGTGTCCGAGGCCATGACGATCAGCCAGGCGTTCCTCGAGCTGATGCAGTCTAAGGGCGGGGGATCGCCGGACGAGGGCGTGCTCGAGGACGCGGTGGCGTTCGCGGGCGTGTCCAAGTACCCGGCCAGGATCAAGTGCGCGCTGCTCGGCTGGATGGCGTGGAAGGACGCGACGGCTCAGGCCCTGGAGGCAGAACGATGACGGAAAATGTGACGCACGAGGCCCCTGAGACCGATGCTGAGGTCACGGCTGAGCTCACCCAGGAGCAGGAGGACCTGCTTGAGGCGCTGCGCGACGTGGTGGACCCCGAACTCGGGATCAACGTCGTGGATCTCGGCCTCGTCTACGGCGTCGACGTCGACGCCGACCGGGTGGCGACCATCGACATGACCCTGACGAGCGCCGCCTGCCCGCTCACCGACGTGATCGAGGACCAGGCGAGGGACGCGCTGGAAGGCCTGGTCTCCGACTTCCGCATCAACTGGGTGTGGATGCCGCCGTGGGGCCCGGAGAACATCACAGAAGACGGGCGCGAGCAGCTCCGCGCCCTTGGCTTCAATATCTGAGGGCTCAGTAACAGGTCTGGCAGGTAGAACGGGTCCGCGTGGGCGGCGATCCAGTCGTCCACCTGATCGGGCTCGCCCTCGCCAGGGAACGTCACGTCGATCGGGAATCCCTGCTGCGGCACCGCGCCGGCGGCCTGCTCGATCGCGGTGATGACCTCCTTGTGGGCCGCCTCGCTGGCCGGGTCGTCCAGGGTAACGGAGATGACCAGGCCTTCGCCCTGCCCGGGAACCGACAGCCACGCCCTGGACGCCTGCCGTACCTCAGGGATGCCGCGCAGCGCGGCCCGCACCTCCGACAGCAGCACGACCGGGTCGGCGGGCGGATGCCCGACCTGTACCTGGGCGGCCAGCTGGCCGACACCCTCCGGGTAGATCGGCACGCTCGCCTCGGCGCCCGGGTTGAGCGCGATGCCGACGCCCTCAGGCATCCGCCTGGCCAGCTCGGCAGCCGGGACGACGATGTGCGGCACGACATCCTCGCCGCCTTCGTACCAGTCGGTCAGCCGCCTCGCGGAGATGAACGCGGGCACGAATTCGGCTCCCAGGTAGGTGACGATCGGCAGCACCACCGCCGAGCCGTCCGTGACCGGTCCGTCGTCGTCCGGCAGCGGCACCCACAGCAGCCCGCGGCTAAGCTCGTCTAGCAGGTCGCCAATCCTGTCCGGATCCCGCGCGGCCTCAGCCAGTGCCCGCTCGATCGCGGCGGTCGGCACGGGCGCGGGCCTCGTCACGGGGGTCATGTCAGGGTTCCTCGTCCTCTGGGACCTAGTACGGATAGTAAACACCATAAGGCAGTGCGTAGTGAAGAATCCGGCCGCTGGTGGCGGACGCTGGGTAGAAGTTGCGCCCGAACGCGTGGCCCGTTGGCTCACCGAGTTCGCCCGCCGTCATGGAGGCTCTCTCGACGTCTCGCGCGCCAACGACGGCGCCACGGTGACCTTCACCGCGACGGATGGTGCTACGGCCGAATGTCATCCGCCGTTTCCCCCCATGCCGCCCATCCCGGCCGTGCCGCCCTTGGTGGACCCGGGCAGCCCATCGCCCCCATCCGTCCCGGCAGCACCCGGCGCGGAGGCGGCCGCCACCGCTCTGGCCGCGCACGCCCTAGCGGATCGCACCGTGGGCGTGCTGCTGGTCCGCCTCGGCGGTTACGCGGTCGGCGTCTTCTCCGGCTCACCGCCCAGGCTGGTGAGCTCGAAGACCGGGAGCAGGCCGGTGCACGGCCGCAGCGCGGCGGGCGGCTGGTCCCAGCACCGTTTTGCCAGGCGCAGGGAGAACCAGGCCGCGACGGCACTGCGCACGGCAGCCGACGCCGGCACCGCGATCTTCGCCGCCGCGGGCCGGCTGGATGCGCTGGTGCTCGGCGGAGACCGGCGCGCGATGGCGGACCTGCCCATGGACACCTCCGCCGCGGTGGAACGCTTTCTCACCGTTCCCGACCCCCGGCTCGCCGTGCTGAGGGACACCCCGCGTGCTTTCCTCGCGATCCGCATCCGCCTGATCGAGCCAGCACCCGATCGAGGCAGTACACTGGACGGCGTGCTGCTGACCGAGGATTAGGGACCCTTCCAGGGGAGAAGTGTGTCCATTTCCGGTCCATTCTGGCCAGGACGGCCTCCCCGAACCCCCGGTCCCTTTCCGTCCGTTCTCGGGAGCAGCAAATCATGATCGTGGCAAGCGAAATCGAACTGCGGGCTGGCGCGCGCCTGCTGCTCGAGGGCGCGTCATTCCAGGTGGCCGCGGGGGACCGGATCGGCCTGGTCGGCAGGAATGGCGCGGGTAAGACGACGCTGGCGAAGGTGCTCGCGGGGGAGGCACAGCCGGCCGCGGGCTCGGTCCGCCGCTCAGGCACCGTCGGCTACCTGCCGCAGGACCCGCGGACCGGGGACCTCGACGTGATGGCGATCGACCGGGTGCTGTCCGCCCGCGGGCTCGACATTTTGCGCGCCGACCTGCGCGCCGCGGAAGCGGCAATGGCCGGCGGTGACGCGGCTGCCATCCGCAGGTACGGCAGGCTCGAGGAGCGCCTGGCGGTGCTCGGCGGGTACGCGGCCGAATCGCAGGCCGCCTCGATCACCGCCAGCCTGGGCCTGCCCGACCGGGTGCTGCATCAGCCGCTGCATACTCTGTCCGGCGGCCAGCGGCGGCGGGTCGAGTTGGCCCGGATCCTGTTCGGCGGCTCGGAGACGATGCTGCTCGACGAGCCGACCAACCACCTGGACGCGGACTCGGTGGCCTGGCTCCGTGACCACCTCAAGAGCTACCGAGGCGGCCTCGTGGTGATCAGCCACGACGTGAGCCTGCTCGCCGACGTGGTGAACAAGGTGTTCTACCTCGACGCCCAGCGGGCCTGCCTGGACATCTACAACCTCGGCTGGCACGCCTACCTGCAACAGCGCGAGACCGACGAGCGGCGCCGCAGGCGGGAGCGGGCGAACGCGGGCCGCCAGGCCAGTGCCCTGATGGCGCAGGCGGACAAGATGCGGGCCAAGGCGACCAAGGCCCAGGCGGCGAAGAACATGCAGCGCCGGGCCGAGCGGATGCTGGCCGCCGTGGAGCCCGAGCGCAGATCGGAGCGGGTGGCCAAGCTCCGCTTTCCGGTCCCGGCGCCGTGCGGCCGTACCCCCCTTTCCGCGGTCGGCCTGTCGAAGTCGTACGGGTCTGAAGAGGTTTTTTCCGGCGTGGACATTGCCGTCGACAGAGGCAGCCGGGTGGTAGTGCTCGGGCTCAACGGGGCGGGAAAGACTACACTGCTTCGGCTACTGGCCGGGCTCGAAACTCCCGATACAGGAAAAGTCACGCCCGGACACGGTCTGCGCCTCGGATATTACGCTCAAGAGCATGAGACGCTGGAAACACAGCGAACGGTCCTAGAGCACATGCGTACCGCCGCGCCGGACCTTACCGAATCGGAGCAGCGCAAGGTGCTCGGGTCATTCCTGTTCTCCGGCGATGACGTGGAAAAACCGGCGGGCGTGCTTTCCGGCGGCGAGAAGACGAGGCTCGCGCTGGCCGTTCTTGTCGTGTCCGGCGCTAACGTGCTGCTGCTCGATGAGCCGACGAACAACCTGGATCCGGCCAGCAGGGAAGAGGTTCTCGCGGCGCTGAGGAGCTTCCGCGGCGCGATAGTTCTTGTGACACATGATGAAGGTGCGGTTGAAGCGCTTTCACCGGAACGCGTTATCGTACTGCCCGACGGCGTGGAAGACGCATGGAGCGAAGATTTCGCGGACCTAGTCGCTCTTGCGTAAGGCCGCTTCCGTTGCGTTAGTCCGTGCTTGCCTGACCCGATGGCAACGGTTTCGCTATGACCGGGAAAAAATAACTGATCAATTGACGCCATCCGGGTGGTCAATCCAGCGGCCATGCCTGATCATTGCGATGGGGGATCTGTAACGCACTCAGACACCAAGCAGATGGGAGGTACTTGTGGCCGAGACCCTGAAAAAGGGAACGCGGGTGACGGGCGTAGATCGCAGCAAGCTGGCGACGCTCCTCGGCAAGAGGTACGACTCCGGCGAGAGCATCCGCACCCTGGCGGCCTCGACGGGACGGTCGTACGGCTTTGTCCACCGAATCCTGACAGAAACCGGCGTGACGTTGCGCGGTCGCGGCGGCGCAACCCGCAGTAGCAAGGCACAGCGCTGAGGCGAGGCCCAGGTGGCGCCGGCCCGGCCTGACCGGGACCCCGCCCGGATTGCCCCCGGGGAGTTCGCTGCTAGCTGATAGCATTCCCGCCCGGCCCGGGAACGAAATCCGCCGCCAGAGAGGTTTCCAAGGTCATGTACGGCCGGGCGAACATGAGCATGATGCGGTCCCTCAGGCAGGACCCGTCGATAACGCAGCAGAAACTGAAGCCTGGCACCATCCGCAGGATCATTGGCTACGCCAAGCCCTATAAGCTATATCTGACCCTGTTCATGATCGCGACAGTGTTTGACGCGCTGATCACAGTGGTCAACCCGCTGCTGCTGCGGGCGATCATCGACAAGGGCATCCTCGGCCACAGCGATGCCATCGTGATCAGCATCGCGATCGCGGTCGCGGGAGTCGCGCTCTTCGACGCTTTCCTCGGCTTCGTCATCCGCTGGCATTCCGCGCGGATCGGCGAGGGCCTGATCTATGACCTGCGCACCGAGGTGTTCAGCCACGTGCAGCAGCAGCCGATCGCGTTCTTCACCCGGGCGCAGACCGGGTCCCTGGTCTCCCGGCTCAACAGCGACGTGATCGGCGCCCAGCAGGCGATCACGTCCACGATGTCCTCGGTTGTCTCCAACATCCTGACCGTCGGCGCGATCCTCGTCACCATGTTCTACCTGTCCTGGGAGATCAGCCTGATCGCGCTGGTCCTGATCCCGCTGTTCCTGCTGCCCGCCAGGCGGGTCGGGCGGCGGCTGCAGCGCCTGACCCGCGAGTCGATGCAGCTCGACGCGGCGATGGGCTCGACGATGACCGAGCGCTTCAACGTCGCGGGCGCGATGCTCGTCAAGCTCTTCGGCCGTCCCCGCGAGGAAAACGAGGTGTTCGCCGAGCGGGCCGGCCGGGTGCGCGACATCGGCGTGGTCCAGTCGATGTACGGCCAGGTGTTCTTCATCTCGCTGACCCTGCTCGCCGCGCTCGCGACCGCGGTTGTCTACGGTCTCGGCGGCAGCCTGGTCATCCGCGGCGTGCTCCAGGTCGGCACGCTGGTCGCGCTGTCCCAGCTGCTTGTCAGGGTCTACGGCCCGATCGCGCAGCTGTCTAACGTGCAGATCAGCGTGATGACGGCGCTGGTCAGCTTCGACCGCGTCTTCGAGGTGCTCGACCTGAAGCCGCTGATCGCCGACCGTCCGGACGCGGTGGCCCTGCCGCGCGATGCGGCCGACGGGAGTGCGGCCCCGGAGATCGAGTTCGACAACGTGTCGTTCAGGTACCCGACGGCGAGCGAGGTGTCGCTCGCCTCCCTTGAGTCGATAGCACTCCCCATGCCGGAACGGTCCGCCTCCTGCGACGTCCTGCACGACGTGAGCTTCCTCGCGCCGTCCGGCCAGCTGACGGCGCTCGTCGGCCCGTCGGGCGCCGGCAAGACCACGATCACGGCCCTCGCCGCGCGCCTGTACGACCCGAACGAGGGCGCGGTCCGGATCGGCGGCCACGACCTTCGGGACGTCACCCTGGAATCGCTGCACGACGTGGTCGGCGTGGTCACCCAGGACGCGCACCTGTTCCACGACACGATCCGGGCCAACCTCACCTACGCCCGCCCGGCGGCCACCGAGCTTGAGCTGATCGAGGCGTGCGAGGCCGCCCAGATCTGGGACCTGATCGCCAGCCTCCCGGACGGCCTGGACACCGTGGTCGGCGACCGGGGCTACCGCCTGTCCGGCGGGGAAAAGCAGCGTGTCGCCCTGGCCAGGCTGCTGCTTAAGGCCCCGTCGGTCATCGTCCTCGACGAGGCGACCGCGCACCTGGACTCCGAGTCGGAGGTTGCCGTCCAGCGCGCGCTGAAGACGGCGATGGCCGGCCGCACGTCCCTGGTGATCGCCCACCGCCTGTCCACGATTAGGGAAGCCGACCAGATCCTGGTCGTCGACGCCGGCCAGATCATCGAGCGCGGCACCCACGCCGAGCTCCTGGCCTCCGGCGGCCTCTACGCCGACCTCTACCACACCCAGTTCGCCAGCCAGGCCGTCTAGCCCTATTACGTTGACTGATATATTGGTCAGCGTACTAGGAGGACGGATGGCAGTAGGCGGGCAGGACGTGCTGCGGCGGGTCGGGGAAGCGTCGGTGCTGATCCTGATCAGCCTGGCTGGCGGACCCAAGCACGGGTACGCGCTGATCCAGGACATCAAGGACCTGGCCGATGTGGAACTCGGGCCCGGCACGCTGTACGGCGCGCTGGACCGGCTTGAGCGGCTCGGCTTTATCGAGCCGCTGCCCGCCGAGGACCGGCGTCATCCCTACCGGATTACCGCGCCCGGGGCGGCGGCGCTGCGCGTGCATCTTGATGCGGTGGAGCGGGTCAGCGCGGCCGGGCGGCTGCGGCTGCAGCTGGGAGGCATCTGATGGATGACTGCCGGTTGGTCCGGGCCTCGCTGTGGTGTTACCCGGCGCGCTGGCGGCGGCGGCACGGCGATGAGGCCGCGGAGCTGGCCGCGCTGCTGATCAGGGACGGTAGGCCGGCGGGCTTGATCGCCTGGAGTTACCTGGCCGGCGCGGCGCGGGAGTGGCTGACGCCGCGCCCCAGCCGGCGCGTGCGCGCGGTGGCCTGCGCGCTGCTGGCCGCGGCCTGCCTGCTCGGCGTCTCGGCGGGGCTACTGGCCTCGGCCGGGCCAGCCAGGGCGGCCAGCACCAGCCAGCCGAGCCCACCCGCGCATTGCCGCCCAGGCCCGCCTGCCCTCGGCCACGCACACGTGATCATCCGGGGAGTCGGGCATGGCCGGTCCTGCTGACACTGGTCCTGCTGGCGCTGGTCCTTCTGAAGTCGGCCCTGCCGACGCCGGCCCGCGGCGCCGGCGGCGGACGCGGGCGCTGGCTCGGACGGCCGTCACGATCCTCGTGGCGGTGCTGCTGGCCCTTGTTCAGCCACCCGCCGCTTGACAACTGCCCCGGGCCGGAAGGCGACCTGGTCAAGCGCGTCATCGCGCTGCCGGGGCAGACGATCTATTCGTCGGGCAACAGCATCTACATCGACGGACGGCTGCTAGCCGAGCCCTACCTGCCGCAGCCCGACCCACAAGGGCCGCCGATAGCGAGCAGCCAGCACCCCTACCGTGTGCCGCCCGCCGAGTTCTACGTGCTGGGCGACAATCGGTCCGACTCCTGCGACAGCCGGTACTGGGGCCCGATCAAGGGCTCGACCATCATCGGCAAGGTGATCCTGGTGTGGTGGCACGACAGCCACCCCGAGCTGCACTGGTTCTAATCCCGCCCGCTGGCTGCGAAGTGGTGGAGGAAGGCGATCATGCGGGTCCAGAACTGCTCGGTGGCCAGGGCGTCGGCTTGCGCGCTGCCGCCCAGCGCTGCCACAGCGGCATTTGTGAAGACGGGGAAGTACGGGGGCAAGCCGAAGTAGTAGTGCCCGGCGCCAGGGTAGTACAGGCTGGTGGCCGACGCGTGGTCGGAGGAGCCGCGCAGTTCGCCGATGATGGTGCGGGCGGCCGCCGCGGAGTCCCAGACGGCGTCCTGGCCGCCGTCGCCGATCAGCAGCGGGACCCGGATGCGGGTGACCGGGATGTTCCCGACGGGTGCCAGCGGCTGGCCGCCGAAGGTCCAGGCCGCGCCGCCCGCCGCGCTGACCGCGCCGTTGATGACCGCGGTGGGTGAGCTGGCCACGACGCCGTCGGCGAGGTGCGGCAGGTAGGAGGCGAGGAGCAGGACCGCCTCGGCGCCGCGGGACGCGCCGTACAGGACCACCGGCCGGCCGCGGTCGGCCGGCCGGGCGCGCAGCCAGCCGACGGCGCGGGCGAAGTACTCCAGCGGGATCGAGCACAGGCACTGCGGCAGGCCGGGTTCGTCGAAATAGGCGAGTGCCAGGGCCGGGTACCCGCTCAGCGCCAGCCCCAGGGCGGGAAGGGCGTCATAGGCGCCCCCGGCCCCGCCGAGCACGACCACGGCGGGAGCGCCGGGCCGGACCGCGGCCGACGTGTAGAGCAGGCCGGCGAAACCATCCCGGCGCACAGTCTGGACGCTGACCGTGACCGGCAGCAGGCGCCGCAGCGTCGCCGACGCCCGGACCCGCCCGTCGGTCAGCACCTCCAGCCGGACGGTGAAACCCTCCGTGGGCGGGCTGAAGTCAGTGGCCTGGCTGGCGCCGGGCGCCGGGTGCAGGGACCACAGCAGCCCGCCGGCATCGGCGGTGTGGTAGCTGCCCGAGACCGGTACCGCGGTGGCCAGGTTCAGCGTTCCGGCGGCGCTGGCCCGGAACACCGCCGCCGACACCCACGGCTGCCCCTGCGCGTCCAGCGTCCGGGCCTGGACCGTGACCAACGCGGCCTGCGGCAGACCGCTGACGCTGATGTGGACTGGATCCACGAGCGCGGCCGCGGCCGGGCCCGCCTCCAGCCGCACCGGCGCGCCGGCCTGCCCGGTGCCGCATCCCGCGCCCGCCAGCACCAGCACGGCGCCCGCGGCCGCCCAGGCACGTCGCCACCTGTCCATGTCCCCTCCTTGCCTGGGGCGTAGACCCCGGACCTCCTAGTCCTGCTTGCGCCAGCTCATTAGGTCGCCCGGCTGGCAGTCGAGTGCCTCGCAGAGCCTGGTCAGCGTGCTGAACCTGATCGCCTTGGCGCGCCCGTTCTTGAGGATCGACAGGTTCACGATCGTGACCCCTACCTGCTCGGATAGCTGGGTGAGCGTCATGCCCCGGGCAGCGAGCAGCTCGTCGAGATGGATGTCGATGGCATGGTCGGGTCCTGGTTCGGCAGCGGCCATCACACCGTGCCCGCGAGGTCGTCGCTCATCTGGACGCCAGCGCGGATCACCCGTGCCAGCGTCAGCAGCCCGCACGCGATGAGCAGGGGCACCAGGAGGACGGCGAGCCCGGCGCTGACCGCGTGGCTGACCGCCGGGACGGGCCCGGCGTCCACGGTCGAGGCGAAGGCGCTCTGCGCCACGCTCTGGCTGGCCGCCACGATCACGGACCCGGCCAGGACGAACCAGCCGAGGAAGCGCAGCCGCCGGGCGACAGCCATGGCAAACGGCCCGGCCGTGTGGACCACTTGCAGCAGCTGCGCCACCAGCAGGACGACGGCCAGGTACATAGCGACGGCCGGTATCCAGGTCAGCCCGACAAGCGCCCGCTGTCCGGCGGTCGGACGGCTGGCGCACAGCGCTACCGTGCCCCCGGTGGCGGTCGTCCCGGGCTGCAGGTGCGCCACCGCGGGACCGGCGATCGTGATCCCGGTCAGCCGCACGCCGGTGCATGCGGGTCCGGACCCGAGCCCGCCCAGCTGGATCGTGCCGAAGACGGCAAATATGAGCACGATGCCCAGCAGGACCGCCGCCGCGATCAGGATGAACCTGACCGCGCCGCCAAGCGGCTGGGTGAGCTTTCGGTCCGTGCCCCGGTTCGGTGTGGTGTCTATATCCAGTTGCATGACAGGTCCTTCTTATCGTTTCTCGATAATATCGATTAACGATAACATCGCGTGCGGCCGTGTCAAGTCCTCCACCGCCGGGTCCCTACTTGTAGCCCGCTGCCTGCAGGTCGAACAGCTCGGCGTATGTGCCGCCGCGGCGGATGAGGGACTCGTGGTCGCCGGATTCGGTAACCCGGCCGCCGTCCACGACGATGATCTGGTCGGCCATGTGCACCGTGCCGAACCGGTGCGAGACCAGCACGGTGATCGTGCCCGCGGACCTGCTCGGCGCTGCCTGGCGGTAGCTGGCGAACAGGGCGGCCTCGCTCGGGGCGTCCAGGCTGGCGGTCGGCTCGTCGAGGACGATGAGCAGCGGCCGGTCCCGCATCAGGCCGCGGGCCAGGGCCAGCCGCTGCCACTGGCCCTCGGACAGCGCCCGGCCGCCCACATAGGTACCGAGCAGGGTACCGAGCCCGAGGCCGGACCCTCCCTCCTCCTGCACCATGTCTCCCGCCCCGGCCCGCCGGATCGCGCCGAGCACAACGTCGTGCTCGTCGATGCGCGGCAGGTCGCCCGCGCCGACGCCGTTGCCGAGCGACATCAGGCGGGTGTGCGCGGGGCGGGATACCACTGTTCGTTCTGATCAAAAAGATCTTTTGATTTTTTGTTCGAGTTTAGCATCCGCCACTGACATTCCTGGAATGACACGCCGCAAAGTGCGCGAGAACAGCTATGCGTCGGCGCGGGCCAGGCGCAGCTCGTCGTTGTCGGAGACGGTCAGGGTGACGGCTAGGGTCTCGGCCACGATCCAGTCGCGGTGGCGCAGGAGGTCGGCGTCCGCGTGCGGGAGGCTGAGGGTGATCCGGTCGGAGATGTCCAGGCCGGTCTGCTTGCGCAGGCTGTTCACGCGGTGGATGGTGTCGTAGACCCGCGCCTGGAGGCGAAGCTCGTCATCGAGGGTGAGGTCGAGGGCGATGGTAACGCCGTCCGAGCTCGCGACGTACCAGCCTTCCTTGCCGTGCCGGTCCACCAGGACCTCGCCGGGCTCGAGCTCGATGTCGCCGACGCGGAACCGGCCGGCGGGCAGCTCGGTGAACTCGCCTGCCTGCAGCATCGAGCGGATCGTCGTGATCGCGGGGCCCAGGCGCGGCCCGAGCACCCGCAGGTTGGGACGGACGGTGATCTCCTCGGCGTTAACCGCGCCGATGGTGACGCTCTTGACCCGCAGTTCGTCGGCGATCATGTCCAGGTAGGGCGCGACCCCGTCCGCCCCCTGGACGATCATGCGGCGCAGCGGCTGGCGGACCCTCATCCGCGACGTCACCCGGCCCTGGTGGCCGAGGCTGACGATCTTCCTGACCTGGGCCATGTCGGCGACCAGGGCCATGTCCGCGGACCTGGGATCGGGCCAGTCGGCAAGGAACACAGACGGGGCGGGACCGGCCAGTGCCCGCCACAGGTAATCGGTGATGAACGGCAGGATGGGCGCGACCAGGCGCAGGCTCGTGGTGAGGCAGGACCACAGCGTCTGCAAAGCGTCGGTGTCGCCGCTCCAGAAGCGCGGCCGGGTGCGCCGGATGTACCAGTTAGACAGGTCGTCGAGGTAGGCCTCGAAGGCGCGCAGCACGTTGACCGTCAGGTACTGCTCGTAGCCCTGCGTAGCCTCGACCGCGAACTGCTCGGTGCGCGCGGCGATCCACCGGTCCAGGTCCTGTGCCACAGGCCGGGCGGCGTCGCTATCGGGGACGAAATCGGTCAGGTTCGCGTACTGGATGAAGAAGCTGACGCTGTTCCAGAGCGTGAGCAACTTACGCTTCACCTCATGGCCTGGCTCGAACCCGAAGAGCAGGTCCTGGCTGGGCGGCTGCGCGCAGTAGATCCAGCGCATGACGTCCGCGCCCATCTGGTCGAACGCGTCCTCCGCCTGGATCATGTTGCCGTACGAGCCGTGCATCTCCCGGCCGCGGATGTCGAGCATCCGCTCGTACCCCAGCACCTTGCGGTAGGGCGAAACGCCGGTCAAGGTCACCGACATGAACAGCATCGAGTAGAACCAGAGCCGGATCTGCTCACGCATCTCCGAGATCCAGTCGGCGGGGAACCAGTCCTGCCAGTACTCGTGGTCGGGCAGGTCGGCGTCGGTGAGCCCGGCGGCCGCGCCGACGCCGAAGCCGCTGCGGACGGCGACCGGGTTCTGCCAGCCCAGGGTGGAGAACGGGACGATGCCCGCGTCTAGCCAGACGTCGCCGACCTCGGGGATGCGCTCCACGGGCGCGCCGCACTTCTCGCAGCCGATGCGCACCTCGTCGATCCACGGCCGGCGCAGCTCGCGCAGGCCCTCCAGGGAGCTCCCCGAGCGTTCGGCCAGCTCGCGGCGAGAGCCGATGACGTTGAGGTGACCGCACGGGCAGGGGTAGAAGGGCAGCGGCATGCCGTAGTAGCGGCGCCTGGAGATGTTCCAGTCCGACATGTTGACCAGCCAGTCATCCATCCGCTTGCCCATGTACTCGGGCACCCACTCAACCTCGCGGTTGGCTGCGCGCATTGGCTCCCTGACCTCCGCCACGGAGATGAACCAGTCGTCGGTGACGCGGAAAATCAGCGGTGTATGGCAGCGCCAGCACTCGGGATAGCGGTGCCTGATGGCCGCCGCGCGGACCAGCAGCCCGCGCTCCCGCAGCGTCTCCACCACCGGGCGCGCGACCTGCGTCGTGGTCTGGCCCGCCAGCCATCCGTACTCGGGATAGAAGGCACCCGCCTCGTCCACGGGAACTAGCACCGGCAGATCGTGGACCTTCGACTGGGCGAAGTCCTCGGTGCCGCAGCCAGGCGCGATATGAACGATCCCGGTGCCCTCATCCAGCGACACCTCGTCCCAGGTGATGATCCGGTGCGCCACCCCGGCGCCAGGCTCCAGGTCGTCGAACGGGCCGCGGTAACGCCAGCCGGCCATCTCGGCGCCGGTCACCACCGCGTCGAACGCGATGTCGGCGCCGGCCCGGTCGAACACCGCGCCGGCTCGCTCGACCGCTATCCACTCGCCTTCGCGCAGGCCGTACCGGGCGGCAGGGTTCACCGCGGCGGCAACGTTGGCTGGCAGCGTCCACGGCGTCGTCGTCCACACGACAATCGACTCGCCGGGGCGGTCGAGCAGCGGGAAGCGGACCCACAGCGACGGGTCTTCCTTATCGATGTAGCTGCCGACCAGTTCGTGCGCGGAGACGGACGTGCCGCAGCGCGGGCACCACTCGGTGGCGCGGAAGCCCTTGTAGAGCCAGCCGCGTTCGCGGGTGACGGCGAGGAAGCGCCAGATGTACTCGATGTTGACGTCGGAGGACGTGTAGTAGCTGTTCTCCCAGTCCATCCACATCCCGAGGCGCACCGAGCCCTCGATGAGCTGGCGCGCGGACTTCACCACGGTCGCGCGGCAGCGCTCGGCGAATTCCGCCAGGCCGTACTCCTCGATCTCCCGCTTGGAGTTCAGCCCGAGCTCGCGCTCGACGCCGACCTCGATCCACAGGCCCTGGCAGTCGAAGCCGTTCTGGTACCGCTGGTGATAGCCGCGCATGGCCTTGTACCGCTGGTAGACGTCCTTGAGCGAACGGCCCCACGCGGTGTGCACGCCGAGGCTCTTGTTCGCGGTAACCGGGCCGTCGATGAAGCTGTACCGCGGACCACCCTTGTTCTTCTCGCGCAGCCGCGCGAAAGTGCCATCGCGCTCCCAGGTGTCAAGCATCTGGGATTCCAGGATCGTGTGGTCAAGCTGGCCGTCCAGCGGGCGGAACATGAGACCCAAGGTTAGTCCACGCGGTACCGCGGACCGCCGGCGTTACGGCCCCGCCTGTATAAGAGCCAACTGTCAGGAGGTGTAGCCGAGGCGGCGGAGTTCCTCGCCTGCGACCTTCTCGATCTGGGCGATGTCCTGGCTGGACAGCGAGCGCTGGTGCGCCGACGTGGCCCCGCGGGCGCGCCCGCGCGTTCGTGCCGTGCGGGCCTCGTTGCGGATCTCGGCCGCCGCCACGGTCACGCCGGCGAACTTCGACAGGTCGGACAGGGCCTCGTCCGGCTTGCTTATCAGGTGCTCGTAGCGGAGCGTCTTGAGCTGGCCAGCCGGGAGGCTGTGGTGGAGCTTGGCGGCCAGGCGCACCGACCAGCCCCAGCGCAGCGCGCACCTGGCAGGCGGCGACAGCTGCGGCCAGGCCTCGCGGTCTTCCTCGGTCTCGATGCCGAAGAACGGGTTGGGAAACTCGGTGTCGACGTTCACGAAGCTCGGCCTGAACCACGACATGACCACCGGGTCGGCGAGCATGCTGGCAACCGCGTCCCGGCCGTCCCTGATGACCTGGACGATCCGCGCGTCCGGAAACGCATCGATGAGCGCCTCCGTACAGTAGATGAGGTCGGGGCTGGCGTCACCAAACCTCTCCAGGCCGCGCAGTTCCACGCAGGGCCCGACGGCATCGGTCGCCAGTCCGGCCGCGGCGCGGCACTGCGGCGTGCACTCCAGGCAGCTGTGCGGCGTGACCTGCCACGCCTGGGCGAAGGCGTCCCGGATGACGGCCGCGGCGGCCTGCGTCCTGCCCTCGTACATCGACGGGCGCCGCGCGAAGGCATAGACGGTGCGCAGCACGCTGGGCTGACCCATCGTGACGTGGAAACCGGGGGAGGCCTTCAGCGCGCGGCCGACCAGATCCGCCCCCGAGTGCGGCGCGCCCACCACGAAGAGCGGCTGGTGCACGCTGCGGGAATTGACGATGAGAATGTGACGAGCGGAGGGCATTATCGCCTGACGGTGTGGATCAGCGGGACGTGGCTGGACGCTTGCGGCATGTTACCGATCCGGCCGGTCACCTGTCCTCCTGATTGGAAGCTGATTGGAATCACCTGCCGATACGGTACTAGGGACTCGGGGGCCGTAGGCTTGCATCGTGCGGGTACTACCCGATGTAGTTAAAGGCCGGAGGGGCCGTCTGCTCGCGGTCGCGCTTGCGATAGGCGTAGCGGCGCCGGCGCTTGCGGGCTGCGCGAAGTTCGATGCGGCACTCGGGCAGCAGCAGGCCATCGTCAGCTTCCGCGACGGCACCCCGCTCGCGCAGAAGCTGACCGTCCGCACCGCCTGCGCCAAGGCGCCGGACGTGGTCGCCGCGCCGCTGCCACCTGACCTCAGCTCGTCGCCCTATGCGCTTGAGCAGGTGACTTACCAGATCAACAAGGCGAGCGACGCGGACGTGGCACGGCTGGAGCAGTGCCTGACCAAGTACCCTTCCGTGGCAGGCGTCACGCTGCAGGATTCCGCCGACGATGGCTCCTGATCGGGGCCTGCTCGACTGATTTAGGCCCGCTCGACCCCTGATCGTGCCCGCCTCGGCGTTTGGCCTCGCCGCATTTTCCACGTTGCCGGCTTGATGTATAGTAAACCGATGTCATTTCCTATATAAACGATAGGAAAAATTAAACCTACAAGTCTTGGGGGTATTTGGATGCGACGTGTCATGGCCGCCGCGCTGGCCGGCGGTGTTCTCCTGCTTGCCGCCGCCTGCTCTTCCTCGTCTTCTGGCACCGCTACTTCGGGCGCCACGAATGCGGGCACGACGACCTCCGCCGCGAGCGCGCCGGTCACGGTCAGGCTTGGCTTCCTGGAGAACATCACGCACGCCTCCGCCCTCGTCGGGCTTAAGGAGGGTTTCTTCACCAAGGACCTCGGCTCGGCGGGGACGCTGAAGCCCACCGCGTTCAGCACCGGAACCGAGGAGACGACGGCGCTGCTGGCCGGGCAGCTTGACGTCGCCTACGTCGGGCCGAACCCGGCGATAAACGCCTGGCAGAAGTCAAGCGGCTCGGCCATCAAGATCATCTCCGGTGCCGCCACCGGCGGCGCCTCGGTCGTCGTCAAGAAGGGCATTACCTCGGTCGCGCAGCTCAAGGGCAAGACGCTGGCCAGCCCGTCGCTCGGCAACACCCAGGACGTGGCGCTGCGCTACTGGCTGAAGCAGAACGGGCTGACCACCACCGCGACCGGCGGCGGAGACGTCTTCGTCAAGCCGACGACGCCCAACTCGGCCGCCGTCCTTGAGTTCGAGTCCGGGCAGATAGCCGGCGGATCCGAGCCCGCACCGTACGACGTCGAGATGGTCAAGGACGGCGGCACCGTCCTGCTCAGCGAGACGGGCGTGACCACCCTGATGATCGTGACGCAGACGTTCCTTTCCGCGCATCCCGCGGTCGTGGCTGACCTTCTCAAGGCTCAGATCCAGGCGAACGACTTCATCAAGAGCAACCCGACCGCGGCGCAGCAGGACGCGAACGCCGAGCTCGCCGAGTACACAGGAAAGGCGCTCAAGTCGAGCATCGTGGCGGCGGCATGGAAGGAGATCACGTTCACCGACGACCCGGACGCCGCATCGCTGACCTCCGACGCCTCGGAGGCCCAGGGGCTTGGGCTGCTCAAGCCGGTCAGCCTGACCGGCATCTTCGACCTCGGGCCGCTCAACACCGCGCTGGCGGCGGCCGGCGAACCACAGGTCAGCTCGTAGAGCGAGGTGAGTTCCATGACGGTGACCGGGCAGCGTACGACCACGACCTCGGCGGCGGTCCGGCTGACGGCGGTATCCAAGGTGTTCGGCCGCGGTGCCTCGGCGGTCCATGCGCTCGACGAGATCTCCCTTGAGGTCGCGCCGGGGGAGTTCACCTGCCTGATCGGCGCCTCGGGCTGCGGCAAGTCCACGCTGCTGAACCTGGTCGCCGGCCTGGAGCAGCCCACCGCGGGCACGGTCTCCGTGTCCGGGCGGGTGGCGCTGATGTTCCAGGAACCCGCGTTGTTCCCGTGGCTGACCGCCGCCGGCAACGTGGAACTGGCCCGGCGGGCCGTCGGTGCAGGCCGGGCGGAGCGCAGGCAGCGGACCGCGGAGCTGCTCGAGGTGGTGCACCTGAACGGGTTCGGCGGGAAACGGCCGCACGAGCTTTCCGGCGGCATGCGGCAGCGGGTCGCGCTCGCCCGCGCGCTCGCCCAGGACGCCGACGTGCTGCTGATGGACGAGCCGTTCGGCGCCCTGGACGCGATGACCAGGGACCTGCTGCACGACGAGCTTGACCGTATCTGCGCCGAACGACAGCTGACCGTCTTGTTCGTCACCCACAACGTGCGGGAGGCGGTGCGGCTGGGCGACCGGGTGGTCGTCCTGTCGAGCCGCCCCGGCCGGGTAATCGACGAGTTCGCGGTTCCGATCGAACGGCCCCGGCGGATCGACTCGGCGCCGGTCGCGGAGCTGGCCGCGCGGATCACCGACCGGCTGCGTGAGGAGATGAGCCGTCATGTCAGTTAACCAGACAGGTCCCGCCTACGAGGAGCGGCTGGTCTGGCTGGAGGCCCAGGACGCGCCCTCGGACCGGGCGAGCAGGCTGGCGGCCCGGGCATGGACGGCGCTGTGGCCCAAGGTGCTTGCGATCGCCATCGTGCTCGCGGTGTGGGAGCTGATTCACCTCAGCGGCTGGAAGAAGTTGATCTTCCCCGGGCCGGCCGTCACCCTGTCCAACCTGTGGGGCCAGCTGGGGACGGGCCAGCTCTGGCACGCCATCGGCACCACGCTGCAGCGCGCCGTGATCGGGTTCGGCCTGGCCGTCCTGATCGGCGCCGTCATCGGCGCGCTGGTGTCGCGCATCAAGCCGCTGCGGGCGGGCGTCGGGTCGCTGATCACCGGGCTGCAGACGATGCCGTCGATCGCGTGGTTCCCGTTCGCGATCATCCTGTTCGGGATCTCGACCCCGGCCATCCTGTTCGTGATCATCCTCGGCGCCGCCCCGTCGATCGCCAACGGCCTGATCGCCGGCGTGGACTACACCCCGCCGCTGCTGCTGCGGGCGGGCAAGATGATGGGCCTGCGGCGGCTGTCGCTCTACCGGCACCTGATCCTGCCTGCCTCGCTTCCGGCGGTCATCGCCGGGCTCAGGCAGGGCTGGGCGTTCGCCTGGCGCAGCCTGATGGCCGGCGAGCTGCTGGTCATCATCGCGAACCAGCCCTCGCTCGGCGTGCTACTTTCCACCGACCAGGACCAGGCCGACATGGCCAGCGCCACCGCGATCATTATCGTGATCCTGCTCATCGGCATCCTGGTGCACACCCTGTTCAGCATGGCCGACCGCTCGATCAGGCGGCGCTGGGGCCTGACCGGCAGCTAAGGAAGCTAAGGACCAGGAGATCGCCAGTTCGTTCAGGATGGATTTGAGGGCCTGCGAAGCGCGCCGGAACTCCGCCGGGCCGCTGAAGCCGCCGTAGCGTCCGCTCTGCGCCAGGTGCGGCTCGAGCGACACGAAGCCCTCGAAGCCCGAATCGCGCAGCGCGGTCAGCGTCTCGCGCATCTGCCCGTCACCCTGGCCGGCGGGCACCACCTCGCCCGTCGCCGCGAGGGCATCCTTGACCTGGAGGTAGACAAGGTACGGCCGGAGCAGGGGGTAGGCCTCGGTGAAGGGCCGGGCGCCGCACTGGACGAAGTTCGCCGCGTCGAACGTCGCACGCAGCGCGGGGGAGCCCACGGCGGCTATCAGGTCGGCGCACCGCGCGGGAACGTCGCCGTAGATCTCCTTCTCGTTCTCGTGGGCCAGGACGAGGCCGCGGTCCGCTGCGATCCGGGCCAGGGCGCCCATCCGGTCGATGACCTCGGCCCGGTACCGCCCGGGCTGCTCCCCGGCCGGGACGAAGAAGGAGAACACCCGCACGATCCCGGTGCCGAGTTCGGCGGCGATGTCGGCGACGCGGCGCATCCGGTCCAGCTCGGGTGGCAGCGGCGCGGCGATGGGGATCTTCCCGATGGGCGAGCCGATCGCCGATACCCGGGTCCCGGCGCCCTCCAGCGCCGCGCGGAAGGCGGCGACCTGCGCGCCGGTGAAGTCGGCAACGTTGACCGACCAGGCGCCGCGCAGCTCCAGGTGGGAAATGCCCTCGGCGCCGAGCGTCGCGAGCTGCTCGGCCGGGTCGGGCGAGATCTCGTCCGCGAACCCGCTCAAGGTGACCGTCATTGCCGTGCCCCGATAGGGACCGGTCGGCCGGAGCGCGCCGACTCGTAGACGGCCAGGACGATCTCGAGAGCGGCTCGGCCGTCTGCCCCGCCGACCGCGGGTTCACGCCCCTCCTCGACCGCGGCCAGCAGGTCGGCGATCTGCGCGGCATGGCTGGCCACGCCCACCGCCGCCGGATCCGAAGCCGCCGCCCCGGAAGCCCCGGACGTCCCGGACGCCCCTGGGGGCGTGGCGCCGCGCAGGGCGCAGCCCGCCATCCGGCCGTCCTCGATCGTCACGGTGCCCTCGGTCCCGGTGATCTCCAGCCGCTGCGGGAAGCCCGGGAAGACGGCGGTGGTCGACAAGATCGTGCCGACGGCCCCGGACGCGAACCTGATGATCGCCAGCGAAGTGTCCTCGACCTCGATCTGGTGGGTCTGGGTGGAGCAGACCGCGGTGACCTCGGCGACCGGTCCCATGCACCAGCGGAGCAGGTCGACGTAGTGGACGCCCTGGTTCATCAGCGACCCGCCGTCCATGGCGTAGGTGCCGCGCCACGGCGCGCTGTCGTAGTATCCCTGGCCGCGGTACCACTTGGTGCTGGCCTCACCGAGCACCAGGCGGCCCAGGGCGCCCTCGTCGAGCAGGCGCGTGGCCTCGATGAGCCCGGCGTCGAAACGGTGCTGCGATATCACCGTCAGGGCGACGCCTGCCGACCGCGCCGCCTCGATGAGCCGGTCGGCGGCCTCCAGCGTGACATCGACCGGCTTCTCGACGACAAGATGCTTGCCCGCCTTCGCGGCGCGGACGCCGACCTCCGCGTGCAGGCCGCTCGGCACGCACACCGACACCACCTCGACGTCCGGGCGCGCGAGCAGCGTGTCCAGATCGGGCTCTGCCACGCAGCCGCGCGCCGCGGCGAAGGACCCGGCCGTGGCCCCGGCGATGTCGGTGACCGCCACCAGCCTGGCGTCCGGCAGCAGGGCGAGAGCGTCGGCGTGGATCGCCGCGATCACCCCGGTCCCGATGATCCCGAAACCCCGGCTCACCGCGCCTCCCTCAGCCATTCGATGACAGAGCCCTCAGTCTTTCGATGACACGGACAACCACTCGGCAAGGAGCCCCAGGTGCTGGGGCAGGGCGACCTCGGGCGGCTCGATCTCGGGATGCCAGCGCTTCTCCCACTCGACCGAGATCCAGTGCGGGTAACCCCCGGCCACGAGCAGGCCGAGCATCTCCCTGACCGGCACCTCGCCCTCGCCGAGCAGCACCAGCTGCCAGTCGTCGGGAGGCACCGGGCGAGGTACCCGGCGGGCGTCCTTGACCTGCGCGAGCAGGATACGCCCGCCGAGGTTCTGATAGACCTCGGCGGGGCTCTCTCCCATCCGGTGCGGGTGGTGGCTGTCCCACACCGCGCCGACCCAGGCCGGGTCGACCATGTCCAGCAGCTCGGCCACGACCGACGAGGCGGAGAAGGCGTCGTGCGTCTCCACGCCGATGGCCACGCCGAGCCTTTCGGCCAGCGGGAGACACGACTCGAGCGCCCGCGCTGCGGCCCGCAGCTGCTGCTGGCGGACCGGGCCATCGGGCGCCAGCGCGCCGCCGAAGACGCGCACCAGAGGCGAGGACCAGTCGCTGGCGAGCTCGAGGAAGCGGCGTAGTCCGGGACCTGGGTCGTCGTCGGTCAGGCGGATCGAGCTGTCCACCGCCACGGCGGGCAGGCCCGACCGGGCCAGGGTCCGCCTGACCTGGGCGCGGTCACCTGCGGGCATCGACGGGTCGATGAGCTCCCCGTCGATGAGCCGGAGTTCGACGCCCGTGTAACCCCAGCGGCGGCCGAGTGATGCCGCCGAGGCGAGGGTGGCGTCGGGGAACGCGAGCGTGCTGAAGGCAATAAGAAGCCGGCGCCCCGCCCCGGCCGCCCCTGCGATGCTCATGAACAGCTGGTTTCCTTCATGGCTCCTTGGTGCTAGCTGCGTTAATGTGACGTTTGGGGTGTGGCCCGCTCCAGATCCGTAAGGACCTGGAGCGGGCCCGCTTGTTGTGCCGCGTGCTGCGGAAGAGGCTAACTCACCGGGGTCAGGTGCAGGATGACCACTTCGTCGGTGCCGGTGCTGTTGCCGTTGTTCGACCCGGAGGGCTGGCCGCTCTCGTACGGGTTGGCCTGGGTCGGCCAGCCGGTGTAGTTCTGCGAGTTGTACTCGAACCAGTCCGACGCGGTGGTAGTCGGGATGATCGGCAGGTTGTCGGCCACGTACGTCTCGATCGGGACGAGGTCGGTGGTCTGCTCGGCGGTCGTCGATGCCCCGGCCAGCGTGGCCAGGTCGGCGTTGATGGCGGGGTCGTTCAGCCGCTCGAAGTCACCGGTCGCGGCCGAGCCGCTGGCCAGTGCGCTGTCCAGCCAGCCGTCGTACATGTTGTACGGGGTGAGGCCGCCGTTGGACCAGTGCATGGTCAGCTGGAAGTCGCCGTCGGCGACATCAGAATCCCATGTGGTTACGGCTATGCCATCGAACGTGGCGTCGATGCCGGCCGCCCGCAGCTCGCCCGCGACGAGGGCGTCGTCCTCCGCGTAGTCGGTGTAGGCCGCCGGGTCGACGATGGTGAGCGCGACGGTCTTGCCGCCCTTGGCGAAGAAGCCGTTGCTCCCCTTCGTGTAGCCGGCCTTGGTCAGGATCTGCTCCGCCGCGGCCGCGCTACCGGTGGCCGAGTTCGTCAGCGACGCGACCGGCCCGCTGAAGGCGCTGAAGGTGGGCAGCGTGAGGCCGGTCTGGTTGAGCACCGGGTCCTCCAGGCCTGCCTCGCCTTCGGTTGCGATCAGGGAGCGGTTGATCGCCGCGCTGATCGCCTGCCGCACGGGGAGCTGGTTGGTCGGCCACTTGTTCAGGTTCGGCATGAGGCTGTTGGTGCCTCCGGGCGCCTCCCAGTAATGGTGGTCGGCCGGGTCGGGGTCCACGAAGGTCTTCTGCAGGCCGGGGAGGAAGTTCCCGGTCCACTGGACCGCCCCGGTGTCCAGCGCGCTGGATATGACGGTGTTGGAGGTGTAGACCGGGAAGTAGACGGTCGGCACCTTGACGCTGGAAGCCTGCCAGTAATCGGGATTCTTCTTCAGCGTGAAGCCCTGCGGCGTGAAGCTGCTCAGCACGAAGGGCCCGGTGCCGACCGGGTTCGCGTCCGTGTAGGTCGCCGGGTTGCCGACGGTGCTCCAGATCGACTTCGGCAGGATCGCGGTGCCGGCGATCGACTGCAGGTTGGTGTACTGGGGGGTGGGGAACGTGAGCGTTACGTTGTTGCCGGATGTGCTCACGCTGGAGATGGTCAGGCCGTCGAGGTTGATGGCCGTGTTGGCCTTGAGCAGGTTGAAGGTAAAGGCGACGTCGGCCGGCGTGAAGGCCGTGCCGTTGCTCCACTTCACGCCCGTCCGGATCGCGAAGGTGATCGCCTTGCCGCCGTCGGACCACGTGTAAGACGTGGCGAGCCAGGGGTAATACTTCGGCGGCGCGGCCACGTCGAACTGGATAAGCGGCTCGTAGATGAGCCCGTCGGCACCCATGCCGTAGATGGCCTGGGTGGTGACGTACGGGTTGAACGCCTGCGTGATGGAGGTCTCCGGGGAGCTCTCCATCACCAGGGTCTTCCCCATGGCGGTAGCCGTGCCTGGCGAGCTCGAGCTTGAACTCGAACCGGAGCTCGATGAGCACGCGGCCAGCCCGGCCGCGAGCAAGCCGGCCGTCGCTATCGCGAAGAGCCGTCTTTGGCTGTGCAATCTCCTCATCAGTCTCGTCTTTCTCTCGGATTTCTGCGGTTATGAACTAGCTCGTCGTGTCTCCACCTCCCGTGGCCCGGGGACGAGCTCGGGCGCGGCCACGTCCAGGTGCCAGCAGGCCGCGGCCCGCGTGGCAGAGATCTGCACCAGCGCCGGGTCCTCCCGGCGGCAGCGGTCGTCGGCGAGCGGGCACCTGGGGTTGAACGGGCAGCCGTCTACCGTCGCCTGCTCCCGGGCCTGAGACGCCTGGAGCCCCTGAGGTCCCTGAGGTAGCTGGCGCCGCGCGTTACCGCGGAGAGCGCTGCCGAGGTTGTCCGGATCCGGCGCGGAGGCGACGAGCAGCTGCGTGTACGGGTGCGCCGGGCGCTGCGTGAGTTCCTCGCCCGGGCCTTGCTCCACGATCTCCCCGGCATACATGACAAGCACCTCGTCCGCGAAATAGCGGGCCGAGGCGATGTCGTGGGTGATGTAGAGCATGGCGAGGCTGAATCGCCGCCTAAGGTCATCGAGCAGGTTCAGCATCTCGAGCCTGATCGAGACGTCCAGCATGGAAACCGGCTCGTCGGCGAGCAGCACGGTCGGGCGCGCGGCGAGCGCGCGGGCGAAGGCGACTCTCTGGCGCTGGCCGCCCGACAGCTCGTGCGGGTACTTGTCCAGGAACTGCTTGGCGGGCGTCAGCCGCACCTGCTCCAGCAGGGCGGGGACTTCCTGGCTCGCGTTCGCGGCCGGCTGGTGCAGCTTCAGCGGGCGCTCAAGGTGGTAACGCACGGTGTGCACCGGGTTCAGCGAGGCGAACGGGTCCTGGAATACGTACTGGACTTCGCTCTTGTAGCGCCGGAACGCCCTGCGGCCGGACACCTCAACCTGCTTGCCGTCCAGCCGGATCTTGCCGGAGGTGAGCCGTTCCTGTCCGGCCAGCAGCCTGGCGGCCGTGGACTTACCCGATCCGCTCTCGCCGACCAGCGCGACGACGGCGCCGCGGTACAAGTTGAAGGAGACATCGCGCACGGCGTGCAGCGGCTGGCCGCGGCCGATCCTGAAGTCCTTGCTGACCGAGATCGCCTCCATGGCGAGCGGTCCGCGCTCGGCGGCTGCGGACTTCAGTGTCTGCTCGCTCATGATCCAGGCTCCCCGGCCGTCCTCAGCTGCCCGGCGACCGGCTGCTCAGCGGCTATTTCCAGGTCACGCGGCTCACCGTCGTCGGCCGCCGAGAGGACCTCCGGGGCCGGCGTTCCGGGGAGCACGAACGGGCACGCGGTGACGTGCTCGGGATCGGCGGACGTGGCGACGGGCAGCAGCCGCATGTCGACTTCGGTACATGCCGTCGTGCCGTAGCCGCACCGCGGCAGGAACGGGCAGCCGGGGGGCGGGTGGCGCAGATCGGGCGGTGAGCCCGGGATGCCGGTCAGCTCGCGTCGCGGGCCGCGCAGCGAGGGAAACGAGTTGAGCAGGCCCTTGGTGTAGGGGTGAGCCGCTTCGTGGTGGATCTCACCCGCCGTGGCTAGCTCCAGCAGCTGGCCCGCGTACATCACCGCGATCCGGTCGGCCAGCTCGAGCAGCAGGGACAGGTCGTGCGTGATGAACAAGATCGAGAAGCCGAGATGTTCTTTCAGCTCGACGATCTGGGCGAGGATGTCGCGCTGCACCACGACGTCGAGCGCGGTGGTCGGCTCGTCCATGATGACGACCTCCGGCTCGGTGGCCAGGGCCATCGCGATCATCACCCGCTGGCGCATGCCGCCGGACAGCTCATGGGGGTAGCTGCGCAGGCGTGAGCGCGGGATGCCGACGAGGTCCAGGAGCGAGGCCGCCTTGTCCCTGGCTTCCTCCCTCGGGATCTTCAGGTGCGCGCGCATGGCGTCAAGAAGCTGGTCACGCACGTTGAGCACGGGGTTCAGCGCGTTCATGGCGCTCTGGAAGACGATGGCGATCTCGCGCCAGCGCAGCCGCTGCAGCTCCTCCGGGCGCATCGTCAGGATCTCGGCAGGCTGGGACACCCGCCGTCCTTGGTAGCGGACGCTGCCGCTGGTGATGAGCGCCGGGACCCGCAGCAGGCGGCAGACGCCGTAGGCGAGGGTGGACTTGCCCGAGCCGCTCTCGCCAGCCAGGCCGACGACCTCGCCGGCGGCCAGCGAAAGGTTCACCCGGTCGACGGCGCGTACATCGCCCCCGGGAGTACGGTAAACGACCGAGAAATCCCGGATCTGGAGCACCGGCTGCGAGCCGGGGCCCGGGTAAGGGGCGCGGCCGGCGCTCATCGCACGTCACCCGCCTCGGTCTCATCGAGCAGCGAACTGCGGGAGAACGAGTGCAGGAACCCGGCGAGCCGCGTGCGGCGCTGCGAGACCTCCGCCAAGACGGGCGTCGGGCCGGTGGGCCTGATCCAGCGCCCGGCGATCCTGCTCGCGCTGCTCGCGTCGCGCAGGCGCGGGTTGCCGAGCTCGTCGATGCCGGTGTTCAGCAGCACAAGTCCGGTGCCCATCAGCGCCACGGCCAGGCCCGGCGGCACGAACCACCACCACGCGCCGAGCTGCAGGGCCTCCTGGCTTTCCGCCCAGTACAGCATCGTGCCCAGGCTCCAGCTGTTCAGGTCGGCGAGGCCGATGAAGGCGAGCGCGACCGAGGCCCCGATCGCGTACAGCACCGTATTCACGAAGCTCGCCGCGATCAGGCTCACCTCGTTCGGGACGATCTCGAAGGCGAGGATGCGCCACGTGCTCTCCCCGGTCTCCCGTGCGGCCGAGATGAAGTCGCGGTTGCGGATGGCCAGGGTCTGCGCCCGGACCAGCCGGGCACCCCACGGCCAGCCGAGCACGGCCAGCACGGCGATGGTCGCCAGCTGCCCCTTCTGCGGGAGGTAGCCGAGCAGGATGATGAGCAGCGGCAGCGCGGGAATCACGAGGAACACGTTGGTGACGAGCGAGAGCAGCTCGTCCCATACCCCGCCGAGGAAGGCGGCCGACACCCCGACGATCACCGAAAGCGCCGTTGCCACCACGCCGACGACGAACGCCAGCTCCAGGGTGAGCTGGATCCCGACCAGAAGCTGCGACAGCACGTCCTGGCCGCTCTGGGTGGTGCCGAGCAGGTGCGCCGCGCTCGGCGCCTGCAGTGACAGCGCCGGGTTGGGATTCTGGTACGACGGATCGTAGGGCGTGACCAAGGGCCCGATGATGGCCGCGAGGACGAAGAAGCCGAGGAGGACGGCGCCCACCTTCGCCTTGGTCGGCATCCGGCGCCAGCGGCCGGGGACGACGTCTTCGGCGGCCAGCGCGGCCGGGTCGGCGCTGATCGGCAGCGTGACGGTCATCGCGTCGCCTCCCGTGCCCGGGCGCGGGGATCGGCGAACACGATGATCAGGTCGACGATCAGGTTGGCGATCAGCACGGCGAAGGTGATCACCAGGAAGATCGCCTGCATCAGCGGGTAGTCGTTCGAGCTGACCGCGCCCAGCAGCAGCAGGCCGATGCCGGGGTAGGAGAATACGATCTCCATGATCAAGGCGCCGGAGACCACGAAGCCGAGGGCCAGGCCGAAGCCCTGCAGCTGGGGCAGCAGCGCGTTGCGCGCCGCGTAGGTGAAGATGACCCGGTGGCTAGGCAGGCCCTTCGCCTGGGCCGCGATCACGTAATCGTCGCCGATCGTGGTGATCATCACGTTGCGCATCTGCAGCATCCAGCCGGCTATCGAGGTGAGCACGATGGTGAGCGCCGGCAGCAGCGAATGGTAGATGGCGCTGCCGATGAACGCCCAGTGCCACCCCGGTACCAGGCCCCCCGCGTACCCCTGACCGATGGGGAAGAAGTGGAACTTGATGGCCAGCACCTCGACCAGGACGAGCGCCAGGAAGAAGTAGGGGATCGCCTGCAGGAACATCAGCCCGGGCAGCACCCGGTCGAGCCTGCCGCCGTTCCGCCAGCCGGCCACGATGCCGAGCGCGGTCCCCACTAGGAAAGCGATGACGGTAGCCGAGCCGACCAGGGTGAGCGTCCAGGGGATCGTCTGGCCGAGCAGGGAGGAGACCTGGGCGGGGTACTGGGAGACGTCGGTGCCGAAGTTGAAGTGGGAGACATCGACGAGGTAGGCGCCGTACTGATGCCAGATCGAGCCGGGGTGCCCCACCCCGAGCATCGCCTCCAGCGCGCGGTAGGCCGAGGGCTGCAGGGCTGGGAACTTCCCCAGGATCGCCTCGACCGCGTTGCCGGGCATGGCGCGCGGGATGAAGAAGTTGATCGTGAGCGCCACCCAGGCCGCGACCGCGTAGAAGACCAGGCGGCGAAGGATGAAGGTCATGGGCGGCTCCTAAGTCCTGGCGGCCTTGCGGGCGGATGGGCTCGCCGGGCGGACAGTGCGGTGGCCCGGCTTCGCGGCGGCCGGCGGCTGGCGGCAGGCCCGGACCGACTCGACGGGCCTGCGGGTCACGGTGCCCGGCGGGCACCCGCAGCTGGAGCGCAGCACCAGCTCGGTCGGCAGCAGTTCCACGCCGGGAAGAAGGCTCGGGTCGGCGATGCGGTCGAGAACGCGGGCGCAGGCCCGCTCGCCGAGCATGCGCATCGGCTGGTGAATGGTGGTGAGCGGGGGATCGTACAGGCTGCTGGGATAGATGTCGTCGAAGCCGACCACGGCCACCTCCTCGGGGACGCGCACGCCGGCCGCCGCGAAGGCCCGCAGCACCCCCATCGCCATCTGGTCGTTGGCGCACACCACCGCGTCCGGCAGCGCCCCGCGGTGCCTGGCCAGCAGCTCGGCCCCGGCGCGCTCGCCGCTTCGGACGCTGAAGATCCCCTGCGCCGAGCCGACCAGCTGGCACTGCGGGTCGCCGCGCAGGACGTGCTCGAGGGCGAGTCGCCGCTCGATCGCGTCGGGTGAGTTCGGCGGCCCGTCGACGCTGAACAGGCGCCTCCGGCCGTGCTCGGCGATCAGGTGGGTGATGATGGCGACCGAGCCGGAGAAGTTATCGGCCGCCACCACGTCGGCCGACTGCTGGGACGGGATGCCGGCGATGACGACCACGGGGACCCGGGCCGCCAGGCGCTCGACGTAGTGGGAGGCGACGAACCCCTCGGCGATAAGGATCCCGTCGACCTTCCCGGACAGCGAATCCAGCCGGGGGAAATCCGGATTGCCGTCGTCGGCCTGCATGAAGGTGAGCAGCAGCAGCCACTTCTGCGCGCGAATGCGAGCCTCGACCCCGCGCAGCACCTCGTCGTTGTAGAGCAGGCCCACGTTCTCGATGTCGTACGGGTGCACCTCGCGCTCCATGCACACCATGCCGATGACTTCCTTGCGGCGGCGAGACAGGCTCTGGGCCGCGCCGTCCGGCACGTAGCCGAGCTCCTCGATGGCCTGCCTGACCCGGACCCTCGTCGCCTCGCGGACCCGGTCCTGGCCGTGCACGACCCGGGAGACTGTCGCCGTCGAGACGCCCGCCAGGCGCGCGACGTCGAAGAGAGTTACCACGTCTTCCCGATCAGCGCCATTGCCGCCAGTCCCTCGCATAAACGTAATGTAAACGTTTACATCGGAAATCTAAGCGCTTACACTAACCCTCAGCATTGGACCGGTCAAGGTCCGTGGTCGCGCGGAAACGCTACGGATCAGCATCGAACCGGTTAAGGTCCGTGGCCGCGCGAAAACGCTAAGGAGAGGCTGATGACGGGAACCGACGGCGCCCTGTATTTCCCCGCCGGATTCGCCTGGGGCGCGGCGACGGCCGCCTACCAGATCGAGGGCGCGGCGGACACCGACGGCAAGGGCCCGTCGATCTGGGATACGTTCAGCCACACCCCCGGCAAGGTCCGGGGCGGCGACACCGGCGACATCGCCTGCGACTCCTACCACCGCTACCGCGAGGACGTCGCGCTGGTGGCCGCGCTCGGCCTGAACTCCTACCGGTTCTCGATCTCCTGGCCGAGGGTGCAGCCGGGCGGCCGCGGCCCGGTGAACCAGCGGGGCCTGGACTACTACCGGGCGCTGCTCGACGAACTCGCCGGGCACGGCATCGAGGCCACGGTCACGCTCTACCACTGGGACCTGCCGCAGGAACTCCAGGACGAGGGCGGCTGGGCGGTGCGCGGCACCGCGGAGCGTTTCGCCGACTACGCCGCGATCGCCGCCGAGGCGCTCGGCGACCGGGTTGCCCGCTGGATCACGATCAACGAGCCGCAGGTGATCGTCTCGAACGGCCACCGCTACGGCAGCCATGCCCCCGGCCTGCGGGACCCGGAAGCCGCCGCCGCCGCGACCCACCACGTGCTGCTCGCCCACGGGCTTGCCACCCGGGTGCTGCGCGACCTCGGCGCGGCCGAGGTGGGCATCACCCTGGACCTGCATCCCGTCCGCGTACTGCCGAACGCCCTCCTTGATGGCCTGGAACAGGCCAGGCTCATCACCGACGCCGCGGCCAACGGCCTGTACCTCGAGCCTGTGCTGCACGGCCGCTACCCGGCCGACGCCCCGGCCCAGCTGCTGCCCCCCGCCCGGCTAATCGCCGACGGTGACATGGACACGATCAGCCAGCCGATCGACTTCCTCGGCGCCAACTACTACTCCCCGGTGTTCCTGCGCGCCGGTGACCCCGCCGACCTGAGGCGGAACGAGGAGCCCGCCCGCTGCGCGGTCCCCGGCGTCGTCGAGTACCTGCCCGAACAGCTGGAGCGGACCTCAATGGGCTGGCTCGTCGACCCCGACGGGCTGCATCAGCTGCTGCTCGACCTGTCCAAGCAGGCCCCGGGCCTCCCGCTGTACGTCACGGAGAACGGGCGCGCGGCCGAGGACTACGTGAACCCGCAGGGGGCCGTCGACGATCTGGAGCGCGTCAGGTACCTGCACACGCACCTGGAGGCCGCCGCAAGGGCCATCAGGGACGGCGCCAGCCTGGCCGGCTATTTCGCCTGGTCGCTGCTGGACAACTTCGAGTGGGGCTGGGGCTACCAGAAGCGGTTCGGCATCGTCTTCGTCGATTTCGGCACCCAGCGCAGGATCCCCAAATCGAGCGCCCGCTTCTACTCCGACGTCGCGCGCGCCAACGCCATGCCCCCGCTGCCCGCCAGCTGGCCGTCGTAGCCGGCCGCCGCACCCGGCCCGGCACCGTAATTACTTTTTTAATTATCCCGAACGGACCGTGGTGCAAGTCCCGCGCCTGCCTTACCCCCGGGCGCTTGACCAGTCGGTATCGTGGGCGGGATGCGCCAGGAGACAGCGGTCGACGGGTTCCGGCTGGCCTACGAGCGAACCGGGGAGGGCCCGGCCGTGGTGCTGCTGCACGGCTGGCCGGGGGACAGGACCGACTACCGCCGGGTCGTGCCGTTGCTGCCCGGCGCCGACGTGGTGGTGCCCGACCTGCGGGGCTTCGGCGAATCCGATAAGAACCGGGCCGATCCGGCCGGCCAGTACACCGCGGCCGCCCAGGCGCGCAGCGTCCTCGGGCTGATCGATGAGCTCGGGCTGGACCGTCCTGTCGTCGCCGGCTACGACATCGGCAGCCGGATCGCCCAGGCCATCGCCGCCGCCTGGCCCGATCGCGTTCGCGCCCTGGTGATCTCGCCGCCGCTGCCGGGGATCGGTGACCGGATCCTAGCCCCCGGGGCCCAGCGGGAGTTCTGGTATCAGGCCTTCCACAACCTGGAGCTGTGCACCGAGCTCATCGACGGCCGGCCGGACGCCGTCCGTGCCTACCTGGCGCACTTCTGGTCCCACTGGCCCGGGCCCGGCTACGCGGTCACCGACGATCATCTCGACCACCTGGTGTCCGGCTACGGGCAGCCTGGCGCGTTCGCCGCCTCGATCGCCTGGTACCGCGCGGGCGCCGGATCCGTGGCCGCATCCCTGGCCGAACGCGTTCCAGAGCCGGACCGCAGGATCGCGGTGCCGACCACAGTGCTGTGGCCGTCACACGATCCGCTCTTCCCCCGCGAATGGTCCGACCGGATCGGCGAGTTCTTCGCCGCCTTCGGGCTCATCCCGCTCGACGGCGCCGGCCACTTCGTCCCGCTCGAGGCCCCCGGCGAACTGGCTGCGGCGATATCCGCCGCCGCGGCCGGCGCCTAATCCTGGGGTACCGGAGCCTCGGGTACCTGAGCTGCTGCGGCGCCGGCCTTGGCGTCCGACCAGCTGCGCACGACGGTGGTATCGGCGATGAAGCGGACCCCGCAGCCCGGCGCCCACCGCTGCGCGGCCTCCCGCAGGCACTCGTCGAGGATCAGGGCGACCTCCTCGGCGTGCTCGCCGGGGGAGTGCACGAGTAGTTCGTCGTGCAGGCACAGCACGATGCGGGCGCCGAGGTGCCCGCACCGGGCCCGGACCGTGACCGCCCACATCTTGAACAGCTCCGCCGCCGCCCCCTGGATCATCGCGTTGCGCGCGTACCTGCCGTAGGCGGCGGCCCTGCTGCCGGTCCTCGGGCCGTCCGTGGGGGCCAGCACGATCAGCCGGCCGCCGTAAGTCCGCAGGTCGCGGCCGGCCTGCCCGGCCCGGTCGGCGGCGTCGAGGTAGGCCATGGCGACCGGGTAGGCCGCGTTGAGGCGGCGCAGCGCCGCCGCGCCGTGGCCGGTGGTCTGCCCGTACATGGCGCCGAGCACCGCCACTTTGGCGGTCGGCCGGTCCACGCCGAGCTGCTGCGCCACCGGCGCGTACATGTCGTCGGCCCGCGCCGCGGCGGCCAGCGCCCGGTCCCCGGACACCGCGGCCAGCACCCGCGGCTCGATCTGGCCGAGGTCCGCCCGGACGAAGACGTGGCCCGGCTCGGCTACCACCGCGCGGCGCATCGCGGCCGGCATGTTGTGCAGGCCCGCCGACGCGGTCATCCGGCCCGCGGCACCGTCGCAGCCGGTCCAGGCGCCGCGCAGCCGCCCGTCGGCGCCGAGGTTCTCATCCAGCCACGCGTACCCGTAGGTGGTCGCGATCCGCTCCGCCTTCCGCCATTCCAGCAGCGCGGCGATCAGCGGATGGGCGTCGCGCAGCTGTCGCAGCCGCCACGCCCGCGTGTCCGGGACGTCGACGCCGATCCGGGCCAGCAGCGACCGGACCTGGGCCAGGCTGCGCAGGTCCGCGCTGACCCCGGCCGGCGCATGCCGCAGCACGGCCGCGTCGCGCGCGGCCCGCGAGGCGGCCGCCTCGGCGTCGCTGCGCGGCCGGGGCCCGATGAACCCGGCCAGGACCTGCTCGGCGACCGCGCGGTCCATCGGCAGCCCGTCCGCGGATAGCTCGGCGCACAGCAGCTCGGCCGTCGACTCGCTGCAGGCCGTGGCCACCGCCATCGGCCGGTCCGCCAGCGCGCCGAGCGTAGTGCGCTGCTGCGCGGCCAGGGTCCGTGCCAGCTCCGCCCACCGGGCCAGGTGATCGGCGCGGTCCGACCATCCGCCGCTTACCCACTCCGGTCGCAGCTGCCCGTCCGGTGCCACCGGGTTGTCGGCGTCGCCGTCGTCCGGGCCGGCCATCCCGAACAGGTCGAGCGGCCGGCCTACCGCCGCCACCGCCTCGGTGGCCAGCCCTCCCGCCCGGGCCCAAGCCCAGCCCGGATCGGCCCGCCACCCGCCGAACAGCAGCCGGTGCGCCGCCGCGATGTCCCAGCACGTGGCCAGCCGCATCCCGGTGGCGACCAGGTACGCCGCCGTCTGGCCGGACCACACCGCCCACCGCGGCCGCAGCGCCTGATCAGCCCGTCCGACCTCGGCGGCCAGGGCGGCGCCCGGTGTGGCATCAGGCGGCACGGGCCACGCGCGGTCCGCCGTGGCCACGCCGAGCCCGAGCGCGGGGGAGATGACCAGCCCCACGAGGTCGCCGCGGCCCACCCCGGCCTGGCGCAACGACGTCACGAGGTCCACGGGCCTAACCCTGCCACGGACGACGCGGCAATGCCGGGACCGCCGCAAGTCGGGCCGCAAAGCAGTCGTAGGTGGCGACGTAGCCCGAGGTCGCCGGCGTGACGTAGCTCTGGTCGAGCGGCAGCGTGATGCCGGTCAGCGAGCCCGCACCCTGCACCGGCGGCTGCTGGAAGTCCTCGCCGACGTTGGAGATGGTCGTCCGGTTGACGCCGTAGGAGATCGCCTGCCGCACGGCGAGGCTGTTCAGCGGGAACACCGTGAGGTTCGGGCTCTACCTGAGCGACCCCGTGGCCCAGGTCGTCCGCCCGGTCCGGTGGCTGGCGGGCTTCACCAGGGTCCCGCTCGATCCCGGCCAGGCGCGCCGCGTGGCGTTCCGCCTGCACGCCGACCGCACCGCGTTCCACGGCAGGGCCGGCGTCCGCGTGGTGGAACCGGGCGAGATCGGCGTTGCGGTAGACGGCGCATCGGACCGGCTGCCGCTGACCGGCTCGTTCACAATGCGCGGCCCCGAGCGCGTCGTCGGCCCCAGCCGCGTCCTTGATACCCCCGGCCGAGATCCGCTGACGCCGCGGCCCTCAGTAGTACATGCCCATCGCGGCCCGGACCTCGGCCAGCGTGGCCGCGGCGATGGCGTTCGCGCGCTC
>Ga0181525_10000414_pt1 | contig 37426 bp, 31 predicted proteins | sample PEATcosm2014_Bin_48_FD_121100 | JGI IMG/M metagenome (GOLD analysis project Ga0181525, IMG submission 121100) | Peatland microbial communities from MTU Mesocosm Facility, Houghton, MI, USA - PEATcosm2014_Bin06_10_metaG | ecosystem: Environmental > Terrestrial > Soil > Wetlands > Peat | place... | reverse complement strand
TGTGCTTGGCCAGCGTCTTGGTGATCGCCGCCGTCAACGTCGTCTTGCCGTGATCGATGTGCCCGATCGTCCCGATATTCACATGCGGCTTGCTGCGATCAAATTTCTCTTTCGCCATCGTCTTCGTTCCTCAAGTTCATCCAAATTCAGGTGGGCTTCAATTGCGCTCGTAAGATCACAACGCCCGCGTTTCTTGACAATCCGCCCACTTCGAGCAGCGGATTCTGGAGCCGTTGACCGGGATCGAACCGGTGACCTCTTCCTTACCAAGGAAGTGCTCTACCAACTGAGCTACAACGGCCCTGACTCGACTCAAGAACGCCTTTTCGCCGGCCTTGCGATCAAGCGCACAAAACTGGTGGACAGGGAAGGATTCGAACCTTCGTACGCCGCAAGGGCGGACAGATTTACAGTCTGTTGGCTTTAACCGCTCACCCACCTGTCCGATACATTTAACTTCCTTGCTATCAGTTGCTTGATCCGGACTCCGGCTTTGTGCCCTGCGCCTTGTGTCCATTTTGTGGGTGCCGGCACCTGACACCGTTAGTATCTCACATACCCTGCTTCACCAGCAGCAGGGGCGCCACCGGCGGCGAGGCACTCGCATACGGGCGTAAGCCCATGGCTAAATCGATTTCATTTGGTCGCCACAGCCCTTCAGCTCGGTCAGCCCTTACCGAAAAGGGCTAGGGATTTGTACTAGGTGGTATGCTTGCGGAAATCAGTCTTTTTTGAACGTATGATTGCCGACACATCAAGTGCCGCGCGGACGCTCTTGGTGTGAATTTAAATAGCCAATTCTGCGAGAGAGGATCCTGGTATGAATGCGACAAGGACATGCAAAGAGTGTCCATCTTTATTCAAGCCCTGCCCTGCAAGCTGCATGGCGAAGGGCACGAGTCCGGTTATATTTGGGATGCCTACTGTCTCAATGGCAAAGGGCCGATGCATAGGGCCCGCAACGAGGTTGATGCGTTGGACCCGTAAACTTGGAGGCCAAGCCGTCGTTTTGATCGTCGGCTCGACTATGCTATTCGAGTTGCTCTATTATGCCGCGGTACTCTCCAAACCGCTGCATGCCCAGTCCGGCCCGCTAACTTCGACTCCGTTCCTTCCGACGCCCGCTTTTAACGGCCCGGCGCTTTCACTCTCGTCTTTCAGCTTCCGGGCGAATGGGAATGTATACACACCCACGCAGAACCTTCAACTTGGACTGAACACCGCCAGCAACGCCAGCGGGCTGGTGGTCATCTCGATCAGCAGCACGGGGTACGAGGTGTTCGCGACAACGTCACCAGGCAGTTTGTATGTGTCTGAGGGGGTACAGCTGAATCCTCCTCAGGTAGATTTGACCGCTATTCCGTTATATATGTGTACCGTGTATGAGGGCCAATGGCGTTATTGCCAAGGCCCTCCGCGTTTCATTACGTTTGCCGCTGGCCCGCAGGCCAGAACGGTTTACGGCATTAGTCCGGCGGGCGGGACCTGGGGACTGGACGAGGTAACAGGGGCTGTTTCCGGCGGGCGCTAATGCGTCACCCCGATTTTCGGTGCTAGCCGGCATTTGTGGCCGGACTCGAGGGGCGCGGGCAGTCGTGCCCACGCCACGACTAGAGCGCGCCGACCCTGGCGCGGACGCTCTGCCGCAGGCCTGTGTCAGCAAGAGCGGCCAAGCGGTGGCGATTCTTCTCCGTCTCGGCAACGCGCAGAAATCCGTCGTTTCCAACCAGAACCCTGGCATCGAACTCGAGCCCCGAAAACGCAGCCGGCAACTCGGACCACCGGATTCTCGGGTCGTCTCCTTCAACCCATAGCCAGCGGGCCTCGGGCCGCGAGGCAAGCATGCGTTCCGATATCCAAACTTCGTGATTGCCGGCCCACTGCTTCAGGGCTCTCACAGCAAATTCGGCTCGCCAGTGCTGGATGCGCCGGGAGGCCATTTCCACCGTGTCCGAAACCTTGAAGCGGGAGGTCAACAGGCTCCGATCCAGCGGGCGGATTGCGGGAAGACCGGACAAATCGTCGTTGAATGTCAGCACGAAAACCAGTGCGCCAGGTTGGACGGCTTGGTTCAGAGCCTCCATCCGGGCTCGGGCCTGAGACAAGCGAGCGTCCCCGGCGTTTTCCTTCTGGGCCAGATTAACCACCACGGAGCTCACCAGCAGGACCGCGACGCAGGCAGAGGCAACCATATGACCGCGGGAAGTTTCGAGCACTGCGGCAAGGGCGATTCCGGCAAACGGCAGCACGGGCATGAACCGCTCGGGAGAACTTGGCTCAAAGAGCACGATCGCGAACGCGAGCAACGGAAGCCCCGCGCCGGCGAACATGAGCAAAAGATCGCGGCGGTCTCCTCCAGGTTCCGAGCGCTTGAAAAGCGCCCACAGCATAGCAGCCAGGCCGAGGTAGAACACAGCGAGTTTCCAGCCCATGCTGAAAAGGATCGCCCGGAGATCCACCGGATTGTATGGGTCGGAGAAGAGCCAGCGTTTCAGGGGGACCGTGTCCCCGCCGAAATCCCAGGCAACGCGCGCGACACCCGTGATGGCGCGCAGCGCGGTCTTCGATTGCGACCATCCGTGGCCGGAATCCGATACCCAGGCCCGCAACTGGCTGGCGCTGGAGATACCTTTGGCAGCCGCGCCGCTTGCAAAAACAAGCAGGAAGGTGATTGCCAGAGATGACAGGAAAGTTGCCAGCAAACGAAGCCGGCGTGCGCGCTCCTGCGGGTTTGCTTGTGGAATTGCCCTCGAGTTGGCTCCGTAGTTGGGCGACGGCCAAAGGAGCAAGACCAGCAGCAATCCAAGACCGGTGAAGCTGAACGGAAACCATAATGCGCAGGCGATGGTGAAGGAAATGCCCGCAAGCAGCGCGAACCAGCGGCTGTGTTCTTTGCGTTCCGCGGCTTCTACCAGCAGGCAAACCGCGACGAGCGAGAAGAGCAGCGCTGGAATGTAGGAGGCGCCCGAATGGGAATAGTTGAGAAAAGGGTTTGTGCAGCTGATCGCAAATGTCACGGCGGCTGCAATCGCAGAGCTGGCAACCTTGCTCAGCAGAAAGATCAGCAGTAATAGGAAGAGCGCGGAGCATACAAAGTTAGTAGCGATGAGAAAGCGTGCCGCCGCCTGTTGAGGAGTATCGCCGAAAGAACGCGCGAACCATGCGCCAAGGAACAAGTCCCCGGCATCGGCCCACGGACGCCACAGCAGGTGGCCAAAATCCCAGAACTGCGCTTCACGTCCCTGGGCATGCAGAACCGCGTCGTTGGCGTACGTAGTGGTATCGCTCAAATAGTCAGGCGAGGTGGTGAAATAGCACACCAGGAACGCCAGAAATACGATGAGGTAGGCGGCTCTTTTCATTTGCCGGGCACGAGCAGATGTTAGCGTATGAACGCGCGATCCTTCCAGCCCGAAAGAGCTTCAGCGGGCAATTGCCGGCGAATGAATCTCCACCGGCTGAGTGGATGCCGCCATGCGCCCCTCCAAGCCTTCCTGCACCACTTCACGTAAATGATAGCTGCCCGGCGCCGCTTTCAGGAAAACCTTCGCGTTCAAGCCGGTCTCTATCAGCTTCAGGAAAGTCGCCTCGCTGAGATTGAAGTCCATGCGGCTCTCCTTTGCCGCCATCACTTTTCCGCTGCCGTCCAACAGCGCCGTGATCAGCGTCAGACTCTGCAGTTCATGCTCGTTCTGGGTGGTGAATCGAATTTGCTTCAGGTCCACATGCACGGCCGCCCAAACCAGCGGCGCGCCATCGTCCCCTTTGCCTTCCGCAGCCGTAACGGAGGCCGGGAAGTCGGCCAGCAACTCGCTTGCCATCACTTCGTCTTCCAGACGCTCGCGCGCCGTGCGCGTGGGTTTCGGCTCCGTAGCATGCGCAGAGGCCCCGCCCGCGAAGTATCCCGCCCGGGCCTGCACCGAATAGAGGTGCGGGGAAACCAGAGTCACCTTCAGCTTGTGAAATTTCGGCTTGCTTTCTTCATCGCCCAGGAAGCCCAGCCGGTAGCTCGCATGCGGCGCCCCGGCCAGCTGGCGAATGCCCCCGGCCAGATCATTGCTGTTCTGGAAGAACACCCCGCCGGTGCCTTCCGAGAAAGTAGCCAGTGGGGCAGCCATCCATTGCCACTGGGCCTGAAACGCGGTGGTATCGAACAGCCGCGTGCTTTGCGGCATCTTGACCAGCCGGTTCATTTCCTCCGTGGTCCGCGACGGAGTGCCCGCCCAGAGGCCTTTGGCGTCCAGTGAGTTGATCACTACCCCGGCGGCCAGTGCTTTGTCGACAATGCGATTCTGCTGTTCTTCGAGTGTTCCGGCGAGGAACCCGGATGAGGCCAACAGCACAACTCGCGTCCCCGGCGCTTTCGCCATCCCCTCGATTACCCGCTCGATCATGTCGAGGCCGACCTGCGACGAGACCCGCACTTGCTCCCAGGTCTCTTCCGCCTGAATGCGCACAGCATTGATGACCAGGCTCGAAGCGCCCGCTGTTGTGATGGTGTTCGCCGCGCCCTCGTTCAAACCTCCGACGCACTGCGACGCTTCATCCGCGGCCGCCTGAAGCGCCAACTGGTCCAGGCTTACGATCAGGTATGCCTGATACGGCGTGATCCTCGGGCAAGGCACGATTCCGTTTTCCGGAACCCGCTGGTGCGATTGGAGCTTCGCGAGCCCCGCCATCACCGCACCCCTATCGGCCGTGAACGCGGTATTGACTGTCCCCGACGTCGTCAGCACGCCCACATGGTCGCCAGGCCCCATTCCTTCTTTGAGGAACTGCTCGGCCGCAAGCCGCGTCTGGTTCAAATCGTTGGGCTTGATGTTCACGTCATCAAACAGCAGCGCGACGTAACGCGGCGTGGGCTGCGCGCGCGCGGGAATCGGATTCAGCCCGGTGGCCGTCGCCAGTCCATTCTTGGCGTTCTCGGCCGGGACAGGCGCGGGAACATCGGCATCCGCCGCAAACGCGGTGATGGGCCGTTCCTTCCCTTCATCGTAGATTTTGAAGTTTTCGCGGGTCAGGCCGGCCACCGAGTGTCCATCCCGGTCGCGAACCACCACGCCCACTTCCACCAGGTTCGCCTGGGCATGGAAAGTGTACGACGAGGACGGAGGCGGGGTCCATGGCCGTGTGTTGACGCGCACTTCCTGCGGCGCTTGGGTCGTTTGCCCCGCGAGGACTGCGGTCCCGACCAGGATCACGGGAAAGAAATACTTCCCGCCGCGGAATCTCATGTCTGAGCCATCCTACCAGCTTCCTTGCCGGCGGTTCGCGAAGGCAGCGATCATCCGGCAGCGGAAGGAATTCCGGGCAGATAGTGGCCGACGAGAATCCGGCGGTGATGCAGTTCATGACCAGCGATGACGCGGGCCAGTGCCCGAACCGTGATGCGGGCGTTGCTCGCTATGCCCGAACGGGCCCAATCCTGCTCGCGAAAACCACGAAATAGGCAGACGGTGGCCAAGCGAACCGCTTCGAATTCTTCGTGAAGCTGAGCGAGGGTCGCGGATTCGGACGGACCGTTATCCACAAAGACGTTCTGATCGAAGCTGGCGAGCGGAGTCGGATCGAGGCGCGAGAAACGCAGGGCACGGTATGCGAACACGCGCTCGGAATCGATGATGTGTCCCAACGTTTGCCGGACGGTCCACTTCCCTTCCGAATAGCGGTAGCCTGCGGATTCTTCAGGGACCTGCGAATAGAGGGCGAGTGTTTCCGCGATCTGGTTGTTCAGGATGCCGATGATGTCACCTTGCGGGACCACGTTTATGTAGGTCTTGTAGTGGGGCGCGAATTCGTCCTCGGCGGGGGCGATGGCGGCGGCGGAAAGCATGCGGGGATTTTATCAACTTGGAGGCAAACCCGCATTGCATTACCCTGGTAATATAGAAAATATGGCGATCGCGCACTCGAAGGTTACATCGCAAGGCCAGATTTCTGTCCCCGTGGACGTTCGCCGAAAGCTTGGCGTCGGACCCGGCTCGGTCCTGGAATGGGACGAGGAGGGCGATAAGGTGGTTGTCCGGCGTGCCGGCTGCTTCAGTTCCGAGGAAATCCATCGCGCGTTGTTCGGGATGCGGACTCCGGAAAGGCGAAGCGCCGACGAGCTGAAAGAGGGCATCCGACGTTACGCCAGAGTGCGCTATGCGCGCCATTGACACAAACATTCTAGTTCGCCTGATCACGAGGGACGATTCCCGCCAGGCCGCCGCTGCGGAGAGCTTCATCGAAAAGGGCGCGTGGGTTTCGGTGCTCGCACTGGCCGAGGCGACTTGGGTGCTTGCCAGCGTGTACAGCTTGAATTCGAAGGACCTGGGCCTCGCGATTGAAATGCTGCTCAATCACCGCGAATTGGTGCTGCAGGATCATGAGACCGTGGCGGCAGCCTTGGAGTTGTTCCGTGCGAAACCTGCGGTGGGTTTTTCCGACTGCCTGATGCTTCAGTTGGCCCGAAAAGCCGGTCATCTTCCGCTTGGCACCTTCGACCGGACCAAGATTGAGGGGGCCCATAAGCTCTAGGCGCCACGCGTGGGGCCGCGAATTACTGCTCACGAGCTGTGTAAAGCGTTGCGGAGCGCCGAAATGAGACACCTGGGTTTGGGCGCGGAGTGCCCGAGCGGCAGGCAAGAATGCCTGCGCCACGCCGCCGGAATCTGAAGACACCTTGCGGCGAGGCTTGGAAACTGTTGCATCAGGCAACTGCATTTTCTGCACTTGCCCGACACGACAAATATAGTCAGCCGTTGGATCCTCTGGACGCGGCGCCGCATCAGAGGAAAGGATCTGCGAAAGCGCCGATCCACTTCTTCCAACTCTGCTCTTCAAACTCTGCGGATAATCCAAATAACGACCACAATTACAATGATGGTTCCAACTACTCCTAAGCCGAGCATTTCGTTTCTCCTTTGAAGGCAACGAAGGGCATCTTCGTTTACCTCCACCTTTTGGGCTGCACATTGGTGGCCACCCAACACTCGGCTCCGTGACCTAACCGGTCGATGGCCCCAAGCTGACGCATGGGGCTGAAGACGCTTTGGGCCTGGATGTGCAGAAAGCAGATCGGGAGAGCGCGTATGCGAAGAACTGGTTTGCTCGAGTTGGTAGCCGCGGCCCTGGTCCTGGCAATGTCGGCCACTGGCGCGACGGTTCCACGAAATTCAATATCCAGCGAGGTGGAGAACACCACGACGGGAGCTGTACGACCCGGGGAAAGCGGCGCAAGGGTGATTCGCGCCCAAATTCTCTTGGGTTGTGCCAGATTTTCTCCTGGTGAAATTGACGGCCACTATGGGGGCGATCTGGGAATCGCGATCAAGGGTTATCAGGAAAATCACGGCTTAGCGGTAACGGGAGTGATCGATGCCGAGATGTGGAGATTGCTCGATGCGCACCCGGGTCCGCTGCTGATCACCTACACCATTACAGCCGCGGATGAGAAAGGCCCATTCGAACCGATACCGAAGAACGTCATAGAACAGGCCAAACTGAAGTGGATGGGATGGGAATCGCCGCAAGAGGAATTGGGCGAGAAATTTCACATGTCACCGCAATTGCTGGCGCAGTTGAATCCCGGCAAGAAACTGGATACGGCCGGAGAGCAAATCACGGTGGTGAATGTGCGGCTCGCTCCTTTTCGGCGGGCGTCACGAGTCGTGGTATCGAAGTCAAAACGAACGGTGACGGCATTTGGCGTCGGCGACACAGTGCTGGCGCAGTATCCGGCGACCATCGGCGACTCGCATGATTCGCTGCCGATCGGCAGTTGGAAGATTCTTAGCATCATACGCGACCCATGGTTCTATTGGGATCCGGTGCACTATTGGAATGTGGATCCAGAAAGGGCTACCGAGAAGCTGGCCCCGGGACCGAACAACCCGGTGGGGGTGGTATGGATGGGGCTCTCAAAAGCACACTACGGAATCCACGGAACTCCGGATCCGGGCCATGTGCGGCATGAAGAATCGTATGGATGCATCCGGTTGACGAACTGGGATGCGAATGACCTCTCACACATGGTGGTTGTGGGCACGCCCGCAATCCTCGAGGAATAGCCTTGCGGCGCACGGCCAACACTGCGCTGCTTCTCGTCACGCTCGTCGGATGTGGCTCGGGCTCTTCCTTGCCCGAGATCGGGCTGCCCATCAAAGGACTTACAGCGGCGGAAGTGAGGGATTCGTTCGGCGAGGTTCACTCAGGGCATCCGCACGAGGCAATTGATCTCCCCAGTCCGAAAGGAACGCCGGTGCACGCGGTTGTCTCCGGAACCATTCGCAAGCTGTTTCTAAGCCGGCAGGGAGGTAACACTATCTATGAGTTCGACGATGCGGACGTGTATTGCTACTACTACGCTCATCTCGACCGTTACGCCGTGGGCTTGCGAGAAGGGATGCGGGTGGAGCAGGGCCAAGTAATCGGGTACGTGGGATCAACTGGAAACGCTGATCCCGGGTCGCCGCATTTGCATTTTGCGATCTTCGAGCTCGGTCAGGAAAAACAGTGGTGGAAAGGAAAGGCCGTTAACCCCTATTCGGCTTTGTTGGCTGCTGTAAAGCGGGCTCACTGAGGCCCGTCTTTAATCAATCGAAATACTGCCCGAATCGACGTGAACGTCAAGAAGAGGACCGCCGCCCCGGATTCTTCCTTCCAGATGATGCGTAGATATCGACCCGGTCACGGTGATTTCAGGAAGCGATAGGCGACCACTCGACGTCGCGAGATTCGCATCGTATCCGGCGCCCTCTGCGAGGTGGATTGTGACCCCGCCGGAATCGGCATGCGCGCGAATGGGCGCGGCTTTCGTCTGCGATAGATGGATGCTTCCGGAATCCGCCTTGGCTTCGATCGAACCCGCCACGTCGAAAGCCTCTATGCCGCCTGAATCGACGTGGGCTATGACGGAACCCTCCACGTGGGAGATGCGGATGCCGCCCGAATCGGCCGTCGCATGGACATCAGATGCCGCATCCCGCACCTCGATGCCGCCGGAATCGGTATGGACGTCGACCGGGCCCCGAACGCCGGAAACTGTGATTCCTCCCGAGTCGGCGCGCGCACGGAGTCGAGTGTCGGCGGGCGCCTCAATCTCAAAGCGCATGCTTACGCCCTTGAGCAATTCGCGGTCTTGAACAAATCCAAGGCGCACCTGACCGCCGGACTGCTCGATGGGAGGATTGCGCTCGAGCTCGCGAATGCGCGCCTCGACGTCGCCCGGGTTGGCAAAGCGGCCGTGCTGAGCTTTGAGGATGGCGTGCACGTGGACCACACCTGAGCCGCCTTGCACGATACTGATGCCGCCGGAATCCGTGCGGACGTCGAGATCCACAGGGCCGGAGACGGAAAGCGACCGATCAAATGAACCGTCAGGCGAGGCTGAGGCAAGGGCCGCAGCGACGGCGAGAGAGGCAAAAACGAAGGCAACGGGCTTCATTGGATTTCTCCATGCGGGACGTATGCGGCTTGAGCGAACTCGAGCCATGGAGGCTAAGGCAAGCCGCCTGCCAACCAGCGATTGCATTCCGGAAATCAGCCCCGAATCCAGAGGGTTCACAATTCGATCATGCCAGCAAGATGCGCGTAACTCACTGCAAACAAAGTGGACAACTAACGGGAAATCAGACCCTTGAGGCGAAGCTGCGAATAGACGGATAAGCGGTCAGGACGTCTTTATGGGGGGCTTATCGCAGCGAGACGGGATGTGACGAAGCGCGGCTCTGACTCAATGAGCGACCGGGTCGTCCCGGAAATGGACAGGGCCCACGCTCGCACGAGGGCCCACGCTACAAAGGCGTGCGAGAAATCCGGATTAGCGACGGGTGCGGAGCCCAGCTACAACATCCCATGGGAGCCTGACGTCGAGGAGCCTGCCCACCCAACGGCCGATGGCGCGAAATACAACCAGCGTTTTTGTCCGCATTTCGATTACCTCCTTTCCCTGAAAACTCTCCGCCGGCGCACGCCGGCCCTGATGAATGGTGCTCTCCGCCCGAAAAGTTCTCGTTTTGAGCGACAGAGATGAGAAGCGGCAACGCCATCCGGGCAGCGCGAGGCGCCGGATCGCCGTGCTGAAAGCGCAAATCGGTACGGCGCGACTTAGCGCAAGCGCGATTCAATCAATGTGTACGAATAAGGAGCGTGAGACGGGACGCTGCCTTTAGCGAACGGAGCGCGGGGAGACAGACGGAGGCTCCGTTAACTCGTTATCGGCATCGGCTCGCCGCTCATGCAGGCGACTATGGCTGTCGGCTGACATCAATGGGCCTCCTTTCTGGACAAATTCGGGTGGGTCTTCCACTCCCAACATAAAGATATACCCACCGGGGTATATTTGTAAATACCTACCTGGCGCTTTTCTCTTTTTTTCCGTAAAGATTTTTTGTACTGATTCCTGTTTGTGATAAGCGTCAAAGCCCGCCGGGGAAACTCTTGGCGTCAGTTCCAGGCGGTGTTTTCTGTTGAGCCATCCGGGATTTGGGGCGGCCCGCTGGACCACAGCCGACACCCCCGTCGGCCTGCGTTTTTATGCGTCGATAGAGCGCGACCGGGGGGTCGCGCGCGGACGGGGGCGTCCGCCCCACGAACTGCGATTTCCGCCCGAATGGCGACCCTCAAAAGTGTGTCGGCTCACGGCGCAGGAGTTGGCCGCGCTGGGCGTCCCCCACAAACTTGCCGTCCCGAACCTGTACCTTGCCGCGAACGGTGACCACGGAAGGGCGTCCCGCGATGGGCATTCCCTCAAAACCGTTGTAGTCGTTGTTGGTGGCCTGCGTCTTCGCGGAGACGGTACCTTTCCAGTTGGGGTCATAGACAACCAGATCGGCGTCGGCGCCCACGGCAATGGTGCCTTTGCGCGGAAAGAGGCCAAACAGCTGCGCGGGCTTCGTACTGGCGGCGTCGACAAAGCGATGGACGTCGAGCTTGCCCGCGGAGACGCCGTAGGTGTAAAGCAGGTTCACGCGATCTTCGATGCCGGGTATGCCGTTCGGGATTTGCGTGAAGGCAGTTGCGCCGAGCAGTTTCTGGCTGGTGTCGAAGGGGCAGTGGTCCGTGCCGACCGTGTGAATGTCGGCCATGGCCAGCGCGCTCCAGAGCATTCCCAAATTTCGTTTGCGGCGCAGCGGCGGCGACATCACGTATTTCATGCCCTCCACCCCGGGTCGTTCCGCATAAGTCTTATCGAGAAGCAGGTGCGGCAGCACTGATTCGATGAAGATGCGGACGCCGCGAGCTTTGGCGGAGAGGGCCGCTTTGAGGGCTAGCCCGCAAGAGAGGTGCACGACGTAGCCGGCAGCGCCCGTGTTCTCGAGAAATGTAGCGAAGCGGCCTGTGCCTTCGGCTTCCACCGATTCCGGCCGGCTGGGCTCATGCCATTCGGGGCCGGTCTTTCCTTCTGAGATCAAGAGGGCCTGGAGCCGGCTCACCAGCTCGGCATTCTCGCAATGCGCTGTAACAATCGCGCCGAGCTGCTTGGCGAGCGTTAGCGTCTGATACATCTCACCGTCGTCGACCCCGAAGAACCCTTTGTAGGCCAGGAAGATCTTGAACGAGGAAATACCGTCACGGACAATTTCGCGAAGCTGCGATTCGGTGGCGGCCCCATCGTACTTGGTCACGGACATGTGGAAGGTGTAGTCGCAGGCGCTATTGCCTTCCGCTTTCGATTTCCACAAGTGGTAACCCTCTAGCGCATCGTCATGGCGGGAAGGGCAGCACATTTCGATGTACGTGGTGGTGCCGCCGAGCAATGCGGCGATGCTGGCCGTGTGGTGGGTGTCCTTGGCAAACGTGGACATAAACGGCAGATAGATGTGGACGTGGGGGTCGATGAAGCCGGGAAAGACCAGTTTTTCGCTGGCGTCGATGACCTCGGCGCCCGGCGGAGAGTCGAGGTCGGTGCCGATGCGGGTGATGGTCTCGTCTTCCACGTAGAGGTCGCCGTGGAATCGAGAGTCAGCGGTGACGAAATTACCATTCTTGATAAGGAGAGGCATGTGTGGGCGGCTTCCGTTGCGGAGCGGCGTCAGTTTCAATTATGAGGGAAGACGCGAGGCATCGAGGGCGTAGCGTATTGGTATGGCATGAGCAGCCATACTTTTGTGGCATATTTGAATGTATGAAGAAAACCTTCAACCTCGATGACAAGCTCTTCAAAGAGGCGAAGGCGGCTTGCGGTGCGACAACCGATACGGAAACCGTTCGCTTAGGCCTTGAGGCCCTGGTACGTCACGCGGCTTACCAGCGCCTGCGGGCCTTTCGGGGCACGGAGCCTCGCGCATCCGATGTGCCGAGACGTCGTGAAAAGCCGTCGCCCAAACGACGGGTAGCCTGATGGTCCTTGTGGACACTTCGGTTTGGATTCGGTTCCTTGCCAACCGGGCCCCTTATGCGGCCGAGCTGGACAGACTCCTCGATCTCAGCGAAGTGACAGGGCACGAGCTGGTCTATGGAGAGCTCCTCGTTGGCGACCGCGGGGGCCGCGGAAGGCTCTTGGACACCTATGCTCGGATGAACCAGGCGGCGATCGTCCCTCATGGTGACGTGGTTGCGTTTGTTCGGGATCGCCGTTTGCATGGGCGCGGCGTAGGTTGGATTAACATCCACCTTCTGGCGTCGGCTCTCGTGGGGCGACTGCAGTTATGGACAGCCGATCCCCGTTTCCTTGCGATGGTAACCGACTTCGGCGTCGCTTACGAGGCGCCGGCATTGAAGCCGGGGCACTTGTCTTGACAGCGGCGTTTGGCGAAACAGGTCGCGAAGAAGCCAGCGCGTTAGAATTCCTCTGGAAGCTAGTCTTTGCCGGCGCAGGGCCCGGTCTTCAAAACCGGCGTGCGGCGCACTATTGTGTCGCAGGTGGGTTCGACTCCCATTAGCTTCCGCCATTCCTCGAGATTCGCCGGGGCGGAGCGCCGAGACGAGTCTCGGCGCGGCAGGCACGAGTGCCCGCGCCACAATCAAGGCGGCGGGTGATTGTGGATTAGGGGGCTTCTTCGCCAGTGTCTTCGTCCAGCCCGGCTTGCTCGGCTTGTGCGGCGAGTTCTTCGTCCGTGAGTGGGACTTCGAGGATTTCCCGAGCGTGCTCGACGAACTCCTCTGGCACCTGCAGATAGAAATCGCCAGCCGCGTTCGAAAAAGCGGCTCCCGGGTTTGCGTTGCCCCCCTCCGCAGGAATGCCCGCGGAAGCAAGCAACTCGCGCGCATAGCGAGCCTCTTCGTAGGAGAGGCCTTCGGCGACTTTCACCAGCCGGGCCGGGGTCGCGCCGGTTTCCGGGGTAGATGGAGGATCCTCGGAACCGGCAGCCGGCCGAGCGAGACCGCGCCGCTCGCATTCTTCCTCGTAGCAGGCAAGGCCCAAATCGGTCAGATCCGATTTGTCGACGCTCAGAAGCGCGGCGTCCGACAGGCTGTCGTAATACCTACGAAGTTCTTCGGCTGAGACGTTCATGTCAGAGAATTGGCGTCGTCAACGTGTCGCCAACGTCAAAGTCAGGCCGGTGGAGGCGAAGGTGCAGCGCCGCCCTCTTTCGGCTTGTCCTTGTCTTTGTCTTTGTCTTTGCCGCTGGTTGCCTTAACCGGGCTAATCAGGACATGGGCGTTGCGGCCTTCGAGGCGCGGCTGTCCTTCCACCGCCCCGACACCGGAAAGGTCTTCGGCAAATCGCAAGAGGAGTTTCTTGCCGAGATCGACGTGCGCGATTTCACGGCCGCGGAACTGAACCACCGCTTTCACGCGGTTGCCATCCTTCAAGAAACGAATGGCGTGATTCTTCTTGAACTCGTAGTCGTGGTCATCCGTGTTGGGGCGGAACTTTAGTTCCTTCACCTGAATCACGTGCTGTTTTTTCTTGGCCTCGTGCTGCTTCTTCTTCTGTTCATACTGCCACTGCCCGAAATCCATCACTTTGGCGACGGGAGGTTCGGCAGTGGGCGCAATCAGAATCAAGTCGAGCCCGAGTTCCTGGGCGCGGCGCACGGCGGCGGGTGTGGGCATGATCTCAGCCGAGCCATCGGGGAAAACAGCACGAACTTCCCGAACGCGGATTGCTTCGTTCACGTTTTCGCGGATTCTCGGCCGGCGGGGAGGGAAACCTCTGGGTGGATACATGCCGGGACTAACGAACGGCGCGCCGTAGCGCGGTGTGGAAGAGACTGGTGTATTGCAAACTTTATACCTACCAGTAGTGTACACGGATTCCTCGGGCGGCGGGAGGGCAGGTTTCAGCTATCAGCTTTTAGCAATCAGCCATCAGCTCTGAGCCATCAGCCGCTTAGGTTTACGCTTTAGCCGCCCGCCCGGTGTGTCTGATAGCTGACGGCTGATGGCTGACCGCTTTCAATTGACTCTGAGTTCTGCGAGTTGACCGATGCCGAGTGGCGTGGAAGACTGTGCCCGAGGTCTTGCCAAAATGACATCTCGATCACTCGCTTCTCTGTTGGTCCTTCTGCCCCTGACGCTGGCCGCCCAGTCGCTTCAGGAGCGCTCGGTTCCACTCAACAACTGGCCGGCGCCTCGCCACTTGCAACGTTCTCAGGTAGCAGCGCAGCAGCGTGTCGCCACACCTAAGTTTCAGATTTCCGGCGGCGTAACTAACGACGTTCTTGTTTACGTGCCACTCGCGCCATGCCGTCTGGCCGATACGCGACCAGCCTCGGGTCATCCGGCGCTGGGATCGACGCCGTTTGCCGCAAATACCCCTCGCAATCTGCCTATCCCGGGAGCTTGTTCCGTTCCGACCGGAGGTATAGCCGAGGCTTACTCGCTCAACGTCACAGCGGTACCAGTTGCCCCAACGGACGGAGGCTATCTGCTGGTATACCCGAATCCAGAGCTCCCTGCCCCCGTGAATGCCGTCGCGTCAATGACGTGGAACCCGGCCGCGTCGTACCAATCCAACGCCGTGATTTCGGCTGCCAGCTCCGATGGCTCGGTAAACATCGTGGCCAGTTCTGCGACTGACGTGGTCGTAGATATCAACGGCTACTATGCGGCGCCGACCAACTCCAGCGAAGACACGGCACTCGGCAGTGGAGCGCTTGCCACCAACTCAGGTTCCAATAACACCGCCTTCGGGTATCAGGCGCTCAACGCCAACACCGGTGGCACGAATACCGCTGTGGGCGACAGCGCCCTGTTCATGGCCACCAGCGGCAGCGGAAATGTGGCCATCGGAGACGCGGCGATGCTGAGCGGCAACGGGAGCGAGAACACCGCGCTTGGCACCGGAACGATGGAGAGTTCCACCGGAAGCAACAATATCGCCGTCGGCTATCAAGCAGGCCTAAACCTGACAGCGGGCAGCAACAACATCATGATTGGAAATGAGGGATTGTCTTCCGACGCCGGCGCCATCAGGATCGGAAACACCCAGACCACCGCTTACGTAGCCGGCATTTATGGCATTGACGTAATGGAAGGAACGCCGGTCTACATTAACTCCAACGGCCAACTGGGCACCTCCAATGTATCGATCGAGCTATCGCCGCGCAGCGCCGCGGGCGATCTACAAGGCATGGGAGATGCCAGCAACGGCCTGATGCGCTTGCGTCCTGTGGCCTTTTACTATAAGAAGCCGAACCCTGACGGGTCAAAGGCGGTCCGGTACGGATTAATCGCCGACGAGGTCGCCGAAGTGTATCCGGAGCTGGTGGCGAAAGGAAAGGACGGCAAAGTTAGTGCCGTCGAGTATTCCAAGCTTCCCGTACTTCTGCTGAACGAGCTCCAGAAACAATACCAGCAGATCCAAGAGCAGAGCCAGCAGATCAAAACGCTTCAGAAGCTAGAGGAAAGCAATCTCCTCCAGCGCGAACTGATCCAGAGACTGGAAGCCCGTCTTGCCGCAGTGGAAGCGCAATTGAGCAATACGACGGCAACGTTGACTCCCGACGAAGGCAGTAACCGCTAGCGGCAAGCCGCGGAAGTCTGCACACAGAGTTTATCCGCTTGCTGACGCGCGGTTCGGTGCTGCCCGCGGCTTTAGCCTTGACCCGCGCACAATGTCGTGGAAGACTAACCCCGAGGGTTTCCCGACATGACATCAAAATCGCTCGCTTCTCTGTTGGTTTTCCTGCCCCTGGCGCTGTCCGCGCAGTCGCTTCAGGAGCGCAGTGTTCCTCTCAACAACTGGGCAGTGCCTCGCCAGGTGAAAAGGTCCCAGGTGATCACGCAACAACGTGTTCTGACACCGAAGCTTCAGCTAGCCGGCGGCAACACGCCTGACGTTCTTGTCTTTGTTCCGATCACGCCGTGCCGGCTGGCGGATACGCGCCCGGGCTCGGGTTATCCGGCTCTCGGTTCGACGCCGCTGGCCGGGCTCACGCCGCGCACCTTGTCCGTCGCTGGATCGTGCGGAGTTGAGGCCGTGGGTGTAAACACCGCGGGGCCGGAGGCCTATTCGCTCAACGTCACAGTGGTCCCGCCGCTCGCCACAACCGGCGGCTATCTGCTGGTGTATCCGAATCCGGTTACGCCGATCCCTCTGGTTGCGTCGATGACCTGGAACCCGGGCGCGTCCTACCAGTCCAACGCCGTGATGGCGGCGAGCAGCGCGAATGGCTCGGTGAACGTAGTTGCCAATTTTCAAACCGACGTGGTCATCGACATCAACGGCTACTACGCGGCGCCGACCAACAACAACGACAACACGGGAACGGGCAGCTACGCGCTCGGCAGCGTCGGCACAGGTTCGGACAATACCGCTTTCGGGTTTGGCGCTCTGGATCTCACCACAGCGGGTAACGCCAATGCCGGCGTCGGCTATCTTGCCCTCGAGGAGAACGTGGGTGGAAGCTATAACGCTGCTCTTGGCTACGAGGCGCTGCAGGATGCCACGGGTGCGTCCTACAATACCGCCGTCGGGGCCACAGCGCTGCAAAATGCCACCGGAAGCACCAATACCGCTTTCGGCAACCGGGCCGGCATTAACATCACAACGGGCGGCAGCAACCTCATGATTGGTAATCAGGGAGAGGCTACCGACGATCACGTGATCCGCATCGGAGACACCCAGACCTCCGCGTTCATGGCCGGGATCCTCGGCAACTCCTTAGCCGACTCGTCGGACGTAGTCATCAATAGCAACGGACAACTGGGCACGGCGCCGATCATTGTCCTCCTGCGCCCGCACCGGGACCTGGGAGATGTTCGCGACATGGGCGATGCGACCAAGGGCCTGATGGACTTGCGCCCGGTGACCTTCTACTCCAAGAATCCGAATCCGGATGGAACGAAGCCGCTCGAATACGGACTCGTCGCCGAGGAAGTGGCTGGTGTGTATCCGGACCTGGTGAAGAAAGGGAAAGACGGGCAAGTTGAGGCCGCGCAGTTTTCCCAACTTCCCATCATGCTGTTGAACGAGATCCAGAGGCAATACCGCCACGCGGAACAGCAGGACGAAACGATTAAGAAGCTGGAAGCTCGTCTCGCCGCGCTGGAAGCACAATTGACTGATTCGACGGTACCAGTGACCCCTGACGAAGGCCATAACCGCTAGTTTTGAGTGGTGGACAAACCCGCGCCCCAGTCCGCCGAGGCGCGGGTTTGAAATTTTCGCCGTCGCAGACCTGCGCTGCGAGCCGCGACCAAAGGAAGCGGCCTTCGCCTGTTGTTCGACGCTGCTTCAATGTTTAACCACAGCCTGAAGGCTGTGCCACATGTGTGTGGTCAGCACCATGCGTTAGCTTGGTGCCATTTCTCTGCCGGAGCTAGCCCCAAGCTGACGCATGGGGCTGAGACAAGAAAACCAGCCGAGCCGGCCTTGAGGGACCGCTTAGACCCACCAGGCGGCGGCTGGTTTTTCGCGAATGACGATCTGGTTCAGGAATGCCGCGGCCTTAGTGAGACCTTCGTCCGGCGACATCAGTGAATCCTCGTGCTCAATTGACAGCACGTAGTCGTAGTTGAACATGCGAAGCGTGGAAATGAATTCGGTCCACCATTGATAGGCATGACCGTAGCCGACAGTGCGGAAGATCCAGGCGCGATTGGCTTCGTCGGTGTATTTCTTGGTGTCGAGCACGCCGGTCTTGGGCAGATTGGAATCGTAAATCTGCGTGTCCTTGGCGTGAACGTGAAAAATGCAATCGCCTAAAACGCGAATAGCCTTGATGGGATCGATGCCCTGCCAGAACATGTGGCTGGGATCGTAATTGCAGCCGATTGAGTCGCCGGCAATCGAGCGGAGTTTCAGCATGGTCTCCGGACTGTAGACCACAAAGCCGGGATGCATCTCGATGGCGACCTTCACCCCATGGTCCTTGGCGAATTTTCCTTGTTCAATCCAGTAGGGAGCGGCTTTTTTCTCCCACTGCCACTCGAGAACATCCAGATACTCGGGGGGCCAAGGGCAGGTGACCCAGTTCGGATACTTGGCGTGATCGCTATCGCCCGGGCAGCCGGAGAAATCGATGACGACAGGCACGCCGAGCTTCTCCGCGAGTTGGATGGTGCGGCGGCTGGTGTCTCGATACGCCTTCGCAACGGCCTTGTCGGGATGCAGAGGATTGCCGTGGCAGCTCAGCGCGCTGATGCTGAAACCGGAATCGTTCAGTTTCTTCTTGAACTCGGCCAATTCGCGGGCACTTTTCAGCATCGACAGCTTGCAATGCGGATCAGTGGGATAGTTGCCCGTGCCTAGCTCGACCGTACTGATGTTCAGAGATTTTAGTTTCTCGAGAACCTTGTCGAGGGGAAACTGGGCGAGTAACGCCGTGAAACAACCAACTCTCATGATGCGGAACACTCCTTCAGCACGGGAAATCAGGGAAACGCCATGGCGAGAATATCACAGGCCGGCTGGGCGATAGGCAATCGCGGCGGGTTGGCGGGAGAAATTTAACGAACTTATTCCGATATAATTTTTACATCATGTTCAAACCCACCGCCTGTATTTGGCACAACGGCAAAATGATCGATTGGGACGACGCGAAAATTCACGTGCTTTCCCACGTTGTCAGCTATGGCAGCTCGGTTTTTGAGGGCGTGCGCTGCTACGAGACAGTGAACGGGCCGGCCGTGTTCCGGGCAGCGGAGCACGCGCGGCGCCTGGCCGATTCGGCGAAGATTTACCGCATGGATATCGGGTACTCGATCGAGCAACTCACGCGAGCAATGGTGGAGGTGGTAAGAGCGAACGGAATGCAATCGTGCTACATCCGACCGATCGTTTTGCGTGGCTATGGCGACGTGGGCGTGCTGCCGAAGAACAATCCGGTGGATACGTATATCGCCTGTTGGGAGTGGGGCAAGTACCTGGGTGAAGAAGCGCTGGCGACGGGGGTGGATGTGTGTATTTCGTCGTGGACCCGCATTGCGCCGAATACGCTGCCGGCGCTGGCCAAGGCGGGTGCAAACTATATGAACTCGCAACTGATCCGGATGGAAGCGGATGCCAATGGCTACGCGGAAGGGATCGCGCTGGACGATGCCGGGTATGTAAGTGAGGGGTCGGGCGAGAACATTTTCGTGGTGCGCGACGGAAAACTGCTGACGCCGCCGCTGGGCGCGTCGGTGCTCCCCGGAATCACTCGCGACGCCATCATCAAGGTGGCGGGGCGGCTGGGAATCCCAGTAGTAGAGACGATCGTGCCGCGTGAGCTGCTCTACATCGCCGACGAGGTGTTCTTCTCTGGCACGGCAGCGGAAGTGACGCCAATTCGGTCGGTGGACAGGATCGTGGTAGGGGCGGGCCGCCGCGGGCCGATCACCGAGAGCATACAGAAGCGCTTCTTCGACATCGTGAGCGGACGGGTGAGCGATGAGTTTGGCTGGCTGACTTTGGTGACGAAGGTTGGCGAGCCGGCTCCGGTCGGCGCGTAGCCACGGATTGCGAGGCGTCATCGCGGACGGAGGGCTGAGACAAGCGTTTCGCCCCCGTTCCGGGGCTCGATGTTTCTAACGCGCTGTTCCGCACGGCTCACGCTGTGGGCTATGCTCTATCGCCCTCCGGGCTCGGCGATGTACCAGAGCAATCGGCTTCGCCCTGCGGGCTCGGCAATAAACATGAGCAATCGGCCCGCAGATGCACTCTTCACGCGCAACTGCAGAGTTGGGCTTAAGCAGCGGAAGCGGGAAAGTTGATTTGGGGGAAGCAGGCAGGAAGCAAGGTTCCGATTGCGGTCAGGATTCGCTTCGAACTGCCTGCTTCGCCCCATGACAGCACCCTGGAAGGCACTGCCAAACTCGAAGGCGGAGGGAAACCAACCGCGAGCCTAAGGCCAACAGCCACCTCCCCCGAGATTGCCTGCCAACCCTAAGCTCGCGCTGGATCTGTATAGGTTTTAGCAGCGGGGAATCGCTGCGACAAGAGGATTCTCATGGTAGTAATATGCTTTTCAACACGTTTTATCCTGAGAGCGTACAGCAAGATAGACAATGCGCGCTGTGAGGATGTTGTGAATAAACCAGCGGCACGGAGTATTGTTTGAGTGATGAAAACCACCAGACACGGAAAGACGGCGGGCAGCGACGCAGTAGTGGAGGTGAGGCTCGACGATCTCATCACGGGCGTTGACGAATTAGTCGCGCCGCACCCTACGGAGGAGTACATCGCCCCCGGTTTTATTGATCTCCAAGTGAACGGTTTTGCGGGAGTGGACTACAACGACCCGGCGGCGCCGCACGAGGCCATCGCGAAATCGATCCGCACGATGTTCACGACCGGGGTAACGCGACTGCTTCCCACATTGATCACGGGGTCGGAGGAGCGGATCACGGGCGCATTGAAGAACCTGACTTCGGCAAAGCGCGAGTTTGAACGGGCAGGGCTGCCGGAAGGCGCCGCAATCGAGGGCTTTCACGTGGAGGGTCCGCATATCTCGCCTGAGGATGGGCCGCGCGGCGCGCATCCCCGGGAACACGTGCGGCCTCCTGACGTAGAGGAGCTGAAGCGCTGGCTGGAGGCGGCGGAAGGGCTGGTGAAGTTGGTAACGGTCTCGCCGGAATGGCCCGAAACGCCGAGATATGTGGAGGAATTGACGCGCAGAGGAATCGTTGCGAGTGTGGGGCACACTCGGGCCACGCCTGAGGAGGTTCGAGCGGCGGCGGCGGCGGGGGCGACGATGTCGACCCATCTCGGCAACGGAGCACACGCGGTGCTTCCGAAAACGTCGAGCTACATTTGGGCGCAATTGGCCGAGGACCGGCTGACGGCGAGCTTCATCGTGGACGGCATTCACCTGCCGGCGAACTTTCTGAAATCGAGTATTCGAGCGAAGGGCGTCGAGCGGTCGGTGCTGGTGACGGACGCGGTGATGCCGGCGATGTGCGCGCCGGGGCCGTATGAACTGGGTCAAGTGGCGGTGGAACTGAGAAGCGACGGCAGCGTGGTACTGCGCGGAGGCACGAGACTGGCAGGTTCGGCATTGCGGATGGATTACGCCATCGGGAACGCCGTGCGGCTGGGCGAAGTCTCACTCAGAGATGCGATTGTGATGGCGACCGTCAACGCAGCGCGCGCCGGACGGATACAAGGGCGGCACCGCGGGTTGAATCCGGGGCAAAAGGGCGACCTGGTGCGATACCGGTGGGATGAAGACGCGAAGAAGCTGACGGTGATCGAGACGCTGGTCGGCGGCGTTAGCGTTTATAACCGAGACTAGAGGCAAACACGCGAGCGCCGAGACGAGTCTCGGCGCGGCAGGCACGAGTGCCCGCGCCACAAGAAATGCGCTACAGGCCGGCCTTCTTCCAAAGTTGATCCACGCGCGTGATGACTTCCGGCGGCAATTTGATCACGGCCGGCCAGGGCCGGGCGAAGCCTTCCGACTTCCACTTAGTGGTAGCGTCGATTCCCATTTTCGAGCCGTAGTTGGGGAGGCGGCTGGAGTGATCGAGTGAATCGACAGGCCCCATGACGAACTGAATGTCGCGCTCAGGGTCGATGTTGTTCAGAGCGTGCCAGGCGGCTTCGCCAACATTCTGGACATCTACGTCCTCGTCGACAACCACGATCACCTTGCTGAACATCGCCTGACCCAAACCCCAGATCGCATGCATCACCTTGCGCGCCTGGCCGGGGTAAGACTTGCGCATGGAAACCAGAATCAAGTTATGGAAGATGCCTTCAGCGGGCATGCAAATGTCGCGCACCTCGGGCAACTGCATGCGCATCAGCGGAAGGAAAATGCGCTCGATGGCTTTACCCATGTAGAAATCCTCCATGGGCGGGGGCCCGACGATGGTCGCCGTGTAGATAGGTTTCTTGCGATGCGTGATGCAGTCGATGTGGAAAACCGGATAGTCGTCCTCGAGTGAATAGAAACCGGTGTGATCGCCGAATGGACCCTCGGTGCGAAGCTCGCCAAGATTTACGTGGCCCTCGAGGACGATTTCGGCGTTGGCAGGCACCTCGAGATCCGAGGTTTCGCACTTCACCATTTCGACGGGCCGGCCACGGAGGAATCCGGAGAACATCATTTCATCGAGTTCGGGTGGCAGCGGGAGGATCGCGGAGAAGATAGTGGCCGGGTCGGCGCCAATGGCTACAGCGACGCTCATGCGGGGTTCAATGCCTTGCGCGGCGAGGCGCCGAAAATGTTCCGCGCCCTGCTTGTGCTTCTGCCAGTGCATGCCGGTGGTTTGGCCGTCATACACCTGCAAACGGTACATGCCGCAGTTGCGCTTGCCGGTATCGGGATTGCGCGAGAAGACCAGTGGCAAGGTAATGAACCGGCCGGCATCGTGGGGCCAGCAATGCAGGATAGGAAACTCGTCCAGAGAGAAGCCTTCGTGGCGGATGACCTCTTTGCACGGGCCGTCCTTTACAGTTTTCGGGAACGCGGCGTTCAGTTCACCGAGTTTAGGCAGCATCTTGAGGCGGTCGACGAAGCCTTCCGGCTTTTGCATCTGGAGGAAGCCGGCGATGCGCTGGGCGATTTCTTCGATGTCGTCGACCCCCAGTGCGATCTCCATGCGGCGCTTGCTGGCAAACGCGTTAATCAGCACAGGCACATCGGAGTTGGATGGATTCTCAAACAACAGTGCGGGGCCGTGTTGTTTCACCGAGCGATCGGCGAACCCGGTGATTTCCAGATAGGGATCCACCGGAAATGAAATGCGCTTGAGCTCGTCATGCTTGTCGAGAGCGCGTATGAATTCGCGAACGCTGTCAGGTGGCATTTTCTTTTCAAGGCGGCCGGGGCGTTTGGCGCGGTTCGCGACATAGGCCCGGTTCGCGGACGAGCCCGGCTCGCCTTACCCATTATGATGGCGGATGACCTCGCGCGAAAGGGTTTTCGGAATTCGAGGCGCAAGCGAGATGAACCATTATGAGCAATCGAACTGCATTGGTTACGGGCGCTAGCCGCGGGATCGGCAAGGCGTGCGCAAGGGTGCTGGCAGGCGCGGGGAACCGGCTGGTGCTGGCCGCGCGCACGAAAGACAAGTTGGAGGAAGTGGCCACGGAGATCCGCGGCGCCGGCGGCGAGGCGTTCGTTTTGGAAATGGACCTGGCTAACAAGGAATCGATTGCGCGGGCGATCGACCAGGCGGCGAAGGAATACGGGCGAATCGACATTCTGGTCAACAACGCCGGGGTGACCAAAGACGGGCTCGCGCTGCGCATGAAACAGGCCGATTGGGAGCTGGTGTTGGCGACAAACCTGAGCGGCGCGTTCTACGCCGTGCAGGCAGTGATCTCCGGAATGCTGCGAGAGCGGTGGGGCCGCATCGTCAATATCGCTTCGGTGGTCGGCGAGATGGGGAATGCCGGCCAGGCAAATTACGTGGCATCGAAGGCCGGGCTGATTGGCCTGACAAAATCTCTGGCGCAAGAGTTGGGAAGCCGGAACATCACTGTGAACGCCGTGGCGCCCGGGTTCATCGAGACGGATATGACGCATGGCCTGTCGGAGGAATTGAAGAAGAAGATGCTCGACAACACGCCACTGCGGCGCTTTGGGACGGCGGAGGATGTCGCTCACGCGGTGCGGTTTCTGGCGAGTGACGAGGCCAGTTTCATCACCGGACACGTGCTGGACGTAAACGGCGGTATCTACATGTAATAAGATGTGGCGCGGGCACTCGTGCCTGCCGCGTCGGCACTCCTGCCGATGCTTGGTGAATGGGTTACGGCGGCCAACAAGCGTCGAGACGAGTTCTCGACGCGGCAGGCACGAGTGCCCGCGCCACGAAGGGTGGACCTCAGTTGGCAGACGCGCCGGGGCGAACGGCGGCCAGGAAGATCGCGTTCAACACCAGTCGGAAGGTGCCGAACGTCTGGCCGCGGAACTGAGGGCGGAAACCGAATAGCACAACGTGGCCTTTGCCGTAGCGAACGTCGAGAAGCAGCGGTTTGCCGCTGACCGATTTCTCGCCGGAAAGGAAGCCGCTCGCCAAAACATCGGCAGCGGCGTAGCGGCCGACCACGCGCACCTCGAGATCGCCTTTGTAATCGGGGAGGAGCGTGGATTCGTACGCCTGGCCGCCGCTCGAAAAGACATACCCATCCGCCGGCATTCCGAAGGCGAGAGGCGAGCGAGTGTCAAACGAAGCTCGCAGGACGCTGCCGGGGCAATAGTAAGTGGTCGTGCTGACGGAGTCGCCCGAAGGCGGTCTCAGCAGCGTGCGCACGGGCAAAGGAAAATTCGCAATGGGCAACTCGCCTGCCTGGTCGAAGGTGACGAGCCAGCCGCCATCGCGGACGAATTGTTGCAAGTTCGCGAGACCCGCGATCTCAATGCCGCCGGCGTATTCGGGGCGCTGCTGCGTAAGGGGGCTGGCGTTCGCACCGTCTTCTCTGCCCATTCGTTCTCCTGACCGCCAACCGTGGAGGATGCTTTCAGGAGACTGAGCGGGAAGAACGATGACATCCAAACGGCTGAGCAGGTTGGGTTTCTGGATATCGGCATTGTGAAGCGAAGCATGCGGCAAGTGTACTTGGTCGAGCAGCCACTCGGTCCAGCCGGCGTCGATGTTCGCCACCCACGATGAATACACGCCCACGCGCGGCGGGTGGAGCTGATATGGCGCAGCGTCGAAATCGGCCGCGGGCGCCTCGCCTGAAACCAACGGCCGGCCGCTCGCATTCCAGCGGATGGACTTGTTTTGCTCGAGAAGAGAGGCCATTTCCGCGAAGAAAGAGCTGTCCTGGTGGTCGTGGTGCGAGGCGAGCGGCGGGAGCTCGCGCACTGGCTCCAGTTTCATCGCGACGGACTGAGCGACCCGCACGACATCGACGCCCATCAGGAACGGCAGCGTCCAACCGGCAATGTCGTACGGACGCTTGATGAGGCCGTTGCCGCTCGATCGCAGTTGCGGATACTTCTGAGACTCCATCAGGTCCAGCAGATAACCGCGAAAGGGCTGGGCCGCGAGCAGGACGTAGGTTCCCGCGGGTAGCGTTCTCCCTTGCACCTGCAGCGGCGCTGCCAGGCGCTGGACGTCGATGCCGCCCCATTGGAGGCGCAACAACATCTCGCGAGCCGCGGTCGGATCCCATTGCTGCTCTGGCACGGCGTAAGCGAAAGGGGCGGCTGTCTGGCCCAGCTTGATTTGGGTAGTCGCGGAGACATACGACTTGTAGAGAAAATCGGTGGAGCGCTCAGCCGCGAGATTGAGAATCGCCATGTCGGCGGTCAACATGTAACGGATGGCGTCACGCAGCAGCCAGCGGCCGCCATGCCAGGGGCGTTCGTAGAAGACCGTAGGCTCGCGAGTGGGGATGCCGTTCTCGAAATGATCGGCGAAATCGGATTCCCGATAATCGGCAGGGGTAGCGTAACGGTCGCCGGCGGTTTCGGTGAGAATGCCGTGCATGTTGTGGAAGGCCGGCACGGAGCGTAAGCCGCCGTCCCACCAGGCGTCGAAGCCGTAGTAAGAAAGGGCGCCGGGAAGATCCTCGCGCGCCATGCGGTCTTTGATAACCGAGCCGATTTCATTGATGCCTTCCATGACCGAGGCCAGGATATTGGGGTTGAGCGGCTCGCCGTAGGGCGGGATGAAAATGCGCGCCGGGAATGGCGGGGCCTGGTGCTGGTTGTAGACGATTTGGGGGAACCATTGGTCAAAGAGCAAGCGAGTGACGTTCCGCGTCTCGGGCAAGTTCAGCATGTACCAATCGCGGTTGTTGTCATGGCCCGCATACTTCTGATAGACCCACGGCATCGGCGCGAGTTCAAAAGGCGAACCGACGTTCGAGCGGTACCAATCGACAACCATGTCAAGCCCGTCCGGGTTGATGCACGGAATCTGGATGAGTATGACTTTGCGGCGGATTTCTTTTGCCTCGGCACTCTCGTCGGTAAGGAGGCGGAAGGCGAGTTCGGGCGCGTGCTGAGACGGCGCCACCTCGGAGGCGTGCAAGCCGGAGTCAATCCACACGATCGCGCGGCCTTTTTCGGCGAGGTCCCGCGCTTCTTCGGGCGAGACTCGGCCGAGGGCCAAGCGACGGCTGATATCGCGAAACTCATCCAGCCGAGCGAGGTTTTCCGGAGCGGAGATGAAGGCCGCGTACATCGGCTTGCCGAGCGAAGTACGGCCGAATTCCACCCAGCGGATGCGGTCGCTCGAATGGCTCAGCTTCTCAAAGTAGCTGGTAATCTGTGAGTAGTCCGCCAGCTTGTAGTCGTCACCTGGCTCAAAACCAAAATGCTCTCGCGGGGTGGGCACGCCGGCAGCGACGGCGTGCGAGGCGAGAGCCACTAGCAGGAGAAAGCGAAGTCGCATATTGAAGCGCAAACGCCCGGGGCGGCGCGGGTCCGTTTTGCGCGAGCTCCTTTAGATGAGGACAATCGTACTATGCCCGCAAACAGTGTGAATCCCGGCGCGCTCCGCGATAGCGCCTTCCGCATTGGCCTGGTACAGATGAGCTGCTCGACCGATGCGGAAGCCAATCTGGCGAAATGCATTGCCGGGATTCGCGAGGCCGCAACACGGGGCGCGGAGATCGTGTGCACCCAGGAATTGTTTCGTTCGCAGTACTTCTGCCGGGAAGAAGACGCGCGACTGTTCGCTCTGGCGGAAACCATTCCGGGGCCAACCACGGAAGTGCTTACCGGGCTAGCTAAGGAATTGCAAGTAGCGATTGTCGCCTCGCTGTTTGAGAAGCGGGCGCAGGGAATCTACCACAACACGGCGGTGATGATTGACGCCGATGGCACGGTCACCGGCCTCTACCGGAAAATGCACATTCCGGACGATCCACTCTTTTTTGAAAAGTTTTACTTCACGCCGGGTGACTTGGGGTTCCGGGCTTTCGAAACGAAATATGCGCGAGTGGGGGTGTTGATCTGCTGGGATCAGTGGTACCCGGAGGGAGCGCGGCTCACCAGCCTTCAGGGGGCCAATGTGCTGTTCTACCCAACTGCGATCGGCTGGCATCCCGCAGAGAAGGCGCAGTATGGCGCGGCCCAACTGGACGCTTGGCGAACGATTCAAAGGGCGCATGCGATTGCCAACGGAGTGTATGTGGCGGCGGCGAACCGCACGGGCTTCGAAGGCCCGGCCGACAAGGGCCTCGAGTTTTGGGGATCCTCGTTCGTAGCCGACCCGTTTGGGCGGCTGGTCGCCGAAGCGTCGACGGATAAGGATGAGGTGCTGGTTGTCGAATGCGATCCAAAGGCGATCGACGAAACCCGAAAAAACTGGCCATTTCTGCGTGACCGGAGGATTGACGCTTATGGCCGCATTACGGAGCGCTGGCTTGACTGAGACGCACCATAATTCCGTGGGATTGCCGAGGCAACAAGGCTTTCGCATGCCCGCCGAGTGGGAGCCTCACGAGGCGACCTGGTTGGCGTGGCCGCACGAAGAGAGCGACTGGCCCGGCAAGTTTGAAGCGATTCAGTGGGTCTACGGCGAAATCGTCAGGCACCTTTCCCGCGTCGAACAGGTCGTGATTCTGGTGGAGGATGACGAAGAGGAAGCGGATGCCAGAGAGATCCTCAAATTGTGCAATGCCGACACGGCTCGCGTGCGCTTCTTCCACGAACGAACTGACCGGAGCTGGACGCGCGACTTTTGTCCGACGTTTCTTAAGCGTGAGAAAGCGGACCTGTCTTCCGCATATGCCGATGTTCAGTTACCCGCCGAGCTGGCCGCGGCGAACTGGCGCTTCAACGGCTGGGCGAAATATGACAACTGGAAGCACGACGATCGCGTGGCCGCCAGCGTAGCGGCCAAACTGAAACTAGCCGAATGGAGCCCGAGGTGGAAAGGCGAGCGGGTGGTGCTCGAAGGTGGAGCATTTGACGTTAACGGGCGCGGCACGATTCTGACAACCGAGGAATGCCTCTTGAGCCCGATACAGGCACGGAATCCGACGTACACCAGAGAAGATTACGAAGCCATATTCACGAATTTTCTAGGCGCCACACACACGCTTTGGCTGCGCAACGGGATCGCGGGAGACGATACACACGGGCATGTGGACGATTTGGCTCGATTTGTCGACGTGTCGACTCTGGTGGCAGTCGAAGAACCGGATCCGGCGGAAGCCAACCACGCTCCGCTCCAAGAGAACCTGGCACTCCTACGAGAGATGAAGGATCAGGACGGAGCGCCGTTGCGCATTGTGACGCTGCCGATGCCGGAGCCTGTTTTCTTCGATAACCAGCGGCTGCCGGCCAGTTACGCCAACTTCTACATCGCGAACCGGCTGGTGCTGGCGCCGACCTTCAACGATAAGAACGATCGCGTGGCGCTCGACACGCTGGCCGGGCTGTTTCCTGGCCGCACGGTAGTGGGCATCGCCGCGACGGATCTGGTTTTGGGGCTGGGGACGCTGCATTGCATGACGCAGCAACAGCCGGCGTTGTGAGCCTTCTCGAAGCGGGCGGCTACCTCGTCGCAAGCGGATGTGCCGGCCTGCTTATCTGGCTGAGCCTCGCTCTATTTCGCGGCGGGTTCTGGCGCCTTGCGAAATGCTTTCTGCCGGAACACTCCGAAGGGCGCGAACCCGCGCGAGTGGCAGCGGTGATTCCGGCGCGAAACGAGGCTGAATCCATTGCGAGCGCAGTGAACTCGCTGCTCAGCCAAAACTACGCGGGGTCGATTCGCGTAATTGTGGTGGATGATGACAGCTCGGACGGGACTGCCAGCGTGGCCTTTGAAGCCGCTGCGACGGTGAACGCGCGGGAACGTCTGACGGTGCTTCGGTCCGAGCGGCTTCAGCCGGGATGGACCGGCAAGCTGTGGGCCGTCTCACAAGGGATCCGGGAGGCAATGAAATGGAATCCGGATTACCTGCTGCTCACCGATGCCGATATTGTGCACGACAAATCGAACGTTGCGCAGTTGGTGGCATGGGCTGAGGAGCAAAGCCTCGACCTGACGTCGCTAATGGTAAAACTGAACTGCGCCAGCACCGCTGATAGGCTGCTGATGCCGGCTTTCGTATATTTTTTCTTCCTGCTCTACCCGCCCCGTTGGACAAGCCAGGCTAAGCGGCGAACGGCCAGCGCGGCGGGCGGCTGCATGCTGGTTCGGCCCGAGGCTCTCGAACGGATCGGCGGCATTGGGGCGATCCGCGGCGAGATCATAGATGATTGCGCCCTGGCGCGCGCATTGAAGCAAACTGGAAGCCGCCTCTGGATCGGCCTGAGCAAGTCGACTCAGAGCCGGCGCGCGTATGGGAGCTTTGGTGAGATCGGCCAAATGATCTCGAGGACGGCGTTCAACCAGTTGCGGCACTCGACGGCGATTCTGGCCGGAACGATCGCCGGATTGATTGTGACCTATCTGTTGCCGGTGATGTTGCTGATGACGGGCCGGCCGTTGGCGGCAATACTCGGAGGAGCGGCCTGGCTGTTGATGGCGGCCACGTACCTTCCAATGGTTCGGTTCTACGGGTTGCCGATAATTTGGACATTGACGCTGCCTTTTGCCGCTGCGTTCTATATGGCGGCGACCATCCATTCGGCGTGGAAACACTGGACCGGCCGGGGTGGCGAATGGAAAGGACGAGCGCAAGACATGGTACGCAGGTAAACACAATGATGAACAAAAACAAAGACCAGGCCGACAGTGGCAACCGAGGCCAGTTGATGCTGGATGCCGCACGCCGAGGCGCTAGTTATCTGAAGGATGTAAGTGGCCGGCGTGTGGCTCCCGGACCCGCGGCAATCGCCGCACTCGAGAGGCTGCGCGGCCCTCTACCGGAACAGCCGGCGCACGCAGACGACGTGTTGGCGCTGCTCGATGAATTCGGCTCGCCCGCCACGGTAGCGAATGCTGGTGGACGCTTCTTCGGCTTCGTCAATGGCGGCGCCGTCCCGGCCTCGCTGGCAGCGAATGTGCTCGCGGCGGCGTGGGATCAGAATGCAGCGCTGCGCGTGATGTCGCCGGTTGGCGCTGTGCTCGAAGAAGTGGCTCTCGGCTGGGTGCGGCAACTGCTTGGTTTGCCTCCAGAGACAGCCGGGTCCCTGGTCACCGGGGCCACCATGGCCAACGCCGCCTGTCTGGTTGCGGCTCGCCACGCCCTTCTAGAGCGCAAGGGCTGGGACGTTGAAGCCCGAGGACTCTTCGGCGCGCCGGAGTTTACCGTCGTGGTCGGCGAGGAAGCGCACGCTTCGCTCAAGAAGGCGATGGCCTTTGTCGGGCTCGGCCGTGAACGTGCGCACGTCGTTCCAGCCGACAGTCAAGGCCGCATGCGTCCGGCAGACTTTCCGCGTTTGAAAGAGCCGGCGCTGGTGTGCTTGCAGGCGGGGAACGTGAATACAGGAGCATTCGACCCAGCCGCCGAGTTGTGCCGCCTCGCACACGAGTCCGAAAGCTGGGTGCATGTGGACGGAGCGTTCGGATTGTGGGCGGCCTGCGCTCCGGAGCGCAAGCATCTCGCGGCGGGTTTTGCGGACGGGGATTCATGGGCCACGGACGGGCATAAGTGGCTGAATGTGCCCTATGATTGCGGCCTGGCTTTCGTGCGGGAAGGCAGCGCTTTGCGGAACGCCTTGAGCCTGGAGGCAGCTTATCTCGCGGCGAGTTCCGCGCGTGAGCCGATGCACTGGACTCCCGAAAGTTCCCGCCGGGCGCGCGGCATCGAAGTGTGGGCAGCTATCAAATCGATGGGCGCCGCAGGCCTAGCGGATCTGGTTGAGCGCACCTGCCGCCACGCGCAGCGATTTGCCCATGCGCTGGGCGATGCAGGTTACGAGATTCTCAACGAAGTGGTAATCAACCAGGTCATGGTTTCCTTCGGCAGCGACGAAGCAACCCGAGCCGTCATTGCAGCGATTCAACAAGATGGAACCTGTTGGTGCGGTGGCACGGTATGGCACGGACGCACCGCGATGCGCATCAGCGTCTCGTCGTGGGCAACCACCGATGCCGACGTGGAATTGAGTATTGCGGCGATGCTGAGAGCTGCTCGGGAGGTTGGCGGAAGCCGGTAGGCAGCGGCGCTGTTAACGGCCGTTAAGCGGAGTACGAAAGAGTCCGCAATTTGCTTACAATGTGACATATGAAGTCCGCCAACGTCCGCGAGCTCCATCTTTAGACCAACCATATCCTTCGCCGAGTGGCCGCGGGCGAGTCCTTCATTATCAAAGAGCGCGGCGTCCCCGTCGCCGAGATTCGCCCTGCATCCAACCGACCGGGGCTGCGCATGCCCAACCGCGAGGCTCTTATCTTAAGCGCCCCGGCGACCATGGATAGCGGGCGGATTCTTGAGCAGGACAGGATTTAGTTTCCCGCCGGCGGCTGAAGAGTTGGGTATTTAATCCCAAGCTGCTCCAGGTAAGTATCATATTTCGAGGGATCGTAGTAGAACGCTTTCATTGCCGGGCGATACTGATCCATGATTTTCTGATTCAGCCAAATTGCGGGTTTGTCGTCCGGCCGCAGGAAGCTCTTGTACTTCACATCTTTCGTCTGCACGTTGTTGAAATAATCCCAGGCGCGCTGCACCAGTTCCGGATGCAGCAGGATGTCGAGAATCGTCATCGCCTGGACCTTCGCCCCGGCCACCACGCCTTTGTGCGCAACCGGCGTCGCCATCGAGATGGCGTTCGCCCAGTTGTGCCCGGGCCCGCCCTGAAAGTTCGAGGGATAACTGAGCACTATCGTCGGCACATTCCATGAGATGTCGCCGATATCGTCCGATCCCCCGCCGGTTGGTTCCGGGTTGTCCGCGCCCGGGGTGTCGGCATCTGGAGCGGGCCGCGGCGCGCGCAGCGGCCCGATTTTCGTAGGCAGCCCGTGCGGAGGAACCTTCATCAGTGCCTGGAACGCCTTCGCCAGCGCCTGATCATCGTCAGACCACTGCGGCAAACCGACCTTCTTGATGTTCTCGTACACGTCTTCCGCGATCGGCCGGTTGAAATGGCCGGGCCATGCGGTGCCAAGCAGGCGCGACGTATACGCCGTGTCAGTCATCATCGTGGCGGCTTGCGCCATTCTGTCGCCGATTTGCCACAGATTCATGATGTGGTCATAGTCGACCTCGCGGAAATAGAACCAGATGCTGCCGTTTGGCGGCACTACGTTCGGCTGGTCGCCGCCGTTGGTGATCACGTAATGGACGCGCGTCGCCAATCGCAGGTGCTCGCGCCGGAATTCGTACCCGATGCTCATCAGCTCTACTGCATCGAGCGCGCTCCTGCCCCGCCACGGCGCCATGGCCGCGTGCGCGCTTTCGCCCGTAAACAGATATTCAACCGATACCAGTCCGCTGCCCCCGGTTGCTCCCCAACCCACGCCTAGATTCGAACCAACGTGGGCAAACAGGCAAACATCCACATCCTTGAACACACCCGCGCGCACATAGTACGCCTTGGTCCCCAACAGCTCCTCGGCGACGCCCGGCCAGAGTTTCAGCGTGCCCGGAAGATGCTCGCGCTCCATAACGCGTTTCGCCGCAATCGCTGCGAGAATTTGCAATGGCATTCCGGAGTTGTGGCCTTCGCCGTGGCCTGGCGCGCCGTCCACCAGGGGTGCGCGATAGGCCACTCCCGGCTTTTGCGAAGCTTCAGGAATATCGTCGATATCGGAACCGAGAGCGATCACCGGCTTGCCCTCGCCCCACGTGGCCACGAACGCCGTCGGTATTCCGGCCACGTTCCGCTCCACTTTGAAGCCTTCCTTCTCGAGGATTCCCGACAGGTATTTCGATGTCTCGAACTCCTGAAAACCGAGTTCCGCGAAACTGAAGACGCTATCCACCATCACTTGCGCCTGCTTCTTCATGCCCTCGATCTGGCCGGCCATGTCGGCTTTAAGCGCCGCTTCCTTTTCGGGCGATACCCTGCCTTGCGCGAACGCGCAGACAGTGGAAAGCATGCAGGCAATTAGCATTTTCATGGGCCGGTATCTCTCCTCAATGAGCCGGGATTCGTATTTCGGCTCCCGGTGTCCGCTCAGCGTAGCATAAGCCGCCAACTGTGCTCCCCTCGGCCCGGCAGAGGCGCCGGAGCGCGTCCGGCGTTGGTTCCAGTTGGCGATTCTCTCGCAGTGCTATCTTGGAGCGAATCAGCCGGAATCATTAAACTGGTGATCTTATTCGTGGCACCCGATCACAGGCCAGGGGACGCGCCGGCCAAGTTCATCATCAGGAATCTGAGTTTCCATTACGGGAATTTCCAGGCTCTGCACAACATCTCGATGCACGTCCGCGAGAATTGCGTGACCGCTTTGATCGGACCTTCCGGCTGCGGCAAGTCGACTCTGCTGCGGACCTTCAACCGTATGAATGAGGCGGTCCCGTATAGCCGGCTGGAAGGCGAGATTCTGCTCGATTCCGAGAGCATTCTCCAAATGGATGTATTCGCTCTTCGCCGTCGCGTAGGCATCGTATTTCAAAAGTCAGTGCCCTTCCCCAAGTCGATCTTCGCCAACGTCGCCTTTGGGCTGCGGGTCCACGGGAGTCTCAAGCGAGCCGCATTGAGCGATGCCGTGGAATGGAGTTTGCGGCGGGCCGCGCTTTGGAATGAGGTGAAGGACAGACTGAATCGGTCCGCCTATGAACTTTCCGGCGGCCAACAGCAGCGACTCTGCATCGCGCGCGCCCTGGCCGTCAATCCCGAAGTGCTGCTGCTCGATGAGCCGTGTTCGGGAATCGATCCAATCGCCACGTCGAAGATCGAGGAACTGATTCTAACGCTGAAAGACACTTGCACGATCGTCCTGGTGACCCACAATATGCATCAAGCCCGCCGTATCGCCGGCTTCACCGGCTTTTTTCTGCCCGGGCGCCTGATCGAATTCGACACCACCAACGTAATCTTCGAGAACCCCTCCAGGAAGGAGACCCAGGATTACACTTTCATGCCGTTTCATCTCCTGCCGGGAGCCGAGGTAAAGACAGAGGCTTAGTACGGGCCTTCGTAAATACGGTGACGTGTTTTACATCACAAGCTCGTTCGGGAACACGTTAAGGTCGCCAGCCAGGGCCCCGCAGCGCTCGTCCCGATCTGGCGCCGGTTAGCTTCCCCTTCTCGTATGCCAGCTCCCCGTTTACAAACACCCACTCCACTCCTTTAGACACTCTGGCGGGCGCGGAGAAAGTCGCTTCATCCTGGATTGCAGCGGGGTTGAAAATCGTAATGTCCGCGTAAAAGCCAGTCCGGAGCAGGCCGCGATCAGTAAGTCTTTCTCTCTGAGCCGGCAACGACGTGATCTTGCGTATCGCCTCCTCGACCGTCGTGAGATGTTTGTCACGCACGAAAGGCCCCAGAACACGAGGCATCGATCCCCACGTTCGGGGATGCGTGTGCGCCTCATATAGCGGCCCGTCCAGAGGCGTCTCCGGCGCGTCCAGACCGACGCTGGTCCAGCTTTGCCGCCAGGCGTATTGATTGTCCTGCTCCGAGGCCATGAAATAAAGGGCTCCGGTTTGTCCGTGATCGGCGAGGACGAAATCAAATAGCGCATCGATGGGATCCTTCTTCTGTTCAGCGGCCACTTGGGCGACAGTTCTACCCGTGTACGCTTTCAGTTTGGGATCCGTCACAGACGAAATCATGACGCCTGACGCGCCGCCGCAATCGAGGTAAAGATTCTCCCAATCGAGGTGGTCGGTGGCAAGTTCCTGCCGGATTCTCGAACGGATCGCTGGATCGCCGAGGCGTTCCAGCAACTTGTCCATGCCGCCATCGGCTACCCATGGCGGCAGGCTTGAGGCGAGAGCTGTCCCTCCAGCAACATAAGGATACAGGTCGGCCGCGATATCGAGCCCGGCGTTACGCGCAGCTTGAATTTTTGCGACCACGCGCGGCATCGATCCCCAGCGCGATTTACCGGACACCTTGAGGTGAAAAATCTCAACCGGAAGATGCGCCTCCACCCCGATTCGAATCGCCTCGTCCAGCGCTCCGAACTCCGATTGTCCCTCGCTTCGCATGTGTGTGGCATAGATGCCGCCATAGCGCGACGCGACTTTCGCCAGCTCGATTAACTCTTCGGTCGTCGCGTAATGCCCCGGAGGATAGATCAGCGCCGTGGAAACGCCCAGCGCTCCATCCTTCATTGCCTGCGCCACCAGTTCCTTCATCTCCTGCATCTCCGCCGGGGAGGGCTCGCGATTGTCGTCAGCAAGCACAGCCTCGCGAACCTGTGCGGCGCCGACGTAGGTTCCCAGATTAATGGGCGTGCCGTCGTGCTCGAGCCTCCGGAAATAACCATCTAAGCTGTTCCAATCCACCTTCAAGTGATACTGGTCGAACAGCGGCTGCAGCGGGCCGAGCGTTCGCTGGTTCTGTGGCGCGATGCTGCCGCCTTCGCCCGTGATTTCCGTGGTGATGCCCTGCGATAGCTTGCTGAGCGCGCGGTTGTCGACCAGCAGCGACCACTCAGACTGCCCGAGCATGTCTATAAAACCAGGCGCGACCGTCAGGCCGGACGCATCGATAGTCCGCTTAGCATCTGCACTCGAGAGCTTGCCGATCGCTGCTATGCGATCTCCCTGGATAGCGAGGTCGGCTTGATAACCCGCACCACCCTTTCCGTCGAGGATCGTGCCGTTTCGGATCAAGACGTCATAGTGGTCATGACGCGTATCTTGCGCGGCGGCTAAACACGCCACCAAGAACATGCATGCGGAAAGGAACATCGCAGCGTATATAGCTTGGGATCGCTGGTTCATCAGACGCTACCTGGAAAAAAGCCGCTCAAAGTATATCCGACTGTTCAATCGGCAATCAAGAGCGTGACAACTCTCGGAAGCTCAATGACATCGGCCATTGCGCGAAGTGCGCAGGACGACAGCGACGCCCTCGCCAGATGGCGAGTTGGGCAAACGCCTCAATGATGCAAGGCGGCCAACCGCTGAACCCATTTCGGCAGTGTTTCCGCGCTCCAGCCTTAAACAGAAGCATGCGTACGGGATGGAGTCCCGAATTGTCAAGCACAACGGCCTCGTCCACGAGCCGCAGAGCTTCGGGTGCACGCTCGAGGCTTCGCCAATACCGACGGCGAATGTCGGAGTCGGGGATATCGTGGCCTCCCTGCAAAACCCGAAGGCTGACGCGCTCGATGTGCAGCTCTGGATCGCCTAGCGAAACGTAGACGAGCAACGTCCGGTATGCCGCTCGCTTCGCTTGTCGAATGACGCCCATCGCTCCGTGACCAGCAAGAGTCGTTTCCAGCGCAAAGCTAGCTCGATCCGCTAGCAGCGCTCTGCACCGGAGTATTGCTTCACGGGCGGCGGGAATTGCTGAACGGGCCGGCTGAGTAACATCAAGCCGCCGCGCGATCGCATCAGGGTCTATCAAGTTGGCATTGCCCGAGAACCAGATGGAAGACGTCAGCGTGGATTTGCCGGATCCATTCGGTCCCGCGATCACCGTCAGCGTGGGCATTCTAGCTGGCTGGCGTTGTGATTTCGCCTAGAACCCGGAGATGCGACCCTCGCGCGGTTCCGGGCTGCAAACGGATCTCAAACCGCGTGCCGTCTGGCAGCTCCTGGACATATCGGCCGAAATCATCGACAAAGACCACCGAATGGCCGGAAGCCAGGGCCTTCCGGCGGGCTCGAAGACCCGCGTTCGCCGCAGCTTGAGCAAACTCCTCGGCAAGAATGTTGGCGAACGACACTAACTAAGTATCGCGCAGTCGTAGGGCCACGATCCTGAACCGGCCTTCGGCCAGGGCAAATGGCAGCGTCGAGCCCGAATTAAGGTGAATCGATGTTGGTATAGTGGGTGCTGCAATGCAGGTTGCACCCCGTCCGCGGAAAGGGATTATCCCACCTGAGTGAGTCAGTGAGCACCGAGCATCGACTTCTCTTCTGCCCGTCACAGCGGACGCCGGGCCATAGAAAGAGGAGCTATGTCTCGTGAGCTACCCCTAAAGCCGAACCTTGAGCATCTCAAGAAGCAGGCCAAAGAACTGCAGCGTAGCACGCGGCAGGGAAAGCTGGCCGACGCTCAACTCGCACTCGCGAACGAATACGGCTTCCCCAAGTGGGCCGATCTAAAAGCACACGTCCAGTTGCTGGCGTTCAGTCCGGCCGAGGCGCTGAAGGCGGCGGTGTGCGACATGGACGCGGCGCGCGTCAGCGAGGTGTTGA
>Ga0181525_10000412_pt1 | contig 37722 bp, 30 predicted proteins | sample PEATcosm2014_Bin_48_FD_121100 | JGI IMG/M metagenome (GOLD analysis project Ga0181525, IMG submission 121100) | Peatland microbial communities from MTU Mesocosm Facility, Houghton, MI, USA - PEATcosm2014_Bin06_10_metaG | ecosystem: Environmental > Terrestrial > Soil > Wetlands > Peat | place... | reverse complement strand
GGTCCTGGTCGTCATGGTCTCGATTTTCCTTCTGGGATGGGAGTTGCTGAACGTGTTCCGGATCTTCCCCATCAAGATTCACCGCTGAGGCGGTCCCGCTGGCTGGGCTTTTGCGGTATGATTCGCAGAATGGCGAAGAGTACGCCGAATTTCGAAGTTACCTGTCCCTGCTGCGGCGCGCTGCTGAAGATCGATACAGCGACCGCTTCTGTGATCGCCCACACCGCTGCCGTGAAGCCCAGAATGTTCAACGATATGGAGGAGGCGGCTCGTGCCATGAAAGAGCAGGACAGCCGCCGCGAGTCGATTTTCCGGCAATCGGTGGAAGCGCAAAAGCACGCCTCCGAATTGCTCGACAAGAAGTTCCAGGAGGCCGTGAGGAAGGCCAAGGAGTCTCCTGACACGGGCAAGCCCATCCGCGATTTCGATCTGGATTGAACTCTCGCGCAAGTGAAATCGAAGGCGATGCAGAATCGGATCGTGCTGCTTGGCCACCGCGGGGCGCGCGGCGTAAAGGCGGTTCCCGAAAACACCCTCGCCTCATTCGACCTGGCTCTCGCCCAAGGCTGCGACGGTTTCGAATTTGACGTGCGGCTGACGGCCGACGGGCAGGCTGTGGTTTGCCACGATGCGAGGATTCGCGGAATCGAAATCGCCCGGTCTTCGGCGCGACAGGCGGCGCTGCCTTTCCTGCACGAGGTGCTTGCCCGTTACCGAAACACCGCCTTCCTTGATATCGAACTGAAAGTCCCCGGCCTGGAGGGGATTACGGCCGCCTTGCTTCGGGAGCAGGCGCCCGCCCTGGGCTTCGTCATTTCCTCTTTTCTTCCAGAGGTGTTGCGACGCCTCAACGACCAGGACCGAGCCCTTCCGCTCGGCCTGATCTGCGAGAGTCGAAGCCAGTTAAGCCTCTGGAGTCATTTGCCGGTCGCTTACGTGATGACGCACCAGAAACTTGTATCGCAGCGTCTGATTCGTGAGATCAAAAATGCGGGCCGTAGGATATTTGTCTGGACGGTGAATACTCCGGGCGCGGGGAAGGGCTTTTCAGACTGGGGCGTGGACGGGATAATATCCGATCACCCCGATCGGCTGGCCATAACGCTGGGCCGGGGCAAGGCGTCCGCCAGCCAGTAAAAACTTAATCTGCGGCTGCTTCGAGAGCGACGTCTTGCCGCCCGACCGGACGCAGGAAAGCGGTACGCTCCGTCTCGAAAGCTTCGAGGTTCGCTCCCATGGTGTGTTCATCCCAATCGAGAACCGCTCCGATGCGCAACGCGGCTTCTCGGCTGCATGATTCAGACCAGCACGCGCCCAATGCCACCGGAACGCGGCGCAGCAGCACGTCGGCCAATGTCACCGCACACTCTCTGCGGTATGCTTCGACGACCTCGGCGATGACGTGAGAGGTATGGGTACAGATGGGAGCTCTCAGTTCTGCACTCACCAGAGCCATGCGGGCGATGTCGGGGGCGCGTTTGCCGTGCCATTCCAGCATGCCCCGCGCCGATTCTTCGCTGATCGCGCCAATGCGCGCGATCTCGAGCACAGCGTCGTCGAGCAGGGGATCAAGGCCGTGGTCCGGGCCCAAGGTGAGAGGGCTCGGATCGGCGGCGTTCAGCCCAATCTTTCGCGCACACTCCCGAGCCAGGGATGCTGCAGTGGTTAACTTGCCCCCGATCACGGAAATCATGCGAGCCGCACCGTCATCGGCATGATCGTGCAGTATGTGCCTGCGGGTCACCGCAGACGGACGATGATCCGGCGAGTAGGGTAAAGGACGGACTCCGGCAAAGGCGTGCTTGACGCTCTCAGCCGACAGATTCGCCTTGGGAAACAGCTGCGCCACGGAGCGGATGAGATAGTCGATTTCGTCGGCTGCGGGAACGGTCAGTGCCGGATCGCCAGTGTCGCCGACTTCGGTCGTTCCCACCAGAACTTGATCATTCCACGGAACGATGAAGATGGGACGCTTGTCGGCCGCTTCGGTATAGAGGGCGGCGTTCGGCGAACCGGGAAACCGGGGCAGAACGATGTGCGTCCCGCGCACGCCCCCGAGCATAGGTTTGGCCATGCGGATGGAGGAACGCTGGCACACGCGATCGGCCCAAGGTCCGGCGCAATTGATCACCCAACCGGCGTCCACGCGGCCTTCCCGCCCGGTGATCTGGTCACGCAACAGCACTCCTCGAACCCGTCCGTGAGCCACGTCGACGGCCAGCATTTCGGTATGATTGCGAACCGTGGCTCCAGCGTCCCAGGCTTCCATCAGCCATTCCGCGACGAGCCGTTCGGGAAACTCGCATTGCGCATCTTCGTAGTTGAAAAGCGGCCAGTGGCGGCCGGAATCCAGGGCACGTTCCAGGCGCTTCAACTCCATTTCCGACAAATCCGCGGCCGGCTGCTTGCCGGCCAGGCGTTGATACAACCACAATCCAGCCCGAACCCTCAGCGCACTGCGCTGGCTATGCTCATTCAGAAGCAGCAGAAACTGCATGGGATGCACCAGGTGAGAGCGTTCTCTCAGCAAGGTTTCCCGTTCCCGCAGCGACTCCCGAACTAACCCCAATTCGCCGTGCTCCAGGTACCGCAATCCGCCGTGGATGATGCGGGTGGAACGGCTGGTTACTCCCGAAGCGAAATCATTTTGTTCGACCAGCAGCGTGTGTTTTCCGGAGAGAGCACATTGCCGCGCCACAGCCACGCCATTGATGCCGCCCCCGATAACCACGACCTGAAAGTGCTGACCTTCCAGCGGAGCCCGTTGATTTGTTGTTAAGACCATGTTTTATCAATCAGATGCACGGGAGAAACGTGGTGATAGAGCTAGACCTCCCATTAGAGTTTGAACTGCCGAAGACGCTAGGGAAAGGTAACCGTGGTACCGCAACGCACCTGACCAAAGGGCGCGTAACCAAGGCTCGGGGTTTTCAAATAGCGTCAGCAAACGCGCTTGAGACAATTCGGCCCCCGGCAAGGATAGCCGCAGGCCGGTATCGGGAAAGTTTTCCGGGTGCTTAGGCGACTTTTTGGGCCGGCTTTGCGGTTCCGCTCGCACTCTTTTGAGAATAACGCAATCATCTCCCGATGCAAGGCCGGAAGATCGTCGGGCTTGCGACTGCGACGACGCCATGGCTCACACTCACTTCTTGCTCTGCCCGCGTTTCTCCGGCGGTTTCAATGTCGGTCTTTAAGCGAAGGCCATGAGGTCACGGTGCGGCCCGGCACGCCCGCTGCTTCCACCAGCATGCATGGCCCATGGCAGATTGCCGCGACTGGCTCCCCCTGGTCGGGGAAGTGTTTGACAAACTGTATAGCCTCAGGATTCATGCCCAGCTGGCGAGGGTTCATAATCCCACCGGGGCGCAGGAGTGGCACGTCGACTGGAACCTCCTAACCCCGGTCTTTGTGATCCCGGCCTTTTATTTTCTTCTCAGTTTTTCCTTGCAGCGTATCGGGCGCGATGTTCTTCCCCCGAATTATGGTTGTGCGGAATTCGTTTCAGTTTCGCTGCCCCTTGGCGCGTTGCGGTTGATTGTTATCGACCGATCGCTCACTCAGCCTTGTACGGATTGCCCGCGCGGAGGCGGCTCATTTAAAGTGGTTGCCAATGTCCACAACCGGCGAACGTTTCGAACGCGCCGTCGCCATCATGGAGCGGTTGCGGGCTCCCGGGGGATGTCCGTGGGACCGCGAGCAGAGTTTCGATTCCATCAAGCCGTACACGCTCGAAGAAACCTATGAAGTCCTCGAAGCCATCGACAACCGCGACTGGGATGAGCTTCCCGGCGAACTCGGCGACCTGTTGCTGCAGGTGCTTTTTTATTCGGAAATGGGGAAAGAGCAGGGATGGTTTTCGATCGATGACGTTCTCGAACGGCTCTACCGCAAGCTGGTGGACCGGCATCCTCATGTATTTGGGGACACGAAGGCTGATACCTCGGCCGACGTAAAACGCAACTGGGAGGCATTGAAGGCTGAAGAAAGACGGAAGCTCAAAGAAAAAAAGCTCTTGAGTGAGACCGGCGGCGGCAGCGATGCAAACTTGATCGGGAAGAGCGAGCCTGCGGCATCGATTCTGGCGGGAATTTCTTCAGCGATGCCGTCTCTATTGGAGGCGCACAAGTTAAGTTCGCGTGCGGCACAAGTGGGTTTCGACTGGCCCGATATTGAGAGCCTATTCGAAAAGCTCAACGAGGAGACCGCCGAGCTTCGCCAGCACCTGGAGGAATTTCCTGCGCCGGGTCCGCGCCCCGAAGGCAGCGGCGTCGCCGGCTCCGGGCGTCAGGTTGTTCCCGAGGATCTACGGTTGCGGCTGGAAGAAGAAATGGGCGATCTCTTCTTCGTGCTGGTCAACATCGCGCGCTATCTCGCCCTCGATCCCGAATCGGCGCTGCGCCAGACCAATCGGAAGTTCCGCCGCCGCTTTCGATGGATGGAGCAGCGCTTGCGCGAAAGCGGGATCGCTCTGGATCGGGCCGGCAGGGATCGTCTCGACATGGATCAGCTGGAATCCCTGTGGCAGCAGGCCAAGCGACAGGAGAAGAAGCCGTGAGCACGGACGCGATCGCGATACGGCACTGTCATGGTCTCGACGAATTGCGGGCCTGCGTGGGCTTGCAAAAGGAAATCTGGAACTTCAGCGAAGCGGAGCTGGTGCCGCTGCGCGTGTTCGTGGTTGCTGAAAAAGTTGGCGGGCAGGTGATGGGCGCCTTCGATGGTGACGAGATGATCGGCTTCGCGCTATCGGTGCCGGGCACGCGGTCGGGCCAGGTCTATCTTCATTCGCACATGCTTGCCGTGCGCAGTGAGTACCGTAACAGCGGCCTGGGGCGTCGCCTCAAGTTATTGCAGCGAGAGGATGCACTTGCGCGGGGCATCGAACTGATCGAGTGGACTTTCGATCCTCTCGAGATCAAGAACGCTCGTCTGAATATCGAGAAGTTAGGGGCGATCGCCCGCCGCTATCACATCAACCAGTATGGAATGACGTCATCGCCTTTGCAGGGCGGGCTTCCGAGCGACCGGCTGATCGCCGAGTGGTGGCTGAGGTCGAAGCGCGTGGAAACCTTGCTGGCGACGGGAAGGAATCCGCCGTTCAATCCTCAGGCCTCGATTGAGGTTCCTTCCCAGATTTACGAATGGAAGGCCACGGCGGAAACGCGAGGCAAAGCGCAGCAGGTGCAGGAGCGTAACCGCGAGGAATTTCTTCAGAGATTCGCCACCGGCCTGGCCGTACTGGGCTACACGCGCGACGCGGAGGGCAGCGGCAAGTTCTTGCTGGGTGAGTGGGATGAGAAATGGTCGTATGCGTCCGAAGACTGAAACCGGAAGCCATGCATGATGAAGATTGAAGCCATTACGCTGCGCGAGATCCAAATGCCGCTCGTTCATTTTTTCGAGACGAGCTTCGGACGCACGTACAGCCGCAGGATTCTTCTGCTTACCGCCCACTGCGACGGAGTCGACGGATGGGGCGAATGCGTGACCGGCGAAGATCCCTTCTACAGCAGCGAATGGATCGAAAGCAGTTGGCCGACCATCACGAAATATCTTGCCCCGGCTGTCCTCGGCCACAATCTCGATTCCGCGCGCGACTGCGCCGGTCTTTTTTCGAAGGTGCGCGGACACCGCATGGCCAAGGCGGCGCTCGAAAATGCGCTGTGGGATGCCGAGGCCAAACAGAAGAATCTGCCTTTATGGAAATTGCTGGGTGGCGTGCGGAAGGAAATCCCTTGCGGCGTCTCCATTGGCATTCAAGACTCGATCGAGCAACTGCTCGACAAGATCCAGATCGAATTGGCCGCCGGCTACCGCCGCATCAAAGTGAAGGTGAAGCCGGGCTGGGACGTAAACGTGCTGGAGAAAATCCGCTCAAGCTGGGCCGACATCACGCTCAGCTGCGACGCGAACTCCGCCTACACGCTTGACCAGGTGGAACATTTGCGGAGTTTTGACCAGTTCAACCTGCTGATGATCGAGCAACCGCTATGGGACGACGACATTTTCTATCACGCCCGATTGCAAAAGGAGCTGCGAACCGCCATTTGCCTCGACGAATCCATCGTCAGCGCCCGCACTGCGGCGATCGCTTTGGAGTCCGCCGCTTGCCGCATCATCAACATCAAGGTCGGCCGGGTTGGCGGTTTCACCGAGGCGAAGAAGGTCCATGACATCTGCCAGGCGCAGAAGGTTCCGGTCTGGTGCGGCGGAATGCTCGAATCGGGCATTGGGCGCGCACATAACATCGCGCTCTCAACCCTGGAGAATTTTAGTTTGCCGGGGGATGTTTCCGCCTCCAAGCGTTATTGGAAAGAAGACGTCATTGATCCGGAAGTGGAAGTGTCGCCGCGAGGAATGATCACCATTCGCGACCAACCCGGAACCGGCTATCAAATCAGGGAAGACCTCATCGAAAGGCTGACGGTTCGAAAGGAGACGGTTCGCAAGGAAACGCCAGAAGGGGATCGCTAGTGTGAACTGCCGTCGGTTCTCACGCCATCCGCGCGAACTTGAGCTAGCTTGGCGTCCTCAGCCTTCAGCATGGCGACGCCCTGGGCAAAGGTGGTGCCGGCGGGCACGAGCCGGAAGTCGCTAAAGACTTCATCCGACTTGATGACGACGTTTTTGAACAGCAAAATCTTTCCGTTAAGACTCAGGGACATACGCGAAATCTGCCAGGTGCCGTCTCCCGCCTCACGCTGCTCGACCAGGAAATGTCCGCCTTTGTCGAGATAGCCGAGAATTCCCCAGCCAAAGCCGACTTGCTTGAACAGCGTGCCATCGATGGTCGCGATGCGGCCGGCGGTGCGATCGATTACCAGGAAACCCTGCATTCCGGTGAGGATCTGTTCTACCCGAGAAGGGGGGTGGTATTCCGGGTTAGGCCGAAATTTCAGGCGTACCCATGGACCCTGGTCCTTGCCGTCGTTGCCCGCGTTGTCGTATTCGTAAAGAAACGCGTCGGGCAGGGCCTTTAGAATTCTAAGAGTGCGCTCCTCGGTCTCTTGCTCCTGAGAATGTTTGTGTCTGAGCTGTTCGGGGTCGCCTACCAGTCCCGCCAAGCGGCTCTGCTCGGCCTGCATCTGTTGGGGCGTGAGCGGCTGATCGTTGTAGGCGATGGTCAGGCCGGCCATGGCTTCCCGGGTTTCCACATAGAGCCTGGTCTGTGAGCCTTGCAGGGTCTGCTTGCGCGAGCGAAACATGTGTTTGGCCGCGGCATCGTTAGCGGCTGAGCACTCATTCGCCGCCGCGGTCCGCACCAGTTCGATCGCCGGCCGGGGATTCTGGGCGGCAATCGGCGGCGTCGCTGCCGGCAGCGGATTCGCGGCTATCGTGCCGAACAGGGCGATCGATAACCCAGCGCCTACGATGCACGGGATTGTTCCTGCCTGTTTCATCTTCCGGCGACAAATGGCCGACAAGTTAGTGTAACAATTGCCGCTAAAGCGTTGTCTACTGGGAAATGGGTAAGTCAGTTACCGCAGAGAGCGCTTGCCGCGCACTCCGTGCCTTGCGTATAGTCGTTGCAGTAGCGGCCTGATTGGATATTGCCTGGGAGGGTTCCATCCTCGGCAACCGTAAGTGTTTCGTTACGCGCGTTTTGGTACCAAAAGGAGTAGGCAATGAGCGCACCCGCCAGTGGGTTGGCACAAATCGGCAAATCGGTCTTCATCAAAGGTGAACTCTCAGGTAGCGAGGATTTGTACCTGGATGGCCAGGTCGAGGGCAGCATCGCGCTCAAGGGGAATAGCTTGACGGTGGGACCCAACGGCCAGGTCAAGGCCAGCGTAGATGCGAAAGGCGTGGTGGTCCAGGGCAAACTGGAGGGCAACATTCAAGCCAGCGATCGCGTCGAATTGCGCAAGTCCGCCGTCGTCACCGGCGACATTACCACCCAGCGCATTTCGATTGAAGAGGGCGCCTACTTGAAAGGCAAGGTTGATATCCACCGGACTGATACCAAATAGGTGACCGCATTGATCGCGAAGGCGCAGTCAGGAGTCAAGAAGTCGGGATGTCGTCGGTTTCGCAGACTTTCATGAAACTTTTTCGCGGTTCATCCGGACCGGAGACGATCCCGGCGCAGAGCTCGCAGAAGTTGACCCGCCGCTCCAGCGGCCTGGGGGAGTTGTCCCGCGCCTGGGAATCGGCGGAAGGGATGTGCGTGCTCGATTTGGGCTCGACCTCGCCCACGAACATCCGCCACTTCACCGAAGGCGGCCACCGAATCTACAGCGAGGATCTGCTCACCGCGTCAACCGATCCCGAGCTTCTTACCAAAGATGAGCAAGGGAGTGCGATTCTTGACAGCCGGAAGTTTCTCGCCGATAACCTGGTCTACCCGGCGGCTCACTTCGACGTTATTTTGTGCTGGAATCTGCCCGATTACCTCGATGAAAGTCTGGTCAAGCCGGTCGTGGGGCGGCTGTGGTCGGTGCTCAAACCCGGAGGGATGCTGCTTGCGTTCTTCCACACTCGCGATGCTGGCCCGGATTCGCCGTGTCACCGTTTTCACATCGTCGGCCCCGATACCCTGGAGATGCAGAAAATTGAGTTGCGGCGCGAAGCCCGCCGCGGCCCGACGGGAGATGTGCGTACCGCCGTTACGGACGGTTTTCAGTTACAGCGCGTGTTCAACAATCGCCATATTGAAAACCTTTTCCATGACTTCGCTTCCATCAAGTTCTTTCTCGCCCGCGACAATATCCGCGAAGTGCTGGTGGTCCGCTAGGCGCCGGCGTTTGGTCAAGCTGCTTGTTTCCACGCGATCACTCCCATGCGAAAAAGGTAGTGCCGCGTGATCTCCAGCTCGACCCCCGTGGGGGATGGGCTTGCTGAAAAGGCAGAGGTAAACATGCTCCGGATCTCTTCCGGAACATAGGCCCGGCGCACTGACGTCAGGCCGTCCAGCCATGCGATGCGACTGCGCATAATGGGAAACCCTGCAAATGCCAGAGCCAGATGCAGGGGATGGCGAATGAGATCGTTGATTAGAACGGCCTGCCGGCTCACCCGGAGGGCTTCCCGCACGAAGCCTGCAAGTCGCTCTTCGCCCAGATGGTGCGCGAAGAGATTGCAGCTTACCAGGTCAAAGACTCCATCGCCAAAAGGTAAGGCAAGAGCGTCGGCGACTACGGCAAGAGTTTCCCCGACACGGTCTTCCGCGGGGCGTTCTCTCGGGCCACGATTTTTCCGAGCATCGTCCCTGATGCCGCGACTGGCGAGAAGGTGAGACGGCGCCCGGTCGAGCAACGTAAGATCGAGCACGATTCCCCGCCGCGCCAATCTCCGCCGTACGATCCCGGCTACCTCGCCGGAGCCGGCAGCGACTTCCAACATTGACAGGCGGTTCAGTCTTCTGACCCGGGCCACGCGCTCCACCATTTTTTGTGTGGTGTCGACCCCGCCGAACCAGCGGTTCACACGGCCGATGTCCTGCATGGAAATTTCCACGTCGGCGGGAGAGCAAGCGTCGAAGTCGAGAATCTCAGGGGCGTCGATTCGCTGCATGAAATGTTAAGGCAAAGCCAGAGCTTCGATTGGATGCCTCTGCGCGGCCCAGAAAAATCCTGGCGCCTCCCGGTCCTCAGACCTCGGCCAGTTCTTCTTCCAGCAATTGCTTGTTATACAGGTCGCTGTAGTAGCCGTTCAAGGCGAGCAGTTCGTCGTGAGCGCCGAGTTCCACGATGCGTCCTTCGTGCAGCACCGCGATGCGGTCGGCATTGCGCACGGTAGAAACCCGGTGTGAGATGAAGATGGTGGTGCGGCCGCGCATCAGTTCGCGCAGGTGATTCAGAATTTTGTCTTCCGTGTGGGTATCCACACTGGCCAGCGCATCATCGAGAATGAGAATCCGCGGGTCGCGGATTAAAGCGCGGGCCAGCGCCGTGCGCTGCTTCTGTCCTCCGGACAAGGTGATACCGCGTTCCCCCACCATGGTTTGATACTGCTCGGGAAAGCTCTCGATATCGCGGGCGATGCTGGCGGCTTCGGCTGCGGCGCGTATCTCCTGTTCCGTGGCTGATTCCACGCCCAGAGAGATGTTTTCGCGGATGCGCTCGCTGAACAAAAACGTTTCCTGAGGCACAAAGCCAATGCTCGAGCGCAACGATGCAAGGGAAAATTCGCGGATCGGCCTGCCATCCATCAAAACCATCCCCGGCGCGGCGTCGCAGACGCGGGGAATGAGGTTGACCAGTGTGGTTTTCCCCGAGCCGGTGGGGCCCACGATCGCCATGCTGCTGCCGGCGGGAATTCGCAGGTTCAAGTCGCGCAGCACGGGCTTGCCGTCGTACGCAAAATTCAATTCGCGGAACTCGATTTCGCCCTCGACCGCGAGGTCGCGGGCCCCGGCGCCATCCTTGATCGCAGGCTGCTCCAGCAGAATCTGATTCAGTCGTCCGAGCGACGCAGTGCCGCGCTGAAACAGGCTGATCACCCAGCCCAGCGCGATCACCGGAAAGGTCAACTGCATCATGTAGATGTTGAAGGCGGTGAAGGCGCCGATTTGCATGCGGCCGGCGAGCACCTCCCGCCCTCCGATCCACAGCACCAGAACCAAAGCCAGGCCGAGCATGAGCTCGAGCGTAGGCCACAGCATGCCCATGAGCCGCACCAGCTTAAGGCTGCGCGCAATGTAATCCTGATTCGCCCCTTCGAACCCGGCGATTTCGGCTTCCTCCTGCACATAAGCGCGAATCACGCGGGCTCCGGAAAAATTTTCCTGCGCGCGCGCGGAAATATCCGAGAACATCGCCTGAATTCTCTCGAAGCGGTCATGAATGCGGCGTCCGAAGTATTGAATCAGCACGCTGACCGCGGGTAGCGGCAGAAAGGCGTAGAAGGTCAATTTGGGACTGTTGCGCCCCATAAACCACAAGGCCGCGGCGGTGAATACCAGAGTATTCGCCGAGTACATGATCGCCGGCCCCATCAGCATGCGAACCGCATTCAAATCATTCGTCATCCTGGCCATGATATCGCCGGTGCGCATGCGCTGGTAATAGGAGTAAGACAGCGTCTCGAGGTGAGCGAACAGGTCATTTCGCAAGTCGAACTCGATGTCGCGTGAGACCCCGATCACGATCCAGCGAGTGAGGAACAGGAAAATCCCCCGAATGACCGAAAGCGCCAGAACCTGCAGGGCGAAAATCAGAAGCTTGTGGCGGTTGACTCCGCCCTCGAGACTTTGAGCGGCGTTGCCGATGACTTTTGGCAAACCAGCCCAGGCCCCATTGCTCAGCACGACACAAACCGCGCCCGCGACAAAGCCCCAGCGATAACGCTTGAGGTAGGGCAGGATCGGACGCATGTTTTGGGGAATCATGCCGCTTGTGTAGATGAGATTTTAACAGGCCAGGGTGCAAGTTCCTCGGCAAGCAAGAAGCGGGCAGGGCGGATGAACATCGGTGTGAGTTTCGCAGGGGCGGCTGATTCGGGGGCGGCAACTCAGCTCAGGTTTCAATCACTCTCCCCGTTTCCTCGATGGGTGATGGCGAGAATATCCCGTCCGAAGGCGACCACGCTGAGCGCCGCGATAACCGTTGCCCAGGCTGCGAAGAACAGCCATCCCAGGTCGAAAACAAGCGTTTGAGCCAAATCCATGGCATCTCTCTAGGGGCGGGGATGCGCGGCGCGGGGTTAAGGTTCGCTCAACCCCACGCCCTTCGAACCTATTGCTCCGAGTCATCCGCTGGCGCGCTTTTCATATGTTGCTGTCGCTGCGCAGCGCGGTTGGCTTCGAACTCTTTCAACTTGGATTGCTGGTCGGAGGTGAGCAACTGATATAGCTCACTGTGAATGCGAGCCTCTTCCACCTTCAGTTGCACCAGAGTTTGCGACTGCTGGGCCACCAGGGCTTGCACTTTGGCCTCGTCATAGGTGCCTTCCACATACTGCTTAAGTTGCTCGTCCAGCTGGTGAGCCTGGCGCATCAGCGGCTTCATCGTGGAGCGTTCCTTTTGCATAACGGCTTTCATCTGATCGCGCTGGGTATCGGTGATATCCAGGAACTTAGCGTAGAACCCCATCATGTGGCCTTCCATGCCGAATTCAGGACCATGCGCGGGCGGGGGCGGGGGCGGAGCCGAATCCGTGGTCTGCGACTTGGCGATTGCGCTGCCCAGCAGCACGGCCAGGGCCGCCGCGAGAAAGCGAAAACGAAGCGATTTCATAACTTAAACTCCTATTGGGCTGGTTCCTTACCAGCAACCGGGACTTTGCGTACACTTATAGGAACACGGGTTCTGCCGGGGAAGTAGTAAAGAGTACGTCAAACCGAGTAAAGTTTTGTCAAAGCAGGGAAGCGCGGTTCCATGATGCCGTCGCAACTACGACCGAAATTAATCTGACTAATGTGATTTCACCGGGTTCCAAGATTTGTTTAATCATTGCAAAGATCAGATTTGACAATTCTTTACCCTTGGCGGCCGGCTGCTTGGTGCACAATGAAAACTACGAAGATGGAACGGATTCTAATCATCGACGATGACGTCGAACTCTGCACCCTGGTGCGCGAGTACCTGCAGGCCGAAGGCTTCGCAGTGGAGTGCGCTCACGATGGCGAAAGCGGATTGCAGCGTACCACCGGCGGCGGCTATCTGCTTGTGGTGCTGGATGTGATGCTGCCGGGCATCAACGGTTTCGAGGTACTGCGGAGGATTCGCGCGAGCTCGCGTCTGCCCGTGCTTTTGCTGACGGCGCGCGGAGAAGACGTGGATCGCATTGTCGGTCTGGAGATTGGCGCCGACGATTATCTTCCCAAACCCTTCAACCCACGAGAATTGGTGGCGCGAATTCGCGCCATTCTTCGACGCACCCGCAGCGACAAGGCGGTGCCGGCGGCGCCTGAAATTGTCCGCGTGGGTGAAATCGAACTCGACCCGGCCACGCGCAGCGTGCGTCGAGATGGCGCGCCGGTCGACCTCACTTCGGTTGAGTTCAACCTGCTCGAAGTGTTGTTGCGTGAGGCCGGGCGCGTGGTGCCCCGTGAGCGGCTGGTGAATGCCGTGCTGAGCCGTAAGTTCTCGCCGTTTGACCGCAGCATTGACATGCACGTCAGCAAGGTGCGCAAGAAGCTGGGAGACACTGACGCCGACGAACACATTAAGACGATCCGCGGCGTCGGTTATATCTTTGCCCGGCCGCGGGAGAAGGCCGGGGAAAAGGTCAAGGCTACGCCGTGAGAAGCCTCTTCCTAAAGATTTTTCTTTCCTTCTGGGTGGCGCAGGCGCTGTTTTTGGTGCTCGCGATCGTGGTGATGCTGGCCTTCCGTCCGCAGCGCAATTCAACCTGGGACGCGCTGCGTACGACGGCGCTCAATGAAGCGATCAGCGCCTACGAAAAGGGCGGGACGCAGCAGGCGCATGGATACCTCGAAGACCTGCAGCATACGCAGCACGTCCGGGCTTACGTCTTCGACGAGCAGGGAAACGAGATATCGGGGCGTTCCAGCCAGGGCTGGGCGGAGCACGTAGCCGCGGGAAAGCCGCTGCCGCCGCATCCGGGAATGGTTTTTCCCCGCCCGCAGATTCTTACCGAGTCGAAGGCTTCGAGCGACGGGCGTCATCTCTACACGATCGCCATGGAACTTCCGCCCGGCCCACGAGTCTTTTTTGGGCCGTGGGGAATTCCGATGCCGGGCTTGATCATTGCCGTCATCTCCTCGGGATTGGTTTGCTATTTCCTCGCCTGGTATATGACCAAGCCGGTCGCCCGGTTGCGAGCCGCGACGCAGCAGCTGGCTGCAGGTGATCTGACGGCCCGGGCGGGCAGCTCCAAGCGCAACCGGCGGGACGAAATTGGCGGGCTCATGCGCGACTTCGACACCATGGCGGCGCGCTTGGAGACGCTGGTCAAAGCTCAGTCGCGCTTGCTCAACGACATTTCTCATGAACTGCGGTCTCCTCTCGCTCGCTTGAACGTGGCACTCGCTTTGGCGCGGCAGCGTTCGGGAGGGGAAAGCGCAGCCATGTTGGAGCGCATCGAACTGGAAGCCAGCCGGCTGAACGAGCTGATCGGGCGGCTGCTGACCCTGGCCCGCCTGGAAGACGGAGAGAAGACTTTGCCCGCTAGCCCTGTGCCACTGGACGAGGTCGTGCTGAGCGTGGCGGAGGATGCGGAATTCGAAGCGCAAGCGCGGCATTGCCATGTGCGCAGCTCGATTCCCACGGGCAATTGGTGCGTACGAGGGGAGGCATCGCTGTTGCACAGCGCCGTTGAGAATGTGGTAAGGAACGCGATTCGGTACACCCGGGAAGGCACGACGGTTCAGATCGGTCTCGAGAAGATCGAAACTGGCTTCGCCGGGGAGGCGGTGGTGAAGGTCAGCGATTGCGGTTGCGGTGTGCCGACCGACGCGCTGGAAAAATTGTTTCAACCCTTTTATCGCATCGACGACGACCGTGGCCGGCTGACCGGGGGAGTTGGTTTGGGCCTGGCGATTACGGAAAGGGCGGTGCGCTTTCATGGAGGGCGGGTTTCAGCTTCGAACCGGGCAGAAGGCGGGCTTCTGGTCGAGCTTTATCTGCCGCTGGCGGGGGAGATCTCGGCGGTGGAGGAAAGTGCCGAGGCGGTTCCAGCGGGACGCGAAGCATGATGCACAACCTTGCAGTCCTGTTCACGTTTTCAAGGTAGCCGGCCCCGTGCACTTCCTCTTCGGCAACTGGTTAGGCAACTCGCGGTCGCCCCTGCGGTTCCAATAGGTGCAGGCGGGAGTTTGCTCTTCCCGCGCATTCCTGATACATAAGTGGATGGCAATCCACGCCTTCTAATCATGTTCCTGCCCGCTTGTGGAATCCGGGAGACGCGGCCCTTCGTCAGCAGCAGGATCACAGGAGATAACGCGAAGAATGCAGAAAAGATTTACCTGGATTGTGGCAATTCTGGTTCTGGTTGCAATTGGCGCCCTGATGGCGTGTAGCACCAAATACTCGGCTTCCAACAATGGTCTGATCGTCGTCTCCACCTGGGGCGATGCGGTGATGGATAGCTTCAGCCTCAACTTGGGCAACGGCAGCGTTGCCCGGATCAACAACGTGAACGGGCCCCCGACGCCGGGACAGGCCACCGCCGTGGTTCTTGACCCAGCGGGCGCATACGCGTATGTAATCGTCAGTCAAAGTTCGGCGCTGGCCGGCAGCGTGACTGGGATTACTTCCTTTTCGATAGCTTCTGACGGAAAACTGGCGGTCGTAGGGACAGTTAAGCTGAGGGACTCCGTCGTCCCGGTTACGGAAGCGATCGATTCTGCGGGTAAGCTGCTGTTTGTGTCCGGGCAAGGCGGAACGGTCTCGGTGCTCGCGATTGGCAGTGGCGGGAGCTTGAGCGAAGTGACTGGGTCGCCCTTCGCTCTGCCGGCTGAGGCCGCTGGCCAGAGCCCGGTTGCCTCGGCCGTGGCCGTGACTCCAACCGCCTTCCCCGTCCTGGGAACGCAAAATTCGCCTTGCTCGGGCGTCACCGCGCCCACGACGGAAAACCTCTATGTCACGGATTCCATTAACAACGTAGTTTTGAACTATCGCATCTCTTCGAGCGGAGCGCTCACGCTGGTTCCGGCAACGACGTCGACCCCGGGAGTTGCAACCGGTACCGTACCTTCCGGTGTGACCGTCGATCCCTGTGGACGTTTCGTTTACGTTTCGAATCAAAGTCCCGACAACAGCGTCAGCGCTTACACGATTTGCAATGCAGTGTCACTGCCCAACTGCCCGATCGCGGATTACAGCCTGCAACCGGTCGCCAGTTCACCTTATCCTGTGGGCGATCTTCCCGGACCGTTGCTGGTAAATCCGTTGGGGCAGTTCCTGTACGTGTTGGCTACGGGATCAAGCGAGGTCTCAATCTTCAGGATCAGCACATCCGACGGCAGTTTATCGGCGCTTACTCCGCCATCGGCTTCGGTGAATTCCAGTCCCACATCGATGGCGATACGCAGCGATGACCAGTGGTTGTTCGTGGCTAACTTCAATTCCGCGAATGTCTCGCAGTTCGCCATCACGCCCGCCACCGGTCAATTGACTCCGCTACCCGCGATCACGACGGACAATTTACCCTGGGGAGTGGCCGTGAAGTAACTCGATCCGGTTGCGAAGATGGCGAGCCGATGGCGAAACGCTAGGTCGGAATCTTGAGAATCAGATAAGCCCCCAGCAGAGTGAAGATCAGATCGGGCGACCATGCGGCCAGCGCCGGAGGCAGCTGGCTGAGATCCCCCATGGCCTCGAACAACCTCGACACCACGGTGTAGACGACAGCGATTCCCACCGCGACCGCGACTGAGGTGATTGCGCCCTTCTTTTCCGCCGACAACGAAAACGGGACGGCGAGCACCGCCATGATCAGAGTAATCAGCGGGTAGGAGAGCTTCTTGTTCAACTGCACCCTCAGGCGCACCACGTCGAAGCCGCTCTGTTGCAGATCGCGGATGTAGCGGTGCAGCTCCTCATAGTTCATCTCGGAATACTGTTTCACTTCCTTCTTGAAATACGAGGGCACTTCGCTGAGCTCGGGGAAGGTAGAAACGTCGAAGCTGCGATAGCTGGCGATGGCGGCGCCTTGCAGCGAGCGCTGCCACCCTTGTTCGTAGATCCAGCGATTTAGATTTTCGGCCCAGTGAGCGCGCTCGGCATGGATACGTTGGGTGATGGCAAAGCTGGCGGGATCGATTCGAAAAACCGTGATGTTGGCGAACTGGTCGCGATCGGGATCGAAGAATTGATAGTAATAGATGTCATTGTGCTGGCCGAAGATCCAGCTGCGGTCAGGGCGCAGGTAGGTTTGCGGCGGCTTGCCCTTGATCTGGTTGTGCAGGGCTTCCTGGCGCTGGTTGGTATGTGGCAAGTAGAACTGGTCGGCCAGGAACAGGCCGCCGGCCAGCAGCGCGGCCGCCGTCAACACGGGTGCCACGACGCGATAAATGCTGGTTCCGGTGGCCTTGATCGCGGTGATTTCATTCGACCGGTTCATGAGTCCAAACGTGATCAGCACGGCCAGCATCATGATCAGCGGGGCAACGCTGTAGAGAAGATAAGGAGCAACGTTGAGCAGATACTCCGCGACCACAATTGCAGGCGTCTGGTTGCGCAGAATGTCTCCCAGCAGCTCGAACAGAGTGAAGACCAGCAGCAGCACGAGGAAGGCAGACAGGATCATTCCGAGGTAGACAAAAAAATCGCGCAGCACATAGTCATCGAGCAAGGTCGGGAAGCTGGCGCTGAAGACTCGACGCCTGGTCGAGGCGCGCTCGAAAGCATTGCCGCCGGCGCCGTTTTTGCGCCCGAGGCCGAATGTCCGTCCGGCGGCGGTGGATGGGGGTTCCGGCTGGCTCTTCCAAGCCAAGCGGATGGCAGACAGCGCAAATGGCCGCCGCTCGGCTTGCCACAGCAGAAACAAAGCTCCAGCGAAGAATACAAGGTTGGACAGCCAGGCTCCAAGGGCGGGTGGAAGGGTGCCTTGCCGAGCCAGGGACACTCCGATAAGAGAAACGAAGTAGTACACGAAGACCAGGACAATCGTAAGCACGAATCCGCCGGACTTTCCGCTCTTCTTCGATGAGAGTCCCAGAGGGATGCCGACCATAGCCAGCGCCAGGCATGCCGTGGGCAGGGCAAAGCGGCGGTGAAATTCGATGAGATACCAGCGCGCCGATACGGGATCGACGCGCCTGGCGTAATCGCCGAGCGCACGCGTGTTGACCATGCCGACCGGAATCTGCTCCTCGGCCTTGTTTTCCGCGGAAGGAAGTTCGATGGGAATGTCGGTTTGCTCGAAAGTCGAAATCTGGTAGTGGTCAGCCTGTCGGGGATCGGTCTCGTGGGTCGAACCCTCGACCAAGTGCAGATGGAGCCGGTCCCGTCCCTCGGGTACGAGGATGCCCTCGTGGGCGAGCGTGATGCGAGGATTGGCAACATCGGAGATGTCGGCCAGAAACACACCCTTCCACACTGCCGCATCCTGCGCGGTGTGAACGTCCTGCACGTAGAGCACGATCTTCGGAAAACCTTCATAAAACACGCGGGGCTGCACTTCAAAAGAGACTTGCGAGCCTTTGAGTCGATCCTCGAGGTGGCCGAGCGACGCGAGCGACCAGGGGGCAAGGTACAGGCTGTTGCCCAGAGCGAGCAACCAGGCGGCGACCACAAAGATTGCCAGCACGCGCCCGAAATCCCAGACACCCATACCGCTGGCCCGCATCGCGGTGATTTCGCTATCCGCGGCAAGCCGGCTCAATCCCAGGAGAATCCCCACCAGCACGCTCATGGGGATGGTGTAGGTGAGGGCGAGCGGCAGGGTGTAAAAGAATATTTCAGCAACGCTCGGCAGCGGCGCGCTGGCGCGGACCACGAGCTCCAGGATGCGTCCCAGATCGCGCGTGAACAACACGAAGGTGAAGATCGCCGCCCCGATGAGGGCGTGCGAGGTCACTTCGCGCAGGATGTAGCGGGTGAGAATCCGCATGGGAGCGCTTCTGAGGGCAGGATAGCATGGGCTGCGGCAGGCGATTACCCAGCCTTAAGAAAGAGCGCGCTCAGCGGCGGTAACGTCAGTTTCAGCGAGTAAGGACGGCCGTGGGCCTCTTCCTGGTCGGCGTGAACTCCACCCAGATTGCCCCAGCCGGTGCCACCGTATTCCAAAGCGTCGCTGTTCAGCAATTCGCGCCAGTAGCCCGCGTTCGGAACGCCCACGCGATAGCCCATCCGCGGAATGGGGGTGAAGTTACAGACGATCAGCACGGTTTCCCGGGGAGATTCGCTTTTGCGGAGCAGGGAAATCGTGCTGGTGAGATTGTCGTTGCAATCCACCCACTCGAAGCCGTCGGGGGTGTTATCGAGCTGGTGCAGAGCGGGTTCGCTGCGGTAAAGCCGATTCAACTCTCCCACCCAGTTCTGTAAGCCGTAATGAACCGGATATTGAAGCACATCCCAGTCCAGGCTGGTATCGTGGGCCCACTCACCGACCTGGCCGAAATCGCAACCCATGAAAATCAACTTCTTGCCGGGCTGAGCGTACATGTAGCCGAAGAGAAGCCGCAGGTTGGCAAAACGATTCTTCTCATCGCCCGGCATTTTGCCGATCAGCGATCCTTTGCCGTGGACGACCTCGTCGTGGGAAAGGGGTAGAACAAAATTTTCCTGGAATGAGTAAAGCATGCGGAAAGTCAGCTTGCTGTGGTGATACTTGCGGTGTATGGGATCCTGCTGAAAATATTGCAGCGTGTCGTGCATCCAGCCCATGTCCCATTTCAATCCGAAGCCGAGACCGCCCAAATACACTGGCCGCGAAACCATGGGCCAGGAGGTGGACTCCTCCGCGGTGGTCTGGATTTCGGGATGCTCCTTGTAGGCTTCCTGGTTGAATCGGCGGAGAAAGTCGATGGCCTCGAGGTTTTCGCGGCCGCCAAACTTGTTGGGAATCCACTCCCCCGATTTACGCGAATAGTCGAGGTAGAGCATGGAAGCGACCGCGTCCACACGCAGGCCGTCGATGTGATACTTGTCCAGCCAGAACATGGCGCTCGACATCAGAAAGCTGCGAACTTCGGTGCGCCCGTAGTTGAAGATGAGCGTCTTCCAGTCGGGATGGAAACCCTGCCGCGAGTCGGCGTGCTCGTACAGATGGGTGCCATCGAAGTAGGCCAGGCCGTGCGCGTCGGAAGGGAAGTGCGAAGGCACCCAGTCGAGAATCACGGCGATGCCGTGCTGATGCAGGTAGTCGACGAGATACATGAAATCCTGAGGCGTGCCATAGCGCGAGGTGGGGGCGAAGTAGCCTGTGGTCTGATATCCCCAGGAGCCGTAGAACGGATGTTCCATCACGGGGAGGAATTCCACGTGCGTGTAGCCCATGCGTCCGACATATTCGGCGAGCCGGGGCGCGGTTTCGCGATACGTGAGCGGGCGATTGTGCTCCTCGGGAACGCGCATCCAGGAGCCGAGATGAACCTCGTAAATCGACTGCGGTGCGCGCAGAGAGTTGCGGCCGGCACGCTTCTCCATCCACTCCCGGTCGCCCCATTCATAGTCGAGGTCCCACACCACGCTGGCGGTGCGAGGAGGCTTTTCGTGCCAGATCCCAAGCGGGTCCGCCTTATCGACCTGGTAGCCGTGACTCTGCGACTCAATATGAAATTTGTAGAGCGCACCTTTGGCGACGCCGGAGATAAATCCTTCCCAGATACCGGACTCGCCGCGAGGTGTAAGCCGATGGGTGCGTGGATTCCACGAGTTGAAGCTGCCAATCACCGATACCAGCTGGGCATTCGGAGCCCAGACGCTGAAGACAGCGCCGGCTCGTCCCTCTCGCGAGGCAAGATGCGCGCCCATCGTTTCATAAAGGCGATAGTTGCTGCCCTCGTTGAACAGGTAAAGATCCTGTTCTGAAAGTAGGGTGAGACGGTCGGACGGAGGATTGGTGATGGTCTCGGGCATTTTCCGCATTCTTAGTGTACCGTGAAGAGGTTTGCGGCAGGCCCGTGGTCGCAAGAAACCGCAAAATAAATATTCTGCGAGAGATGACGATCAGGCTTTCACTTGATACCCCTCCCCCAAGTGCTGTGAGCGGCCGATTCCCCATGCTAGACTGATTTTCTGCCATGCCCGCCCTGCGTCTGATTTTTCTCTGGCACCAGCACCAGCCGTTCTACAAGGATCTGGTGACGGGCGCGTATCGCCTGCCCTGGGTACGCCTGCACGGTCTGAAAGACTACTACGGCATGGTGAAGCTGCTGGACGAGTTTCCTGGTGTCCACCAGAATTTCAATCTGGTGCCGTCGCTGATCACGCAGATTCAGGATTATGTGGCGGGAACGGCGCAGGATCCATTTCTCAGCGTGGCAGCGACGCCGGCCCCGGATCTGACGAAGAAGGAGCGGCAGTTCGCGCTGCAGTATTTGTTTCAGGCGAATCCGGCGAACCTCATCGGACGCTATCCACGTTACCGCGAGCTTGCCGAGCGATTCGGAGAATATGGGAATTCCGCCGAGCTCGCGGAAAAACATTTTCAGCCGCGCGATTTTACGGACCTGCAGGTGCTCTCGCAAATCGCATGGTTCGATGAATTCTTTCTGGAAGATAAAGATGTTGCGGAGCTGATCAGGAAAGAGCGCAACTATTCCCTCGAAGACCAGCGTTTTGTGTTTGCCCGCGAGCAGGAATTGCTGGGCAAGGTTTTGCCCGCGTATGCCGACGCCGCGAAAAAAGGACTGATCGAGATTTCGGCCACACCTTTCTACCATCCCATTCTTCCCCTGGTATGCGACACCAATGCGGGAGCAGCTTCGTCGCCGGGCCTGCCTTTGCCGCAGAACCGGTTTCGACGGCCGGAAGACGCGCGCGAACAAATCGTCCGCGCACTCAATCTTCACCAGGAGGTGTTTGGAGTGCGGCCACGGGGCTTGTGGCCTTCGGAGGGCAGCGTCTCCGAGGAGGTGCTGGCGCTTTCCCACGGTCTCGGTATTCAGTGGATGGCTACCGATGAAGGTGTGCTTGGTCGCAGCACGGGGATGTTTTTCCAGCGCGATGGCAATGGCCGTCTGCCGGCGCATCTGGCGGAGCGACTCTACAACATTCACCGCTATGAGAAGAGCTCGACCACGATGAATCTGGTGTTTCGCGACCATACGATTTCCGATCTGATTGGTTTTGTCTATTCGGGTATGGATCCTAGGGAGGCTGCCGGGCACCTGCTGCACAACATCAAAGAGGCGGCCAAGCCGGTTCTGGCGCAGGGCCGGGATGCCGTAGTATCGGTGATTCTCGACGGCGAAAATGCCTGGGAATATTACCCCAAGTCGGGGCGGGAATTTCTGCGCCGATTCTATGCTGCGCTCGAGCGCGAGGCCAATCTGGAGCCGGTCACGGTGTCGGAGGCGATTGCGCGCCATCGAACATTTTCGCCATTGCCGTCACTGGTGCCGGGTTCGTGGATCAACGCGAACTTCAACGTGTGGATCGGCGCTCCGGAGGACAACCGGGCGTGGGATTATTTGCACCAGGCACGCGAATTCTACGCGCACAACGCGGGCCAGGCGAACGAGGCGCAAAAGAAACTTGCCTTCGAAGAGATCATGATCGCCGAGGGCAGCGACTGGAACTGGTGGTACGGCCCGGAGCATCATTCGGCCAACGACCGCGATTTTGATGAGCTGTATCGCAAACACCTTTCCAACATTTATCAGGCGCTGGGAGCGCCGCCGCCGGATCATCTCTCCCAGCCAATCACGGGCGGCGAAGTACGGCCGGCCTTCGCACCGCAGACAGCCTACATTCATCCTCGCATCACGGGCGACAAAATTCGCTATTTCGAGTGGATGGGTGCGGCGATGTTTACCGCCGATCAGCGCGCCGGCGCCATGCACGGCAAACAATTTCTGCTCGATTCGGTGTACGCCGGCATCGACAGTTCATTCGTCTACGGTCGACTGGATTTTGCCGGTCCGGTTCCCGACATGGAATTTGAACTGGTGGTTAACCTGGAATCGTGGGCGAGCGGCGAAGCGCGCCCGCGGCGCAGTTTGCGGCTCGACGCCAAGGTGCAGAATGGGAAGCTGAGGGAATGGAAGGTCGATGGCGCGGACGATTCCTCCACCGCCGCAACCCAGGGTGGGGAAACCGCCAAAGCAGCGTTGTTGCGCAGCTTTGAGTTTCGCTTGCCATTGATTTGGCTGCTGGCGCCGACGGGCACAGCGGCGCATCCGACAGCGAATGCCGAGGGGACGGGACAGCTCAAGCCTGCGGCTGCGGCAACGGCTCCCACCAGCCGGATTCGCTTGCGTTTCAGCCTTTGGCAAAATCGACTGCCCGTCGACGCGTTGCCGGTGGAGGGTTGGATCGAACTGCAATTGGTGAGCGAAATGGAGATGGCGGCCGGAATGTAGATCGGACAAGAAGCGGGAGTGGCATTCTTAAAATCCGTCGATTCCTTGATCCCACGCTCCCCGTCCAGTCAGCCAGTCGCCATCGAATCGTCAGATTCTCTTCTACTGTCCCGCGCTGGCTACGGAAGTGGTCATCGCCAGCGGCCGGTTCAGTTCCAGCGTAAGTTCCGCTCCCGCGGGCAAAATCGCCGACCGGTGCTTGCTTAGCCAATGAGCGCCTGTGGAGCCTGCGCCAACCACTCCACCGATGAGGATTCCCGGGGGGCCGCCAATCAGGCCGCCGATGAGCATGCCTCCGGCGGTGCCGCCGCCGGTTTCGAGTTGGTCGCGGCGGTCGTGACCGGATCCCTTGAACTGGCCTTCCTGGTCGACGTCGGTACCGGCGCCCACATTGGTATCCACCAGCGTGGCATCGAGGAAGAGGCGTTCGCCGGTCGGCAGAATCAGGGCTTCTGGCATAATTCCAATGGTTGGCTTGCCCGCGATGCGGCGCGGTTCGGATACTTTCGTGACCCGGCCTTCCACCGTGGCTCCCGCAGGTATCACGGTCTTGCCTTCTAGCATAACCGCCTGAGTCAAAGTTCCCCGGAAGGGATCACCCGCTTTGTTGCTGAAGGTTGCCAGCGTGGTTTCGAGCTTCACCATCAGCGCCGTTCCAGCGGGCACCGGCGAACTGGTCTGGGCCGCGGCCATCGTAGTGATGCAAGAGCACGCCAGCAGCAGGATACAAGGTAGAACGGTCCACTTCTTCATGACTCCTCCTCAAAAGTTTCAACGACAAGAGCCGTAACTATTACAACCCATGATTCTTGCTTTTGACTCTAGACCACGCAGATGGCAGCTGCAATATGCGTTCACCGCGAAGGAACCACCGAAGATAAGAGCGCGAATGTCGGGGGAGTGTTTTACAAAATTCGACGTGGGGACGGTGGTCGATGTCCCATGGCTCGAATCTTCCATCCGCTATAATCGGGAGTTTCATCATCACTGCAAGACGATTCATCGATTACATACTCAGGCCCAGACAAGAAAGGCAAGCGAGTCATGACGAACATCGGAGCAATCATCGGGCGCGAGGTACTCGATTCGCGCGGCAATCCCACCGTAGAAGCGGAGGTGCAACTCCTCGGCGGAGTCGTCGGACGCGCGATCGTCCCGAGCGGAGCCTCGACCGGCGAGCATGAGGCTGTGGAACTTCGCGACGGAGACAACGCACGTTTCCTCGGCAAGGGGGTTCTCAAGGCGGTGGAGAACGTGAACGGTGAGATCGCCGATGCCCTGGCAAACTGGGATGCCGCCGATCAGCGCGGGCTCGATCAGAAGATGATTGAGCTGGATGGCACGGAAACCAAGGGCAGGCTGGGAGCGAATGCGATCCTCGCAGTGTCGATGGCAGCAGCGCGCGCGGCCGCGGCGGATTATGGCCTACCGCTCTATCGTTACCTCGGCGGAGCGGGCGCGACTACGCTGCCGACACCGATGATGAACATTCTGAACGGCGGGGCGCACGCCGACAACAATGTTGACTTCCAGGAATTCATGGTGATGCCGGTGGGCGCGCCGTCGTTTTCTGAGGCGCTGCGCTGGGGAGTGGAAGTGTTCCATACGCTCAAGGGAGTTCTGAAGAAGCGCGGCTACAACACCGCCGTTGGCGATGAAGGTGGATTCGCTCCGTCGGTGAAATCGAATGTCGAAGCCATCGAAGTGGTGCTCGAGGCGATTCAGCAGGCCGGCTACAAGCCGGGAGAGGAAATTGCGATCGCTCTCGATCCCGCAGCCAGTGAGTTCTATCAGGATGGCAAGTACGTTTTCAAGAAGTCGGACAAGTCGGCCAAGAGTTCCAACGATATGGTGAAATTCTGGTCCAAGTGGGTGAACGACTATCCCATCGTCTCGCTGGAAGATGGACTCTCTGAACAAGACTGGGACGGCTGGCAGAATTTAACCACGGAACTGGGCGGCAAGATCCAACTCGTGGGCGATGACATCTTCGTGACCAACATTCAATTTCTGCAGGAAGGAATCGACAAGGGCGTGGCCAACTCGATTCTGATCAAGGTGAATCAAATCGGCACGGTCAGCGAAACGCTCGACGCCATCGACCTGGCGCGGCGCAACGGGTACACTTCGGTGATCTCGCATCGCTCGGGCGAGACGGAAGACACGTTCATTGCCGACCTTGCGGTTGCCACCGGCGCCGGACAGATCAAGACCGGTTCGGCTTCGCGCACCGATCGTATTGCGAAGTACAACCAGTTGCTCAGGATTGAGGCGGAGTTGGGGGATGGGGCGAGGTTCCTGGGATTGAAGGCGCTGAACTATAAGGGCTGAATGATCACTGATTCAAAAAGAGGTCGATATGAGTAAGCTCTTGGTGATGTTGCTGGGCTTCGTGCTGGCGATTCCGGTATGCGGCGCAACTCAGCAGACCAGCGATTCGGCGGACCCAGGGTTTGCGCGCTATCCTGTCGAGGTAATCTGGTAGTGGCATGAAGACGTCGCTGCCGGTCGTCAGGGCTGCGACGAGGAGTCTTATATGAAATTGAAGTCATCGCTTCTTTTGTGTCTTTTGGCGGTATCGATATGCGCCGGTGCGCAGGCCACCGTTTCCACCGCTCCGGACGCAGCTTCCACAGAAGACATCAAGAAACTCTTCGACGTCATGGCAAGTCGAGAGCAGATGAGCCAGATGATGCAGCAGTTATTCGCGCAAATGCGGACTCTGAGCCGCGAGCAGATCAAGAAGAAGCATCCTGACATTACCGACACGGAACTGGCGCAGATGGATCGCCAGTCGCAGGATCTTATCAAGAACTTCCCTTTGGATGAAATGCTGAGCGACATGGTTCCGGTCTACCAGCGGCACTTTACCAAGTCGGACATCGATGCGTTGACGGCTTTTTATTCCTCTCCGGCAGGGCAGAAGTTTCTTCACGAAATGCCGGCGGTGACCTCGGAAACCATGCGTGCGGTGTATCCGCGAATCCAAGCGCAGGTCGATGCCGCCATGAAGCGAGCGGAAGAAAAAAGCGATTCACCGCAGAAATAAAGCCACACCGCGGAAGACGCTTTTCTCTACTCAATACTCCAGCGGACCGCCAGAAGCCAGGAGCCAGAAACTGCATTTATGTCCCGTCCTAAACCCCTCGTTCTCATCATCCTCGACGGCTGGGGATACCGCGCCGAAACCAAAGCCAACGCCATCGCGCTCGCGCGCAAACCCACCTACGACCGCCTGTTGCGCGAGTATCCCAACACGCTGATTCACACCAGCGGACCTTTTGTGGGCCTTCCCGAAGGGCAGATGGGCAACAGTGAGGTCGGGCATCTCAACCTTGGCGCCGGGCGCATCGTGCACATGGATATAACTCGTATCGACCGGATGATCCAGAACGGCGACTTTTTCTCCCATCCCGTGCTGCTTGCAGCCATGAAGCATGCGCGCGTCGGCGAACGGAGACTGCATCTGTTTGGCCTGGTCTCCGATGGCGGGGTGCACTCGCAACAGGCTCATCTTCACGCTCTGCTGAAGATGGCGAAGCAGAACGGCGTAGAGCGTGTCTTCGTTCATGCGTTCATGGACGGCCGCGACACGCTGCCTACGAACGGCGCCGGTTATCTCGAACAACTGCAACAGAAAATGCGGGAGTACAACTCAGGAAGAATCGCCACCGTGAACGGTCGTTACTACGCGATGGACCGCGACCGGCGCTGGGAGCGCCTTGCCAAGGCTTACAACGCGATGGTCTTTGGCGACGGGGAAGGCGGCAACTGGGCCGACCCGGTGCAGGGGATGAAAGACGCCTACAACCGCGATGTCACGGACGAATTCGTGGTGCCATTCGTGTGCACCGGCAGCGGCGGCCAGCCCATAACCACGATTCGCGATGACGATGCCTGCATCTGCTTCAATTTCCGCGCCGACCGGGTTCGCCAGATCACGCGCGCCCTGGCGCGCAACAGCGGGCTGAACGATAAGGGCGGTAGCGATCTTCCGGGGGCGGCCGATCTCGACGCTGCGATTTCTCGCGACCGTGTTCCCAGGAATCTGCATTACGTTTGCATGACGCAGTACGACAAGAACTTCACGTTGCCGGTGGTGATTCCGCCCGAATCGATGGCCAACATCCTCGCCAATGTGATGGGGGGTCTCAACATGCGCAACCTGCGGGTGGCCGAAACTGAGAAATATGCTCACGTCACTTATTTTTTCAACGGAGGTGTCGAGCAGCCATTTCCGGGCGAAGAGCGTGTCATGGTGCAGTCACCAAAAGTCGCGACCTATGACTTGAAGCCGGAGATGAGTGCAGCCGGGATCGCCGACACGGTCGTGAAGGCTACGGAAGACGGGACCTTTGATGTGCTCATCGTCAATTTCGCCAACGCCGACATGGTTGGGCACTCGGGCAAGATCGAGCCGACCATAAAAGCGGTCGAAACCGTGGACGCTTGCCTGGGCCGCATCGAAGCTGCCGTCCGCGCCAAAGGCGGCGCCATGTTGATCACAGCCGATCACGGTAACGCTGAAATGATGATCGACCCTGTAACTGGAGGGCCACACACGGCGCACACGACCAATCCCGTACCGTTGATCGTGGTCGCGGAAAATTCCGGGAACTACACGCTGAAGCCCAACGGTTCACTGCGCGACATTTCACCGACCATGCTCGCCATGCTTGCGATCGACGAACCCAAGGAGATGACGGGACACGATCTGCGTGTCCCCGCAAGAAGCAAATGACGCTCTAAGATTCCGCCGACTTCTCCAGGGTCTCGGTCTTTCTCTCGTGCTACAGTTTTCTCGGCGGAATGTTTCTAACAAAAACTCATGGAACCGCAGCTCATTCTGATTCACCTCGTCCTCAAGCTGGGCGTAGCTGCGGCCGTCTCCAGCAGTCTGGTTCGCTCCAAGGAATTCAAGTCACTGTTGTTTCGCGAAGAACGCACTTTGCGCCAGAAGATTTACCTGGTGCTGTGTATGGGATTGCCGATTACGATCGGCGTCTGGATCCGGTTTTCGGTCAAAAGTTTTCTGGCCGGGGATCTTAGTTTCGAAACCGCGCTCTTGCTGGGCGTCATCGGCGGCCGGTGGGCAGGCGTTCTCGGGGGCATCGTGATGGCAACCCCCGCGCTGCTGCACGGGGAGTGGGCCGCGCTGCCCTTTGGAGTCCTGTGTGGCTTTGTCGCTGGCCAATTGCGCACCATGGCGCTGGATAAGGATGACATCTGGTCGTTCTCTCCTTTTATCGATCTCAGCATTTACCGTCTGATTCGCCGCAATCTTCCGACGCCGCGCCTGTTCGACTGGCAGATCATGTTCTTCACCACGATTTTTGGGTTGCGTTTTGTGCAAAGCCAGATGTCGCGATATTTTCCTCAATCCATTTTCAGCATGGACAGCGCGAACCTTTGGGTGGAGGCGGCAATTTACGCAGCTTCCGCGATGGCGATCGGAATTGAACTTAAAATCTTCAACAGCGTGCGGATCCAGATTAAGCTCGAGGAGCAGGAACGTCTGCTGCTGCACGCGCGCATGGAAGCGCTGCAGAACCAGATCAACCCCCATTTCCTTTTCAATACGCTGAACTCGATCTCGTCGCTGGTGCGCTTCGATCCGGATACGGCGCGCGAGGTGATATCCAAGTTGGCTACGATTCTCCGGCGTTTGCTGAACAGCGCGGATTCGTTCGTGCCGTTGCGCGAAGAAGTGGAGTTCATCGATAACTATCTCGATATCGAAGTGGTCCGTTTCGGCCGGGATAAGCTTCGCGTGGTGAAGGAACTCGCGCCAACATCTCTCGACGTGATGGTTCCCAGCATGCTCTTGCAGCCGCTGGTGGAAAACTCCATCAAACACGGACTGTCTTCGAAAGTGGAGGGAGGCAGCATTTATCTGCGCAGCCGGTTGTCGGACTCAGGACTCGTCATTGAAGTGGAAGACGATGGCGTGGGCATTGCGGCCACGCAATCGCCGGAATCACCCAATACGCGCGGAGGCGGCATCGGCATGGCCAATGTTTCCGAACGGCTCCAGGTGTTGTACGGTGACACGGCGCGCATGACCATCGACAGCCGCGAAGGGAAGGGGACGCTGGTCCGAATCCGGTTGCCTCTGTTGCAGGCCATGGGAGCCGTCCCGGAGAGTTTCTACGAAGAGCGCTCGAGCACGCGCCGGTAAAAATCCTCGTATTGGGGAACGATCTTGCTGGAGCAGAAGCGCGCCTGTGCCACCGCGCGAGCGGCCTTGCCCATGGCGCGAAGCCGGCTATCGTCCCGCAAGAGTTCGATGGCATAGCGGGCCATCGTTTCCACATCTCCGACATCGGCAAGATAGCCGCTGCTTCCGTGTTCAATCACTTCTGGCACGCCGCCGGTGCGGGTGGCGATGGGGACCACTTCACATGCCATCGCTTCGAGCGCCGCCAGACCGAAGGACTCCAGTTCACTCGGCATAAGCAGGATGTCGGCGATTCCCAGTTTGTCCTGAACCTGGTCCTGCTTCCCCAGGAAGAGAACGTCTTCGTGGATTGATTTTTGCACCGCCAGCCATTCGGCAACGGAGCGATCCGGGCCGTCGCCGATCAACAAGAGTCTGGAAGGCATCTGCTTGTGGACTCGATCGAAGATCTCGATCACGTCGGTCAGTCGCTTGACCGGGCGAAAGTTCGAAAGATGAACCAAGAGTCGTTCTCCGTTCGGCGCATACTCAGCCCGAAGCTCAGCCCAGTTGTGTTTTCTGCAATATACGTCGCAGTTGACGGAGTTGTAGATGACCTCGATCTCTTTCTTCACGTCGAAAACGCGCATGGTACGGTCGCGCAGATAGTTGGAGATGGCGGTGACGCCGTCGCTCTGATCGATGGAATAACGCGTGATGGGCAGGTAGGAGCGATCCAGCCCCACCAACGTAATATCGGTGCCATGGAGCGTGGTGACGAAGGGCAGGCGGCGCCCTCGCGGGCCATCGGCCAACATCTGGCGCGCCAGCAATGCGCTCACCGAGTGCGGGATCGCGTAATGCACGTGCAGCAGGTCGAGGTCATACAACTGCGAGACCTCGGCCATGCGCGTCGCGAGAGCTAGATCATAAGGCGGGTAGTCAAACAGGGGATAACGCGAGACCTCCACCTCGTGATAATGAATATTGGGCTCCTCACCTCTGAGCCGGATCGGCTGGGCGTAGGAGATGAAATGAATCTCGTGGCCGCGCTGGGCCAGTTCGAGACCCAGTTCCGTGGCCACAACTCCGCTGCCGCCGTAGGTGGGGTAACAGGTGATGCCGATCTTCATCGGTCGAGGCCGGCCTTTCGCAGGGAATCCGAAGGTCCTGTCATTCGATGGCAGGAACCCATAGAGGATGCAGATTCTACGGGACGGAGCGATATTTGTGCGCCGGAAAGATGAGCCGAAACTGCGAGATCGGAAGAGCTACTCAGCGGGTTTCTGCTTGCCAATGCCCGGATCGGACTTGTCCAGATAAGCTTGAAATCGCTTCTTCGAATCTTCTGGCAGGCCGGTGAATTCGACACCCATGCCAACTCCGGGGTCGCGCGTGCGCACGGTCGCGGAAGAATTGACGCGCTCCTGATCGATCCAGAACTCCACTCGGAGCACGGTGGAAACGGGCAACGGCATCGCGGTCTCAACATAACAACCGTTGCCGCTGATGTCGGTGGCATTGAGCCGCATCGGCGTGCTCACACGCTCGTCGCGAAATTCCAGGGGGAACGAGACCTTGTGACGTTGAAATTTCCTGCGATTGTCGGCGCTCGGAACCTGCTGGTTGAATCGCGCTTCCACCGGCAGTTGCGATAACCACGGGCACTCCTGATCCGCTACCAACTGAACTCCCACCTGAACTCTCTTGATTCCGCCGGCGTCGACGACCCAGATCACTTTGCAGCGAGCCTTCTTGCTCTCAAATTGCACGCCGATCACGTCGCCTACCTTCAGACCCTGGTCGAGGCCGCCAATACAGGCGCCCGTGCTGCTGACATTCTGGGCAACGGCGTTTTGATGGAAAGGCTGGTCGTTCGCACCCATTCCCCACACACGTATTCGCAAGTCTAACTTTGTGCGCGGGGCAGCCCCGGGGCCAGACATAAGAAGCCTCCAACCTCAGTTCTCTCAGCTCAATGCAATGCGATCATAAACCCCAGCCCTAGGTTTAAGGCGATTACCAAGGTAATTCTGGCGATTCATAAGCTTGGCCACGCGCATTCTCCGTCGATCCGGGTTCGCCGATAAGTTCTGCTGATAGAATGTGGGCGATTCTATAACGGATTCTGTGGGAAGGGAACGCGAAGGATGTCACTGGCTCGCGGTGCGCTCGGATTATTCATGCTGATGGAATTTTTTACCGCTCTCACGGTGGTTGGCGAAACGCCGCAACCGCCCGTCGCGCCGGTGATTCCGCATCGTGAAACACGGCACGGAATCGAGGTGGTTGACGACTACTTTTGGCTGCGTGACAAGTCGAATCCTGAAGTCATCAAATACCTCGAGAGCGAGAACGCCTACACGGCGGCGATGACGAAGGACTTGAAGCCCTTCGAAGACGCGCTTTACAACGAGATGTTGTCCCATGTGAAACAAACCGACTTGAGCGTTCCTGTCCGGCGCGGCGACTACTACTATTATTCGCGCACCGAGGAAGGCAAGCAGTATCCGATCCAGTGCCGCAAGAAGGGCAGCCTGCAGGCGAACGAAGAAGTATTGATTGATCTGAACCAGCTAGGGCAAGGGAAAAAGTTCGTCGGACTTGGAGCTTTCGTGGTAAGCGACGATCAGAATCTGCTTGCCTATACCATCGACTACGTCGGTTATCGCCAGTTCAGCCTCCACGTGAAGGACTTGCGAACGGGGGCGGTGCTTCCCGATACCATCGAGCGCGTGGATAGTGTTGCCTGGGCCGCGGACAACCGCACCCTGTTTCTGACCACCGAGGACGACGTGACCAAGCGCGCCGACCGCGCCTGGCGCCACACCCTGGGCCAGAAGGAATTCGAACTTCGGTTTGAAGAGAAAGACGAGACCTTCGCCCTCGAAGTGGACAAGACCCGGGACAAGAAATACGTATTGCTTTCTTCGACCAGCACGGATACGACCGAAGTCCGCTATCTGAAGGCCGATCAAACCAAGTCGGACTTCAGAGTTTTCCTGCCGCGAGAAAAACAACACCGCTACTTCCTCGACCATCGCGAAAAGTTTTTCTATATTCGAAGCGACAAGGATGCGAAGAACTTCCAGGTTTTTACCGCGCCCGAGGACGATCCCTCGGCAAAAAACTGGAGGATTTTCATCCCCCACGATAAGGATGTTCTGATTGACGATATTGATCTGTTCCGCGACTTTGCCGTATCGGTTGAGAAATCGCAAGCCGTCAACCGTCTGCGGATTTTCGACTTCAAGTCAGGGACATGGCGCTCAATCTCGTTTCCAGAGAGTGTCTACTCGGCGTCTCCCGGCAGTACTCCGGAGTATTCGTCAACCACCTATCGCTACAACTATCAGAGTCTGGTCACGCCTCCGAGCGTCTTCGACTATGACACGGTGAGTGGCAAGTCAACCCTGCTGAAGCAGCAGGAGGTGCCGGGAGGTTACGATGCCTCGCAATACGTCTCAGAGCGCCAGTGGGTGACAACGCGTGACGGCGTCAAAGTTCCCCTCTCGATCGTCGCCAAGAAGGGGTTTGAACGCGACGGTACCCGGCCACTCTTGCTCTACGCCTACGGTTCCTATGGAATCGGTATGCCGGCGAACTTTTCAAGTTCGCGATTGGTCTTGCTGGACCGCGGCGTGGCTTACGTGATCGCCCACATCCGCGGCGGCAATGACCTGGGCGAACAGTGGCGCGACGACGGCAAGCTGATGAACAAGAAGAACACCTTCAATGACTTCATCGATTCAGCGGAATACCTGATCCAGCAGAAGTGGACGTCCAAAGACCGCCTGCTGATCGAGGGTGCCAGCGCCGGCGGTTTGTTGATGGGAGCGGTAGTCAACATGCGTCCGGACCTGTTCCGGGCGGTGCACCTCGCCGTACCTTTTCTCGATGTCATGAACGACATGATGGATCCGTCCCTCCCGCTGACGACCACCGACTATCCGGAGTGGGGCAACCCGAGTGACAAAGCCGCATACGACTACATCTTCTCCTACAGTCCCTATGACAACCTGCACGCAGCGGCATATCCGGCGATGTTGCTCACTGAGAGCCTGAACGATAGTCAGGTGGCTTACTGGGAGCCGGCGAAGTTTGTGGCCAAAGCGCGCACGCTCAAAACCGACGATAATCCCGTGCTGCTTAAGATGAAAATGGATCCCGCAGGCCATGGCGGCGCTTCGGGTCGTTACGATCAACTGCGGGACCGGGCCTTTGAGTGTGCCTGGCTGCTCAGCCGGGTCGGCATCACCAAGTAGAGTCCAGAAGGGTAAGCAGGAAATTGGCTAGAGCAGCTCGCGGTAGGAAATCAGCTCGATATCCGATTTCAGAATGAGCTCTCTTACTGCGGGCAGGGTTAGAAGGTGCAACTCCTGCTCCCGTGAGGCCCGCAGGCGAGTCGGCACCCGCCGTAACTCTTCGTCGTTGTATCCGGGATGACAAACGAACTCCCAGGTTCCTTCTGGAATTATGGCTGCAATACTGCGGAAAAGCCTTTCATCGAGGGTTCCGGTCACCACGACACCGAGCGTACCATCGGGAGTGGCAAAGTCCTCCTGCTTCGCGGTCTCGCGAAATTTGCCGGCAAAGGTCTGCAGAACTCGCACCTCGGCATATCGGGTCCAGAGACCGGGTCGCGCCAACAGCTCGCCAGAGCGGAGAAGCCGGCGCGGACCAAACGGATTTCTAACCGCGCGCACGCCACAGGAGCGCGCGGCGCGCAATAAGGGCCGCAGCACCGCAGGAAACAAGTGTGTGTGCTTGTGGGTGTCCAGGTGAGAAACCAGAATTCCCGCCGACTGGAGTTTGCGAATCTGCGCGGTTGCCTCGGCCTCGATTTCCTTTGCATCGAGACGGCCAGCTAGCGCGCGAAGGACAAAAGACGTCAGTCCATCTCGAAATTGAGCGGCCCGGGAATCTCGTGAGGTGAGGGTGGATCGTCGCCCTCGGTCAAGCACTGGTCGGCCGTCGATCAACACCACATGGCAACCCACGCTCAGATCCGGAACGGTCTTCGCCAGCGTGACAGCGCCGTCGAACGCCTGACCGTTGGCCATCAGCGTGGAGGAAGTAACGATGCCGTGTGTGTGAGCCTCGACGATAGCTCGATTTACACCCGAGGTGAAGCCAAAGTCGTCCGCATTGACGATCAGACGGCGCACCGCCTCAGTCTAGCAGCTGGCCAGCGCCACCAAAGATCGTTGGCGCTCCATGGCAGGCCATCTAAAAAGATACAAAGTGCCAGCGTAAATGAAGCATTGACCTCTTCTCGAGAGCGGCTTAATATGCCAAAACGCCCGCGATCGTTGGGCATTCTGCCGGAACCGTGTGGTTCAGATCGTAACGAGCGAGGTTGCGACCAGGGCGGGCGCAATCAGGAAAAGCCGTTTCATGGCGACTCGAAGACCTGCATTCGCCGTCCCCGTAGCGGAGTTTGCCGCAGCCTTGTTGGCGCGGACCGAGGTTGGCCCGCGTGCTCACGTGACGGCTGATCAGGTTGCGCAACTGCTGCCTGGCACCGCCGTGGTGGTGTATGTCATCGAGGATCTCGATCATCCAGTCTGGACCGCCAAAGCGGTTGCGGGCGAGGTTACGGTGGGTGAAACCCTGGATTTCACCGCGGGCGTGCTGGGAACCCTGGCGGACGGAAAAACCGCCGTCATTTTTGACGCGAGCGATCTACAGAGAGAAGACTACGCTCACCTCGATATCCGCCGTACGGTAACATCGCTGGCCTACGTGCCGCTCCTGATCGACAACGTTCTTTTCGGCGCGATCGAACTGATCAGCTACGACCAGCCCTTCCCGGAGGCCGTGCTCGAAGGCTTGAGCGAGGTCGCGGAACTCGCATCGCCCGCCCTTGCTGCCGCCCGCTCCTATGAGGTCGAACGCAATGCCAGCCTGCATTCCATCAGCCGGGTCACACAAATGTATGACCTCGAGAAGGTCTTTAACTCAACTCTCGAGATGGATGAGTTGCTGGGGATCGTGTCCAAGAAATTTCAGGAGGTCATGGGGGTTCAGGGGATCAATCTGTGGATGGTGAAGAACGATACTCTCGAGCTTATGAGCATGGCTGGCTTCGATCCGACCATTCGCTTAGGAAGGCTCGAGAACCCAGGAGACGGCATCGCCGGCGATATCTCGGATAGCGGGGAAGCGGTTCTGATCGAGGATCCCCGCGATGCACGGCTCGAGAAGCGCAACGGCGGCCAGGAAAAGGGAAAAATATTCTCGCTCCTGGCTGCGCCCCTGCTGGAGCACGAGCAGCTCGTCGGTGTCGTCGAGGCGGTCAATCGGCTGGATGGCACGCCCTTCGATGAGGACGACCAGTTCCTGCTGACGAACATCTGCGAAACCGCCAGCAATGCCCTGCACAATGCCAGCCTGTTACAGGCGGAGCGCAAGGTGGAGATCCTGCAAACCCTGGTGCAGGTCAGCGGAGACATCACCTCCACGCTGAACCTGGACCGGGTGCTGCGAACCATTGTGAATGGCCCAGGGGCGGTGATCCCTTATGAACGCGCTGCCATTGCGCTCGAACAACGAGGCCGGCTGCAACTCAAAGCCATCTCCGGCATGGAGCAGATCAATCCCGATGATGCGGATGTGAGCCGGCTGCGCGGCATGCTGCAATGGGCGTCCATGTTGAATGAAGAGCTCTTCGTCACCCAGATCGAGGAACGGATCAACGTGGAGCGGGAAGAGACGCGAGTGAAGTTTGGGCGGTACTTCGCCGAGAGCGGGATGCGCGGATTTTACATCATGCCGCTGACCGACGCCGAGGGCCGTGTGGGTATTCTCTCGTTTGAAAGCAGCGATCCGGGCTTTCTGACGGAAGTTCACTTCGAGATGATCAAGGTATTGTCGGGACAGGCGACGGTCGCACTGCGCAATGCGTCCCTCTACCAGGAGGTTCCTTTCATTGGGATCCTGGAACCGCTCATGCAAAGAAAAGCGAAGTTTATGGCCCTCCCGGGTCGAAGAAGGGCGGCAATTCTCGCAATCGCCGCCGCGGGAGCCATATTCCTCGGAGCATTTCCGTTTCCCATGCGGGTGGATGGAAGCGCCGACGCAGGCGCTGCGCACATCGCCCAGATCGAGCCCGAAGTGGACGGCACGGTGCGCAAGGTCTATGTACACGAAGGCGATTACGTGAACAGCGGCGCGGTGCTGGCGGATCTGGAGGACTGGGACTATCGGGCCGCCCTGAACTCGGCCCGGGCCAAGTATCAGTCGGCCATATCGGCGGCAAACCGTGCTCTGGCGGCGAACGACGGAGCGGAGGCCGGCATTCTGCGCGTGCAGTCTCAGTACTGGGCAGCTGAGGTGCAACGCCTCCAGGAGCGGCTGGAAAAAACTCGATTGCGGGCACCGATCGCCGGCTGGGTCACGACACCGCATATCGAAAACCTGGTCGGGAGAAAACTCGCGGCGGGAGACAATTTTGCCGAAGTGGCGGATAGCTCTGCGGCCATCTTCGATATAGCGATCGACCAGAGTGATCTTTCACTGCTGCATGCCGGAGACGCCGCGGCGATTAAGCTGGAGGGATATCCCACGAAGGTTTTTCGGGGGATCGTGGCCGTCGTCAGCCCTAAGAGTCAGATGCAGCAAGATGAGCGCGTGTTCTACGCCCGCGTGCAAGTCCCTAACGAGGAAGGATTGATTCGTCCGGGAATGCAAGGACGCGGAAAAATTTCCGTGGGATGGCATCCTGTGGGGTTCGTCTTTTTGCGGGGGCCGGCGACGTGGCTTTACTCCAAGTTATGGTCCTGGGTGGGATGGTGAAAATGATGACGCGAGGACGAACTGCGAGGATCCTCCACAAATTGCGGCTGGGGGCGATGATTCTGTTTCCGCTCGCCCTGTTGCAGGCTTGCAACAGCGCTAATCCGGCGACGCAACCCCTGCCCAGCGTCACGCCCAGGTCCGTTGCCCCTGGCGTTCCGGGCCCGGTCGCGGAGCCGGCAGATCGCTATGTCGCGTCCGGACCCATCGTGGTGGAAAATCAGGTGGATGTACTGGCGCAGCGCGAAGGAATGGTGGCTGAGATCTCGGCAGATGTGGGCAAGGTGGTGCGCAAAGGAGAGCTTCTCGCCAGAATTGACGACCGCCAGTTGACCGCCCAACGCGATGCTGTCGAAGCCAAGCTGCACAGTTGTGAGGCCAACTTGAAAGACTGGCAGTCAGAAACCAGCGTCGCAGAGTCCGACTTAAAACGCGCCCAGCAAATGCGGGACGCCGGCATCAACACGCAGGAAGATCTGGAGCACGCTCGGTACAAGTTCGTGGGCTCCCAGTTCGAGATCGAAAAAGCTACGCACGATCTCGATAACGCTCGCGCCAATCTTCGTGACTACCAGCTCGAGCTGCAGAAGACCCGCATCGAGGCGCCTTTCGACGGAGTCGTGGCGCGCCGCTACATCCACGCCGGGCAGAAGGTGGCGCCCGGAGACCGGCTGTTCTGGGTGTCGGCGGTTGGCCCGCTCCTCGTGAAGTTCACCTTACCCGAGCGCTTCCTGGGCAGCGTCAAGAAAGGCGATCAAGTGTACGTCAGCTCGGCGGCGGAGCCCGCCGCCGAGCATCCCGCGAAGGTGGTGCAGATGAGCCCGGTGGTTGACCCGGCCAGCGATTCCATCGACGTTATGGCGGAGCTACAAGGAAAGCCCGGAGAGCTTCG
>Ga0181525_10000411_pt1 | contig 37757 bp, 26 predicted proteins | sample PEATcosm2014_Bin_48_FD_121100 | JGI IMG/M metagenome (GOLD analysis project Ga0181525, IMG submission 121100) | Peatland microbial communities from MTU Mesocosm Facility, Houghton, MI, USA - PEATcosm2014_Bin06_10_metaG | ecosystem: Environmental > Terrestrial > Soil > Wetlands > Peat | place... | reverse complement strand
TTAGCGCTGCTAAATCCGGAAGCGGCCACTGTCGGTCCCCCAGTCACAGTGGTAGGCCAGACCTGGGTCCCGCTGTTGATGGCCATGTTGGCTACTTGCAGGGCGAGTCCCGGAGCCGATATGTAGAATTGAAACTGTGTCATCGGGTTGGTGGCGGTATTCGTGGAATAGCTCGGGTCCGCGGCCACTTGATCGAGCAGGTAGTCTTCATAGTCGTCCACGGATTGGATGAGTCCGTGATGATCGTAGTTGTCGGTATACAGGGAGTTTACTCCAACCGCCTTCACATTCGGGACCAACGACAGCCGCGCGATATATTCCGCCAGGAAGATACCGTTGTATAAGTAAGTCAAAAAGATGTTGTCGTCCTGCGTGCAGCAGTTCAGCTCCGTAATAAAGATCGGGGTGCTGGCGCCGACTAGTGGTATCAGATACGAATTGATATAGTCCGTGCTGCCAAACGCCAGGACGCCGTTCAGAGCCATTATGGTGTTCTCGGTGGTGAGGTTCGCGACCACCGGATAAATATGATTTGAAGCCGCATTCCAATACTGCGGCGAGTAACTGGACAGCCCGCTGTCCCAAGCCGGATAACAGGGCTGCGGGGCCGGCGGACACCCTGCCGTTCCCGGGTACCACCCTGCCGAAAACAGCCCAACCGTCGCGGTAGGAGCGCCGCTTATGATGTCGTTGAAGTATGAGTTGGACGCCGCGGCGTAAGCGGCGGCTGTCGGGTAGATCAGGGGGTAGAAATAGGCTTCGTTGGCGAGTTCCCATTCCAATACATTCAAGCCGTAGCTCTGGGCAGTTTGGGCCATTTCGGTGGCGCTGCCGGGGTTGGTGTCGGTAAAGCTGTTAAAGCAAATAATGGCGGCGGCTCCCAAGGTGCCGGCGAAGGTGGCGAAATCGTCAAAGTTGACGCCTCCTTTGGCCTGCGTAAGTTGCTGAGAGACAGTCAGAATATTCGCCGGTGGGCCGGTTACGGCGGGCGGATCGCCGGAGATCAGAGAGTTCATCCAGGTTATGTTGGTATGACCGCTGGTCCAGTCGAAATCCATGGACGCGGTTCCGGCGGGATAACGCAGCCAGCCCGCCTTGAACGGTGTCGACACCGTGACAAACTTGGGGTCGTAATACTCCACGCCGTTTCGCGGTTGAGGCACATTCAGACCGCTGAAACCCGGCGCAATTGTGGATGCCCCTTGAGCTTTAATCTTAATGGTTACCGGATTCTGGGCGCGGGTCACGGACGCGATTCCCAGTATCAATATCGCAGTGACCGCCACCCGGCGAAATGCGCCGGGAGGGCGTGGCAACAGTCCTCCTGCGCAATTCAGTGGAAGTGGGCGCACAAATCCTCCGTCGTCAAAATACTTTGGGACCAACATACCACGCCCGTTACTTCATGGTCAATACAGTTTGGGCTATAACCGAGGCTTTGCTGTCTCACGATACACGACTGGCCTGGCGCAATGGGCCGGATTTTATAGTACCAGTACCTCGAAAACGCCGCGCAACGGAGCCTTCTGGTGTATACTAATTGACAACGGGTATGGTGTCTTTAAAATTCAGCGGAACGCCGGCACGAGGGCTGTCCGCTAAAGTCGCAGGGATTGTCATGAAGGAGAGGTCATGAAACGGAGATGGAGCGTCTACGCGCTCGCTGTGAGTGTCTCTTTGTTCTTCGGGTTGGCGCACGCCCAGACCCATTATTGTGGGCCGACCTCGTTCACCGGGACCCAGTTCCCTACGGGCGACTTTTTCACTAATTTCGACAACACCTGCTACCAGATCCCCTTCGCCACGGGCGGCGGAGGTTCCCAGGCGGGCGATCTGAACAGCATCTATTCCAAGATCTGGTACAAAGTCAACCCCGCCTACCAGCTCATTATCGTGGGCGACTTCCCGAATGCGCGTTACTTTTCGATCACAAATTACGACGCCCATTCCGCTCCGGCGCAATTCATTTTGGATCAGGACATCGTGCCGTTGACCTCCAGCTACATCAATCCGTTCCTGCCCGGAACCCCTTTTGTAGCCAGCCAGGAGTATGCGGTGCCCATCGATTTTGAAGGCACCCCGGGTACCGAGCAGACCGGTTGCATGACCACTGGTTATAACGTCGACGTCAACGCCCTGGACGCCACCTTTCGACACGCGGGAATCGACTGGAATACCGATGCCAGCGTGTGGAAGGCGAATCCCGACTTCGGGCTTCACATAGTCGATACGCCTGAGCATACCAATCCGAATACCGGGGGCGTGATAATGCTCCGGAACTACCTGGACATTACCCCGGCCAGTTCGTCTACCGCGCCCTACGTGATTTTGCGCGACGTGGCCTCGGGTTGCGCGTATCCCGCCGCGTACGCCTTGAACGTTCTTCAGGTCGTGACGAATAACTCAACCGTCGGCGGGGGGTGGTTGGACAGCTCGCAAGCCGACCTGCATCGGACTTATGCGAACGATTATCTTCGCCCCCTTTGCTATGCCTCCGAGCCGCAGAACATGGCAGAGTGGCTCCGCGGAACCGAGTATGTGCCCGGTGCCATTCCGGATGGCAGTTACCTGACTGCGCCCGTGAAATCCGGCGAGACGTCCACGCTCGCCGCGGCTGGGAGGGTGATGCGGTTCCGTTTCCAAATGCCCACCACGCCGCCAACTCCCTGCACCACCGGTTGTTCCCGATCCGGGAACGAGCAACTGCGATACATGAGCCTTTCGTTTCAAAATGGCACCACCACTCTAGCCAGCTTGGCGGACAACTACTTCACTCCGAACGCAAATGGCGATGTAACACTGATCGTGGGAACTGGCGCGACCATTCCTTCCTGGATAACACCCGCTAACGGCTATACGTTCTTCGATCTGACTTCCGTCTCCGGGTACGCGACGCTCAGTGAGCTGAATATCCGAAATCTCGTCCCGGCAAGCACGTTCAACTGCTCCGGTGAGATAGTGCCCTACGATACCGCGGAATATACTCCTGGCGGTGGACTCATGGGTCAGTATGCGCCGTACTTAGACTACCCGGTTGCTACGAGCCTGGCAACGGTAGCCGGCGCGCCGCCATCGACGGGCGCGTGCGGAGTCTTCCCGGATGGCGAGGCGGGCCTCCCGCCCTCCTGCGGAGTGGTCACTCCCGGGCCGATCACCCTCGCCGCGCTCAGCACGCAATGCGCCGTCTCCGTTATACCCGCGCCGGGTTGCAGTCAGGTCGTCGTGCAGCCTCAACCGGCGTTAAGCCTCATTGGCGGCGGCTTCGGCGATTTCCCGGATGGCCTTCCTTTCACCGGCACTTCGGGCTACGTCGAAATTACGGACACTACGCAAAACTGGTCCGCCGGCTATGCCGGGGACACCTGTACCGTCTCGATCACCAGTTGGGCCGCCAACCTGATCGAACTGGTGGCGAACGTGAATCAATCCGGACTTTGCCCCATGGCGGCAGGCGACCAGTTGACGGTGACTGTTTGGAACCCCGAATCAATGACCAGCGCGACGAAGACGGTCACAGTTCAACCGAATTGATTTCTATGCTTCGAACTATTGTGAAAACGCCGAAAACCGTGTGGCAGCTTGCCGTGCTGCTGACGGCGGTGTGCGCGCCGGCGCATGCCACGGTCAGCATTTTGTCCATGACGCCGTCAGTCAGTTCGCCGCAAGCCCTCGGCACGGTCGTAGTCTGGACTGTGACAGCGACCGACAGCCATTCCGGACCTCTTACTTTCCGTTTCAACGTGACCGCGCCTGGCGGATCTGCTCTCTTGGCGAAGGACTACAACGTGGGCACGCTAAGCTCCGGAGTCTGGACCTCCCTGCCATTCTCGTGGAGTCCGACCAGTTTCGAAGGCACATATAACATCCAGGTGCTCATTAAGGACTTCACATCCGGTCAAACGGCATCGCAGACCGCTAGCTTCGTGGTGACGCCGCTGGCGAGCGGCACTACTCCCGTCGTGGCGCCGACCGCCAACCCTTTGGTGGCACTGTTCGCCGCGCCATCCTGCGCCGCGGGAAGCACCATGCGCGTGGTGTTTCAGGTGGCGTCGAAGACCAGGCCCTCCACGATCACGAATTCGGTGAAGTGTCACCCGCCCACTACCATGAACTTCGAGATAGCCGGCATGTACCCGAGTACTGTGTACAATATATACTCCCAGACCATCACCGGGGTACAAACAGTTAACGGACCCACCGTAACTTTTACGACTGGCGCGATTCAGGCCGGTATCCCCATTCCTCACTTTAATACTATCGTCGCCCCGGCCACGGGCAGTGACACCGCCGCCTCCGTTCTCCTCTTAGGCCCTGCCCAGTTGGGCAGCGTCGGAACGAACCAGCCTTCCGTGGCGACTGACTTGTCGGGTAGGATCCTTTGGTATTATTACCCGAACACCGCTGACCATTTCGTGCTTCTCACTCGGCCGCTGCTGAACGGCACCTTTCTCACTATTCAGGATGACACGGCCTGGAATCCAGCATCGGTGAATGGGCAAGTCTTACGTGAGATCGACCTGGCGGGCAACATCATAAGGGAAACCAACACGGGCATAATCCAGCAGCAACTGCTCGCCAAGGGAGCCACGGACGCGGGACCGTGCAATGCGACTCCCAGCCCTACGGCGTGTCTTGGTTCTTTCCATCACGAGGCCATCCAGACGCTCCCCAATGGCCAGACCGCGGTTATCGCGGATATTGAAATGATTTTCCCGCCCTATACCCAGGGAAACATGAGCGGCCTTCCGGTGGACATCGTTGGGGACATGATCGTCGTCCTGAATTCCAATTGGCAGGTTGACTGGTATTTTGACGCCTTTCAACACGATGGCGGCGCTCCCCAGCTGGACATCAACCGGCCCGCCGTTCTGGGAGAATCTTGTATCAACGGTCAATCGGGTTGCCCGCCGATATTCCTTTTGGGCCCCGGTACTGCGCCGCAAGCGAACGATTGGTTGCACGCCAACAGCGTCTATTACGACCCACAGGACGGTTCGCTGATCTGGTCCTCCCGGCATCAGGATTGGATCATGAAGGTCGACTATGAAAGCGGATCACCCTCGGCCACTGGAAACATTCTCTGGTGCATGGGCCAGGACGGCGGCTTTACCTTCAATAACATCTATAACGACCCTTGGCCGTGGTTCTCGCATCAGCACGAAGCCGGAATCCAGAACAGCGGCCTCGGGGTCCTGACCGTTTTGGACAATGGCAATACGCGGATTTCGCCGCAGCCGCTCGGTTTGGGTCAACCCGGCTGTGAGCCGAACGACTGCAACAGCCGCGGCATGGTGCTGACGGTACAGCAGACCTGCACGGGGACGCCGCCTACGTGTACTAACTTGCAGGTTACGCCAGATCTGGCCGTGAACTTGGGGGTGTTCTCCGAGGCCATGGGAAGCGCCGACTTGCTGTCCGACAATAATTACTTTTTCCTGGCGTCGCTTGTCGAAACTCCGCCGACCGTAACCAGCTACTCGATCGAAATCCTTCCCACTTCCGGCACCGACACCGGCACCCAGGTATTCAACCTCGCCGGACCCCAGTCCTATCGTGCCTGGCGTATGCCCAGCCTCTATGCGCCTCCCACTATCTAGGAGCACGCGGCTTCGTCCGGTTTTGTGTCTTGTGGGACTGCTGGCAGCGGTGTGTGCAACAGCACACGCCCACGTCCAAATTCTGTCTATGTCGCCCTCGGTTAACCCGCCCCAAGCCATCGGCACGGTGGTTGTCTGGACGGTGACGGCCAGTGACAGCGGTACCGGCCCGCTGACCTTTCAATTCAATGTGGCTCCCCCCGGCGGATCCACCGTTTTTAGTCTGGTGCGGGACTTCAACGCGGGCACGCTCAGTTCCGGTGTATGGACCTCCCTGCCATTCGCATGGACCCCAACCATTGTCGAAGGCACATACCAAATCCAGGTCGTGATCAAGGACTTCACATCCGGCCAAATAGCCTCGCAGACGGCCACCTTCGCCGTGACGCCGCTCGCGACCGGCGGCCCGCCCGCGGTGGCACCGACCGCCAACCCTTTGGTAGCCATGTTCGGTGCGCCCTCCTGCGCCGCGGGAAGCACCATGCGGGTCGTCTTTCAAGAGCAGTCGCTCAGCAAGCCGGCGACTACGACCACTCCGGCAAGCTGCCATCCGCCCACCACCATGAATTTTGAAGTAGCCGGCATGTACCCGACTACGGCTTACAACATGTACGCCCAGACGATTACCGGCGGGCACGCTGTGAACGGGCCCACCATCAGCTTTACGACGGGTGCGTTGCCGGCCAATGTTCCCTTTCCTCAGTATAAGAAAGTCGTTCCGCCAGATTCGCAAGCCGACTCCGCCGAATCCGTTCTGCTCCTCGCTCCCCTCCAGTTTGGCGACGGCACAAACTATCCCGCGGTCGCGACGAACTTATCGGGCGGCATTATGTGGTATTACTACCCGAACTCCGCGGGCCATTTCGAAGTGTTGACGCGACCGCTGGCGGGCGGCAAGTTCCTCACCATCCAGAATGCTCCGGCCTGGAACCCGGCTTCGGTGGAAGGGCAGGTCTTGCGCGAGATCGACCTGGCGGGCAACGTCACACGGGAAACGAACACGGGCATAATCCAGCAGCAACTGCTTGCCATGGGCGCTACCGATGCGGCGCCGTGCAACTCGATTCCCAGTCAGCCGCCGCTGGGCGCGGCCTGCCTGGGTTATTTTCACCATGACGCCATTCAGACTTTACCCAATGGCCAGACCGCAATCTTCGCCGATATTGAAAAGATCTTCCCTCCATTTACCCAAGGGGACACCACCGGCCTGCTGGTGGACGTCATGGGCGTTATGATTATCGTGCTGGACTCCAACTGGCAAGTAACCTGGTATTTCGACGCCTTTCAACACGACGGCGGCGGCGGCCAATTGGATATCAATAGGCCCGCTGTCTTAGGAGAGACCTGCACATCGGGCATGTCGGAATGCCAGACGATATTCCTGCTCGGCCCCGGCGTTTCGCCGCAAGCGAAGGACTGGCTGCACGCCAATAGTCTCTATTACCAGCCGCAGGACGGCTCGATCGTCTGGTCTTCCCGGCATCAGGACTGGGTTGTAAAGATCGACTACGACAACGGATCGGGCGCGGGAGAGGTTATATGGCTCATGGGGCAGGACGGTGACTTTACCTTCAACAACACCTATGGCGATCCCTGGCCTTGGTTCTCCCATCAACACGACGTTGGTATCCAAAACGGCGGTCTGGGGCCCCTGACCGCTTTCGACAATGGCAATACGCGAGTTTCCCCGCCACCGCTCGGGTTGGGCCAGCCTGGTTGCCAACCTGACGACTGTAACAGCCGCGGCATGGCGCTGACTGTCGAGGAGACATGTTCAGGGACGCCCGAAACGTGTACCGGGCTGCAGGTCACGCCTGTCCTAAGCGCGAGCCTGGGAGCCTACTCGCAGGCCATGGGAGCTGCCCAGTTGCTGCCCGACGATAACTACTTTTTCCTGGCGCCATTCGTGCCGTTCTCGCGGACGGTTACAGGCAGTTCCTCAATCGAAATTCTTCCCACCGCCGGCACGGACACCGGCACACAGGTTTTCAACCTGACCGGTTTGTTGTCCTACCGCGCCTGGCGGATGCCCAATCTGTATCAGCCTCCCACTACTTAGGAGTTCGGAAACGCCGGCCCACCTACTCGGCCGTCGTTTGCAATGCCCGCAACTGTTCCAGCGCGTCTCGCGTGTCCGCCATTTCCTTCTGGTTGGCCTTCCGGGCCTTCTTGGTCACACTGACGGGCAGCTTCGGATCACCCCGGTAAAAGGACAACAGATTGGCGCGCAACTCCGGTGGAGCTCCACTAAAACCATTCTTGGCAAGGTCTCGCAAGAGTCTCCCGTAGGTCTCGTCCGCCAGCGAGTACTCGCCCTCCCGCGTCGGCCGCCCCGTATCGAAATCGGTATTGGCTATCGACAAATGCCCGTTCCGCTGCTCTGTCAGCAGCGCACGATAGAGCTCCAACGTACCGTTGAAACTCTGCATGAACAGCGTCTCTGTTTGCGCCGTGGGCGCCTTGAAATTTACGGACTTGAACGGCCCAACTTTAGGGACGATGCGGAAAAGGAACGCCATAAAACGCGCAAACATACCTGGCCGTTGGTATTCCTTCCCCCACTCCTTTTCATAACTGGAGCCATTGAGGTTGTAGAGGAACCTGCGCCTGGTCATCCCGGGCCGCGCCTGCACGATTTCCTTTCTCTTGAGCGACCAGGCGATTTTGCTGGCCTCCGGGATAATCGAGCCAACGGTCCGCCGGTAGGTTCCAAGCGCCAGGTCCAGGCTGACGAACTGGCTTTTCAGCTCCAGGCCGTATGTATCCTGGAAGGCCCGCGCTAACAGGTCCTTGGGGACCTGGAACCCGATAAATTCGTGATAATCCTGCGGCGCGTAGTTGCCTAGCGCCACTTGGGCCACATCGAAACCGAATTCGGTCTTCAGATGTGCAGCGGTATCCTCCGCATAGGTCACCTCATTGCCGTACTCGGCGCGCAATTTCGGATATTCAATCGCGACCGCGCGATTCACTGCGATGGGATGGCCCTTGTTATCCGCGGCGTAATGCGCCAAAGCGCCCAGAGCGAATGCCAGGTCGTCCAGGTCCTGCGCATCGCTGAGCAGCGCTTCCACGAAATCGCCACTGCGCACATAATGCGCCAGGTCGCTGAAATACTTGCTGCCGAACGGATAATAGCCCATGTCCTGGATGATGCAGCCGCCATAAGCATAGGCATGAGCCTTTTTCAGATCGTCGGGTGTGGCTGCCGGAAAGCGCTGCAAGAGTATCGGCGTGATGTCCTTCCAGGCGGAGTCGATGATCGCTTCGTGAGTGAGGACGGCATAGCCGGTCGCTGACCGGGCCGCGCACAACACAAGCAACGCAACGATGAGGCGGACGCGATCCATAACCGTTCGCTATGCAATTCGGGTGCCGGTCTCCCATCCTGGGTGGGGCGGGCTCCGCGGCCATGCCGTCGAAGGCCTTGATGGAAACGAACGGGTTGGACGCGGAGCCACCCCCAGCTAACTACTTCTCGAAGACCTTTTCTACGTCCCCGACCTTCTTTTGAATCTTGCCGGCTACCTTCTCGTCCGTTCCTTCCTCTTCGAGAGCGGGGTTATGCGCCGCTCGTCCCAGCTTTTCTTTAACTGATCCCTTAGCGTCGTGTACGGCGCCCTGGACCTTGTCTTTTGTGCTGTCCTTCATGGATATCTCCTCTGGTGCTCAAGCACCACTGAAGCCCAAGCAGGTCGATGGCCGAAGCGATTCAGCCGGGTATGCGTGCGGGGGCAAAGTGATGGCCGTCACATTGGTGGCGGTTGGGTGTATACTAACCCAGAAGCCGGGAGCCAAAATGGAAATGCCAGCCCGCTCCCGCAAGACCGAAAGTCCTGGAGGCCCGTCTATGAGGTGTTCCACTCTGCTCGTTCTTCTGTGCGCGAGCGTTCCGGCTGCTTTTGGAGCCGGCGCGACCCTGCACCTGCTCCAACGGCCGGCCATGAACAAAACCACGATTGTCTTCTCCTACGCCAGTGACCTGTGGAGCGTGCCTCGCCAGGGCGGAGTTGCCACCCGGCTCACGGCGGGCGCCGGGATGGAGACCGAGGCCGCATTTTCGCCGGACGGCCAGACCATTGCGTTCACCGGCGAATATGACGGCAATATCGATGTGTTCACCATGCCCGCCGGCGGAGGCGTGCCTAAGCGCCTCACCTATCATCCGGATCCGGACCGTGTCGTGGGATGGACGCCGGACGGCAAGCGCATTCTGTTCCGCTCCACGCGCCTCAGCTACTCCCGCTTCAGTCAACTCTATACGGTCTCAACCGAAGGGGGTCTGCCCGAAGTCATGCCGCTGCCGATGGCCACGTTCGGCGCTTATTCGCCCGATGGCAGACACATGGTTTATGCGCCCTTGGACGGGGGCCAGTTCGCCACCGGGTTCACCAACTTCGTCGCCTGGAAGCGGTATCGCGGCGGCACGGCCAGCTATCTGTGGCTGGTGAATCTGGGCGACTTGAGCACGGAGAAAATCCCGCGTACGGATTCCAATGACATTTGCCCGATGTGGAGCGGCGACAAGGTTTATTTCCTCTCGGACCGCAACGGAAGGATGACACTGTTCAGCTACGATCCAAGAAGTAAGGCGGTCAGCGAGCTGATAAAGAACACCGCCAAGGACATGGTATCGGCAAGCGTGGGCCCCGGGGGAATCGTCTACGAACAATTCGGCCAGATTCATGTTTACGATATCGCCAGCGGGAAGACCAGTCCGGTGCCGATCGAGATCGAAGCGGATCTCGCCGAGGTCCGCCCGCATCTTCAGAACGTGGCGAAAGAGATTCGCAATGCTAAGATCTCTCCCACCGGCGTGCGCGCCGTTTTCGAAGCGCACGGCGAGATCTTCACCGCTCCGGCCGAAAAGGGCGATATTCGCAACTTGACGAACACGCCCGGCGTGATGGAGCGGGCCCCCGCCTGGTCTCCCGACGGCAAGTCGATCGCTTACTTCTCCGATGAAACGGGTGAGTACGCGCTGCACATCAAACCTCAAAACGGCGCGGGCGATGCGCGCAAGGTTGCGCTCCATGGCCAGTCTGCTTTTTATTTCGACCCGCACTGGTCGCCCGACAGCAAACACATCGCCTTTACCTCCAATCAATTGGACTTGTGGGATGTAGAGGTGGCTTCGGGAAAACTCACCAAAGTGGACACCGATTATTCCTACGAGTTAAATCGCGACTTCGCCTGGTCACCCGACTCCAAGTGGATCGCCTTCGTAAAGAACCTTCCCAATCGGCTGCACGTGGTGTCGATCTATTCGTTGGCCGACGGCAAAAGCACTCAAGTCACCGACGGACTGAGCGACGCGCGCTACCCCGTTTTTGACAAGGATGGCCAATATCTCTACTTCACCGCCAGCACCAACTACGGCCCGACGTCAAGCGGTCTGGACATGAACAGCGACCTGCATGAGGTGACTCGCAGCGTCTACCTGATTGTGCTTCCCAACGACGTGGCGTCACCGCTCGCCCCGGAAAGCGACGAAGAAAAAGGGAGCGAGGCCAAGAAAGACGAATCGAAACCGGCCGCGGAAGGCAAGGCAAAGGAAGGCAGCGCTTCGGCCGCCGCGGAAACGCCACCCAAACCCGTGCGCATCGATTTCGACAAGTTGATTCAACGGACCATCCCGCTGCCCATACCCGCGCGATCTATTCAGACGCTCGCCGCGGGCAAAGCCGGGGTCATCTATCTGCTTGAGGCCGGCCGCAACGCCCCCGGTGGTCCGGGCGGTGGAACGCTGTCGAAATTCGAACTCAAGACCCGAAAGGTCGAAAAAATCGCCGACGGTGTCACAGGTTTTGATCTGTCGGCCAACGGGGAGAAAATGCTGCTGCGCATTGTGCGGGGTCGCGAAGGCGGCGCCCCCAGCCCCACGGGACCGGGGAATGCTCCTCCGCCTGAGTACTTCATCGCATCCGCAGCGGCTCCGCTCAAGTCCGGGGAAGGAGTTTTGCATCTGGCGGACGTCGAGGTAAGAGTCGATCCCATAGCCGAGTGGAAGCAGATGTACCACGAAGTGTGGCGGATCGAGCGCAGTTACTTTTACGATGCGAATCTGCACGGTGTCAACTCGGCCGATAGCGAGAAGGAGTTCGAGAAGTATCTGGATGCGCTGGCTTCGCGCTCCGATCTGAATTACATCTTCCACGAAATGCTGGGTGAAATCACCTCCGGGCACCTGCGCGGCGGCGGGGGAAACATCCCGGAGGCAAAGCGCGTCCCTGGCGGACTGCTGGGCGCCGACTACGAGATCGTCAACGGCCGGTACCGCTTCCGGAAGATCTATACCGGTGAAAGCTGGAACCCGCAGATGCGCGCGCCGCTGGTGCAGCCGGGGATCAACGTCTCGGCGGGCGACTACCTTCTGGCGGTCAATGGCCAGGACATCCAAGGCAGCGACGACGTTTCCCGGCTCTTCGAAGGTACAGCCGATAAGCGCGTGGTGCTGCGTATTGGGCCGGATCCGGCGGGTGCGAATTCGCGCGAGATCACGGTAATGCCGGTCGCGAGCGAGCAGCCATTGCGCCATCAAGCCTGGGTGGAAGAGAATCGCCGCAAGGTCGACCAAATGAGCGGCGGTAAGCTGGCGTATGTCTACATGCCGGACACCGCCATGGGTGGATTGACGAGTTTTGACCGCTACTACTTCGCGCAGGTGGACAAGCAAGGCGCCATCATCGACGAACGCTTTAACTCGGGCGGGCAAGCGGCCGATTACGTGATCGACGTGTTGAACCGCCCGTTACAAGGCTGGTGGAGCCCGCGCTATGGTGCGATCTATCGCACACCCGCGGCTGCGATTTTTGGCCCCAAGGTAATGATCACCAACGAAATGGCGGGCTCCGGCGGCGATCTCATGCCCTGGATGTTCCGTCATACGCACATCGGCACTCTGGTGGGCAAGCGCACCTGGGGCGGACTGATAGGCGTATCGCAATATCCAACTCTCATGGACGGCGGCGCGGTGACGGCGCCCAACTTCGGATTCTTCAGCCCGGCGGGCGTTTGGGACGTGGAGAACCATGGAGTCGCGCCTGACGTAGAAGTGGAACAAGACCCCAAAGCGGTGCACGACGGCCACGACCCGCAACTTGAGCGCGCCGTGTCGGTCGCCATGGAGCAGTTGGAGAAGAATTCGGCTCCGGAGCCGCATCGGCCTGCTTTTCCGAACTATCAGAATCCAAACTCACACCCAACCAGTGTGACTACCGGGGGACAACCGTAGGTTTGCCCTCCTATAATGAATCAGTGAAGCGCTCCCGTCTCCTTCTCGCTCTCGCGGTGGCATCGGCGGCCCTCGTGCAAGCCGCACACGACGGAAACAACCCTTTCCCGGCGTATCGCATTATGGGCAATCTCTACTACGTCGGGACCCAGGACATTGCCTCATACCTGATCGTAACGCCCGAGGGTCACATCATCTTGAACAGCGGCTACGAAGATACGCCGGCCATGATTCGCGGAAGTGTGGAGAAGCTTGGATTCAAGATCAGCGACGTGAAAATTCTCCTCAACAGTCAGGCGCACTACGATCACGTTGCCGGTCAGGGTGCCCTTCAAAAGCTGACTGGCGCGCATATTTATTCGAGCCAACGCGAAGTTGGCGTGCTCCAAAGCGGTGGAAAAACCGATACGCGATTTGGACGCGAGTACACCTATCCGCCGGTCCACGTGGACCACGCGGTCGCAGATGGCGAGCGTGTCACGCTCGGCGGCGTAACGTTAACCGCTCACATGACGCCGGGCCACAGCATCGGTTGCACAACCTGGACCATGCAGGTGACCGATGCCGGCAAGATTTACGACGTGGTATTTGTGGGCGGGACCTCGATCAATCCGGGTGTCCGTCTCGTCGATCGTCCCACGTATCCGGGCATCGCGGAGGACTACAAGAAGACGTTCCAAACCCTCCGTTCGCTCAAATGCGATGTGTTCCTGGGCGCGCACGGTGGCTATTACGGAATGATCGAGAAGTACAAACGCATGCAGAAGGGCGAACAGCCTAATCCATTCATCGACCCGCAAGGTTATCGCGCCTATGTCGATGCCGCCGCGGCACATTTTGAAGATCAACTTTCGACGGAAAAGCTCCGCAGGCCCTCATAGAGCGATGGTGAACAAAAAGGCGAGTTACTCTACTGTTTCTCGCACCGGCCGAGCTCCGGTTTAGTTGCCGATATGGAACCGCAGCCTGGCCGCCGTCGCCTCGGCGGAGGAATCGGCCAGCGCCCAAGCGTTGACCAGATTGGTCACGTTCACGCTGCCCAGGCCAGTCGCAAAGTCCCAGCCCTGCGTCGCGCCGTACGCGATACTTTCCTGCGTAGTGGACGTGGATAGCACACCATACTCATCGCCTGTAGCGCTGTAACAATCCGGCGTACCCGGCTGGCAGGGTATGTCATTGTCTCCCGCGGTGATGTCATAGAAGATGCAAGAGCCGCCGATGGTATTGCCATTACTCGCGTTGCACCTGCTCAGATTGCCGGGGTTGGGACTGCCGCTGCTGCCGTACTCTCCGGCGGCAAGCCTATACAGGACCGGATTGGGATTGCCTTGCCTGTCGCCCACCTTCTGGTCGATGAGCGCCTGGATACCGGCGAAAGAAGGCGCGCTGCAGGAAGTGCCGCCTCCGCTGCTATAGAACGTATCTTTCGCGCTCTTATAGTCGCAAGGCACGCCTTCTTCGGTTGTATCCGACATACAACTGACGATGGATTGGTTGTAGACTCCGGCCGAGGCGAACAGTGAGACGTCCGGAATGTCACGTCTGCCATCACCCTGAATACCCAAAACACCGGCCTGCCAGGACGGTTTGGCGTAGACGCTGCTGGGGCCGCCGCTGCCGGCATCGGAGACCTGCTGATAGGCCCCGCCCTCGCCCTCCGGGCTGTTACAGAACGCCAGGCCGCTCGCATAGCCAAGGTATGCCGCCAGTATGTTGCTGCCGCAGGTTCCATTCCACGGGATCTCCGGTATATAGGACAGTGCGGAACGGCCCGTGGGACCGCTTGTGCTGCTCCAGTAAGCGCTGGCCGTGCCGCTGGGCACGTCGGAGAAGTCCGTGCCGCCCACGGCCACGTCGTACGGCGTCGAAGCGGTCCCATCCACGCTGATTCCGGTGGTCGCGTAGCGGCGGCCATAACCGCATTCGTCGGCCCCCTCGTCTCCCGCGGCCACGAATACGGAAACGCCTTCGGCGACGGCCTGCTGCCAGGTGCTGGCGATCAGCGCTTGATAGCTCTTCGTGGTTTGCGCTTCGCAACCGCCATAACTGTCGCTGAAAACGTCCGGCGGGTTGGCCATGTCCAGCAGATTCGCGGCAGCCGTAATGTCACCATCCGTAGTCTTGGTGGATGGGCAAGCGGCTACCTGTACGGCCGAGCCGGGCGCGAACGTGCTGACTCCCTCCGCATCTACCGCAACCTCGATCTCATCGCCGTTCGTGCCCGGGTCGCTGCAACTCGGATGGACCGTCGCAAAAGTTCCGCCATAGGACGCCAGGCCGAAGGTGGAGACGAACGTTTGCCAGTCGCTCATCAGCATATCGGAGTCCTCCAGGACCGCCACCGTCATGCCCTGGCCCGTGATGCCGGCCTCCCACAGCGGGGAAACGTTGTAGATCTCGGCGAAATCCGCGGGCGTCACGTAGTATTCGGTTGTGCCATGGAAGGTTTCTGTGAGATGCGGCCTCCGCACATGCGCATGCCGCCGGAAGCTATAGAGCGAGGCGGGGCCGGTGACGATCGGCGCCAGCGCGGCGGGGATCTCAGGGTCGCTGGCATTGGCGGTGTACGGCTGGCCATCCACGTTGTACCGGTGGATCTCCGTATGAAAAGCATCGCGCACCTGGGCGGCCGTGCCGGCGAAGTCGATCAGCATACCGCTCTTGTACACCGTGCCGATCTGGAAGCCATGCCCGCGCAGCCAGTTGACAACGGTGTCGATATCCTGCCGCGAGGGGCCAAACTGCCTGCCGAATTCCTCAGCCGTGAGCCATTGGTGAAAGTCAGCCGAACGCCGGTCGTGCAGCCGGTCGATGAATTGTTCGAGCGCCCGCTCCTGCGCGGGACTGCGCTTGAGCTGAAGCTGGATATGTCCCATGAAGAAATCGTCCGGCACGGGACCCTGGTCAAACTCCGGACGGGCCGCAATATGCGTGTTGCCAGGGAGCCGGACGAGTTTGCTCTCGTCGATCGCTTGCGCGGCGCCCGCGAGGAGCAGGAGAGCGGAAAGGACTATCAGGTGGCGATTGCGCAACGGTGGTTCCCCCTTCGGACCACGATAAGGCCATCTTCGCGCCGTTGTCAATCGGCGCTAGGGACGCGGTGCGGATGAACGCTTTTGAGACACGCATGTCCGAAAACGGACAGGGTGCAAGGGCGAGTCCTACGGCGAGGTTGGCGCGAACACGACTTGCAACAATTGCAGGTCCTGGGCGAGGAAGCCGGTGTCCTGTACATAGGTGACGAACTGGGTTTGGCCGTTGCCTTGCGCAAACTCCGGGTGCGCCAGCGCGGCATAATCGGCGTTACCCTCGTAGCCTGGCAGGCCCGTATAGAACTGCGTAGCTGTGGACCACGGCCCCCACGGAGTATAGGATACGTTGTAATAGAGATTGTCGCTGAATACGCCGCTATAGATGGCAACATACACGCCGAGAAAATCATCGTAGAAAACCGAGCTGCCCGCGGCCCCGCCATTGAACACCGTCACTGCATCCGATTCGCTCGAACTCCAGGCGCCGTTCCCGGCGTAATAGGTCCAGGCGCTGGCGGTTGTCGCACTGGCCAGTGGGACCTGAGCAATCTGAGTATCTTCCGCGAGAAAGGCGCCCATATTGCCGTACGTGTAGAGCGTGTCGCCGCTAACCACCCATCCCGAAGTGAAGCCGACGGCGCTGCCCTGCCACATGAGGGTCTGGTAAGTGGCCCCGGGACTCATTAACGGCCGCGTGATTTTTCCGTTCTGCCAAACGGCGATGCCTTCACCGATGGAAACCCAGCCGGAATAAGTGGGCGAGCGCCATATCTCGCCATAGAGGATCAACGCGCGGCCGCGGGCGGGGTCGGGGATGAGCGGACCCGGCCAAATGGCGAACTCAGCGCCGCAGGGCTGCACCTGGCAACTGGTTCCGCTGCCGGTGTGTTCCTGGTTGTACTGCAGTTCCCACGGAAGAAACGGGAAAAACGTGGTGGGATTCCCGCTTGAATCTACGTAGTTGCCGTTCAATGTGATCCCGCCGGTGGCGTCCAGATTGGTGGCCCAGGAAAGTGAATTGGAAAAGAAGTTCTCGCCGGAGGCGTTGGGCACCGTCAGCGTGGTGTCGTTGAATAGCCAGACCGAATCCTTGCCCAGTTGCGCGCTGTAAGTACCATCGCGGCCTTGAACCACGGGGTCCTGCGTAACCGTTCCCATCGGCGTGACGGACTCGATGGCGGGGATGGGCGGAGGTCCGGTTTGAGCCCGAACGCACCACGAAATGGCCAACAGCGAGAGCACTGCCACGGCAGTCTTCATAAGCGCCAGGATATCATCGATGAGATGGAAGCGGACCGCCAGCCCGCGAGGAGAACGCCCTTTGCGTGCGCTGGGCGGTGCAGACCCGTCGAAATGGGCTCCGTTTTCGGAACTGGCGGCGTCTCAGGATCGTAACAAGTGAGGAGGCATCATTGCGAAACCTGCTCGGCATTATTCGCTATTCGGTGCGGCAGTTCCGGCTCTCCCCCGTTTTTACCTCCGCGGCCGTGCTTACGCTGGCCCTGGGAATCGGCGGAACCACGGCAAGATTCACATTGATCGACGCGGTCATGTGGCGCTCGCTGCCGGTTACCGATCCGGGCAGACTCTACCGGGTCGGCGAAGGCGACGATTGCTGCGTGGAAGGCGGTCCCCAGGACCGATGGGGAATGTATTCCTTTCCCCTCGTCGAGCGCCTCAAGGCCGAATCGCCGGAATTCGAAGAGGCGGCCGCTTTTCAGGCCGGTCGCGGTGGCCTAAGCGTGCGGCGCGAAGGCATCGAATCGGCCGCCAGGCCTTTACGCTCCGAGTACGTCACTCGAAGCTACTTTTCAACGCTGGGCGTGGGAGCTTTCGGCGGGCGGATGTTTACTTCCGATGACGACAAGCCGGCGGCTCCGCCGGTAGCCGTGCTCAGCCACCATGCCTGGCAAACTATCTATGGAGGCGACACCTCGGTGGTGGGGTCGACCTTCATCGTCGAAGGCCATCCGTTTAGCATCATCGGAATCGCACCACCGGGCTTTTTCGGCGAGACCCTGCGCAGCGACCCTCCCGACATTTGGATTCCCGTGCAGCAGGAACCATTGATCGATGGCGACGGCGCGCTCCTGCATCAGTCTATCTCCGCCTGGCTGCGCATGATTGGGCGCATGCGGGCAGGGGCTTCGATTGCCGGGATGGCGCCGCGGCTTACGGGAGTGCTGCGGCAATGGATGCGGAATGATTCCGGATATCCATCCAACTGGATGCCCGGCATTATCCGCTCGCTGCCCAAACAGGTAGTCAACGTGGTGCCGGCAGGAGCAGGCGTCGCGGAGATGAAGGAGGAATATGGCCGCAGTCTGCAAATCCTGCTTTGCGTTTGCGGCCTGGTGCTGCTGATCGCCTGTGCCAATGTCGCCAACCTGCTGCTGGCTCGCTCGGTGGCGCGTCGGGGGCAGACGGCGGTGCGCCTGGCCGTGGGCGCCACGCGATGGCAGATCGTGAGGCAGGCGCTCACGGAAAGCGTGCTGCTCGCTATGGGCGGCTGCATCGCCGGACTGGTGGTCGCGGGCGCCGCGGCGCGGCTGCTGCTGGCACTAGCCTTTCAGAGCGCGCATTTCCTTCCCCTTAGCATCGCGCCATCGCTCCGGATCCTGGGATTTGCGTTCGGGCTGGCACTGCTGACCGGAATCATTTTCGGCGCCGCACCCGCAGCACCAATCGCGGCTGTCCCCATGTGTTTCGTCGGCGCGACGACGGTGACCGCGGGGGTGCTTTCCATTAAGAATCTTCTGGCCGCTGACCTCGCAACCCGGCCAGATGCTCACGGGATATCTGGACACAGCGCTGATGGCCCTCTGCATTGTGGGCGTTGTGCTGGTGCTCTACGAAGCCGTGCGGCGCTGGATTGCGGTGCTCAACGGCGCCCCAGCGCCGACGGAAGCGTTCGGACCGCCAGTTACGGCTGAAGGCGAGATTAAAATGGGCTGCTGTTAGCGGCCCGGAGAGTATATGACGCACCAGATTAGCCGGTGGTGGCGGGTGGTGGGCGGGCTCTCCATGAACCTGGCGCTGGGCACGCTTTACGCCTGGAGCGTGTTTGTGGCTCCGCTCGAAAAACAATTCGGTTGGAAGCGCGCCCAGACTTCCATGGTCTTCACCATCGCCGTGGTGGTGTTCGCTCTCACCTTCGTCGTGGCCGGCCGCATACAAGACAAGCTCGGACCATTCTACTGTTCGCTGACCGGGGGGGTGCTGGTCAGCCTGGGCTTCTTTCTGTGTTCCTACACGGCCAGCCTGCCGTACCTGTTCGTCTGCTTCGGCGTGATCGGTGGGTTGGGCAACGGTTTCGGCTACTCTACGCCGATTCCGGTGATGGCCAAATGGTTCCCGGATAAGCGCGGGTTGGCGGTGGGACTGGCGGTGGGCGGCTATGGGGCCGGTTCCGCTATCTTCGGGCCGCTGTCGCAATTGAAACTCATCCCCAGCTACGGCCTTCCCGCCACCTTCCGGATCCTGGGCGGGATCTTCTTCGTCATGACCATGATCGGCGCTTTCCTGCTGAAGAATCCGCCGGCAGGTTACAAGGCCGCCGGCTGGGCGCCCGCCGTGGCCTCCAAATCCGCGGCGGGCACTTACGAGTTCACTCCCGGCGAAACCCTGCGCACGCCCACCTTCTACCTGATGTGGGTGGCTTTCGCGCTGGGTACTTCGGCGGGGCAGATGGTGATCAGCCAACTGGTGCCGTTCGCCAGGAGCGTGGGCATTACGGCGGCGGCAGTGTCCACCATGGGCCTGGTGGTGGGCGCATGCGGCAATGCGTCCGGCCGCATTCTATCGGGTTGGATGTCCGACAAGCTGGGCCGCATCAACGTGCTGCGGGTGATGATCGGCATTTCCATGATCGCCATGCCGGCGCTATACGCCGCGGGTGGCGAGGTCGTCACGCTTTATCTGGTGGTGTTCGTGGTCTACTGGTGCTACGGCACGCAGCTTTCGGTGAACGGATCGGCCGCGTCCGACTTTTGGGGAACGAAAAATGCCGGCAGCAACTATGGTATGCTTTTCACCGCTTTGGCCGTGTCCGGGGTCATCGGCCCGCGCATTGCCGGGGTGTTGTTTGACAAGTATCATAATTACCGGGCGGCTTTTTATACCGCCGCCGCGCTGGCCGCGGTCGCGCTCACGTGCGAGTTGCTGGCCAAGCGGCCCACCGCACCGGCCGGCGCAATCAAAGGAGAGTAAGCGATATGAGTAACGACGAAAGCACGGCCGTTAGCGATACCCAACGCGGGGACGCTACCGAGGCGCAGATCGCCGTCCACTGGAAGGAGGAAGAGTACTTCCAACCTTCGCCAAAGTTCATCGGGCAGGCCAATCTGACCGACGCCGCCGTGATGGAGCGCTTTAGCGAAAAGAACTTCCCGGAATGTTACCGGGAATATGCGGACATGCTGTCGTGGGACGAATATTGGAAGACCACGCTCGACACTAGCGATCCGCCGTTCTGGAAGTGGTTCGTGGGCGGGAAGCTCAATGCGAGTTACAACTGCGTGGACCGCCATTTGGCCAAGTACAAGAACAAGGCTGCCCTCATCTTCGTGGGAGAGCCGGAGTCGCAGGCGCCGGTGGCGATTACCTACCAGGAGCTGTACGTGCGGGTGAACGAGATGGCCGCGCTGCTGCGGGACTTTGCCGGATTGCAAGCCGGCGACCGCGTGACCATCCACATGCCGATGATCCCGGAGCTGCCCATCAGCATGCTGGCGTGCGCGCGGCTGGGCGTGATCCACTCGGTGGTTTTCGGCGGATTCAGCGGCGAGGCCTGCGGCACGCGCATCGCCGATTCCGGCAGCAAGGTGCTGATCACCGCCGACGGTTACTACCGCAACGGGCAACTGGTCGACCACCTGTCCGTCACATTGCGGCCGGCGATCGACACGGCCAAAGGCGAAGGTCACGAAGTGGACAAAGTCCTGATCTGGCGGCGCGATGCGGCATCCAACGCTTCATCGGTGGCGCCGGTCGAAGGCCGCGACTTCATCGTCAACGACTTGCTCAAGGGCTTCAGGGGCAAACGTGTGGATCCGGTCTCGATGGATGCGGAGGCGCCGCTGTTCCTGATGTACACCAGCGGCACCACCGGCAAGCCCAAAGGCTGCCAGCACCGAACCGGGGGCTATCTGGCTTATGTGACCGGCACGTCCAAATATATTGAGGATATCCATCCGGAAGATGTTTACTGGTGCATGGCGGATATCGGCTGGATCACGGGGCACTCCTACATCGTCTACGGACCGCTATCACTGGCCGCCACCAGCGTGATCTACGAAGGCATTCCCAATTACCCGGACGCGGGGCGCCCCTGGCGGATCGCCGAGCAACTAGGCGTCAACATCTTTCACACCTCGCCGACCGCCATCCGCATGCTGCGGAAAACGGGCCCGGACGAGCCTGCGAAGTACAATTACCACTTCAAGCACATGACCACCGTGGGCGAGCCTATCGAGCCCACCGTGTGGCGCTGGTATTACGAGGTCGTCGGCAAGCGGGAAGCGGCGATCGTGGATACCTGGTGGCAGACGGAAAACGGCGGGTTCCTGTGCAGCACCAAGCCCGCGATCGACGCCATGAAGCCGGGCAGCGCGGGACCGGCCGTGCCGGGCATCTATGCGGTCATATACGACGAGATGGGCAAGGAAGTGCCTGCCAGTTCCGGATCGGCCGGAAACATCTGCATCCGCAATCCCTGGCCGGGGATTATGCAGACCATCTGGGGCGATCCCGGGCGATTTCCGCGGCAATATTACGAGCGGTATTGCAAGAATCCGGCAAGCAAGGATTGGCGCGACTGGCCGTACTTCGCCAATGACGGCGCAGTGCTGGCCCCCGATGGATATTTCCGGATTCTGGGACGGATTGACGATGTGATCAACGTGGCCGGCCATCGCCTGGGCACCAAGGAACTGGAATCGGCCTGCCTGACGGTGAATGAGATAGCGGAAGCCGCCGTGGTACCCGTGATGGACGAGATCAAAGGCCGTCTACCGGAGATCTATGTCTCGCTGAAGCCCGGTTTCAAGGCCAGCCCGGAGATCGTGGCCAAAGTGGTGTCGGCGATCGAGCATCACATCGGCAAGATTGCGCGGCCGAAGAATGTGTACATCGTGCCGGATATGCCAAAGACCCGATCTGGCAAGCTGATGCGCCGGGTGTTGTCGTCGATCTCCAACCGCAAGGACACCGGCGACGTTTCCACGCTCGCCAATCCCGGCGTGGTGCTGCAGATTCGGGAGCAGGTGCAAGGCAAAGAGCCGGAGTAGCTACTCCGCCAGCGGGTACTCGACGCTGCGCAGCAGCCAATCGCGATTGGCGCGCACGTCCTCGCGCAGGGTTTCGCAAAGCGCTTCGCGCCGCTCGTACAGCCGATGGCCTTCGCGCTTTGCGTGATTGTCCAACAGAGCCTTCACCAGGAAGGGCATCACCATCGAATAATCCGCCTGCATGCTTTCGGTAGTTTGCAGGTACGTGTCCTTATCCACCTTGCCCCAGGTAACGGCTTCGGCGGGTGGACAGGAGGACAATGAGCCGTCGGTGACCGGCGCGGTCACAATCTGCACATCGAACTGGTAGCCGCGCACATTTGCCAGCCCCAGCACCTGGCCCAGCGCCGGCTCCGGCTGCAGGTTGTAATTCTTCGGCACGCCGCCGCCCAGAATGAGCGTGGCGAGCGCGCGCGCCGGGCTTTTGAACAGGCCCCAGCGGTGATACGCGCAGGCTTCGAACACCTCCGCGTGCAGGTCCAGGTCGAACGCATATTCCGGCACGATGCCGGCGTCGCGCATGGCCCACAGCTTCATCGAATTCAGAAACACGCTGCCATCCGCGGGTGCACCCACCAGCACCGGGATAGCCAGGCGATGGCAGGTGGCCAGCAATCCGGCGGGCACTCCGTTGCGCCGTTCCTGCGCCGCATAATACGCCCCCAGGCGGTACCGCAACTCGGTACCGGTCATCTTTTTTTGAAACTCCGGGCGCGCCAGGCAGGCGCTGAGAAAGCGATCCTGATCGAGCAGCACGGCTTCGTCGAACGCCATATCGGTGACGCGGATGGTGCCTTCGTCGCGCAGTGCGGCGTCGTCGCTCTGGATGGGCACTTCGTGAATGGGCTCGCCCGCATGTCCGTCCAGGCTGCGATGCCCGTCGTGATAGCAGACAGCATCGGTGGTGCTGATGTAGGCCACCCATCCGGTTTCAAGCAGCGGGATGAGCCATGCGAGGTGCTGACCCGAGACGGTCACCGGGCCGGAAATGGCCAATGTAAGCGGGCAACTCGCGCCGATCGCGCGGTCGAGGATAGTGTAGATGCGTCGCAGGTAAGCCCCGCCGAAGGCCGGCAGACAATGCCGGAAAATTTCGTCGAGGGTGGCGCATTCATCGACGCGGCGGACGCGGACCGGATGGCGATGGGGCATCGTTTCCGAAGATAACATGAGGCGCGCGGGCGCCCTTCAGCGCGTCAGATTGTAAATCAAACCGAAAGGATCCTTGACGTAGCATCGCGGGAAACCGGCCTCGTCCTTGACGATCTCGCAGCCGCTCTTCACGAGACGCAGCTTGGCTTCGTCGACGTTGTCGACAGTCACTTCCAGCACCGGTCCGAGAGCCGGTCCGCGCTCGATGAACAGGTTGATGCGCGGGCCGTGGAGGCTGATCATGTCCGGCGATTCGCCGGTGATGGCGAACCCGAGTTGTTCGACATAGAAAGAGGCGACGTTCGCCGGATCTTGCGCTTGAATCAGGATATCCGCGCCAAAGGTGTTTGCCATTTTTCTTCCGTTTACTTGAGTTTGAGCGGGTTGAACCAACGCAACCGAGGAAACCGGGCGAAGTCAGCGTCCGCGGACACCAATTCCGCCTGGTATTCAATTGCCAGAGCCGCCAGGTGCGCGTCGGTGGTAAGGTTCCCACCCGTGCCAAGGTGCGCGAGCAACTCGAACAGAATCTCGGCGTGGCGATCGCCTGGCGTCAGGATCTGCACGTGCGGGAGGTCCAACCAGGTTCTCACTCGCCGGATCGCGTCCTTCACGTGCATAGGATTCTCCAGGATCTGGCGATGCGTCATGATCCGTATGAAACCCAGAATCGTTACCCAGGGCAATCCTACTGGCCTGGGTGCATTCAGCGTCGTTTCCCACCACTCGCGCGCCTGGACGTACTCGCGCGCGCTCGAGTTGTGCGCGTAGGCGAGAATGTTGACGTCCGGTAGCAGCACTGGACCTCAGCGCGCCATCTTCCGCACAAACTCTTCGGCATCCAGGTCGTCCAGGAGCTGATTGAGCTTGTTCGGATCGATACCCGCCTTGAATTTGCACGGATACGGTTCTACGGTGTAGCGCGACCTTGGTTTTTTCCCAGGTGCGGACAGGCCGGAGCGCAGCGCGTCGTTCACCACCCGCTTCAATGGCAGCTTCGTCTCCGTCATGCGGCGGCGGATCTGCTGCTCCACATCGGGTTCGAGGGTCAGGGTCGTGCGCATAAAGACATCATATCATGGCCATCATTTTGATGTCTAAGCATCAGTGGCGTTACTTCCCATCCACCGAAAAAGCCAGCAACACGTTGCCGGGCGTTTCGCCGAACATGCCATAGCCGGAATTCACGTAGAGTAGCCCGCCCACTACCGTAGGTCCCGGACCATCCAGCGAGCCGCCCTTCGCCTTCACTCCGTTCACGGACTCATAAGCCACGGCCGTGTCCACATCCCAGACGATACGGCCATCGGCGGTGGAATAAGCGCGCAGGTGGCCGTCGAGCGAGCCAGAGAAGGCCACTCCGGGAATCAGCGTCACGGCCGCCGACTGCGCGGGGCTGCATCCCGGTTTCGTGCAGCCCGGCGACGGCGTGGACCACACCCGCTCGCCGGTCGCCAGTTTCAGCGCGAACATGCCGCCCGCCTCGCTCAGATTCTTCGTAGCATAGTGGTCCGAGACCGCCACATAGACGTTCTGGCCGTCCGACGCGTTGCCCCACTGCACTCCGCCCAACGGGCCGCCCTTGCCTACACGCACGCTCCATAACACTTCGCCCTGCTGGTCCGGATCGACGGCGTGCACCATGCCGGATTTCTGCCCGGCCACCAGCGCGCGCTTGCCATTGGGCAGATCCACCAGGTTCGGCGAGCAGCCGAAATCGAAATCGGGGCCGTTGGCTTCCGGGCAATTGTCGCCCGTGGGGCAGCCCAGATTGAAGGCATCTCCTGCGGTCATCTGACGCGACCAAAGCAGCTTCCCCGTGTCCATATCGAGGGCCAGGAACGCGTCGCTGGTGCGCGCGGGCGGATCCGAATAGGCGTCGCCGGTAGTCACATAAATCGCGTGCCGGGAGGGATCGACAGTGGGCGACGACCACACGGACGCGCCGGATGGCCCCCAAAGCTGGGTGCCCTGCTTGTTTTTGCGCACCGGATGGGGCGCTTCCGCAATAGTGTAGGTCTTCCAGATCTGCTTGCCTGTGGCGGCATCGAGCGCGGTGACCGCGCCGCGAAACTTGCAGCATTCGTACTTGGGCGACCCGCCGGTGACTTCCTCGTAGGAGGAATCCGGCACATACAGCCGGCCGTCGTAAAGCGACGGAGCGCCCGTGATCATGGCGGCGGGGTGCTCCTCCACGCGCACTTTCCACAGCAGCGCGCCGGTGGCCGCATCCACCGCGTAGGCCTGCGCGCGCTGGTCGCCGAAATAGGCCACCCACTTCGCGCCCACCTTCCCGATGCTGATGGCGCTGCGCACCGGTGCATCGGCTTTGAACACCCAGTAGGTGCAGCCGGTCGACGCGTCGAGCGAATAGACCTTGCCCGAGTCGCTGCCGGCGAAGATGCGCCCGCCTGCCACCGTAGGCTGGGCGAACGCGCGGCCCCCGCCGGGGAAGCCGAAAGCCCACTTGAGCTTCAACTGCGGCACTTGATCCGCACGCAGGCCCGCCATGGCGGCCGGCTGCATGCGGCGATTGGCGGAATCCACGCCCCAGCCGTTCCAGTAGGGGCCGGCGAACGGCTTATCGAAGACCGGCGCGGGTTCGGCACAAACGCCTAGCTTGGGCGCGTCCCCGGCGCCGAATACCTTTCCGCCGGTGACAAACATGGCCACGGCGCGGGCTTCGGTGGGCGTCAACGCCTTGCCTTGTTCCGCCATCTTGCCGGTGGTGAGCACCGCCAGGACGCCCTCGGGACTGAACTGGCTCAGGGCCAGAAGCTGCGGCGCGCGGCCCACGCCTTTGTCGTGGCACTGGGCGCATTGCTTCTGGTAAACCGCCGCGCCGGCATCGTTATTTTGGGCGAAGGCCGCGGCGCAACTCGCTAATACAAGTATTGAAACTCGGGATGCAGCAATAAACTCCACAGAAGATCCTCCAAAGCCGCCGGGGCCAGTTTGCCACCCGCGAAATAACCTCTTACGATGCGCGCCTCTTGCGAGTTCGGCTTTCGCGCGAAAAGTTGCAAATATAGCCGCTGGCCCGCCTCATCGACGGTCGCCAGGCGCGGCGGAGCGGGCACCGGCGGCGCACCCGCGACGTGCACCAACCGCTCGCGGTCGGGCTCCGCGCCGAAGATGAAAAACCGGACCGCGCCCTCGATATCGTCGGTCCTGGAGCGGTCGTCGAGGGCCACACGGCCGCGTATCCGCACGTAGCCGGCGCCATCTATAGGAATCTCCAGGCGGCTGCCGGGCGGCATGGTGATGGCCTCGCCGATGGGCTCCTTATTGGAAGTCAGCCACTGCCGCGCGAATCCGGCCGGCACGAAGTCCGCCAGATCCTTCACGCCTTGCGGACCGAACAACTCCGCGCGCACCCAGCCGGCCACGGTGCGAGTGGGATCGTAGGAGCCCGCATCCTGCTCCAGCAGCCACAATTTCTTCAGGCCGGTGATATCGACATCGAAATCCACCACGCCGCGGCGCAGCCTGCCGCTATCGAAAAGATTCTCCGGGGCAGGCGGAAGTTCCGCCAGCAAGCCTAGCGCGCCGCGGCGCAGCATGTTTTCCAGGCTCGACCCATTGGCCAGTTCCAGCGCCTGGAAGGTGGTCGGGCGATTGTCGCGCGTGGTGAACGGCTGGTCGCGAATGGGCCGGCCCAGCGCCAGCGCCAGCGGCGAAGCCTTGAATTGCCAGTCGCGCGCCGGAATGGCGGTCTTGTCTCTTTGAAGCAAGCGCCATTCTCCGGTGACGGCCGATACGGTATCGGCGAATTCCTCGGCGGAGAGCCGGCGCACCATCGGCCCGCGAAACACGTAGGGCTTTTCGGGCTGCTCACCCGTGACGGCCGCGGGCAGTTGATACGTCTTCGAAGTCATCAGCAGGCGCAGCAGATATTTCAGATCGCTCCCATGCGCCGTGAAATCGGAGGCCAGCCAGTCAAGCAGGTCCGCGTTCCACGGCTCGCCATCCATTTCGTCCACCGGTTCCACCAACCCGCGCCCGAACAGCTTTTGCCAGTACCGGTTGACGATAGTGCGCGGCACGCGGCCGTTCCGCGGATCGGTGAAGAACCCCGCGGCGGCGGCGTGCCGTTCGGCGAGCGGGGCATCTTCGGGCACCGCGCCCAGTTCCGGATACAGCAATTGCGGCCCCGTGAACGCGCCGGTCTTGACGTCGCAACGCACCAGTTCCAGCCGGCTCTGGGGGGCGAACAGCGCCGCCATGCCGTACGACTCGCGCAGTTTGTAGCGGTTGATGAAGCTATCGTGGCAGGAGGCGCATTTTAGATTGATGCCCAGGAAAATCTGCGCGGTGTTCTGGGCGGCCTGCATGTAAGGCGTCTGGCTGGCGTTGATATCGCCGCGCCAGTTGACGCCGATCAGGAAACCGTCCGGATCGGACTTTTCCACTGGGTTCACCAGAGCGGCGATCATCTTGTCGTACGGCAGGTTGTGTTCGAGCGCGCCCAGCAGCCAATCGGTGATGGACTTGCGCTCGCCCGCGTACTCCCCGCCCTGGTCGTTGCGCAGCAGGTCGTTCCACCAACTGATCCAATGCTCCGCGTAAGGTTTGGAATCGGCCAGCAGCGCCTCGATCAGGCGCTCGCGTTTGCCGGGGCTGCGATCGTTGAGGAAAGCTTCGAGCTGCGCCGGCGTGGGCGGGAGTCCGGACAGGTCGAAGTAGACGCGCCGGGCGAAGCGCGCATCGGACGCCACGGCCGGAAAGGCGATGCCGTGCGCCGCGAAGTATGCCGCGATGAACCGATCGACGGGATGCGGCTCGCTGCCGGCTGGCAAATCGGGCTGCCGCGGCGCGATGGGAGCAACCGGCGTGGGAGCGGCCGCAGGGATCTCCGGCCAGACCGCGCCCGCGTCGATCCACGCGCGCAGCGTGGCAATTTGGGCGGCCGTGAGCGGGTCGCCGGAAGCGGGCATGATGCCGCCGCGTTGGCCGGAAACTTTCTCGATCAGCAGGCTGGCGCCGCTGGCGCCGGGCACGATCGCGGGGCCGCTGGCGCCACCGGCGAGCGCCAGCGCGCGGCCGGTGAGCGACAATCCCGCGGCGGGCTTTGCGCCGCTATGGCAGGGGGCGCAGCGTGCCGCCAGGATGGGATGCACTTCGGTCGAGAAGTCCACCGCTTGAGCCGGATGGGCGAAGACCGGCAGGGCCAATAAAGCCGCTACGCGCGTGATGCGGGGAAGATGCATGCGATGGGTGCCGGTCAACGTGGTTTCTTGCGTTCGCTCTCCGCGATCCGCGCCTTCACCAGCTTCTTCACCAGCGCAGAGGGCAGTGGTTTGTCCACGGGGAATCGGATTGTGCCTTTCGATACTTCGACGCCCTTGATGTTCCCCAGAGCTTCCGTGAAGGATGCCTTCATCGGGTACAAACTGCAATGCTTCGAAAAAGCGGCGAACCACACCAGCGGACGCCCCTGGTATTTGAACGCCGGCATGCCATAGCTGATGGCCTCGGTGGCCTCCGGTGGTACGGCGGACCGAATCGACGCCCGAATCTTGTTCAAGGTGCTCCGCGCGGGCTCCGGGACGCCCGCCAGGTATTCGTCCACCTGGTTCATGCGAGAAACCTCCGCTTTTTCCCCTGATCTTCGTCCCGCCAGGAGACTCTCCACGCTGATATCTTCGTCAAGCTCCGGCCAGTGGATTCCTCGCCGCCCGCGATGAGACGCCAGTTGGCGCGCTCCGCGGCGGTCCCGTGCGCCAGGCGCGGGAACCAGGCGAGGGGCGCCGCGATGGTCCTGCCGTCCGCCAGGTCCACGACCAGAGCATCATCGCTGACGCTGACGTTCTGTGCGAATGCTTCCCGCAAAGTACTCATGCTTCAACCTTTCAGGCAGCTTGGCCGGCTAAAAGCCGTCCCCAGAGGGGGCCCCAGCCAAGATTGGCCACCCTCCAAAATTCACGCCAGCGCGATCTCCCGCACCTCTTCGGGACTTAACCGGAACTCCGCCGCGCCAATCACCCCCTCCACCTGCTTGGCCGAGCGCATGCCGACGATGGCTGCCGTCACCGCGGGATGGCGCAGCGTCCAGGCGATGGCCACTTCGCCCGGCGTGCGGCCGTGGCGCTGGCCGATCGTGCGCAGCAATTCTGCCAATCCAAGATTGCGGGTGAGCCGCGGCTCCTGGAAATGCGGCATGCGGCGGCGGTGATCGTCGGGGGGCATGGCGGCGATGCGCTCGCGGGTCATGGAGCCCGACAGCAGGCCCGATTTCATGGGCGAATACACGATCACGCCGATGCCATGCTGTTGGGCATACGGCAGAACCGCCTCTTCGATTTCCGGCGAGACGATGGAATAAGGCGGCTGCAGCGAGGTGACGGGTGCGATGGCCTGCGCGCGGCGCAGTTGGTCCGCATTGAAATTGGATACGCCGATCCAGCGTACTTTACCCTCGCGCTGAAGTTCAGCCATGGTGGTCCAGCCTTCTTCGATATCCTCGTCCGGCTCAGGCCAGTGAATCTGATAGAGGTCGATCGAGTCCACCTGGAGACGGCGCAAGCTGGCTTCGACTTCGCGGCGGATGGAGTCCGCCTTCAGGCTCTTGCCGATCTCGCCGCGCTCGTTCCAAACGCGCTCGCACTTGGTGAAGACGAATGGTTTGGGGGAGCGGCCTTTGAGCGCGCGCGCCACCACTTCTTCGGAATGGCCCAGGCCGTAGACCGCGGCCGTATCGATCCAGTTCAGCCCCGCGTCCAGCGCGGCGTGGATGGCCGCGATGGATTCGTCGTCATCCTGCGGTCCCCAGGCGAACGCCCAGCCGCCGCCGCCCATCGCCCATGCGCCGATGCCCAGGGGCGTGATGTGCATGTCGCTGTTGCCTAATTGCTTGGTTTGCATGTCCGCTATTTATAATAGCGAACGCCGACGGAGACAGGCCGGGAGGCCTGTCTTACTGGACCGTGATGGAGACGCCCGACTGCGTTTCGACGCCGCCGATGGTGGCGACGACGGCGGCATCGCCGCTGGGCAGGCTCGACGGCACTGTCACGTTGAGTTGATACAGGCCCGATGCGGTGAGGCCGGCGAATTGGACGGACGCCGCGACGCCGCCGATCGTGACCGTAATGGAATTCGCTGGCAGCGGCACCGCGGTGGTGACCAGTTGACCGGTGGGGGTCGCCGGACTTGTGGGGCCGAATCCGGTGCCGTATAGCAGCACGACCTCGCCTGCCTGGGCCGGAGTGGTGGTCACGCCCGAGATCAAGCCCGGTGCGCCCAGCAAGCTGTAGTCGGCATGTTCGGCTGCCACATACTTGCCGTTGTCAAAAGTGAAGAAGGCCGGCGCATACTGCTGCTTCTGCGCGATAAAGCTGTTGCTCGCCTGCCCGGCCGCGGTCACCTGAATCTGCACGTTGCCCGTCGCGGCATCGTCCGGCGCCAGCACGTTGAGTTGCGTGGGGCTGACGTACTCCACGTATGCAGGGATATTGTCGATCGTCACCGACACGCCATCGAGCGAGGTCGGCAGCATGCCGTTTGCGAAGTTGGCTGCGCCCCAGGTTTCGACGCCGGGGGCCAGGTTCGTGCCAAAGATGGAGACCCAGGTGGCCGCTGCGAAACCGGTCAGGAAGCTTCCCCCGTTCACCACGGCGGTGATCGTGACGGCCGGCTGAGCACCTCCCACAACAAGCGTAATGGCGACGGACACCGGGCTGCCGGAGGCTCCAGCCGCGGAGATCTGCACATTGCCGGAATAAGTTCCAGCGGCCAAACCAGTGGTGTCGACGGACACCGATAGCGTGGATGGCGCCGTGCCGGATGCGGCTGAGAGAGTGACCCAGGACACGCTGGAAGAGGCGATCCAGGAAAGTGTGCCCGTGCCGCCGTTCGCAATGGATACTGTTTGCCCTGCCGGAGCCGTACCGCCCGGCGAGTAATTGAAGGTGAGCGACTGTGGCGCTACGGTGAGCAAAGCTCCGGACGCCGCCGCCACTGTCAGGGTCACGTTGATCGTAATGGGGCTGTTGGACGAGCCCGAGGGAGTGATTAGAATGGTGCCGGTGTAAGTACCCGTAGTGAGGGATGTGGGTGCGACAGACACGGAAAGAGTCGAAGGCAGAGTGCCCGAGGCCGGCGACAAACCCAGCCAGGACTGGTCTGCGGTGGCGCTCCAGGTGGCCGCAGTGGTTCCGTTGTTCGAAATCTGGATGGACTGCGCGGCGGGGACCGCGCCGTCCAGCGTGTAAGCGAATTGCAGGCTCGCCGGCGCCACGGCTATGGGTGACGCCATGATGGTGAGCGCATCCGTCCCCGGCGTGGCCGTCACTTGGATGGTGACCCGGCCAGTCATCGAAGCGGGCAGGGTTGCGGTGATCGAAGTATTCGTCCACGACGAAACTTCAAGGGCGGTCTGCGTGCTGGAACCTACCGGAATCGCCAATACCTGGCAACTGCCGCATTGATCCCCAAAATCGTAGCCGGTGATGGTGATGGCGGAACCCGACGCGACGGTCCATCCGGGCGCGCCGTGGGGGGTCACGTCGTAAATGGCGGTATCGAGCTTGCATCGCGCCGCGGAGAAATAGCCCAGGTCCTCGGCGAGCGAGCCGCAGTTGATGGTGCCCAGCGACGTACTGGTGGCCAGGTAGTCGCCGGACCCCGCGACGAAGTCGGCGTAGTAAATGACGTCGGTATCGCCGCCCGGCGTGAGCCCCAGAGTACCCCATTCGACGGCGGTCAAATCCATAACGTAACTGCCTGTCTGGTCCTCCATGCCGAAGAACATCCCGCCGTCAATGGACAACCAGGGGTCGTTGGCGTCGGTTACGCCGATGGACTGCCAGTCCGAATTTCCCGAAAGAAAGGAGCGCACGATCTCGCCGGTTTCCTGGGTCGTGCTGGTGACGTTGGCAATCCCGGCGGCATTGCAGTCGAATGTTCCAAAGAGGGTATTGGTGAAAACGGACGGATCCACATGACAGTAGGGGACCACCTGGGTCGGCGTGGAGTCCTCCAGGGCGAAGCCCAGCGCGGCGCTGGTCTCCGACACCAGCCCATCGCTGGCGTTGTTGAGCTGGGAGGCCGCCGACAGGCTTGCCAGGTAAGGGGCGGCGTTGCCCACGATGGCCAGCGCGTTCACGCCGCGAAGATCGTCGCCGCGCTGGTTCCAGGTGGCCAGGTTCCACAAGAAAGAGCTGCCTGGGACCAACTCGGCATTCTGAGTCCCGGGGTAGGCCAACAGCGTGGTCGCATAGTTGCCGGCTACGAACGATCCGAAGTTTGGCGTGGCGATCAAAATCAGGTCCCGCACTAACGGGGTAACGGGCGGAGTGGCTGTCTCGCTGGGTTGCAGACCGGACAGGTAGGCCCTGGCAATCAGGCCGCCCATACTGAAAGCCACCAGGTCGATCTGCGGCACCTGGGTGCCATCGTCGTACTGGATGGAATCGAGGAAGGTGCCCAGATCGTTGCCCAACGTTTCAATCGTCTGGTTGGGATCCACGGCGCAGTTATCGAAGAAATACACGATGGGGACGCCATCGGAGATCAGATATTGGGCAAGATTCCCAAAGGTATCGGCGGAACTGGTGGAGACCGTGCAAGTGCCGGTGAAGCCGGTTTCCCATCCGTTCAGCAACACCACGGGAGGCCGCGCGGCGCCGGATGGCACGCTTTGCCTGGGCTTCACGGCGATCGCCAATGTGGTGGCGCGCTCCTCGCCCGATTCGCTGGTGGCGGAGAGCGTGGCTGTATATTGGCCGGGCGGCAGCCGGAGCGGGGTGGCCAGTAGCATGCGGTCGTGGGCGCGGTTTGGGGCCACTACCAGGGAGACTGTTTCGGCGTCAAGGGTCAGGCGGAGGGTTTTGGCTTTCAGCAGGAAGTCTAGCGAGTCGGGCGGGACGGCGATCTCGGCGGATTCGCCCGGTCGCACCTGATAGCTGGTTTGCTGCACGGCTAGGGGCTGCGCGCCTGGGCAGGCGGCGCGGCACAGAAACAGCAGGGCGGCCCAACGGAAGTTTGCGCTAGACATGGGCGTCCATAAAAATAAAGACGAACGGCTGGCTCAAAACGCGCAGATGAAAGCCAAGAGCGGGACTTGAGAGTCCCGCGCAGGCCGGGGGCCTGCCCCACTTATACTGGAGTTTATGCTTCGAATTGTTGGCGCAATTCTTTTAGCGTCTTTCGGGGAGGCTCAAAGCGGGCACCTGTTATTCCGGAAACCGGCGCTCAGCCGGACGCAGATCGTGTTTACAGCGGTGCGGCAGGGTAACGATCCCCAGTTGGAGAAGGCCATCCATCCGCCGGCCGTGCTGAAGCATCCGACGTACCCCGATTATCGGAAGAAGTAGCCGGTGAAGGTATGGCGGCGTCCACCGATCGTCTCTCCGGCACGTTCTGGCTGCTGTTTCTCTACGACGTGTGCGAAGAGATCCGGCTGGAGAATTTGCGCGCCATTCTGGGCGCGCAGCCGGCCGCGCGCGAACCCAGTTTCCGGCGGCCTACGCCGGATTACGTGCGCTTTGAAAAGCCGCCGGTGGTCGAATCCCTGGAGCCCTTGCGGCTCGAAAGCGGCGAACGGCTGCAGGCCCAGATGCACTACTACGAGTACGGCGTGGTGTCCATCGAGCTGCAATTGCCCTTCGAGTTCGATTGGAGGGAATTGATGCGGCTGTCGAGCCGCTCGATCGCCGCGCCGGAGATCGAGAGGCAGGCGGCCGACAGCGTGCGGCGCCGCCTGGCGCGCGCCCGGCCGGCGCTGGTGAAGCCGTACACCGACTGGCTGACGGAAGACTATTACATCATCCAGCTACGCCCGATGACGAAGAGCGACGGCAGCCCGGTGACCGCCGCGGAACTGATCGCGGAGCGCGGCGAAGAAATCGCCCAGGTGGTGCGCGGCGAGGAGATGCGTCTGGCCGAGGACGAGCGGACCGAGATTCTGCAAACGCGCCGGTCCTATTATCCGGACGACCTGGTGGTGATCGGCTGGACCGCCGCGCTGGTCTACGACACGCCGGAAGACGCGCTGCCGGTGATGCAACTGCTGGAGTACGCCAACTCGCAGTTGATCGAGTTCCGTTATTACGACGAGATGCTGACGCGCCTGCTGGCGGATGTTTACCGGTCGCTCGAAAAGGGAACGGGGGTGCTGGCGCGCTGGCGCCTGGCGCGGGAGGCTGGGCGCCTGAACACCATCCGGCTGGATGTGCGCGAGCTGACCGAACGCATGGACAATTCGATCAAGTTCCTGAGCGATATGTATTCCGCGCGCGTTTACCGGCTGGCCGCGGACAAGGTGGGCGTGACGGACTACCGGCGGCTGGTGGACGAAAAACTGAACACGGCCGGCGATCTGTACCAGTTCATGATGGACCAGTTCCAGCAGGGCCGCGCCTTCGTGTTGGAGTTGATGGTGGTGGTGATTTTGGTCATCGAGCTGGTGTTTTTATTCCAGGGGAAGATGTGAGCCGCGCAAAGCGCTATTCTCTTAGAAAAGAGCCGGCAGCATTGAAGTGCATTTTTAGCCCTGAAGTACAGGCGAAACTCGGCCAGATGGCCCGCGATGCCGGAAGGCAGCTCACCGAGGTTATTGAAGATGCGGTAGTCGGCCTTTATGACGAGCTCGCCTACACGCGGGAAATGCTCGATCGGCGCTACGACGAGATGGAAAGCGGTAAGGCGCAGGGCATCGACGGTGAGGAAGCGTACCGGCGATTGATGACGAAAACTCAAGCGCGACGACAGCGCCGGCCGGCATGAGCGGCCATGCGCTCCATTCGGAAGCGTTCAAGCGTCCCGCTGTCTGCGCTTCGCGCTGGTGTACGAACGTCATAGCGTGCGCGCCCGAAAAAATGCCGTTGCGGGGTCTTGGCGGTGTTCCACGGACGCCGCAGCCCGCGCGTGACGGCCGCGATATTGAGAGGTAGGGAGTAAGGCGCCGGGGCAGATGGTGGCGGTGATTCTGGTCGTCGGGCTGGTGCCCCCGGCATCAGCCCGGTGGGGGCGACGGCGACCAAAACACGGCAGCCGGCTTGTGGCCGCCACACCGTTTCCAAGGGCACGAGTTTTCACCCCCTTCGATTTTCCGGCCGACTTTGGAGCTTCGACGAGAAATGAATCGACGATCAGATCCACCGGCTCGTCCCAGGCCATAACGTGGACAGCAGCGGGTTGGCGTTGGTACGGTTGTTTGAGGAGTCAAGATGAAACGCCTACAGCTTTTGCTTTGTTTGGGTCTTACAAGCCTTTTGCCTGCGTCTGCACAGGATGGCGGCGCGCCGATACATCCGGTCATCGTTTCGAGGCTGGTCTTGACGAACCAGACGCAACCTCTGGGTTCGCAGACATCTCCGATCGTTGCATTTACCCCCAGTCACGACGGGGTTTATCGCATTAGCGCATTGATCCACAGTCCCCAGTGCGGGCTTGACCCATGCTGGGAACTCGAGATTCTGACTCCGGTGGAAGGGCAAGCAGGGGTCGGTAGCCAAGCCGCCTGGGTGGTTACGATCAGCGGACAGGCCGGGACTCCGCTGGTGAGCTATGAAACCTACGAAGGCCCCCAACACACGGGAGGGTCCTATAATCTGGCGATCATCGTCGAAGAACTTTAAGTCGGTCCGCGACACCACGGGATTTGGAAGAATGCTGGCCAGCCGGCGCCGGATTCAGCCTTCGCTTTCCGCAACGGTGACCACGTGCCGCGGTCCGGTGTAATCGTCGGGCAGCCTCTTCGATAGCAACACTGGATAATGGGGCTGGCCGGTTCAGCGCCGCGCATTAAGGCCTGCCCCGCAGAGCGCGCACTTCGGCTTCGGTGAGATGCCTCCATTTCCCGATCTGCAGATTCCCGATGCGCACCGGGCCAATGGCCACGCGCACGAGTTCGATCACCTTGCTGCCGACGGCTTCCAGCATGCGCCGCACCTGCCGGTTGCGGCCTTCCCGGATAACGATCTCCAGGTGCGTATATTTGCCGGAATCGCGCAGGCGCTCGACCAGCGCGGGGCGAGTGGGACCATCGCTCAACTCTACGCCCTCGCGCAGACGCGCGATCTGCTCGTCGGCCAACGGGCCGGCGCACTTGGCCTGGTAAGTTTTCGGAACCTTGTAAGCGGGATTTGTGAGGCGCTCGGCAAACTCCGTGTCGTTGGTCATGATCAGCAACCCGGTGGTGTCCAGGTCCAGGCGGCCCACGGGAACCAGCCACACACTCGCGTCCCGCACCAGATCGTAAACCGTCGGCCTGCCTTGGGGATCGGTATATGTGGTGATGTAGCGCTTCGGTTTGTAGAGCAGCAGGTAAACCTTCTTGGCGCCACGAATGGGCTGGCCATCGAGGGTGACGCGGTCCCGCTCGATATCGACCCAGAAATCGGGCGTTTGGACTACCTTGCCGTTTACGCGCACGCGGGCGGCGCCGATCCAGCTTCGCGCTTCGGTGCGCGAACACAATCCGGCTTTGGAGAGCACTCTCTCAAGGGTCTTCAAGGGGCGCCGCGGCGGCATGTTGCTATATTAAAACAAGGCTCTCCGAATGTCTGGAACTCTTCTCGTGAGGGGGGCGCGGCAACTGCTTACCTTGCGCGGCTCCGCGGAGCCCAGACGCGGCTCCGCACTGCAAGAGCTTGGCATCATCCGCGACGGCGCGCTGCTCATTGAGGACGGGCGCGTGCTCGAAGTGGGTGTGAGCAGGCGCGTGGAGAATCTCGCGCTGGGGCGACGGTCTCAGGAACTCGACGCCACGGGGCGCGTGGTGATGCCTGGTTTCGTGGACTGCCATGCGCACCTCGTGCGCGGCGCGGTCTGGCTGGACGATCACGAGCCGGCGTGCGGGACTGAATTCACGGTGCAGGGGCTGCGGAACGCTTCCGGCAAGCGCCTGGAAGGGCGCGCGCGCCAGTTCGTGGACGCCATGGCCCGGCATGGGACGACGACTTTGGAGGCCAAGGCCGGTCACGGCCTGGACGCACGAAGCGAGCTGAAGATCCTGCGGGCGCAGTGCAAGCTGGATCGGGCGCCGCTGGATATCGCCTCCACCTTCCTCACTCCGCGGTCCGTTCCGGCGCCGGATGCGGGCTACCTCGCCTGGTTATGCGCCGAGCTGCTGCCCGCCATCCGGCGCAGGAAGCTAGCCCGTTTTGCCGGGTTCCGCTGCGGCGGAGTCTTCAGCGACGAGGAGGGCCGCCGCTACCTGGCGACGGCCCGCGACCTGGGATTTCGTATCAAGATCCACGCCGGCCAAAGCCCGGCGGGCGATGCCGTGCGTCTGGCAGTGGAGACGGAAGCTGCCAGCGTGGAGCACCTGCGGGATGCCGGCGCGGCGGAGGCAGGCTTGCTCGCACGATCGAGCACCATGGCCGTGCTGTTGCCCGGCGAGGCCTTTCACCCCGGCATGCGATGCGCGCGCGCGCGCCAACTCATCGACGCTGGCGCGGCCGTGGCGGTGGGCTCCAACTTCAATCCTGGCGCCGCCTCGACCTACAAC
>Ga0181525_10000410_pt1 | contig 37782 bp, 37 predicted proteins | sample PEATcosm2014_Bin_48_FD_121100 | JGI IMG/M metagenome (GOLD analysis project Ga0181525, IMG submission 121100) | Peatland microbial communities from MTU Mesocosm Facility, Houghton, MI, USA - PEATcosm2014_Bin06_10_metaG | ecosystem: Environmental > Terrestrial > Soil > Wetlands > Peat | place... | reverse complement strand
GTTGCGGATGCTCGGCGGCAGCTTCCAGCAGACGCTTGCGGCTAATGACGTGCAAACTCAGCCCCTTTCCATTTCAGTCGCATTCTGCGAACAAGTCAGCCCTAGAATTCGCGATTTGCGAACTCCGCCCTAACCGCGATTGGCCCGGCCGCGCTTTACGGTCCACAGCCCCGCGAATGGTATAATTACGAACTTTTTGCCCGCCGCCGATATATCCAGAAGCGGGGTTCGATTTTCGGCCCGGCAGGCTGCCGGCAAAAAGCACAAAACCATGCGCATTGAAGACTTCAACGAACGACTCAGCCAGGTGATCCTCGTCGCCGACGGCGCCATGGGCTCGCTGCTCTACGAGTCCGTCGGCCCGCAGCGCTGCGTGGACGAGCTCAACATCACCCACGGCGACGCCGTCTTCAAAGTTCATCAAACCTATATCGAAGCCGGCGCGCAGATTATCGAGACCAATACGTTCAGCGCTAATCGCCACAAACTCGGGCAATTCGGCATGGCCGATCGCGTGGCCGAACTGAACCATCGCGCGGTGAAAATTGCCCGCGAGGCGCGCGAAGCCGCAAAACACGAAGTCCTGATCGCCGGTTCGATAGGGCCCCTGGGAATCGTCCAGCACGTGCGCGAGTTGCCGCGCGAGGAAATCGTTGCCATCTTCAAAGAACAAGCCGGAGCGCTCGAGGAGCGCGGCGTGGACTTATTTCTGCTCGAAACCTTCAGCGATATCGCGGAGCTGATAGCCGCCGTCGACGCCATCCGCTCGTTTTCGCGCTTGCCCGTCGTCGCACAGCTCACCTACTCCGATGAAGGCACCACTTTCGGCGGCACGCACCCCCAGGATGCCTGGGGCCAGTTGAAAGGCAAAAATATTCAGGTCATCGGCGCGAACTGCACCATTGGCCCGCAACTCCTGTTGCCGGTGCTCCGCGAACTCGCAGCCGCCGCTAAGCTCCCGCTTTCCGCCATGCCCAACGCGGGTTTCCCCAAGCGCGTAGGCGACCGCATCGTGTATCCGAAATCGTCGCCGGAATATTTTGCGCTGTTCACGCAGGAGGCAGCCGAAATCGGCACGCGCATCATCGGCGGCTGCTGCGGCACCACGCCCGAACATATTCACGCCATTTCCGAAGCAGTGAAGAAACTCCGTTCCGCGAAACCGCGTGGCTCGCAGATCGCCGGCAGCAGCGGCGCAGGCGGCGCCGTCGAGGTCTTCGAGCCGGCTGAACGCTTCCGCCGCATCGCCGCCCGCGAGCCGGAAAGCAAGCTCTGGAAAAAAATTCAGGCCGGCCACTTCGTCACTTCGGTGGAAATTGATCCGCCCAAGGGCGTCACCATTGACCGCATCCTGGAACAAGTCGGCCGCGTGATGGCCTCCACCCACGTGGACTCAATTGACATCAATAGCGGCACCCTGGCGCGCGTTGGCATGGACGCACTGGTATTGGCCGGCGCCCTGGAAGCGCATGGCTACGAAACCGTGCCCCACGTCACCACGCGCGACGCCAATATCATCGGCCTGCAGGCGATGCTGCTCGGCGCATGGGCCGTCGGCGGCGTGCGCAACGTCCTGGCCATCACCGGCGACCCTCCTTCGCTCGGCGATCACCCCGAAACCAGTGGCGTGTACGAAGTGGATTCGATCGGACTTGTAAAAGTTCTGTCGCGGTTGAATCAAGGCACGGATTGGGCCGGCAAGAGCCTGGGCGGCGCCACCAATTTCACGATTGGCGTCGCCGTGAATCCTGTCGCGGAAGATATAGACGAAGAGTTGCGGCGCTTCGAAGCCAAAATTGAAGCTGGCGCACATTTCGCGATGACCCAGCCGATTTTCGACCCCGAGCATTGGAACGCATTTCTGAGGCGCCTGGGCGGAAAATCTCCCGTGCCCATCATCGTCGGCCTCTGGCCGCTCACCAGTTACAAACAGGCCTTGCGCCTGAACAATGAAGTTCCCGGAATCGTCATCCCTGAAGCCACGCTGCGCGAAATGGAAAAAGCCGGCGATGCCGCGCGCGATCGCGGATTCGTTCTCGCACGCCAGATGCTCGATTGGGCTCGCGCCGCGCGCAGCGAAAGCATCGCCGGCGCATACCTGATCGCGCCATTCAAACGCTACGAGGAAATCCTGCAACTCTTCAGATAATCTTTCGAAATTCGCTTCATGTTCTGCGAAGCCCCGTAGGGGCACGGTATGCCGTGCCCGCTTTTTTTTGAGGCGCGCAACTGGTTCACTAAAAAAACCAAAACCGCTTGCGCTTCCGCGGCGTCGCTCCCGGGCTCAAACCGATATCGTCATCCATCTCCGGAACCCACGGCAGCGGCTTGCCTTCAAACACCGCCAGCGGATTATCCACCAGCAGCGCTCTCGCCATATCCTCGCCGCGCTTTTTCGCCACGTGGTCGTACACTTCCTTCAAGCGAAGCGGACGCGTAGTGATGTTGTGCGCGTCGCTCGCCAGAAAATGCACCACGTTCATCCCGATCCATTCTTCCGCCACTTCCTGCGCAGCCTTCCCGAATTTCCCCAGCAGCGATTGCCCAGTCACCTGCGCGTAGCAGCCTTGCCGCAGCCAGCGATACAAGCGCTCGGGCTTCGCCCGAATGAGCGGATTGCGCTCCGGGTGAGTAATGATCGGCCGCAGCCCGGCGAGCTGCAGATGATGCAGCGCTTGGTCCAGCGAAGGCGGAATCGAATAGTCGGCAAACTCTACCAGTAAGTAGTTCTTTTGGTTCAGCGTAAAGCGGATCGGCAGGCGCTGAATCTCCTGCAGGTTTTCAAAGCTCAGGTGAAAATCACATCCGGTGGCGAGGATCAATCGTCCTTCCACCTGAGACTGCAGTTCCTCCCGCCGCAGATTGATTAACTCAGGGACGAAAGCATGCTGCGGATGGGCGTGCGGAGTGGCGATCACGTGCGTAATGCCATCTGCAATAGCCATTTCCGCCATTTCCAGCGACATTTCGGCGGAGTCAGGACCGTCATCCAGCCCAGCCAGCAAGTGGCAATGAATATCAATCATTGCAGGCGAGGATAACGCAGCAGATGAGAGATGACAACGCAGCAGGCAGAGAGTGCAACAGACGCGCGACGACGAAAGCGCGCTGAGCAATAAATTGATTGGCAGGAATCTTGCTCTTCAGGCCATTAGAACCGACCGGAACAGTTTCATTTGCGAACATCTGAAGATATTTCGGTAATGCTCCCTATGTTCACATTCACACCACTGAAAATGACTGAAGAAACAGGCGCACACGGTCGAATTGGTATATGTGGCGCGGCATCGAACTCGGATCGCGCACCGCAAAGATCAAACAAAATGACTGTCGCTTTTCCAGCACGCCGCAAACGAGCCTTTATCACCGGAATTACCGGTCAGGATGGGTCCTATCTCACGGAACTGCTGCTTTCAAAGAACTATGAAGTTCATGGGATTAAGCGGCGCTCGAGCAGTTTCAATACGGAACGCGTCGATCACCTAATTTCAGATTGGCACGAGCGCGATGTGAGTTTCTTCCTTCATTTCGGCGACCTGTCGGACGCATCTAGCTTGTCCAAATTGCTCTATCGCGTCGCGCCGGACGAAATCTATCACCTCGGCGCGCAGAGTCACGTGCGCGTGAGCTTTGACATCCCGGAATATACCGGCGACATCACCGCGCTCGGAACGACCCGCCTTCTCGATGCCATCCGCGAAACCGGAATTCCCACGCGTTTCTACAACGCGGCCAGCAGCGAGATGTTCGGCCAAGCGTATGAATGTCCGCAAACCGAGCTGACGCCGTTCCGTCCGCGTAGCCCCTACGGCTGCGCCAAGCTTTACAGCTACTGGATGACGGTCAATGCGCGCGAAGGCTACGGTCTCTATGCGGTGAACGGAATTCTTTTCAATCACGAATCACCGCGCCGCGGCGAAATCTTTGTCAGCCGGAAAATCACGCGCGCCGTGGCGCGCATTCTGCACGGATTGCAGGAAAAACTCTATCTCGGAAACCTGGACGGCGAGCGCGACTGGGGTTACGCCCCGGAATTCGTCGAAGGGATCTGGAGAATGTTGCAGCAGGACGAGCCGGAAGATTTTCTGCTGGCCACCGGCGAGACCCATTCGGTGCGGGAATTCGTCGAGCGCGCCTTCAGCGAAGTGGGCCTCGACTGGCGCCGCCACGTCGAAGTGGACCCGCAATATTACCGGCCCACCGAGATTGATCGCCTGGAAGGCGATTACTCCAAAGCGCGCAAGAAACTCGGTTGGACGCCTTCCACCAGATTTCGCGACCTGGTGAAAATCATGGTCGAGGCGGACGTACAGCTTCTGGAAGATAAACTGAGCGGCCAGATCGAGCGAAGGATGGCGATGCGAGGCAGCGAATGAGGGCTCTCAATGGCAATTCGGCCATGGGAGTCTTCCACGGTCGGCGCATCGCTGTCACTGGAGGCGCGGGCTTCCTGGGCCGCGTGGTCGTGCGCAAACTCCGTGAGCGCGGCTGCACGGACATCACCGTGCCGCGCCGCGCCACCTGCGACCTCAGCCGTTGGGACCATATCGAGCAATTTTTCGACAAATGCCGGCCCCATCTTCTGCTGCATCTCGCCGCCACTGTGGACAATCCCGCCAGTCATCGCGACGTCGCGGAAAGTTTTTACAACAATACGATGATGGCCATGCAGCTGATGGAAGCGTCCAGTCGCCACGGCGTGGAGAAAATGATCTGCATTGGCAGCGCCAGCTCTTACCCGGCGAATGCTCCGGTGCCGCTACGCGAACAGGATTTGTTCAAGGGACTGCCGGATCCGGCGCGCGCAATCCACGGAATCGCCAAGCGCTTGCCGTTTATTCAAGCGCAGGCGTACCGGCAGCAATACGGATTTCACTGTGTTTTTTTGATCCCCACGAATTTTTACGGACCGGGCGACAATTTCGAGCCCAAGACCAGCTACGTAATCGCTTCGCTGATACGGAAATTCGTAGACGCCGTGGAAACCGGCGCGACGGAAATCGTGATCGGCGGCACTGGCTGCGCCACCCGCGATTTCATTCATGTGGAAGATTGCGCCGAAGGAATTCTGCTTGCTCTTGAGCATTACACCGGCGGCGACGCCGTCAACCTGGGTAGCGGCGTCGAAGTGCCCATCCACGAACTGGCGCGCAAGATCGCGCATATGACGGGCTATACGGGGCGCATTCAGTGGGATCCCAGTTATCCGGAGGGCACCACCCGGCGCGTGTTGGACGTAACTCGCGCGCAAAAGGAATTTGGTTTTCGCGCCCGCCGAGGCCTGAGCGAAGGACTGGTGGAAACAGTGGAGTGGTACCGCTCGACACTCGAGCGAAGAATCGTGCCGCCGGAAAAAACGGCCCTGGCGCAAACCGTTTAAGCAGGCTTGGGGAATATCCGTGATTGGACAAATCGCCGAACTCGCGTTGAAAATGTATTCGAATAAGCGGCATCCAGAAGTAACGGTGCGCACGACCTGCCGGTCCTGCGAAAGCGGCCGCCTGCAAAGCGTCCTGGATCTGGGAAATCTTTACGTCTCGAATTTCGCGGATGTGCCGGACAGCGCCCGCTGGCCGCGCGTGCCGCTGGACCTGATGCTTTGCGAGGGCTGCGGCCTGGCGCAATTGCGGCACACCACGCCGGCGGAATGGCTTTACAGTCATTACTGGTACAAGTCCGGCATCAGCGCCACGATGCGTGCGGCGCTGGCGGACATCGCGCGCAAGGCAGCGCATTTCGCGGGCCTGCATGCCGGGGACAGCGTGTTGGATATTGGGTGCAACGACGGGACGCTGCTGCGCTCGTATGGCTACGACGACGTCCGTCGCGTGGGATTCGAACCCGCGGAAAATCTGGCGTGCGAAGCCGCTGCCGGCACCGACCGCATCGTGCCGGATTTCTTTAGTGCGCGGCCCATCGCTGGTGAAAAGTTTCGCGTCGTAACATCCATTGCGATGTTCTACGACCTGGAATATCCGAGCGCCTTTGTGGCGGACGTCGCGAGGGTACTGATGGAAGAAGGGGTTTGGGTCATCGAAATGCACTATTTGCCCGCGGTTCTGGAGCACAACGCATTTGATGCCATCTGCCACGAACATCTGGAATATTACTCGCTGAGCTCGCTCGAACTGCTGCTCGCGCGCCACGGTTTGCGCGTCGCGGACGTGGAGACTAATGACGTAAACGGCGGCAGTTTCCGCGTATACGTGGTGCACCGCGATTCCCCGGCCGTTTCCATTCCTGCGCGACTTGCACGCGTGGACGCCATGCGGGCGCGGGAACAAACCGCCGGCTTGCGCTCCGCGGCCACGTATCAAAAGTTCGGCGCTCGCGTGCGGCAGATTGCAGCGAAGCTGCAGGAGTGGGTGCGCGGCGAGCGGCGGCACGGGCGTGAAATTTCTGCCTATGGTGCTTCCACAAAAGGCAACACTCTGCTGCAGGTGTTCGGGCTCGATCACACCATGATTCGCTCGGCGGCCGAGCGTAATCCTGAAAAATGGGGAAAATATACGGTGGGAACCTGGATACCCATCGTGTCTGAAGCCGAGGCTCGAGCGCACGCCGATAGCTTTCTGGTGTTGCCATGGCACTTTATGGATGAGATTCAGATTCGCGAGCGCGAATTCCTGGCGCGTGGCGGAAAACTGGTTGCTCCGCTCCCGGACTTGCGAATCATCACTTCAACGGAGTGGAGCGCAATCGCCTGATTGCACCGAGCGCGCCGTCTCCTGCCTGCTCCGTCCCCTGCCTCCGCGAAACGAGCGTCTCGGCCTGACGGGAATCATCCGTCAGGCGCCTCAAGTCAACCAAACACGAGATTGTCGTCGCACGTGCGCGTAATTTTCATCTGCCAGCAACCAGATTGGCCCGATTCCCGCATATCGTACTCAGGTTCCGCGATGCTTCTTCGGCAAGCGACGCTTACACGCACACCGCTGAGGCTGCCTAGGAGCAGGTTCGGATTCTTGTTATAGTAATGGTTCGATTTATATTGCGGCTTCAGCCCAGTTTGGGCGCAGCTGCCTTAATTCGCAGCACCAAGGGAGAGAAATGGCCGCGGAGCGCAAGCCGGAATTTTTCGCTGGAAAAGAAATCAAGATTGGAATTATCGGCTGCGGCTATGTGGGCCTGCCCCTGGCTCTGCGCTTTGCGGACGTTGGCCAGCGCGTCACCGGCTTCGATACCGATCAGGTAAAAATCACCAAGCTGAACGCCGGCCAATCGTATATCCAGCACATTTCCGCCGACAAAATTAAACAGCACGTGCAGGGCAAGCGCTTCGACGCCACCACGGATTTCACGCGCTTGCGCGAGATGGACGCGGTGCTGATCTGCGTCCCCACGCCGCTGGATGAACGCCGCGAACCGGATTTGAGCTATGTGGAGAAGACAGCCCAGTCCATCGCGCCGAACCTGCAACGAAACCAATTGATCGTGCTGGAGAGCACCACCTACCCCGGAACGACCGAGGAATTGGTGCTGCCGATTCTAGAAAAGGGCGGCCTGAAGTGTCCGCTGGCGCGGGGCGCGGGCAGCGAGAATGTGGCCACGGATTTCTATCTGGCGTTTTCTCCGGAGCGCGAAGATCCGGGCAACAAGCAATTCGGCCTGGCGCAGATTCCCAAAGTCGTTGGCGGAATCAATCCGGCGAGCGGCCGCGCGGCCGTGGCGCTCTACGCACAGATCGTGTCGAAGGTGGTGCCGGTAAGCTCCACGCGCGCAGCCGAAATGGTGAAGCTGCTGGAAAATATTTTTCGCTGTGTGAATATCGCGCTGGTGAACGAACTCAAGCAGCTCTCACTGCGCATGGATTTGGATATCTGGGAAGTCATTGACAGCGCCGCGACGAAACCGTTCGGTTTCATGCCGTTTTATCCCGGCCCGGGCCTGGGCGGACACTGCATCCCGGTGGACCCTTATTATCTCTCCTGGAAAGCGCGCGAATACGATTTTGCGACGCGTTTTATCGAGCTGGCCGGCGAAATCAATACCGCCATGCCTTACAACGTGGTGGACGCGCTGGTGAGCGCTCTGAACAACCATCAAAAAAGTGTGAAGGGTTCGAAGATTTTGCTTCTGGGCGTGGCCTACAAGAAGGATGTCGACGACCTGCGCGAATCGCCTTCGCTGAAACTGCTGGAACTTCTGAGCGCGCGTGGAGCGGTGCTCGATTACAACGATCCCTATTTCCCGGCGCTTTTCAAAATGCGCCACTACGATTATTCCAACATGAAGTCCGTGGAACTCTCCCCGGAGCGTCTGGCGAGTTACGACTGCGTGCTGATCGCCACCGACCACACCAGTTACGACTATGAAGCGATCGTACGCCATTCCCAGCTCGTGGTGGATACCCGCAACGCCACGCGCCATGTGAAGCAGAATCGCGAAAAAGTGGTGCATTGCTAGCCGGCTCCACTCTCCGCGCAAAATACCGCCGATAATCTTTCGCCTGTACCAACGAACAGGAAAAGTTTGTGTTTTCGTACATGGGAAGGTAGTTCCATTGCCTGGTACGAATCGAAACTTTATCGTGTTGGTATGCGAGCACGAACTCAACCGCAAAAGGACAAAGAGCCGCTGTTGCTCGATCCGGGACGCCGCCGCAGCATGAGGGTGCTGCTGAGCGTCCCGATTACGGTGACCGGCAAGAACGCGTCCGATCAGGAGTTCTCTGAAGAGACACGCACGCTGGTCGTAAATGCGCACGGAGCGCTCATTTCGCTGGCCGCGCGCGTGGCCGCCGCGCAGGAAGTCACGCTGGCGAATAAAGCCACGCAACACGAGCAGAAATGCCGCATCGTATATGTCGGCGCCGCGCAGGCCGGCAAGGCGCAGATGGGGATCGAATTCCTGAAACCTTCGCGCACTTTCTGGCAGATCGATTTTCCACCGGACGATTGGGTCGTTCCTGAAGATTAATCCGCCATCCTGATTGCGCGCTGCATCGACATTATTATTTGGGCGCTGCCGTCAATTCCACCCGCACACTTCCCACCGGCATTTGCGCCATCACCAGCACTGGCGTGCGTGCGGTGTTGTGCGCCAGCCACACCAGGAAACTGGTGTGCTGGAGTTCCCTGCCATGCTCGAAGAGATGGACGGAGATTTTTGTGGCCTGAAAATTTCCTGCGTCCACCGCAACCGGGTCCGACGCGGCTTCCTGGCGCGCGCGGACCTCATATAAATCGCTGCCATCGTAAACCGGGACGTGAAGTTCTGGCGTGCGTTGCCAATCCACGGCGCGCAGGGCGTAGAATCCGCCGAGTGGATCGCGCGTGCCGGGCTGCACGATCACGGGCGCGACATTGCCGCGGCTGGACTGCCCGATTGTGACGAGATGTGACACCTCGTTCTGCTTCGAACCCATTTCGCTCAAATACATTTCGTACTGGTGACTTTCGAGCGTTGTGGTATCGGTGTAGGAATCGAACTGATCGTCCACTTCAAAGAAGGTGCGCGCCGGAACCACCGAGTGCGCCGAAGCGCGGAAATGCCACGTCTGCCAGCCGAAAAGGTTGCGGCGCTCCACGATGTTCAATTGCAGGGCGGCGGCATTTGGAAAAATCGCCCACTCGACGCGGTAATTCAAGATTTCCCCGGTGCGAAATGGCGTGGGCGGCTCCGGTACGGAAATCCTACCGCCAGTGAATGCCTTGCTCGGGGCGCCCGCGGAGGTCTGTGTTGTGTTGGCGCTCGAACGCTCGAAAGAAACCCCAGCGAACATGCCGCTGCCAATGAAAATGAAGGCGGCGACAAAGAGCCGGCTGGATCTGGAAGCGCGATGGTCCAGTTTCATATAAAGGCTCGGCGGGCTGTAAAGATTGCAAAGTACCTCATTGAATTCGCCTTGCGCGTGTTGCGCAACTGCCATCCATATGTTGTTCCAGAGGTTGCCGGTTCGCAAGGCGCAAGGCTATAGTCAAAGGTGGCCGGAAAATGAATCTGTAGCCGCTCGTTTGCGCTAGCGCCTTGAGGGAGGGTTTTCAGAATGCGTTATCTGGTGACCGGCGGTGCCGGATTCATCGGCTCGAACATGGTGGACGAGCTGGTGCAGCGCGGCCACGAAGTGGTGGTGCTCGACGATCTTTCGGCCGGCAAGGAATCGAACCTCGCGGCAGTGCGCGACAAGATTGATCTGCACATTGCGAGCATCGTTGATTTGGCTGCGGTGCAGTCGGCGTGCAAGGGCGTGCACTATGTGATTCACCTGGCCGCGCGGACGTCCGTCCCGCGCTCGGTGCTGAATCCGCTGGAAACGAATCATGTGAATATTGACGGGACTCTCAACGTGCTGGTGGCTGCGCGGGATGCTCAGGTGCGCCGGTTCGTTTTCGCGGCATCGTCCGCAGCGTATGGCGAGACGCCGACGCTGCCGAAAGTCGAGAGCATGCCTGCGCAGCCGATTTCTCCTTATGGCGTGACGAAATACGTGGGCGAGTTATACGCGCAGGTTTTTGGGCGCGTTTATGGCCTGGAGAACGCGTGTCTGCGGTACTTCAACGTTTTTGGGCCGCGGCAGGATCCTGCTTCTCAATATTCCGGCGTGCTTTCGCGCTTCATGCTGGCGGTAATCGAGGGGCAGCCGCCGGTGATATATGGCGACGGCGAACAATCGCGCGACTTCACCTATGTAGAGAATGTCGTGGACGAGACGTTGCGAGCTTGCGAAGCGCCTGGCGCTTCGGGCCTGGTCTTCAACGGTGGCACTGGTGCGCGGATTACCCTGAATCAGGTATTGAAGCTGCTCGAACAAATTACCGGTAAGATCATCCAGGCGAAATATGATGCGCCCCGCAGCGGTGACATACGCGATTCGCAGGCGGATGTTTCGCTCGCGCGCAAAATTCTAGGCTACGAACCAAGCGTGCGATTCGAAGAAGGGTTACAGCGTACTTGGGATTGGTACAGGAAAGCCTACCCAAAAACTTAGAGCGGCTGTGCCGAGTCGCGGGCTTCAGATTTCATTTTAGATGCGCGGGCAGGTCGCTCAACGTATCGAGCATTATGTCGGGCGGGTGCGCGCGCAAACTTTCCGTACCAAAACCGTAAGTTACGCCGCACGCATGCATTCCCGCGTTGCGCGCGGTTTTGATATCTACGTCGGAATCTCCCACCATCATCGCCTCGTGCGGCGCGGCTTGCAGCTCGCGCAGCAGAATTTGCGCGCCTTGCGGATCGGGCTTTTTGGTTTCGAAGCTGTTGCCGCCGTAGACGTAGCGGAAGTACCGCGAAAGATTCAGGCCCTCAATAATCGCGCGGCTGAAGTGCACCGGCTTGTTCGTCAGCACCGCCATCGGATATTGCTGCAGCTGCACGAGCGCCTCGCGCACGCCGGGATAGACGTCGGTGTTGTCCAGCATGTGCTCGCGATAATATTCCAGAAAATAGGCGAGGCCTTTTTCAACGTCCGCTTCCGTGACATCTTCACCCAAAGCCCGCCGCACTAGCGTGGGCGCGCCATTCCCGATGAAGCTGCAAATTTTCTCGTGTACGTGGGGCTCGCGGCCCATGTGCTCCAGCGCGGCGTTCACCGCGAGCACCAGGTCCAGCTGCGAATCAATCAGCGTGCCGTCCAGATCGAAGATTAGGGCGCGCACGCCGGAGAACCGGCCATTAATTTCCGCCATGCGTCAGGGGAACCTCGCGTGGATTTTCCGTTCGACACTTTCATTTTATGCGGCGCGGCGGGAATTGTCACTGCGGCGGGCGCGTAAGCTTTTATGTTGCAACAGCAACATCTATATGTTGCACTAGCAACATGGAGGCCGCACATGAGCCAGGCTCTAGATGCTATCCTGCAAAGAAGGGCTATCAAGGTGTTCGATCCCGTGGAGATTTTACCGGGCACGCGCGAGCAAATCCTCCACGCGGCGCGCCTGGCGCCCTCGAGCTTTAATATCCAGCCTTACCGCTTCTACTGGGTGGAGACGCCGGAAATGAAAAAAGAGGCCGCGCGGCTTTGCTTCGGCCAGAGTCCGGCTGCGACCGCGTCAGCCCTGATCGTCGCGGTCGCGGATATCGGCTCCTGGAAGCCCACCACGGAAAGCGAGTTAGCCTGGATGCGCTCAGCCGGATTCAGTGAGAAAACAATCGCGGAATACGAGCGTCGGGCCAAATTCGGCAAATGGTTTTTCATTCAGGGCTGGTTTGGCGTTTTCGGCCTGCTGAAGTGGACGATCCTTCGTGTCGTACATTTCTGGAAGACGACCGGCACGCTCCCTGTGGCGCGGCAAGGCATGTTCAAGTGGGCGACCAAGAGCGCGTCATTGGCATGCCAGAACCTGATGATTGCCGCGGAAGCGCTGGGTCTGAATACCTGCCCGATGGAGGGCTTTGACGGGCGCCGCTTGGGCAAATTGCTGCGGCTTTCCGGCAAGGACCATGAGATTGTGATGGTCATCGCCATCGGAAAGAAATCGGCGCGCCACGTGGATCACCCGCGATGGCGCAGGCCGCTGGAAGAAACGGTGCGCATCGTATGATCATCGTTGACAAAAAACTGATCCCGCAGGAAATCCTGAAGGATTCCGTGCTCGTGAATCTGGCGTCGGCCTATTTTGCGATCGGCAAAAGGCTGGAACAAAAAACAAAGTGCTCGCAAACGCGTGGCTTCATCATGTCCACGCTGCGTGGCGGCGCGGCGCCAAATCAAAATCAGATCGCGACGATGCTGGGGTTCGACCGGACCGTAGTCCATCGCGCCATCAAGGCGATGATTCACGAGGGCCTGCTGTCGGAACGCAAAGCTGACAAGGGCCGATCGCTGCTGGTGCAGTTGACGGCGAAAGGCAATAAGTACCGGGAGGGTCTAGTCAAAGAACGCCGCGCCGCCGAAGCTAAACTTCGCAAGGAACTGACGCCTGGCGAAGCCTCCACCCTAATCCGCCTGTTGCAGCGAGTCGCCGATCTGCAAATTTAACGGCCACATAAAGCAGTGCGCTTCTTTTCGACGCCAGACTTTTGGATTGTGGTGCCGCGGCTGGTACAATCAGTGTTTCTCAAGTCGCTGAAACCGCCACCCGAGGCCCACAATGGCTGAAATTCAACCCTTTCGCGCCTTTCGCTACGATACGAACCGCGTCCCGCTCGAGAAAGTTCTCACGCAGCCCTATGACAAGATCACGCCGGCGATGCAGGAGCAGTATTACGCCGCGAGTCCTTACAATTTGATCGCGATCGAGAAAGGTCGCGTCGCCGCGAGCGATTCGCCGAAAGACGACGTATACACGCGCGCCGGGCAAAAAGTCCGCGAATGGATTGCGGAGAAAATTCTGCTGCAGGATGCGGCCCCGGGGGTTTACGTCTATTCGCAGGAATATCTGGTGCCCGGAACGCACACGCGCAAGACGCGCATCGGTTTTATCGCGCTCGGTCGCGTGGAAGATTACGACGCGCAAGTCGTGTTCCGGCACGAGCGCACGCTTTCCGCGCCCAAAGCTGACCGCATCGAGCTGCTGCGGCACACCCACGCGCAGACGGGCCAGCTTTTCATGTTGTATGACGATCCCGCGCGCCGCATTGACGCGCTGCTGGAAGAAGCGACGCGCGCCTCCGCGCCGCAGGAACTGCACGACGAATACGGGGTGACGCATCGCCTGTGGCCCGTCACCGATGTTGCCACGATCCGCAGAATTCAGAGCGCGATGGCGGATAAGCAGCTGATCATCGCGGACGGGCATCATCGCTACGAAACGGCGCTTAACTTTCGCAACGAATCCCGCGCCGCCGGCGTAAACGATCCTTACGCCGCGGCGGAATTCGCGATGATGACGTTCATCAACACGCATTCCAAGGGCTTGACCATCCTGCCCACGCATCGCCTGATCCGCAACGTCGCTAATTTCGATTTCGACGGTTTCCGCCACAGCGTGGCGCAGGCGTTCGATTGGTATTCCTACCCATTTCAGAATCCCGAAGAACGCGCCGACGCTTACGCCGAATTCCGCAAGGACCTCGAGGGAACAAATCACGGGCGGCGCGCGATCGGCATCTATGCCGGTGGCGGAGCGTTCTATATTTTTCTGCTGCGGCGCGATGCCGACCTGGAAGCCATGCTGCCGGATGTATCGGAAGCGCAGCGCGGGCTGGATGTGGTATTGCTGCACCGGCTGATACTAGAAAAAGGCCTCGGGATTAGCGCCGAAGCCGTGGCTGCGGAAAAAAATGTGGCCTATGAGCGCGAAATGGACGCGGCGCTCGCGGCCGTTGATCGCGGCGAAGCGCAGCTCGCCTGCTTGCTGAACCCAGTGCGCGTGCAACAGGTGGCCGATATTGCGCTGGGTGGAGACGTGCTGCCGCAAAAGTCCACGGACTTCTATCCCAAATTATTGAGCGGCATTGCGATCTATCAGGTGGAAGGACGCGTGACGGGGCAAGCGGACGCGAGAAGCGGACAGTGAAGTCGAGACGAGGAAACAAAGGGCGGGTCCACAGCTAGAACCCGCCCTTCGAATTTCTGCCGACTTACTTGGCGAAGCTGGCGACTGCTGCTGCTTCGTTGTCGTACGTATCGAACACGGTCATCAGCTTGGTTACCTGCAGCACTTCCTTGAATTTCGAGCCGAGATTGGCCAGCTTCAGGACGGCGCCTTGCGAGCGGGCGCTGTGGAATGTGGCCACCAGAGTGCCGAGGCCGGCGCTGTCAATGTAACCGACTTGCGCCAGATTCAGCACGATCTGTTTCTTGCCGGCGGCGAGCAGGCTCTTCACCTTTTCACGAAACGCATTGCTCTCTTCGCCCAGCACGATGCGCCCTTCGATCTCCAGCACCGTCACGCCATTCACTTCGTTATCAACCATTCTCAGTGCCACGTTCGCGCCTCCTGGAAAATTCGAAATCGTATTTGGAATCGGTAGTGCCGAGAAGTCACTGCCCGGGGGCGGCGATCTTTCTCTTCAGTAAAAATCCGAGCAGGACATGTAATATCCGCAAGAAGCGCAGATCATTTTGCAGCTGCGCTGCTCCAGTCGAGCCGAACATCGCGGGCAATACTGTGAAGGTTCGGCTTGCGCCCCGCGAGTGCTGATTTCCGGCTCCGCTGCTTGCGCCTTCGGAACTACGGCTTCCGGCTGTCCCATTTCTAGTAGTCCTTCGGACGCACGTTTATAGCACATCCGGGGTGCAGGGAAAAGCCAAGGTGAGCTTTCGGGGCCTCATTGGGCGAAGGCTGCTTCGATCAAGGGTTAACGCCCTTAGCTTGCACTGGCTCAGTCAAGAAGCTGATGTTTTTCACCCCGGCCAAACCGATCTCGTCGAGAACCGGTTTTATCTCTGCGTATTTGATTCTGGAGTCAACCAAGAGATAGACCCTGTTTTCCGCACCGGATCGCACGCCATCTCGCAGTTGGTCTGGCAGCTCGCCGGGATTAATTCTTTCTCTGCCCAAGTACAGGTTTCCGTCACGGGTAACGGCTAGTCGCAACGCGTCGTCGCGAAGCGCACCCGAAAGTCCCATCGAATGCCGGCTGCTGGCTAAGTCCAGGCTCACGCCGTGTCTGCCTGCAGCCGGCTGCGGAGTCAAGATGAACGATATGAGAATCACCAGTAGCACCGCAAGTAGCGCGGAAACATCCAGCCAGCAGTAATATGGGGACCGGCGTTTCGCCGTTCTGAGGCGCGAGGCTACCGATGGGCGAATGCTTTGTTCCAGATACTTGAGGCGAGCCATGCCCATTAGACACCAGCGCGACTACAAAAGTTCATCGTGTGGGGCGGTGGCGCGGATGGTGGTAAAGTATCGGCAACCGTCGCGCGGTTTGCAGCGTCTTATGGACAGGGCGCGGCGGAGAGAATCATGAAACCGCGATTGCTGATCGGGTTAATGGGCGTGGCGCTGTTGGCAATGCCGGGCATGGCCGCGGCACAGCACGGAGCCGCTGGCGGCGGATTCGCTGCTTCCGGCGCTCATTTCGCCTCTGCACCGGCTGGCGCCGCACCCCACGCTGCCAGCGTCGTGCGCACATCTTCAAGCGTTCCCAGCGCTGTTTCTGTTTCCGCAGTTCGCTCGCGTGCCAGTGTTGGTTCCACAGATATCCCTTCTCGCCATGCGGGATTTTCTTCCGCGCAGCGAAGTCCGACTGCGGCAGGACGAGTGTTCGCGCCGATCGGCCCGCCGGTGAACCGCCGCCATAACCCGCCATCCGGCGCGACGCCAGTCGGAACGCCTCGCGTGGTTTATATCCTCGGCGTGGGCGGGTATTACTATGCAGCGCCCGGTGATGAATCGGCAGCCGCGTTGCAAGATACGGCGCAGGACTCGGCGGAGGTCGAGGGCCAACTGGCCGATGACCGGCAAGCTGAGGCGACGAACGATCGGAACGGTGACCAAAACGGCGATCGCAGCGCTGACCGAAACAGCGAAAGGGCTGACAATCGCGATGACGGGCAGACCGAAGCAAGCGCCGCGCCGCACGAGGCCGAACAACCGGAAGTCGAGCAGCAAGAACCGCTGCCGGATGTGGGCACGCTGGCGCTGGTATTGCGCGATGGCAGCCGGCTGGACGTGGTGGCCTTCACCATGACGCAAGGTCAAGTCATCTACATCACCCCCGAAGGGCGCCGCCTCAGCATATCAGCAGAACTTTTCGATGCAGACGCAACGCAACGCGTGAATCAGGAGCGCGGAACACCCATGCAGCTTCCCCTGTAGCTGCTGCGAATTGTGGTGGCGCGCCGGTGTACTAAAGCTGTCGCAATGAGTCCATAAAATGCCGATGGTTCTGACGCCGATGCCAAACCTCCATCAGCGCAGTAAGCTCCCGAAAAAGGTGATCTACAAGGTTACCTTTCCCAATGGCAAGAGCTATGTTGGAAGTGATCTTACAGACGACATTTGTTACTTCGGGAGTGTCAATCCCGAACTCGTTGCGCAGGATTTCACGCGCAAGATGAGGCGGGATTTCACCGTGCGAAGAGAGATCTTATGGGAATCCGCGACTGCCTCGACGTCGGAAGTACTCCAAAAGGAAATAAAATATGTCCTAGCTCTAAGATCCAACGACCCAGCGATAGACTACGACCGTAGACCGAAGCTAAGAATGCAAATACAGAAGTAGCCAGGCAACCGTTGCCCAATTCGATCAGCCTCTTCTGGCCGCTACACCATCAAAATCGAAGAGCCGGCGAGACGCGGGCGCGACGAAAACCCGCCTGCCTGCCTCCACGCCGAATGCCAGAACGCTCAGCCTTCGGAACGGCGGATTGGTTCCGGCATGTAGAGGCCGGCATCGGCTGGGAGGCCGGCGCGCTCGAACTGGATGGTCGTGTGCGTGATCTTGAATTGCTGGTCGAGCACTTCGTGGATTTTCGCCAGGACTTTCTCGCTTTCTTCCATGTGCATGTCCGGGATGCAGATGTGGCAGGAAAGCGCGTTCAGGTCGGTGCCGAGCGTCCAGATATGGATATCATGCACTTCCTGGACGCCATCGATTTTTAGCAGCGCGCGCGCCACTTCTTCCAGCGCGATGGTTCGCGGCAGGCCTTCGAGCAGGATGTGCGTGCTCTCGCGCAGGATGCCGACGCCGGACCACAGCACCATCGCGCCGATCGCGATGCCGATGACAGGGTCCGCCCAAGTGGTGCCGGTATAACGGATGGCCAGGGCACCGACGACGATCGCGACGTTCGATAGCGCATCACCCAGATTGTGAATCCACACGCTGCGCAAATTCAGGTCGCGGCGGCCGCTGTGCAGCGCGAAAGTGATTCCGCCGTTAATCAAGAGCGCGAACACCGACACCCACAGCATCAATCCGGTCTTCACTTCCACCGGATGACGCAGGCGCAGCACCGATTCGTACACCAACCCGAGAGCAACCAGCGTGAGCAGCATCGCGTTGACGAACGCGGCTAGAATTCCCGCGCGATGGTAGCCGTAGGTTTTCTGCGGCGTCGGAGGCTTGGCGGCCCAGCGCATCGCAAGCCAGGAAAGCACCAAGGTGGGCACGTCGGTGAGGTTGTGCACGGCGTCGCTGACAAGTGCGATGGAATGCCCCGCGTAACCTGCGAGCAGCTCGACAGCCACTAATGCGAAAGTGGCGACGACCGCGGCTCCTAGCGCGAGGGTCATGCCTTCGGCGGGAAGCGTTGCGTGCGAATGGCCGCCCAGACCGTGGCTGTGACCCTGGTCGTGAGCATGATCGTGACCGTGGCTGTGCCCGTCGTGCGAACGGGCGCCAGATTTCTGGGCTTGTTCTGGCATTCGCTCGATTCTAACCGCGATTTGGTTCGCCTTACAGCGCGGATTCGCGGCGCGTCCGCGGACAATGACGTTGTGGATCGCAACGGCTGTTGGGAACGAACGCATCGGCCGAAACGCAATTGACTTACCTCGCCGCACCCGCCTACCATGGCTCAGTTTCGTGAACCTCAACTCTCAGAGGGGGCGCAGGCGCGCAGCGTCGCAAGCCGCCCGTTGATGACGCACCAGGTTGCCAAACTTGTATTTTGGGGCGTGCGCGGCTCCACGCCGACGCTTGAGCGCGACACTTGGCGCTACGGCGGGAACACGCCTTGCCTGGAACTGACCGCGCCGAACGGGACCAAATTTATCTTGGATTGCGGCACGGGTTTGCGCATGCTCGGCAACCATCTCACCGAACGCCGGCGCGGGATGGGCATCGAAGCGCACATTCTGGTGACGCATTACCATTGGGACCACATCCAGGGCATCCCGTTCTTTCACCCGTTCTTCGAATCGCAGAACCGATTTCACTTCTACAGTTTCCAATCGAAATATCTGGGACCGAATAGCCTGGAGCAGGTATTCGCGGCGCAGCTCGCCAGCCCGTACTTCCCCGTGGACGTCACGATGATGACGGCCGCGCGCGATTTTCGCGAAGTGGCCAACGGAGAATCGTGGGACGTCCACGGCACGCACGTCACCGCGCGGTATTTGAACCATCCGCAGGGATGCTTGGGATACCGGTTCGACACGACCGGCGGCTCGATCGTCTACGCCACCGACAATGAACCCGGAGAACCCGTTTGCGATCAGAATCTGCGGCAACTCGCGCACGGCGCGGACGTCCTGATTTACGATTCGCAATATTCTCCCGAGCAGCTGGCTTCCGACCGCAAAGGCTGGGGGCATTCCAGCTGGCTGGAAGGTGTGAAGATCGCGCGCGAAGCCAAAGTGCGAAACTTGGTTTTGTTCCATCACGATCCTGATTCGCCGGACAAGGTGGTGGACGGATTCCTCTCCGCGGCGCGCCAGGAGTTCCCTGCTACGTGGGCGGCCACCGAAGGCATGTCCATCAGCTTAAGCGAACGCGGCGTGGCCGTGGAAATGAAGGAAACGCGGACCGGGATTCGCCGCCGATTGCGGTTTTCCGCCACCATCAGCGGGCAGACGGAAGACGGCAGACCATTCGAGGAAAAGGCGACGGTGCGCGATATCAGTCTGCAAGGCGCTTACCTGGCGCTGCACAGCCGTCCGCGCCTGCAGTCTGAAGTGCGCGTGGTGATTGAAGCTTCCAGCGATCCCACAGTTTCCAGCGTAATGACTTTGCGCGGGACCGTGGTGCACTTCGAACTGGGGCGCGAAAAAAATCAGAACGGTGTTGGCGTTGTGTTCGTCGAGGATCCCGACCCTGGGCGCCCGCGCGACTAGCTCCGTTTTCCAACCTTAGCGCGCCGATTGCTGCTTCACGTCAGGCGTGCGCACGTGTTCCGGCCGAACCCCTATTCCTATCAGCCGCGCGGGAATGCGACGCAAGATCGGGAATGTCTGCAGGAGTTTTAGCGCAAATGGCAGTCGAGTAATCGGCTGAGTGTTCCGCAACGCCGGGCCGAGAAAACGCTTGTGCGCGAAAACCTGAAATCCCTGAGTTATGCGCGTGGGAAATTCTCGCCGGCGCTGCACGGCGCGGAGGCGCTCATCGTTGGCGGCGCCTCTTGTGAGCGGCTCGGCGAGAATATTCGCGGCGGTGACCGCGTCTTGAATGGCGAGATTGATTCCTACGCCGCCGATCGGAGACATCGCGTGCGCCGAATCGCCGATGCAGAGAAGCCCGGTGCGCGACCATTGGCGCAGGCGATCCACAGCTACGGAAAGCAGCTTCACGTCGTTCCAATCTTTCAGTTCGCCAAGGCGTTCGCGTAAGAATGGCGCGATGCCGGCGATTTCCTCCCGAAAACTTGCCACGCCTTTTGCTCGAATGGCGTCGAACGCCCCTTTGGAGATGACGTAAGCGCATTGCCAATATTCCCCGCGATCAATCGTCACCAGGATCTTCCCTGCTCTGAACCGGCCAAGAGTTTGGGCTGGATCGCTGGGGGCGCGCGAGACGCGCATCCATAGCACGTCAATGGACGCCCCGAGGTCCAGCACTTCGAGGCCGGCCTTTTCGCGGACGATCGAACGGCGTCCGTCAGCTCCAATAGTTAGATCGGCGCGCACTTCCAGAGGGCGGTGTGGCGATTTGGCGCGAACGCCGGCCACACGGCCATCTTCGACGAGCAAGTCGGTGACTTCTGTTTCCATGCGGAGGTGAAACCCAGAATAGGCTTTGGCTTTCTCCGCGATGAAATTCAGGAAATCCCACTGCGGCATCAGTCCGACAAACTTGCAGTGCGTGGGCAGATGTGAGAAATCCGCGACGGTCAAGTGGAAGTCGTCGATTTGGGCGCCGATCTGTGAAAGCTCTTGATGCGGGCGGCGCAGAAAATCTTCCAGGATTCCAAGTTCGTACATCAGCTCGAGTGTGGAGGGATGAATGGTGTCGCCGCGAAAGTCACGCAGGAAGTCGGCGTGCTTTTCCAGCACCAGCACATCAATTCCGGCGCGGGCGAGCAGAAAACCGCAGACCATCCCGGCGGGGCCTCCGCCTACTATGCAGCAGCGAGCGGTTAACGTTTCGGAAGCTGAATTGCCTGACGGCATCGATCGCCTCTGCTTTCTACACGCATCATGGTGCAGAAGCCATCCCATAAACACTTGATGTGGATCGGCGGGGTTTTAGAAGCAGATTTATTTTGTGTCGGTGGGAATTTGCGCGAGCTGGGCATCGAGGTCGGCGAGAGCGCGTTCGAGTTGTTCGCGATAGCGGGGGCCTTGGCTGCACTGGAGCTGCTTTTCGACGCGCGCGCGTGAGAGCAGCAGCACGCCTCGTTTGCGGCGGGCTTCCACCTGATCCTGCGAGATTTGCTTCTGGTTCTTGCGGTCCTCTTTCGACTGAAATTCCTGGACCTGACCTTCTACTGCTTTGCTTTCCCAACCCCTGGCCATGCGTATGATTCTAAATTGGAGCGGCAAAAATCCTGAGGCATTTTTTGCGCGAGTTTCCTTCGCTCCCTTGCAGAAACCGAGCGAGAGAGCGTGGGGAGTGTCAACTCGGACTGGAGTTTTTCCGGTCGGCGCCGTTTCAGGCTGCGAAAATCCGGTTACACTTGGCGTGCGTACTGATGCGGGTGTCGCGGAGGGAACGACATGAAATTTGATGCGATCGCGATCGGCTCCGGGCAGGCGGCGAATCCACTTTCGGCAGCGCTGGCCGATCTGGGGTGGAAAGTGGCACTGATCGAGCGCGCGGAGTTGGGCGGCTCGTGCATCAACACCGGCTGCACGCCGACGAAAACGATGGTGGCCTCCGCGCAGGTGGCGTATTACGCGCGGGAGGCGGCGCGCTGGGGGGTGCGTGCGAGCGAGGTCAGCGTGGACATGCCGGCCGTCGTAGCCCGTAAGAATCAAGTGGTGCAAAGAGGGCGCGGGGGCGTGCAGAAACGAGTGGACGCCAGGCCGAATATAAAATTGATCCGCGGCCACGCGAAATTCACCGGGCCGCACCAGGTGCAAGTAGGCACGGAACCGTTCGAGAGCGAGAAAATCTTCATTGATACCGGGACGCGCCCCAGGATCCCGCAAATTCCTGGGATTGACACGGTTCCGTATCTTACCAACGCCACGGTCATGGAACTGCAAACTGTGCCAGAACATTTGCTGATCCTCGGCGCAGGTTACATCGGGCTGGAATTCGGGCAAATATTCAGGCGCTTCGGCAGCCGCGTGACCATCGTTCACAATGGCGAACGCATCATGCCACGCGAAGATCCGGACATCGCGTCGGCGCTGCAGCAGACGCTTGAAGACGAAGGGATCGCATTCCGTGTGAACACTTCGACGAAGCGCGTCGAGAATCGGAATGGCGTAATTGCGCTGACCGTGGAATCCGGCGCAACGACGGAAACCTTGCAAGCGTCGCACCTGCTCGTCGCTACGGGACGCAGGCCGAACACGGACGACCTGGGGCTGGAAGCGGCCGGCGTCACGGCAGACGCGCGCGGATATGTGAAGGTAAACGGCCGATTGGAAACAAATGTTCCGGGCGTGTGGGCGCTGGGCGACATCAAGGGCGGGCCGGCCTTCACGCACATTTCTTACAACGATTATCAGATTGTTTACGCGAATCTGATCGAGGGGAAAAACCTGAGCACCGAAAACCGCTATCTGCCCTATGCGCTTTTCACCGACCCGCAGTTGGGTCGCGTGGGCATTACCGAAACGGAGGCGCGCGCGTCGGGACGCAAATTCAAGATGGGTACGTTTCCGATGTCGAGCGTATCGCGCGCGATCGAGCGCGACGAAACCGCGGGCTTTATGAAAATCATTGTAGACGCGCAGAGCGACCGCATTCTGGGCGCGGCGATTCTGGGGAGCGAAGGCGGAGAGACGGTGCAGATCCTCGGCGCGATGATCTGGGCGAACGCCCCGTACACGTTGCTGAAGGGCGCGGTGTACATCCATCCAACGATGGCAGAGGGATTTTTCGGGCTGATGGAATCGGTGAAGCCTGCGAATTGAATGCACGCCTGCACCTGACGTGACCGGGGTTTTTTGTACCAGCGGGAGTGAGAGAGAATTCACTCTGGAGGGAAGCTGGTATGCCGATGAAGAAATATAAGCCGGAGCAGATCGTGACACTATTGCGGCAGGTTGCAGTGGAACTAGCCAACGGGAAAACCACACCCTAAGCCTGCAAAGAGGCCGAGATCACCGCACAGACTTACTACCGCTGGCGGAAGGAATTCGGCGGATTAAAACTCGATCAAGCCAAACGTCTCAAGGAACTGGAGCGGGAGAACGCCAAGCTGAAGCGGCTGGTGGCGGGGCTGTCTTTGGAGAAGCAAATTCTGAAGGATGTGGCGGAGGGAAACTTCTAAGCCCTGAGCGGCGGCGTGGCGCGGTCAGGCATGCAGGCGAGAGAGCTACCGAGCGTCGGAGCGACATGCCTGCCGGCTGCTGGGGCAATGGAGAGGGACACAACGCTACGAAGTTCACTATCGAAGCGACGAAGATGCGTTGACGCGCGAGATCGTGGCGCTGGCCAGCGCATACGGGCGCTATGGCTAGCGGCGGATCACCGCGCTGTTGCGGGATCGCGGTTGGCATGTAGGCAAGGATCGCGTGCAACGGATCTGGCGACGCGAGGGGTTGAAAGTGCCGCAGAGACAAAGGCCGCAAGGCGGGTTGTGGTGGAACGACGGATCGTGCCCTCGGCTGCGGCCGGAGCGAGCGAACCAGGTATGGAGCTACGATTTCGTGAGCGCGATGACCCACGACGGCAGGACATTGCGGATGCTAACGCTGATTGACGAATGCACGCGGGAGTGTCTGGTGATTCGGGTGGCGAGAAGGCTGGGGAGGTACGAAGGGATTGAAGCGCGGGCGGACGTGAGGTTGTATCGAGGAATCCCGGAAAACATTCGTTCGGACAACGGCCCCGAGTTCGTGGCAGAAGAACTGCGGAAGTGGCTGGGGAAGGTGGGAAAGGGGGGACGCTGTACATCGAACCGGGGAGTCCGTGGGAGAACGGCTACTGCGAAAGCTTCAACGGAAAGCTACCAGTCGAGTGCTTGAACGGAGAGATCTTCTATTCGCTGAGGGAGGCACAGGTAGTGATCGAGAAATGGCGGGTGGTATACGACACGCTGCGTCCGCACTCGGCGCTGGGCTACAGGCCACCGGCGCCTACGGCTCCCTGCGAGCCGCCATTTGCACCCTTGCCCGATGAGGTTGTGATGTAAACTCGCTCACTCACCGCGATACAAAAACTCGGGCTCGTCACTCCCGATCCTCGTATGACGTAAACTTTGAGATAGCTTAGTAGCAGAAGGAGAATTCCGGTCAAGATAGCAAGGGTGATTAGCGATTTTCTCGGCATTCAAAATTTTCTCAGGTCCGGATCGTAGACTGACACACGTTGTTCAAGATATCGCTTTTCGTGGGGCGCGGCCACCTATCGCGAGAATTCCTCGAAACTCTTGCGCTGGGAAGAACGCGATGGTTCCAGAGGTCGCCCAATCGATTGGCGATTAAGTGCGCTACGGCTGTTCGCTTGGCTTCGCGGTTGGGGTGCGGGGGGCGCGGGGTTCGGCTACGGATTCGGTTACGGCGTAGCCTTCGGGAATCTGGAAGAGCGCGGGGTCAGGCTCGGTGCGCTCGATTTTTTGCATGGCTAGGGTGGATTTCACGCCGGTCTTGGTGTTGGCGTTGATTCGCAGGACGAGCGCCGAAAGCGAATCCGAGCACCAGAGTTCGGAGGTGTTGTCTCCGTTGGGCGACGCTTCGCCGGAGGCGGCGCCGAGCACTGGCAGAGTTATGCGTACTCCGTGCGCCTCAACTCCTTCGATCATCTGGGTCCCCAGATCTTCCGGCTGTGAATGCGTTCCCGGGTGGCCGGAGAGTAATCGCGACGAGCAGAACGATGGCGGAGCAGTTGAGCGAAGATCTGACGAACGCGGGGCGCTAGGGCGCGCGTGAATAATCGTGACGGTCGCGTTCACCGTGTTGATTCGCGTCAGGGTTTCAGCGATGGGGTCACAAATCGTAATGGTATGTTCCTGGACCTGGCTTCCTGCATCAGGACCGTTATCGTGCTTGAATTCTCCTCCGACCCTTTCAACGCGCACGCGTCCTTGAGTATCGCGTGCCACGGACAGCGTTCGTTGCACCAGCGCGCTGCGCAACTCTGGCCGGTTTGGCGGGGTGACAACCACGTCGGCGTGGAAGGGATTATTGGCGACGATGCCGACGTCGCCATAGCCGAGAGTGTTGCGGCCGCATTGCGCTTTGCTGGACGACGCGGCGAAGAGCAGCAGGAAACAGCTGGTCAGGAGCGAGAAGGAAAGAAAGCGGCGGGAGCGCATGGTGGTCCCTCACGTGTTGGGTTGAGTTGCCCTTCGAATCCGCCACAGGCGGATTTTCAGGATGAATTGCGCCGTGGCGCAATTCACGGGGCCCGGGAATCGGTGAATAGGATTTGTGCGACGTGATTTTGGTTGCATCGCACGGTGGTGCGTGGTGGTAGAAGGCGAAGAGAGATCTTTCGCTGCGCTCAGGATGACGGCGCGCGTAAATGGGGACGCTTCCGGCGGACAGGCCTGTGCGACGCTGGCGACGGCGGTGCGCGGTAATGTGTGCGTCTTGGCAAGCTGGGGCGCAGCAAGCAGCGTCCCTACCAGCTGCGAAACCAACGTCAATGGCGCATAGGCAAGATTGCCTGCCTGCGGCAGGCAGGGCTGTGCCACGAGTTGCTATGAATCGTAGCCGCGGGGGTGGGTTTGGTGCCAGCGCCAGGCGGAGTCGATTATGGAGCGGAGGTCGGATTTGGTGGGGGACCAGCCTAGGACTGCCTTTGATTTGGTGGGGTCGGCGACCAGGCGCGGGGGATCGCCTGCGCGCGGGGGCTCTACGCGGATGCGGATGTCGCGACCGGTGACTTGCCTGGCGGTTTCGATTACTTCGAGCACGGAATAGCCGTGGCCTGTGCCGAGATTCAGATAATCGGAGGCGCCGCCGCGGCGGAGGTGGTGCAGCGCGCGGATGTGGGCGTCGGCCAGGTCCACCACGTGGACGTAATCGCGGATCGGCGTGCCGTCCGGAGTGGGATAATTTTTTCCGAAGACTGCTACTTCGGGCGGTTCTTTTACCGCTGCTTGCAAAATGCAGGGGATCAGATGGGATTCGGGATCGTGGTGCTCGCCGCATTTTTCGGTGGCTCCGGCGGCGTTGAAGTAGCGCAGGGAGACGAACTTCAGGGCGTAGGCTACGTCGAAGGAGTGCAGCAGGCGTTCCATGAATAGCTTGGACCAGCCGTAGGGATTTACGGGCCACTGCGGTTCGCTTTCGGAGATGGGGACGTGCTGGGGATCTCCGTAGGTGGCGGCGGTGGAGGAGAAGACTACGCGGCGGACTCCGGCTTCGACAAGGGCGCTCATGAGGGCGATGCCCTGTTCTACGTTGTTCTCGTAATACCAGGCGGGATTTTTTACGGATTCACCGACGAAGGTTACGGCGGCGAAATGGATGCAGGATTCGAGTTGGTGCTCGGCGGCGATGCGGGCTACTAGGGCCCGGTCGCCGATATTGCCTTGGTAAAACGGAACGTCGGGGTCGAGCGACGGACGATGGCCGCGGACCAGATTATCGAGGACTATTACGCGTTCGCCTGCGGCGCGCAATTGTTCTACGGTGACGCTGCCGATGTAGCCGGCACCTCCCGCGACGAGAATTGCCATCGACCTTCCTTCCTATCTGAGTTTGTGGAGCGATTGCGTGAATGTGACTGCGTATTACTTTACTACGCGGGGTATTCGGGCGGAGGGAGGAATTCTGACGTGGTTGGCGAAAAAACATGTTGCGCGATTTGGTGAGGGTTGAGGAATCTGAGTGGGAGCTGCAGGATCGGTGGTTCGGTGGCTAAAGCTACGACCTGCAAAGCAAAGTCAACTACGCCCGCCTAAAAAAGCAGGCGGCCACTACAAAGTCAAAAGCAAAGTCGAAGGCAAAACCAGGAGCAGCGGCTGCCCGGTTCGAAGAACCTGAACCGGCCGCTACAAAAACAGTGGGGCGCTGCAGGCGGGTGCGTGGTGAATCAGGCGCGTTTGGGGTTGTAGCGGAGGCAGTAGAGCAGGCCGATTATCAGCAGGACGCCACCCCACCACACGTTCGCGTGATAATCGTAGAGCACTACCTTTACCGCCGGGGGATGCGAAAGCTGATAGAGGCCCGCGCCGAAAATCAGGACGCCATTGACCAGCAGCGAAACGCCGATGAAGAACCAGATTGAAATTGATCCGTCAGATCGCATGAGCCTCACCAGAAAATAATATTGAGCGCAATGAAAACGATGGTCACGACTACCGCCCAGAACACCGGTTTATGGTATAGCGGAACTTCCGCTTCCGAAGGTATTTCTGTGGCGCCATAGACCAGTCCGACCAATTCACTGTCCGGCTTGGGCTTCGTAGCCATGCTGACTACTACTGTGACGACCACGCAGATGATCCAGGACCATAGCGCGCGGTACATATTTTCCGCCATGTCCTTCGCGTTGGCGGAAAGCGCCACGTAACGCAATGCCGTGGGATCGAATTTGACCCATGCCCACATTCCCACCGACGAGACCGTGCCGGCCAGCAAGCCCCAGAATCCGCCGGCGGCCGTGGCACGTTTCCAGAGCATGCCCAGAATCACTGTGCCAAAAAGTGGGGCCACGAAGAAACTGAACAGCGCTTGCACGTAATCCATGATGCTGAGGAACGACATCACGAGGTACGCAGTGCCGATGCTGATCAGCACTCCGAGAATTGTGGACCAGCGACCCATCAGCACGTAATGCGCGTCGGTGGCTTTCTTCTTGATCAGCGCTTTGTAAATGTCGTAGGTCCAGACTGTGGAGAACGCGCTGACGTTGCCCGCCATGCCGGACATGAAGCCGGCGATCAGCGCGGTGATTCCGAGGCCGAGCAATCCAGGGCCGCAATAGCGCGCGAGCATGAGGGGCAATACTTCGTTGTAGCTGTGTCCGCCGGTCGCGACTGCCACGGCTTCACCTGTCAGTTTCACGGGCAGCACGGCGAGGCCCAGCAGGCCGGGGAGAATCACGATGAAGGGCACGAACATTTTGAAGGCGGCGCCGATGATGGGCGCCATCTTCGCCGCGCGCAAATCTTTGGCAGCCAGCACGCGCTGCACGACGAGAAAGTCCGTGGTCCAGTACGCGAACGAAATCACGAAGCCCAGGCCGAAGACGATCCCCGTCCAGTGTATCCCCATCGGGTTGTCTTTGAACGAGCCGAGTGTGGACCACAGGTGCGTGTATTCGACGGAAGCATTCTGCGCAACTTTGAGCTGCAGGGCTTTCCAGCCCCCGGCTTCGATCAAACCCATAACCGGTATCACCAATGCGCCGGCCCAAATCAGGATGAACTGCAGCACCTCGTTGAAAATCGCGGAGCGCAGACCGCCGAGCGTTACATAGATCGCCACGGTGAGGGAGGAAACCCAGATGCTGAAATTGATGTCCCACCCCAGGACCACTTTCATGACGAGCGCCATGGCGTACATGTTGATGCCGCTCATCAGGACCGTCATGAACGCGAAACAAACCGCGGAAAGCACGCTGCTGGATTCGCCAAAACGCAATTTCAGGTAGCCGGGCACGGAGTGCGTCTTGGAGATGTAGTAGAACGGCATCATCACCAGGCCGAGGAACAACATGGCCGGGATGGCGCCGATCCAGTACCAGTGCGCCGCGAGGATTCCGTATTGATAGGACGCCGCGGCCCAGCCCATGAGTTCGAGGGCGCCCAGATTTGCGGAAAGGAAGCTGAGGCCGGCGATCCACGCCGTCATTTCGCGACCGGCGAGGAAGAAATCCTCGCCCGTGTTGGAGCGGCCTTTCAGGTAGAAGCCGATGGCCAGCACCAGCACGAAATAAAAGACCACAATCACCAGATCCACCGGCGCCAAATGCACCAAGCGATCTCCGGTGATCGTCGCCATGCCCAGATTCATCATTCGTTTTCCGCCTATCTTCGCGCTGGCCGGGGATTCCGGCTATTTTGAAGCTGTAATCTGAAGCTTTGAGGCAAAGATTAACATTAACCGGGACACTCGCTTAAACGCAGACCGCGCAAAGTATCGGATGAGGAACCGGGGGCGCACGATAAGGTATTGCGAGCGCCACGATATTCCGCTCGATCCGCGTAGCAAGTATACGTTTACCGGATAGGGGGATTTAGCACACGCATCGCTATGGCGTCAACTAAGGAATGCGGGTTTGCAGGGATAGATTACGTGGAATGGAGTTGAGTGACAAAATCGAGTCAACGGCTGCCCGGTCCCGCTTCGCGGGACCGGCCGCTACAACGGCAACAACAAAGGCAACGGCGAAAGAGCGGGCGGGTCTGAGACCGGCCCCTACAGACGCCGACTTGATTGCGATGCGTGTATTTTTGCTGCCTTCGGGCTTCCCTTCCCGCTCGTTACGCGCGTGGTTTTGCGCGCCACGCTTCCGGCACATCTACGAGCGAGGGATTGAGCTCTGCGAGGGAGGCGCAGCCCATGAGACGCAGCACGCGTTCGACGTCGGTGCGCAAGATTTCGAGCGCGCGCGCCACGCCTGCCGGGCCTGCGGCGCCGAGTCCGTACGCGTATGCGCGACCAACCAGCACTGCTTTCGCTCCCATGCAGATCGCCTTCACGACATCGGTGCCGCGGCGCACGCCGCCGTCCATCAACACTTCCGCCTGTCCGTTTACCGCCGCAACGACCTCCGGCAGCGCGCGCAGCGAAGCCGATACAGTATCCAGCTGCCGCCCGCCGTGATTGGAGACCACGACGCCGTCGGCGCCGCCGTCAATCGCGCGGCGCGCGTCGTCGCCGGTGAGCACGCCTTTCACCACCAGCGGGCCGGGCCAGAGCTTGCGCAGCCAACGTAAATCCTCCCAAGTGATCACCGATCGCGCGAGCGCCGCTGCGACGTCCATCATTGGCATCGGCCCTTTGCCGGGGAGCACCACATTTTCCAGGTGCGGAACGCCGCCATCGAGCAAGAATGCAGCGAGCCAGCGCGGATGCAGGAGCACATCGGGAGCGTAGGGAATTTTCGCGAACAACGATTTACCCAGCAATTCCTTCACACCGTTGCGTACATCGCGCTCGCGCATTCCCGCGACCGCGGTATCGAGGGTGATTACCAGCGCGGAAAATCCAGCGACGCGCGCGCGTTCGATTGCAGCTTCACCCGCCTCGCGCCCGCCGATCAGGTAGAGCTGGTACCAAACCGGACCCACGGAAGCGGCTTTCACTTTTTCGAGCTTGTGACCCGAGACCGTGGAGAGGATGAACGCGGTGCCGAATTCGCCCGCCGTGCGCGCAGCAGCCAACTCTCCTTCGGTATGGATCAGGCGGCTATAACCGACCGGCGCCAGAATCACCGGAAAAGAAATATCGTGACCCAGGATGCGCGCGCGCAAATCGCACTTCTCGATTGCCACGGCGTGATGCGGCCGCAGGACTACCTCCTGGAAAGCGCGGCAATTTTCACGCAGCGTCACTTCGTCGCCGGCGCCGCCGTCCATGTAATCGAACACCGCGCGCGGCAGCCGTCGTCGGGCCATGCGGCGCAAGTCTTCGATGCTGACAACCTGCGGAGAATTTGGTCGAGCCATCGCCCCTATCTGTGATGGTGCGGCATTCGCGCAACGGCCGCGCCACGCGCATTATAAGCCTGCTTCGCGCTGGTGGCACAAGCAGCTTGGCATTCGTTTTGAGAACCGCGTGTCGCTTTAGGCGTTTACCGCAGAGGCGCAGAGTACGCAGAGAAAGGCGAAAACAAGATCGCCCGCCTGAAGGAGGTCGCTACGGAGACTTGCGAGCGGTATCGACGCGAGAAGCAACGAACAACTCAAATTCGTATGTGCAACTCCAGTGTTCGCCGATCTAGAAAAACCAAATGATGTCGCTGGCAAGAGTCAGCTGGCTGTGACGCAGGCCGTTATCATACGAGCCGGGAAGCTCGTTCTTTGTTCCGGGAGGCGGTGAGGTCAATCCCAGGTTCGGATTGTAGATATGTTCCCAACGCAGTTCGGGACGGAGCAAAACCGTCGTTCCGATCCAATGCCCCCATCCGAAAAGATGCTCGGTGTACCAACCCTTGGTTCCGGTGCGTTGTCCGCGGATATCATCGAAGACTTCGTTGCGAATCGAGATGTAATTGTGCGGGTTTAGTTGGTCTTCGAGGTAGTTCACCATGGCCCACTCCGGCGCGAAGCAGGTGGTCTCCGTGGTGTTATTGCATCGCGCGCCGTTCGCGCCGAAGATCAGAATGGGATCGGCTACAGTGCTGCCGATCAGCCCGACATTGGGATTGTTCAAGTTGGGAGTATCGCGCTCGTATTGATACCAACTCTCCGTCGCAGTGTGCCAGCTCTTGTTAATGACGTGATACCAAGTGAAGTAAAAAGCATTCAAATTGTTGTAGGCATATTTTCCGGAGTTGAGGGAGTTGTCGCAGACGTAGATTTCGTCCTTGCTCTGACGCCACGCGTACTGAATGCAAAAGTTCAGGGTAAGCTTCGCGAGCCGGCCGGTTTCCTTCCAGGGAGCGATTTCGCAGCCGGGTGATACACCCAATTGAATGGTCCAATTATTGTTGATCTTGGTGGTGGTGTTGACGCCGGTTTGCGTGTAGCAATCAAAGGTGTAGAGCAGTGAGTGGCTGTAGGTGTAATTGTTCGGCGCAAGTTGGGCCTCGATGTCGGGCAGTGAGATGTAGCGACCGATGCGGACGTCCATTCCTTCCGCGACCTGCGGAAAGTAGAGGTCCGCGTACAGCATCACTGGATCGTCGCCATATTCTTTATTCTTACTCAGTAGCTGCTGGCTGAAGATGCCGTTCGCAGTGGTGAAGCGGTAGTCCAAGCCCCACAAATTGGAGATGCGGAAGCCCCAATCAAAGTGGTCGGTTTGCACCGTATCCGGCTGGCGCTCGATGTAGATTACTTCCTGATCGGGCTGGATGGAGTTGGGCACCTCGTCGTAGGACGTCGGAAAGTTCCCGTACTTGCAATTGAGTGGTGGCGCGGCGCCACAGAGGGCCTGGCCGTTCGATACGTTGTGCGAAGTGCTCCAGTTTCCGCCGAAATTCAGCCAGCCGTAGATCTGGATGCTGTTTTTCTTCCACCAGTCGCCATGATCTCCGCTCCAAAGTGCTTGCATCAGGGGACCGGATTGCGTGAACGGATAGCCGATGGTGACCGTGCCTCCGATCGGCCAGGTGGAGAACGGGAACGGAGGGCCGATTACCGGCGCTGGATCGCCGCGAAAGGCTGGCGCCGGACCACTTGCGGCGGTTCCCTTCCAGTCTTGTTTGTACGCGTCGGCGAGCCGCTTGAAGAAATTGCCTTGCGCGACATTTTGCGGCGGAGTCTGCGGCGGCGGGGCTTGCTGATTTGTTTGCGCGGGCGCATTTTGTTGCGGGGCAGCGGAAGGGGACATCTGCGCCGCTGTTGAGTGCGCTGTAGCCGAGAGCAGCACGATACCCAATATCGCGGCGGCGATTCCTCGCACGCCAAAAAGCGTCTGATGATTCATCGAGTCGCGTCTTCCCTTTCAGCTGTATTGCGGATAGCGCAAGAACTGCGCGGCTTTCGTGGATCCCGGGCAGTGATTGAAGCGAAGCTCAGCGGCGCGAAAGCTGTGTGCTTCGAGTTGCCTCAACACAGCAAGACGGGCGCCGACAAGCTCCGGGCACACGACAAGAAGATATAGGCAACGCATAAGGATTTTATAAAGGCCGAAATCATTTTTACGCAGCAGGGATAGTCGTTTTTTGGATGGTTGGCAGACGATGTCCGGCGGCATGCGCGCTCACGATGGACATTCGCCATGGCGCGAAATAGAATCTTGGCGGCTAGCGCCGCGCTTTACGGCGCTTGTTTCACCCTATGCGATTATTTTCCCCCCGGGAACGTCCTAGTTCGTGGCGCGACCAAAGAGCAACAACCCGACACGCTTGGGCCGTTCCTTTTATCGCGGTGGAATGGTGCTGGGAATGGCTCGCGTATTTTTTGAGCAACTGGAAATTTCTGGAGGTGCTGGAATACTTGAGCAGCCTGAGCATTTTGGTCGCGGTGATCTTTTATTTTTCGGAGTCGGGCGACCGCGCCAAGCAAAGGCACTACCAGGCCTGGCAAGTGATCAACACGGCGCAGGGGAAAGGCGGGAGCGGTGGGCGGCTGGAGGCGCTGCAGGAGCTGAACTCCGATGGCGTGCCGCTGGTGGGCGTGGATGTATCGGGCGCGTACCTGCAAGGCATCCGGCTCGCGGGCAGCAAGCTGGTTCGTTGCAATTTCAGCGCGGCGGACGCGCGCGACGGTGATTTTCAATCCACGGATTTTGCCGACGCGGATCTGCGCGCGGCGAATTTTCGTTATGGCAATTTTTCCAAGACTTCGTTCCAACGCGCCCAGCTCGATAACGCCGACCTGGTCGGAACCCATTTATCCGCGGCCGATTTTTCCGGCGCCACTTTGGCAAACGCCGACCTGCGCGATGCCAACTTGAGCGATATACAGTGGCGGGGGATCGCCAGCATCAAATCCGCGAACATCCACGGCGTGAAAAATCCTCCCGACGGGTTCGTCGCCTGGGCCTTGCAAAACGGAGCGATTGACACCGAACCCGAATCCGATCTGAAGTAACCTTACATGCGCAGGCGCTGTGCGGGAGGCGCCTCGAGAACCCCGCGGAAGAATCGCAAACACTCGCTGCCCGCTTCGGTGATTCGCTATAAGATGATTTGACCAGGCCGGGCCCGTACCTCAGCTGGTTAGAGCAGCGGACTCATAATTCAGGGGGCCGTTCTGATTGATTTTGAAAATTGTGGACTCTACTATATCGTTCTAGCAGATACAACGCTCCGCGGTTGATTCCTTAGTCTTCGTTTTGCATCGTTCTGAACCGATAACTACTGCGTTTTCACTACACCGATTTTTCTCGTGGTCCAAAGCTCACTCGCTTGGGACGAAGCATCGTTCGCCGCACGACCGATGGGAATATTCTTGAACAATAGTGCTGCGAATTCGTGCTTTACCCAGCGTAAAGTCGCCGCAATCTTAGATTCTGCGGTGTCCGAAGTGCATCCAGGCTTCTATCATTTTAGAGAACATCCAACGCGAACGTGAATCGTTTCGGGAGGAACAGACTCGACCATGAAACACTCGATTATGACCGAATCGAAATTGAAACGACGCTCGGCAGGAAAGAGTGCTCCTCGACGGAGATTGATGGCCATCGACCACAATCCACCAAAGTCAACCAAAAAGCCCCGAACCATCGTACCGCCTCCCCAATCGGCACGAATAATGCAGCGGTACATGAGCGGTGACAGCATTCGAGAAATTGCGCGTGAGGAACGGAGAGACCGTGCGACGGTCACTAAAATCGTTCGGTCGGATGAGATGAACGCTGTCGTCCAAAAAATGCGCGAGGAATATTATGGGCTGGGATTCGACGCCTTGGACACTGTCGAGCACACCCTGCGAGTCCGGAAAGGCGGTGGTCTGGGTCGCCAGGTTCTCACCGATATCGGAGTAATTCCATCACCAGAACAAAGATATGCAATCGCCACTCAACCCGACAGAGCTGCGCTGACTCCTTTTGAAATCGCAGTAGCCGAAGACGAAGACGGTCAAATTAATCGAGTTGCATAGACGGTACATTTTCGGAGTTTCCTGTCGATTTGAGTACCGGCCAAATTCGAATGGGGGAAAATAGCCTGGACAATGAAATTCCTGTTCCTCTTCGATACAAAGGCGCGTTCGAGTTGCGATTACTGGCGATGTGGGAAGGAGAAGTGACCGTTGCTTTCAGCGGCAGCGGTGCTGAATTGGAATTACTCGGTGAGCCGGAATACGTGGAAGAATTTCGCCCGTAGCTGAATAAGCAGCGCCAGCGAACTGAGTCCCACCTGTCCGTTAAGCAGCGTTAATCAGGCGCTTGCGTTCTTGTGTTGGCGCTAAGGTCGGTGTCAAACAAGGATTATCTCGACTTCTGGCGAGGGTGCGCAGTATTCCAAGCGTCGGCCAATCGCTGGGCCTCGACAATTTGTTCGGACGTCATTTGTGGTTTGAGCAATTCAAGAGCGTGTTGAGTGTCCTTATATCCGCCTTGTTCGGCTAACGAAAGCCACTTGTAGGCTTCCACAAGGTTCTTGGTTGTTCCTTGCCCGTTCCCATACAACGCACCGAGATTGTGCTGAGCGGTGACGAAACCTTGTTCCGCCGCCATTTGAAACCAAGCCCGCGCATCTTCGTAGCTTTGCGGCAAGCCGGTTCCTTTCTGATACAAAATCGCAAGGTTACATTCCGTCTCGGCGTCACCGTGCGCCGCTGCAAGCTGCATCCATTTTGCAGCTTGCACTGCATCTTTCGGCACTCCGTTGCCTGTCAGATAGGCGCCTGCTAGGTACCGCTGAGCGGGGAAGCTGCCCTTTTCTGCGGCCATCGTATACAGCTTTGTGGCTTTCTGCAGGTCCTGCGGCACACCCGTTCCATGTTGGTAGAGACCACCCAAATTGCTCAGGGCATTCGCGGATCCGTGTTGCGCTCCGAGGTCGTAATACTCAACAGCCTTAGAAAAGTCGAGTTGCACTCCCTGGCCATGCTCATACATAAATCCGAGATTAAATTCCGCATCGGCGTTCTTTTGCGCCGCGGCTTTTTGGAACCAGAACAGGGCTTGTTGGTAGTTCTCCGGAACCCCATTGCCGTTTAAATAGATTATGCCGACCTGTAGCTGTGCATCGGCTAAGCCTTGCTCTGCTGCCTTTGTATACCACTTGAGAGCTTCCGCCTTGTCCTGCGGGATACCTAATCCTAGCGCGTATCCAGCGGCGAGCCCCGCCTGTCCAACTGCCAATCCTTGTTCCGCAGATTTTCTGAACCAAGTTGCGGCTTGCTGGTCATCTTTTGGAACGCCTCGACCGTAAGCGCATCGAACTCCCATGTTGTACTGCGCTTTGGCGTTTCCATTTTCAGCCGCTTTCAGGAACCACTTGGTTGCCTCAACATCGGCTCGGCTCACACCTCTGCCGATCGCGTAAAGAGAACCGACGGCATACTGAGCTTCGGGGTTGCCTTTTTCAGCAGCCATCAGAAACCACCGAAATCCCTCTTTATCGTTTTGCGTTACTCCACTCCCGCGCAAGTACGCATCCGCAATTTTGAGTTGCGCATCGACGTTTCCTTGGTTTGCTTGAGCAGTGAGCGCAGGGATGTCGTTCAGAGGAGTAGAAGTCGTCGGCGATTCATTCGTCTGGGCCAAGCATGCTGGTGCGACGAGCAACAACGCAATTAACCGGATAATCATGTGTGCGATTCTAAATGAAGGAAGAGTCTTTAGGCGAGCCGTCATCGCAGGGGAATCTCAACTCCTGTGTAGTCGCGTAACTGGAAAAGTCAAATTGCCTGAAATCCACTTGGACGGTAAATGCGTTAATCAGGCATCTGGGTTGATGCCACGGCCGCGAATCTGCGGAAAGTGTTAAATTTCTCGACCAATCGCTGAATTATTCAACGCCCGCGAGTCGCCGAGATCTCACCGAACGCGTCACTGCTGCGGCATTGCCTACATTCCAGAGAACATCGACCGCGGGTCTCCGACAGTGGACTTTGGCCCGCAGTTTGCATATAACGTCTCGCACGCTCTTGGGTCCATCCAGGGCAAGGAGAAGAACCATGGCAAAGAAGAAGGCTACCAAGAAGCTCAAAAAGGTCAACTCCCTGCAACATACCAAACCACTCATGGCGGTCGTCAAGCAAGGACCATTGGATTAGAGGCGTTCTAGTACGGGGATGCCAGTTTTTTGAATCCGGATTGGCGTCCCCGGACTTGTCCTCTCTTTTGATATGCCCACGAAGCAACATCGCCCGCGTCTCGACTCGAATCTCGTCTGCTTTAGACTCCGCATCCGCCGTTCTCGAATCGAAAGGCTTGGTGTATTCACAGAAGAAACAATCCCGCCGCGTAAGAGGGTGATCCAATATACCGGCGAGCGGATCAGCAAGCGGGAAGTTGCGCGCCGCACCGCAAGGATGTTCTTGGCGGAGAAAGCAGGTCGGGTCTACATGGTTCGCGTGAACGGGCGTTCGACGCTCGATGGGGCGGTAGGGGGAAGTGGCGCGGAGTTCATTAATCACAGCTGTGATCCTAATTTGTCGATGCGCAGAATTCGTGGGCAAATGTTCCTGTATAGTTTCAGAAAAATCAGGGCAGGAGAAGAGCTTACCGTCGATTACGGCTTCCGCTGTTCCTGCCCCTGTCGTTGCGGCTCCTCGAACTGCCGTGGAACCATGTGCCAGCCAACCCGATCGACGAGGCGACGCGTCCGCAACGGCTGATAGAAAACTTTCCATCACCAAGCGGCCCCGGCAGTGGCGTCAACGCCTCCTAAGTCGGGACTTAGGCTGATTTCTAAATAGGACCGCGTGTCGGCGGGTCGATTAGTTCACCTGCGAGCCTCATTTTCCAGCGATGATTTAAGAAGAGAATGGCCCCCAATGGTAGATATACCGCTACTGTCCATGGCCCATACGGATCGGCGATCGCGTGGGCGCAGGGTATGCGAATCGAGAGAAGACTGAAGGTACATTGCCCGGTCGTCCGGTTAATTGCCAGCCTCCCGATACCAACCAATACGAAGAGCGCCCATAGCCATTTCCGCTTGAGGGCTCTTGTTCGAATGCACATGACGAGGACGTAGACGCTAAATAATAGGGAACAGACGGCGAGCGTCAGTATCAAATACTGAACGGCACTCTTTCCGACCAGTGTGAATCTATACAAATTCTCCAATGAGTCTGGGGTAGTGTTAACGTGAAGACCCAGAATCGTAGAGACATCATCTTTCCGCTGCGTCACAACGTTCACGAGCAACCATTTACTCGGGAACTGGTATTCCAGCGTGATACTCGTGGTTGTGAGTTCTTGACCTTGC